>OIEN01000083.1_pt1 | contig 76056 bp, 80 predicted proteins | sample 1581741 | NCBI WGS metagenome assembly OIEN01 (sample SAMN01760944, study PRJEB22395) | human gut metagenome | reverse complement strand
GAAAGAATTGCATTTTTAGGTGAAGATAACAACTGGTGGCCTAACATGGAGCTTATGCCGGGGGCAAACATATCCCGGCCGGTGGGCAGCGCCTCCGCTGTTTCCACGGCCAGATCGGTACGCGAGAGGTTCATAGTAGTGGTCAACGCTCCCTTCTGAACACAAAATATTGTGGCTTTTGGGTAGCATGGCCGGTGAAATCGCTTTTATACAAAAACTGCCGCGGAAATTGCAAAAAAGTCTTGCATTTTTCAGGCAAAGATGCTAAAATATCATCCTGCGTGGAAGTGTATATTTTCGCTGCACAAAAAATTCAAGTCGGGGAGGTGTTTGGTTTGCCGAATATCAAGTCTGCTAAGAAGCGTGTTCTGGTGGCAGAGACGAGAAATGCTCGCAACAAAGCCAATAAGTCCGCACTGAAGACTGCTATCAAGAAGTTCGAGGCTGCTGCCGTTGAAGGCAATCGCACCGAGGCCGAGGGCACTTACAAGGTGGCGGTCAAGGCGATCGACAAGGCTGCTGCAAAGGGCCTGCTGCACAAGAACAACGCGGCCCACAAGAAGAGCGCGCTGACGCTGAAGCTGAACAACATTGGCTAATGACCAAACGCAACGGACATCCGCAAGGGTGTCCGTTTTGGTTTATACGGGAAAAGGGACGGCGGCGCCGTCCCTTTTTTCATATCCCCTTATACTTGCGCCGGGTGGCCATTCCGCCGCGGATGTGCCGCTGGGAACGGTTTTCGTCCAGTATGGCCTTTACCTGCGTGTACAGCGCCCGGTCGCACAGGGCCAGACGCTCGGACAGGTCCTTGTGTACGGTGGATTTGCTGACGCCGAACTTCTTGGCGGCGGCGCGGACGGTGGTCCGGTTCTCTATCATGTACAGGGCCAGCTCTTTGGCCCGCTGCTCCAGATCGTCTCGCATAACGCAACACTCCCATGCCGTTGTGCTCTATCTATATGGCGGAACGCGGGCGGATATGACAAAGGGGACGGACCGTACATCCTTAACGGACACTTAGCGGGCGGCGGGAGTATAATTTGGCATCATCCGGAGATGAAATGAGGCGAGTCTATGGATATCTGGAAGGAATTGCGGGACGAGGGCGTGGACAGCGGCCTGCTGGACGAGGTACGCCGCTTCCGGGAAGCCCACCCCCTGACGCCGGAGGCGCAGGAGCGCGTGCCCGTGCCGAAGTACCTCTACTACGGCAGGGAGGTATGGGAGAGCGCGGCGGCGGCGCTGCTGTGCGGCCTGGTGGCCCTGGCGGACAGCGCCTGGTGCCTGTTTCTGGAAAATTGTCCGAATTTGCCCTTTGCCGCCCCGGCGGCGGCGCTGCTGTATCTGGTGCCGTTTGTGCTGCTGTTTCTGGGTTATGCCATCGGCAATGCGCTCGGCTGGGCTGAGGGCGGCTGCGTTTTGATCGGCTTTGGCTTTTTTGCGCTCGGCGTGGCGTCCAATGTTATCTACCAGCGTAAGAAGAAAGCCAGCCCCATTACTTTTGAAATTATTCAGATCCGGGAATCCTAAGATAAGAAGGGTAAGCCAATGATAAGAAGTATGACTTAATCATTTTTAAATAAATTAATAACCCTGAAAGAAGTAAAAATAGATAATATTGTTAAAACCATCTGTATCAAACTTACAATTCCTAATCCAATATGAAAATCCTTAAAACCCACTATACAAAACAAACCATAAACAAAAAACAAAATAATACTAACAATACAAACTATATTTCTTGAACTATCCTCTTTTTTTTAATCACTAACCATTTTCTTTTTGTTTTCAAATTCATAGTTCACCTTATTAAAAATACTATTCTTAATATTTTGCTCATCCATTTTATATTTATGTTTTAATTCCATAATTTCCTTTTTAGCCTTATGCTTAGTCTCCAATTTATCTTTCCATTCATTTTCACGGTTGTCTAAAAACTTCTTTGTTAAACCCTCAATATCTCCTTCCGCTTCAATACCTATTTTTTTTAAATTAACTTTCATTTCCTACCTACAAATAATTTACATCCTTATTGTATCATATTCATAAACATATCTTCAAGTATATAACCTAACTATACAAAACAACCAGCAAAAAAACCTATAAAAAATTATAGGTCTAAAAACTACTCATTATCATTTAATATAAATATAAAATGACCTGAAATACCTTTGACTAAATACCACCTGTTTATAGCCCCTATCATCACCAAATAAATGATAACACAAATAATGAATAAGTCAACTAATTTTCCTGATTATTTTCTTGCTTAAAAACCGTATCTAAATCAACACTACTATAATATGGTTCAGTTCCCTTAATAAAATAAAATATCTTACTCTTCTTACTAGCCTCATTAACAGGTTCACCAGTAATAGGATTAACTAAAACCCCCACAACATTACTAGGAATATCATACCATTCCGTATTTTTATCCGTATCTTTTAAATAATTTTCTATTGTTTCAACCCATATCTTCTTATGCTTACCAGAATCTTCCTTAGACATAACACGATTATCATCAAAACCATTCCATACCCCCAAAACAACATTCTTATTATAACCAATTATCCACACATCAGTATCCGTTGTCCCAGTTTTAACCGCGTATTTGTGGGTCATATCAGGAAGTAAACTAATAATTGTAGGATAATTATAATCAATAAAAGCTGTATCATAAGTTGAAGTCATTAACTCATTTAAAATAAATACAATACTCCTATTAAGAACACCCTCTTTAACATTATTATACTCATAAATAACATTACCCTTACTATCCAACACCTTCCTAATAAAATGTGGCTTAACCTTGTAACCCTCATTGGCAAAACAAGCATATCCACCAACCATATCTATCATACTAATCTCTTCACTGCCAAGAGCCAAAGAAGGAATAGCTTCTAAATTACCACTTATTCCAACCCTTTTAGCCATATCCACAAGCACATCTTCCCCCAAAAACAAATGTGTTTTAACAGCATAAACATTGTCGGAATAAGAAATCGCAGCACCTAAAGATATTTGCTTATTAGGATATCTATCATTATAATTTTTTGGTGAGTAAGTCTTGTTACCTGAAAAAGTAAAAGTCGTTCTTTCGCTTATAAAAGCACTAGAAGCTGTAAAACCATTTTCCAAAGCCGCATAATATAAAAATGGCTTCATCGTAGAACCTACTTGCCTAACCGCCGAAGTAGCACGATTAAATTGACTCTTATTATAATCAACACCACCCATTAAAGCCAAAACCTCACCCGTATTAGGATCCATCATAATACTAGAAGATTGCAACTCACTATCCTTATTAATATACTTATTCGTAGCATTCTCCAAGTATTTTTGAGCATCCTTATCCAAAGTAGTATAAATCTTTAAACCACCAGTTTCAAGTAAAGAATTAGGAATTGAATCTATCTTCTTAAGTTCATTAATAACCGCATCTTGATAATACATTACAGCATTTAAACCATCCTCATCCTCTAAACTCTTAAAAATAAGTTCATAATTTAAAGCCTCATCATAATCACTTTCACTAATAACTTTATTTTTAAGTAAAATTGAAAGAATCAAACTCTGCCTCTTCTTAGCCTTTTCAGGATTTATCAAAGGAGAATAAGTACTAGGAGATTTAGGAATACCCGCTAACATCGCAGCCTCCGCTAAATTAAGTTCACTAGCACTTTTACCAAAATAATACTTAGAAGCATTCTCAATTCCAAAAACTCCACCATAATTAATAGTATTTAAATACCCTTCCAAAATCTCTCCCTTTTTGTAGTGGCATTCCAATTCCAAAGCAAGCTTAGCCTCATCAAATTTTCTTTTCCAAGTCTTATCAAAATTCAAAAACAAATTCCTTGCATATTGCTGCGTAATTGTTGAGGCCCCTTCTTTCTTACTACCACTTAACAAATTAACATAAACAGCCTTAATAATTCTCAAAAAATCAAAACCATTATGCTTATAAAACTTCTTATCCTCAGTATAAATTGTCGCATTAATTAAATAATCACTAATATTATCCAAACTTATCCATTCATCGTTATTATTAAAAACAAGTTCACTATCCTTATCATATAAATAATAACTCCTCGCCTTATTAATATCAGGTTTAGGTGTAATCAAAGCATAAATATATAAGCCAAAAAAAGCAATTATCCCAAAAACAACCAAAATAACACCAAACTTAATATATTTAAAAAATTTTTTCAACATTTTTATCACCAAACTTCCTTTAAAATAAACGATTTTTCTAACCTAATAATAATATTTACTAAAAAAAGTAAAATATAAGTTTTATTTTTCTTAATGTTATGATATAATGATAAGCGAAAAAAATCAGGTGATATTGTGCGAAGAAAAATTAAAAGTGAATTAAAAAATTTAACAACCAATGAAATTACTAACCATAATTCTAACTGCATCGTTAACCAAAACAAAATAAAATATCAAGACAATGATACATCATATGAAATACGTATAAAAAATAATGAGATAATCGTTATTAGAGATAATTCTAAGTTTACTCATGCTATGCAGTTCCAAAAAGACAAAACTCATAAGAGTAATTATTTATTAAAAGAACCAGATTTAAATTTAGAACTAAATATCAAAACAAAAGAATTAGATATTAAAGAAGATAAAATATATATCAAATATGAAATCTTAGAAAGTAATAACATATTTGAATATAAAATAGAATTGGAGGATATATTATGAGTATAAAACAAGAAGTACAAGAAATACTAAAAAAGTCATTAACTAACTTACAAATCGATTATGAGAAAGAAATTGAAGTAAGCATTCCAAAGGATAAAAACCATGGAGATTATTCAACCAATATTGCTTTATCTTTAGCTAAATCTTTAAAAGATAACCCAATAAATATAGCGAATAAAATCAAAAATAATATTCAAAGTGAAATAATATCTAAAATTGAAGTATTATCCCCAGGATTTATTAATATCTTTATAAGTGAGCAATACTTACTAAAAAGCATTAATACCATAATTAAAGAAAATACTAACTATGGTAAAAGTAATCTAGGCCAAGGGAAAAAAGTAAATATTGAGTTTGTAAGTGCCAATCCAACAGGAATCTTACACTTAGGTCATGGCCGTGGAGCAACCTATGGAGATAACTTAGCAAGAATTATGACCTTTACAGGGTACGATGTAACTAAAGAATATTATGTCAACGATGCTGGTAATCAAATGAATAATCTTGGAATTTCCATTAAAGTAAGATACCAAAACTTATATAACATCGATGCCACATTACCAGAAGATGGCTATCACGGACAAGAAATAATTGACATTGCAAAAAAAATTAAAGAAGAATATCAAGATACTAAATTAAATGAAGATATTCCATTCTTCAAAAAATATGGACTAAACATCCTATTAGATAAAATAAAAAAAGACTTAGACATCTATCGTGTTAACTTTGATGTATTCTCTAGTGAACAATCTTTATATGACCGTGGACTAGTAGAAAAAGTAATTACCAAACTAAAAAATGACAATCATTGCTACATTGAAGATGGAGCCCTATGGTTAAAAACTATGGACTATGGCGATGAAAAGAATCGTGTTCTAATTAAAAGCGATGGTAATTATACTTATCTACTACCTGATATAGCTTATCACTGTGATAAAATAGAAAGAGGCTTTGATGAATTAATTGATGTCCTTGGAGCAGATCACCATGGCTATATAGACAGATTAAAAGCCTCATTAGAAATGATGGGCAAAGATAGTGGCATCCTAGATATCAAAATATTGCAAATGGTAAGATTAATCAAAGACAACGAAGAATTAAAATTAAGCAAAAGAACAGGTAAAACTGTAACTCTAAGTGAAATAATCGAAGAAGTTGGCGTAAATGCTACAAGATATCTATTTTCATCAAAAAGTCTTGACACTCAACTAGACTTCAATATTGACTTAGCCTTAAAACAAAACAGTGAAAATCCTGTATACTATATTGAATATGCCAATGCAAGGATATGTTCTATTCTAAAAAAATCCAAAAATTTTGCTACCAACATTGACAAATATCAAACATTAGAAAGCCAATATATATATAATATTTTGAATAAACTAAATGAATTTAAAGACATTGTTGAAACATCAGCAAGCAAAAAAGCACCGCATATTATAGCAAACTATGTTTACGACCTAGCCTCATTATTTCATACATACTATAATCAAGAAAAAATTGTAACCGAGGACATTCAGTATACTAGTGAAAGAATCAATTTACTAAAAGCTATTCAAATTGTTATCAATAATAGTTTAAATTTAATAGGTATAATACCAAGAGAGGAAATGTAGGAGGAAAAAAATGAGTATTAAAAAAATGCCTAAAGAAGAATTAGAGTTACTCTCATACACACAAATTGCAAAAATGTATTTAGAGGAAACTAAAAAAACATTAACAACAAAGGAATTATTCAAAGAAGTATGTGATTTATTAGAACTAAGCGAAAATGAATATGAAGAAAAAATCGCAGATTTCTTCCAATCACTAACAACATCAAAAGAATTTATCTTACTAACAGATGGTAAATGGGATTTAAAGTCTAATCATGCTGTTAAAATAGACTTAGAAGAAGAGGAAGAAGAAATCGAACCAAAAACAAGCGATGAAGATGATATTGAACCTGAAGAAGATGATGACATTGATATTGATGACTACGATGCCACCGATGATGACTATGAAGATGATGAGTTAACTGATTTATCTATTATAGACGAAGATGAAATCGAATAAAAAATGAAAATATGTCTAAAAAACATATTTTTATTTGCATAAAAGTTAATTATATAATATAATTCTAATAGAAAAGGAGAATTACTCATGATTGAAAGATTAGAAAAAACCAAAGAAAGATATGACGAAATAACTTCCCTACTATCAAGCAAAGAAGTATTAAAAGATATAAAAAAAATGACCGAATTATCAAAAGAACAAGTAAGATTAAAAGAAACAGTAGAACTATATCTCAAATATAACAAAATATTAAATGATATCAAAGAAAGTAAAGAACTAATCCACGATAAAGAATTAGGAGAGTTTGCTAAAGAAGAATTAATTAGATTAGAAGAAGAAAAAACTAAAACTGAAAAAGAATTAGAAATCTTATTACTACCACATGATCCTAATGATGAAAAGAATGTTATTATGGAAATACGTGGAGCCGCAGGCGGCGACGAAGCCAATATTTTCGCGGGCGATTTATATGATATGTACCAAAAATATATAGCCAATTATGGGTGGAAAAGTGAAATCTTAAACAGTGTAGAAGGTTCTGCTGGAGGATATGCCCAAATAGAATTTATGATTAAAGGAGAAGGAGCATACTCTAAATTAAAATTTGAAAGTGGTTCACATCGTGTTCAAAGAGTACCAGAAACCGAATCTCAGGGTCGTGTCCATACTTCAACAGCAACCGTTTTAGTCATGCCAGAAGCAGAAGAATTCGACTTTGAATTAGACGAATCTGAAGTACGAGTAGATATTACCCGTTCAAGTGGCTGTGGAGGACAAGGCGTAAACACTACTGATTCAGCTGTAAGATTAACCCATATTCCAACTGGCATCATTGTTTATTCCCAAACAGAAAGAAGCCAAATCAAAAACAAAGAAAAAGCCATGAAAATCTTAAAAACAAGATTATATGACTTAAAACTAAAAGAAGCCGAAGAAAAAGAAAGTGCCGAAAGAAGAATTAAAATAGGAACAGGCGACCGATCAGAAAAAATAAGAACTTATAACTATCCTCAAAATAGAGTAACAGACCACCGAATCGGCTTTACATCAATGAATCTAGACCGCATCATGGATGGTGAATTAGGAATCATAATTGATGCTTTAATAAACGAAAATCAGAAAAGAGCCTTAGAAGGAAATGACAAATAATATCATAACCAAAGCCAAACACACCCTAAAAGAACACAACATCGAAGAATTTCTAGCTGATTATTACTATAACTACTTACAAGAAGAAAATATTTACAATGAGAAAACCTATAATCAAGGTATCAATCAATTAATAAAAGGAAAACCTATCCAATACATAATTGGCAACGTTAACTTCTATGGTAACATCATCAAAGTAAATAAAAATGTCTTAATTCCACGATTTGAAACTGAATTATTAATAGAAAAAACAATCAATTACATAAAAAAACTCTATCCTAATCAAAATAATTTAACCCTAGCCGATTTAGGAACAGGCTCAGGTTGCATAGCCATCACCCTAAAAAAATTTTTTCCTACTATCAAAATAGACGCCTATGAACTATCACCAAAAGCCATAAGCGTCGCCTTAGAAAATGCAAAAACAAATAACACTCCAATAAATATCATAAAGCATGACATAACAAAACCATTACCTGCATATTATGATATTATTATTAGTAACCCACCTTACATTGCAAATGATGAAACAATCATGGACATAGTAAAGAATAATGAACCTCACATGGCCTTATATGCTAAAAACAACGGACTTTATTTCTATGAACAAATACTAAAAAATATGCAACCAAAATCTAAATACTTAATAGCCTTTGAAATAGGTATGAATCAAGGCAAACAAATAAAAGATATTGCCTATAAATATTTAGATAACCCTACAGTATCAATAGAACAAGACTATAGTAATAAAGAACGTTACATTTTCATCTATAAAACTGAATAAAAACAATAATTATCCCCCATAACACTATTAGAAAGGGTGATAATTATTAAAAAAATACTAATAATTATAGCAATAACTATAACTTTTATCGCATATGATAGCACAAATAACAAAGATAATATCGTTATTCCGGATACAGCAATTAGATTAAGAGTAATACCAAACAGTAACACGATTGAAGACCAAACTCAAAAACAAGTAATAAAAAACACTATTGAAAATTACATAGCAAATAATCTAACTGACTTAAATAATATAAACGATGCAAGAAATACCATTAAAAATAACTTAGACAATTTAAAAAAAGAAATAGATAAAACAATAAAAAACAAAAATTATAATATTAATTATACCATTAAATATGGACAAAATTATTTTCCTAAGAAACAATATAAAGGTATTACATATAATGAAGGCTACTATGAATCTTTAGTAATAACACTTGGTAATGGTAAAGGAGACAATTGGTGGTGTGTTTTGTTTCCTCCTTTATGCCTATTAGATAATGAAAATCAAGATGAAGTAGAATACAAATTTTTAGTAAAAGAACTTTTAGATAAAATATTTTGAATAAACCAAAACCTCCTAAATAAAATTTAATTAGGAGGTTCTCTTATATGAACACATTTCTCACCACCCTTCTCATTGCCATAAGTTTAAGCATGGATGCTTTTTCCTTATCACTTGTATATGGCACATTAAACATTGATAAAAAAAATAAAATCATTCTATCCTTTATTGTTGGTATATATCATTTTTTAATGCCCCTATTAGGATTATCAATAGGTTCATTCGTAGCCAAATACCTAGTTTTTAACCTAAAATACCTAGTATCAATTATATTTATTATCATTGGACTAGAATTAATTCTATCTAATATCAAAGAAAAAGAAGTAGTACCATTAGAAAATACCATAAGTTTCCTTATTTTTGGATTAAGTGTTAGTATTGATAGTTTTACCACTGGAATAGGATTAAATATCATCAATAACAATTACTTAACAGTAAGTACCACATTTTGCCTTACAAGTTGTTTATTTACTTACTTTGGACTAAATATAGGCGATAAACTAAGTCAAAAATACGGAAAAATATCCACAATATGTGGTGGAATAGTTCTAATAATCCTAGGTTTATCATATTTATTTTAAAAAAATTCAAAAAACACTTGACAAAAACAAACATACGTGCTAAAATATGAGACATCTTTTTGAAAGAGGGGGAAAATTATGAAAAATGGAAAAATTATAAGACCTTATTATGATAAGGAAAATGAATTAAGAATTGGAGTTTTTGCTAACGAAAAATCAAAAACACCAATCAATTCAACAACAAAATATATAGAACCTGAAGACTTGGATGATATTCTAAGAAATATAGAAATAAGTGAAAGAAAAAAACCAAGAAACCAAAGAGCAGAAGTATGTTATACAATACAAAGAAAAAACAATTTTGTAAAAATAACTTCTCTCGCTTTAGCGGGAACTGTTGCAGTTACTTTAGCGGGTTATGGAATTGTTTCTTTAGCAAAATCAATATTAAATGATATTAAAGGAACAAAAACAGAAAAGGCAAAAATAGAAGCCTCTATTGATGAGAATGCACTTGTGGCAAATGAAAACAAAATAAACTACGAAATTGAAAATACTCCAGCACCTTCATTTGCACCTATAGTTGAAGATAAGTTAAATACATTTACTACAGCAGAGAAAATAGAATTTGTAAAGAACAATATTGAAAACTTTAAAAATGATATTGAATTAGCAACAGGAATTGTATTAAATGACGATGAAGTATTAATTCAATTAGGATTCATCAACGGCTTAACTCTAGAGCAAATAGATGTATATAGCCACGATTATTGGTTGGATTTTGCTGAAGATTATGAAACCATACTACAAGAGTTAACTATTCCATCAGTAAATTATTTATCATTTAATCACAAAATTAAAGGAAGCAATCCATCAAATGGAACAAGTATCTATGCTAAATATATCATGGATGACAAAGATAGAATAGTATATAGTTACTTTGCTGATAGAATACAAAGTGTTGTAACTGCATCATATGAAAAAGATAAAGAAGAAGCATTGGGAGAATCTTATGATTTTGTAAGATCAATTGCCGAGACAATTGTTTATCCAAATAATCCAGTCCAAAAAGACAATGTAAAGAACTACTTAAAAGTAAGACAAGGACTAATCAAAGAATTAAATAAAATACCAAGTTACGAAGAACTTGCTAACAAAATGAATTTAACTATCAATGAAGTAAGAGAATTAGAAGTAGCCTCTTTAGGAACAACATCAGTATCAAACCAAGTACAATTTATCTTATTAGATGTTGCTCAAGTTGCCGTTCAATTATTACCTGAAGATACAGTTGTTGAGTATACAAATACATTAGGAGAAATAGATAATTCGATATTAAATTACAACGCATCTAAAGGAGCTCCAGCTAACACAAATCCAGAAAACTATGAACATAGCAAATATCTTATGCTTGATATTGAACAATTCATGGAAGACACAATTAACCTAATTATGTCAGATTTTGAAAATGAAAACACATTATATAGATTAACTGATAAAGAACAAGAAAAAAATGATGCATTATTTAACAATACCGATGAAAATACACTTTGTAGTTCAAACACCAAATCATATACAAGAAAATTAACTATCTAATAAAACGAAATAAAAAAGGGGGTAAAAGATGTATACTGTCAAGTATATGTCTTTTTTATTTGACTAAAATCAAAATTTATCTTAATATTATAATGGGTGATAAATATGTTAGTAAACAGTAAAGAAATATTAGAAAAAGCAAAACAAGGTAATTATGCTGTTCCTCACTTCAATATAAACAACCTAGAATGGACAAGATATATCCTTGAAGAAATGCAAGAATTAAATAGTGGAGTTATCCTTGGTGTAAGCGAAGGAGCCATCAAATACATGGGAGGCGTAAACGTCGTAACTAACCTTGTAAAATCATTAATTAAAGATTTAAACATTCAAATTGATGTTGTCCTTCATTTAGACCATGGCAGTTCGTTTGAAATATGCCAAAAATGTATTGATGCAGGCTTTACCTCAGTTATGATTGATGCATCTCACTACCCTCTTCTTAAAAATATAGAAATAACAAAAAAAGTAGTTGAATATGCTCATGACAAAAATGTAACAGTCGAAGCCGAAATAGGACAAATTGGTGGAACTGAAGATGGCATGGAAGGCAAAAATTACAACGCCAAATTAGAAGACGTCATTGCCTTAGTAAATAGCACTCATATTGATTCCGTAGCCCCAGCTTTAGGAAGTGTCCATGGACTATATAAAGGAAAACCCAACCTTGATTTTATAACCATGAAAAAAATAAGCGAAAATGTTTCCGTTCCTCTTGTCTTACATGGTGGAACCGGTATTCCAGATAACCTTATTCAAGAAGCAATAAAAAATGGCATTAACAAAATCAACATTAACACCGAACTGCAAATAGCTTGGGCTAACGAAGTAAGAAAATTTCTAAAAGAAAATGAAACAGTCTATGATCCAAGAAAAGTTATATCAAGTGGAGAAAAAGCCGTTAAAAATGTTGTAAAAGAAAAAACAAAATTATTTAAAAACATATAATAAAATAGGAGGAAATATGCCTAAAATCAAAATTGAAGGTAAGCACAAACTAACTGGAGAAATAACCATCAGTGGAGCTAAGAATAGTGCTGTAGCATTAATCCCCGCGGCTATCCTATGTGATGAAATTGTTTCAATTAGCAATATCCCTAATATCGCGGATGTTGAATCACTAGAAGAAATTTTATCTTACCTAGGAGCTCAAGTTAAAACGACAAATGGCACGATTACCATAAACCCTAAAGAAATAAATAACAAAGAAATACCAGAAAGCATTTCAACCAAACTAAGAGCATCATATTACTTCATGTCTGCCCTTTTAGGAAAATATAAAAAAGTAGAAATGTATTTTCCCGGAGGTTGCAATATTGGAGCACGACCAATCGACCAAACCATAAAAGGCTACCGTTTACTCGGGGCAAAAGTAGTAGAAAAAAGCAACAAATACACCATCACGGCCTCAAAATTAACAGGAGCAAAAATTTATTTAGATATGCCAAGCGTAGGAGCCACGATTAATATCATGATTGTTGCGGCAAAAGCCGAAGGCACAACTATTATTGAAAATGCAGCCAAAGAACCAGAAATAGTAAATGTTGCAACATTCTTAAATAATATGGGAGCCAAAATTAAAGGAGCAGGAACCAATGTCATAAAAATAGAAGGAGTCAAATATTTACACAAATGTTTCCATGAAGTAATACCAGATCGCATTGAAGCAGGAACATATCTCATTATTGCCGCATTACTTGGAGAAAATCTAACCATTAATAATATTATTCCTAGCCATTTAGAATCATTAATATCAAAACTAAAAGAAGCAGGAGTTAACATGGAAATAGGATTTGATTATATAAAAATAAAAGAAAAAAGTTCATACCATGCTATCAGCATAAAAACTATGGGTTATCCTGGATTTCCAACAGACTTACAACAACCCCTAATTGCTTTCTTAACCCAATGCGAAGGTATGAGCAGCGTTGAAGAAACCATCTATGAAAATAGATTCCAAAACATTCCAGACACAAACAAAATGGGTGCCGACATCAAAGTAATTGACAACAAAATAGCCTTTATTAAAGGAATCACTCCCCTAACAGGTACTAGTGTAACAGCAACTGACCTAAGAGGTGGAGCATCCTTAATAATTCTAGGTTTAATCGCGGATGGAACAACCATAATAGATAATATCAAACACATCCTAAGAGGCTACGACAATATTATCCAAAAATTATCCAGCGTTGGTGCTAAAATAGAAATAATTTAAATATACTTTAGTAGTGATACTATGAAAAAAATTATATTTACAATTATTCTTTTTTTATCCTGTTATCTTATCTACACTTTGACAAACAACAACAATCTAAATTACGTAACACTAGGTGATTCACTATCTAAAGGCGTAACACCCTACTTTGCTAATGGTTATGGTTACAGCAATTACATCGTGGATTACCTCAAAAAAAATAACAAACTAAATTCCTATAATGACGACTTCACAAGTGTAGACTATCGCATTACAGACCTAATTAACCTAATAAATATCAATTATGAAACAAACAATCAAACCATTAATCAAGCCATTCATTCCGCAGACATTATAACTATATCTGTTGGCATGCAAGAATTATATTATAAAATAAATACAAACGACACAAATATCTATACCTATATTGATAAAATGCTAGAAGATACAGAAGAACTATTTACATTAATAAGAAAAAATAATAGTAAAAAAATCTATATGCTAGGATATTACAACACAAAAAATACTAATCAAGACCTATTCAACTATGCCAACATAAAACTAAAAGAAATATGCCAAAAAAATAAAATAACCTACATTGACACCCAATCAATATTCTATAAAAACACCACATATTTTGAAAATCCTAACAGTTTTAACCCAAATTTACAAGGATATTACAAAATATATGAAAAAATTATTGAAAAATTTTAAAAAAACTGATATAATACTACCTAGTTCAAGTTACTATGACTAATTTAGTCATGGCGGAAGGAGAGTAAACATGAAAAAAGGAATTCATAAAGAAGAAACTTTAACAAAATTCGTATGTGCTTGTGGAAATGTAATTGAAGCTAATTCAACAATTAAAGGTGATACTTACCAAATAGAAACTTGCTCAGCATGTCATCCATTCTATACAAAAAAACAAGCAACAACTTCTAAAAAAGGTCGAGTTGAAAAGTTTAATAAAAAATACGGACTACAATAGTTCTTTTTTTTATACTTTTGCTCTCGCTTTTTAGTGCAAAGATTAAAGAAAAAAACATGTCAAATAACCATAAAATTTAATGCTTTTTAAAAATATTTTCTCTTTTAGTGATATAATAAATATATACTCTCATGAAAGGAGTTTTATCACATGAAAATAGGAATTACCAACGACCATCGCGGTTTAATACTAAAACAAAGTTTGACAAATTTTTTAAAAAAAGAAGGATATAATATAATTGACTATGGAACTAACACTGATGACCCAGTTGATTATCCTGATTATGCTTGCAAACTTGGAAATGCTATTAATAACAAAGAAGTTGATTTAGGAATTGCCATATGTGGCACAGGAATAGGCATGGATATATGCCTAAACAAAATAAAAAATATAAGAAGTGCCAAAGTAAGTAACAAAGAAGAAGCTTACCTATCAAGATTTCACAATGATGCTAACGTTCTAACATTATCTTCTAAAGTACCATCGATGGAAGCATTAGAAATAGCCCAAACGTTCTTAAGTTCTAACTTCTCAAACGAACCAAGACATAAAAACAGAATAGCAAAAATAAGTGAAATAGAAAATGCTTAAATTAGTCATCTATCTTATTGTCTTTCCATTTGTCGTTTGGAGCATGGATGCCATCAATATTAATAGCATATTCAAAAAAAATAGAGTAACACAAGCAAAAATTTTTTATATGTTTATGATATTTTCCATATCATATTTAGTAGTAAATTTTATTTATGATTTTATAACCATTATGAACTGAGGTGTTATATGAAAAAAATAATAGTATTTACTGCTTTTTTAATTGTTATTCCTTTTATTATTGTTACCATGCTCTTAAAAGAACCAAAAGAAATAGAATTGAAATATGCAAGTAATACAGTAGTAAGAATAAAAAGAGAAAAGAAAAACATTATTGAAACCATTCCACTAGAAGAATACATTGTCGGTGTTCTAGCAGGAGAAATGCCAATAAGTTTTGAAATTGAGGCTTTAAAAGCCCAAGCCGTAGCTTCAAGAAGTTATGTATTAAACAAAATAGCCAATAATAAAGATAAAGAATATGATGTTGTAGATACTATTATGAATCAAGTATACTTAGATAACAATTATCTAAAAAGCGTATGGAAAAATACATATGTAACAAAGATAAATAAACTAAAAACCGCGGTCAATGAAACATATGGTGAATACTTAGATTACAATGGTTCAATTGTCAATGCCATGTTCTTTTCTACCAGTAATGGTTATACCGAAGACAGCAAAAATGTCTTTGGCTTTGAAGTAGCCTATCTAAAAAGCGTAAATTCACCATGGGATGAAGAAACATCTACAGCTTTTAACTCCTCAAAAGAAATATCACTCCAAGAATTTTATGAAAAACTCAATCTACCCTATCAAGAAAAATTAACAGTTGAAATAAATAAAAGAAGTCCTACTCATAGAATAATAAACTTAAAAATTAACAATCAAGACTTCACTTCGCGTGAACTATACAATAAATTATCATTAAAATCAACCGACTTCAGTATAACTCAAAATGGTTCAAATATCATAATAAAAACCAAAGGCTACGGTCATGGAGTAGGTATGAGTCAATATGGAGCATTAGGCATGGCCAAACAAGGCAAAACATATGAAGAAATATTAAAGCACTACTATAAAGATACAAAAATAAAAAAAATTTCATTTTAACGTATATAAATCCTATTTTTGTAAAAACTTATATTAGAGGTGAAAAAAATGACTAAAAGAAAACTAAAACCATTTGTAATTCCTACTATTTATGTTTTATCAATTATAACATTTGTAACAAGCGTTTATTTCATTCAAAGAATAGTAAGTACCAAAACCTTCGTTACCCAAGAGCCTAAATTAGAATATGTTGATAAAGAAATTTTAAATACCAATCAATATATACCAGTAGTAAGCACAGGCACAGAAATAAAAAAACCATATTTAGTAGACGATGTAACCATTGCTAGAGGTTTCTACAGCAAAGATGCCGATGAAGAAACACAAGAAAAATCATTAATTTACTATGAAGGAACCTATATGCAAAATTCTGGCATTGACTATAAAGGAAGCGTAGCATTTGATGTTGTAGCTATCTTAGATGGAACAGTAACCAGCGTTAAACAAGACAACATCTTAGGAACAACCGTTGAAATAAGACATAAAAATGATTTAATAAGTATCTATCAAAGCTTAAATGAAATTACTGTCAAAGAAAACGACACCGTATTACAGGGACAAATCATTGGTAAAAGTGGCAAAAACAACATCAGTAAAGACCTAGAAGATCATCTCCACTTTGAACTATATTACAAAGGGGCTCTTGTTAACCCAGAAGAGTATTATGGTAAAAAAATAGAAGAATTATAAGGCGGTAAAAACGTCTTTTTTCATAACTTATTCATATAATAAACTAGGTGAAAATATGAATAAGTATATTGAAAATAGAATACTTGAAGAAAGTAATTATATTATTAAAACCAAAAATACAATTAGAGAAACAGCCAAAAACTTTAACGTTAGCAAAAGTACCGTACACAAAGATGTTTCTTATCGGTTAATAGAACTAAATAAACATAAATATGAAGAAGTAGCAAAAATATTAAAATATCATACAGATATAAGACATATACGTGGAGGAGAGTCAACAAAACGTAAATATCTGTCAAATAAAGCTAATTAATCAAACAAAATTGCTAAAATATGGTAAAATATAAGAAGTAAGGGATGGTGAAATATGTTTAACAAAGATATAGGAATAGATTTAGGTACAGCAAATGTCTTAATATATATAAAAGGACAAGGTATCGTTTTAAATGAACCTTCCGTCGTGGCTATTGACTCAGAGACTAAACGAGCACTCGCAGTAGGAACTGAAGCAAGAGAAATGCTAGGAAGAACACCAGGCAAAGTAAAAGCAATAAAACCAATGAAAGATGGAGTAATTGCCGATTTTGAAACTACCGAAGTAATGCTAAATTACTTTATTAAAAAAGTAAATGGCAAAAACTTTTTTCAAAGACCACGTATTTTAATATGCTGTCCATCAAATATTACACAAGTAGAAAAAAATGCTATTAAAGAAGCTGCCGAACGAACTGGAGCCAAAAAAGTCTTTTTAGAAGAAGAACCAAAAGTAGCCGCAATTGGAGCTGGAATGGACATTTCTAAACCGAGTGGAAATATGGTAATTGACATTGGTGGAGGCACCACCGATATAGCCATTCTATCATTAGGAGGAATAGTCAACAGTGCTTCTATTCGTGTTGCGGGAAATGCCTTTGATAATGACATTGTAAAATACCTAAAAGACAAATATAAACTTTTAATTGGAGAACGTACCGCTGAAGACATAAAAAAAACAATAGGAACAGTATTTCCTGGTACCAAAACTGAAAAAATGGAAGTACGAGGAAGAGATTTAGTTACAGGTTTACCACATACAGTTAACATTACATCGGATGAAGTCGAAGAAGCCCTAAGAGAAAGTGTTTACACAATAATCCACTGTGCAAAAGGTATCCTTGAACAAACACCGCCTGAATTATCTGCAGATATAATTGATAAGGGCATTGTTCTAACAGGAGGAGGAGCATTAGTTGAGGGATTTTCCAACCTTTTATCACAAGAATTAAAAGTACCTGTCTTTATTGCCGAAAGCCCATTAACATGTGTGGCCGAAGGAACAGGTATCTTATTAGATAACTTAAACTTAATTGATAGATAAGTTATCTTTTTTTTGCCATTGCTACGCTGTTTTAATATATTAAATCATGTTATATAAAAAAACAAAATGTTATAATTTTACTTTAACATTTTGTTTCTCTTCTTCTTTAATTTTAAATAATTCCTTCTTTTCAAAACCAAATATCTTAGCAACAATATTAGAAGGAACAGACTCTACTAAATTATTAAATTTTGTTACACAGTGATTATAAACTAACCTTGCTCTGTTAATTTTATCTTCAATTTCTACTAAATTTCTTTGTAAATCTAAAAATTGTTCATTAGCTTTTAACTCGGGATAGCTTTCAACAAGAGCCATCACTGGAGCAAACTTCTTCTCAATTTCCTCTGTCTTAGTAACACTAAAATCAGCACTATTATAAGCATTTCTTAATTTAACCAAATCCTCTAAAGTTTTACTCTCATGTTTTGTATATCCCTTTACACATTCAATTATATTAGGTAGCAATTCAAATCTCTGTTTTAACAAAACATCTATCGCAGAAGTAGATTCTTTTACAGTATTATTTGCCCTTATAAAGCAATTATACGAAGCAATTATCATAATCGTTAAAACTATTATTATTCCTAAACATATATTTAATATCATTTAACTCACCCTCACTATTTTATAATCATTTTATATATATAACCAGCATCATTATATTCAAATGATACTTCATAATGAACTAAATTATAACCATCAAAATCTTTTAATAAACTCTTAATTTTTATTATTTCATCATATGTCGTACCATATGACTTATCTTTATAAATAACTTCAATTAAATGCTCCTTATTGGTTTTATTATTAGTCATTACATCATCAAGTGTCCAACCAACACTAGTCTTAGAAGATGTTCCTGCTTTAAAAGAAAATTTATTATTAAATGAATTTTTTTCCTGCTCTTTTTTTGCTTCTTCTCTTAATTTTTCTTGTTTTCTTCTCTCTTCCTCAAGTTTCTTCTTAGCCTCTTCTTCTCTCTTTTTTGCTTCTTCTTTAATCGCCTCTCTCTCTTTTCTTCTCACTTCATTTTTGTTTTTAACATCATTACCAATTCTTAACACCAAAATAGAAGATGATACAATAAGAATCGCAATTAGTATATACAATATATATTTTCTTTTAACAGCATCACCATTACTAACTCCCACTTGCTTTTCACTTTTACTCTTCATATAAAAAACTCCTTCTCTAAAAATTCATAAATTCTTTAAAATAATTTACTAAAATAATAATATCATTTTTTTAATCATAAGTCCACAAAAATCAAAAAAACTTCCTAAGAAGTTTTATTCTGCTTTTTCATAAGCATCCAATATTTCTTTTTCGAACATTTGACGTGTTTCTGTATTTATTGGATGAGCTATATCTCTATACCCACCAGTAGATGTTTGTCTACTAGGCATTGCAATAAATAAACCATTATCACCTTCGATAATTCTAATATCATGTACTGCAAATGCATCATCAAGTAGTACTGAAGCTATACCTTTCATACGAGAATTTTCTTTGTCAATTTTCTTTACTGTTACTGAAGTAATTTTCATATTGCTTCACTCCTTCCAGAAAGTTTTCAATACCTTTCTAACATCATTGTATCTCATTTATAAGATAAAAGTCAATCTTTTTTTTACGTAACTGTCAAATATTGTCGAAAAAGTTTAATTATGCACTCAAATGGCTAAAAATTTAACCTCAATTGATTTAGTAAGAACATCTACATAACTAAAACTCATTGTTTTTTCACCATCAAGTTTAACAATAAAAACATAGTTATAGCTTTCCAATATCACACCACTGTAAACTTCTGTTTTGTTTCTACTACCATTATATTTAATAACAACCTTTTTATTAATATTATCATCTATTTTATTCTTAATTTTTTCAATAGTCATATTTTCCACCCCTCTTATTCTCTTGGAAAGCCAACATACATCGTTCCCTTAGTGATAATACCTCCCATACCCTCAGCACCATACTTAGTATTGTTAAGTATCTTAATTAAATCAATATCATTTCTCTTGTCTGCAAAAGATACTGAAGCCGCGACAATCGCGGGATCTAAAGCATGTATATTAATTCTCTTTGGACTAGAAGCAAAATTAGCTCCTGCTTTAATAAGTTCCTCATAATCACTTTGACATGCCCCTGCGATAATAATTAATTTTTCATGTGATTTTTCAACCTTTCTAGCCTCTTTAACTGCCTTAATAAAATTATCCGTATTCTTATACTTACTTCCATCTCTTCTCTTTCTATAATAAGCATCATGTCCAGTAATAACAATAATATCAGGATTGTAAGTTTCTAGATATTCTCCCATTTTACCCCAAACATTTTCTTCTTTTTCATAAATACCATAAGCCTTAACTTTATTTTTTTTATAAAATTTCATACATCTATCTAAATAATCCTTATCCGCATCAATGTGTAAAATCTTCCCAGGTAAATAAAAATATTCGTCCCTATCTAAAGTTACATATTTTTCAAAATCTAAAAAAAACTTCTCATCATCATCATTAACCTCATTCTTATATTTTTTTAAATCTTCACTATAACTATCAGCACATAACCTAACATTAACACCTTGTAATAAATAATTATCACCTTCAACGCCAACTACCTTAAAAACAATATCATTATTATAAGAATTTCTAGTTACCAAATCGCCAATTTTAAACATAATATCACCCATTAAAGTTTATGAAAAAACAAAATAAATATGAAAAAAAGTTAAATACCAGTTAAATCAAACTTTGGTATAAAACTTTCATCTGCCGTATCTCCTTCTTGAATATAAGCATTATTAACACCAATATCTATAGCATAATTAATAACCTCATCATATTCACTTTCACTAATAACTCTATCAATCTCCTTATATTTATTTAGTTTTCCATTCGGGGTATATTGATTCATAATACTAATATAAATATTATCTCCGTAAGTATCATATAAATATTTAATTACCTTTTTACTATCATTAACCATATTAGGCATAACTAAATGTCTAACAATCATTCCCTTTTCTATTAAACCATTCTTATCAAAGCAAATACTACCTACTTGCCTATACATCTCCTTTAAAACATCCTTACAAATTTCAAAATAATTATCACACTTAGAATAACCAATCCCATATTTACTATCATAATATTTCATATCAGGTAAATAAACATCAACATACCCTTCCAACATCCTTAAAGCAAAAACACTTTCATAACCACTAGAATTATAAATAATAGGTATCACTAACCCCTTCTTTTTAGCCATATCTAAAGCCTTAACAATATGTGGTATATAAGGTGTACCCGTAACTAAATTAATATTATTAGCCCCCCTATCCTGTAACTCTAAAAAAATATCAGCCAACCTATCAATACTAATAAATTTTCCAAAGCATTCATTACTTATATGATAATTTTGACAAAATACACACCTTAAATTACACCCACTAAAAAAGACAGCCCCACTTCCAGATATTCCTGATATCGAAGGTTCTTCATAATAATGTAAGTCAGCTCTAGCCAGTTTAATATCACTCGAGGCTCCACAAAAACCAACATCAATGTATCTATTAACTAAACAATTTCTAGAACATAACCTACACTTCTTAAGTATATCATCGCTCATAATAATCACCATCTAAAATATACACTAAAATCAATAAAAATACAAATAAAACTAATTTTCACAAATAATAAAATCTTAAATTAATCTAAAAAACTAAAACTGTATTAGCAAACAAAATAAAAACACATTACTATATTGTTAAAAAATTCATTTTATGTTATACTTATTTTGGTGATAACCATGGAAAAAAATTACAAATTAGGAAGCATCGTTACAATGAAAAAGCCTCATCCATGTGGTACCAACGAATGGGTTATTACAAGAATAGGTGTTGACATTAAGATAAAATGTTTATCATGTAACCATTCAGTAATGATACCAAGAATTGATTTTGATAAAAAGTTAAAAAAGGTGGTTAATATATGAAAAAACAAAAAAATAAAAAAGTACACCCCGTCCTAGTACTTCTAACATTAACACTAATTGTTATGATAGTAAGTAGTCTTGGTGATCTCTTCAAACTAGAATCGAGCTATTACACAGTAAATGCTGTTACAGGAGAAGTAGAAAGCCAAATTGTCAAAATAAACTCTTTATTTAATCGTACAGGATTACAGTATCTAATAAGCAATATCATATCAAATTTCGTTAATTTTGCACCTTTAGGTAACCTTTTAACAGGACTTCTTGGTGTAGGAGTAGCTTATTACTCAGGATTTTTAACCGCTTTATTTAAAAAAATAACCAACAAAGTACCAAGAAAACTAATTACATACATTGTAGTTCTATTAGGTATAATCACTTCAATGTTTTATGAAGCAGGTTATGTTATCTTAATTCCTTTAAGTGCTATCCTCTTTATGACAATAAAAAGACACCCATCAGCTGGTATATGTGCCTCATTCGCTGGTATAACATTTGGCTATGGAGCAAACTTTGTCGTAAATGGCTTAGATGCTAGTTTAATACCATATACTAGAAGTTCTACTAAAATATTAGACAGCACTTATAACATTAACCTCAATGGTAATCTATTTTTCATTATCATATCTTCCATTATATTATCATATCTAGGTATGTTTATTACCGAAAAATATATTATTCCCAAACTAGGCAAATATAACTTTGAAGAGGTAGAAGACAAGGAACTAACCAATAAAGAAAAAAAAGGACTTGCCTTATCTCTAATAGCCCTAACATTCTTAACAATTATTACAATTTATTGCATAATTCCAGGACTACCATTTTCAGGCTTATTATTATATTTAAAAGATTCAACTTATACTGAGCAATTATTTGGATACAACTCTTATTTTAATCAAGGAATCGTCTTTATCCTAAGCGTTTACCTAATGTTAGCAGGTTTAATCTACGGAACAAGAACAAAAACAATTAAAACAAACAAAGACTTTGTCGATGGAATGGGTTATTATCTAACAAATATCTCTTCCATCCTAGTTCTAATCTTCTTTGCCGCTCAATTCTGTTCCATATTTAAAAAAAGTAACATAGGAGTCTTTATTACCGCTTCACTAACAGAAATAGTAAGCAATTTCCAAGCAACAGGCATTGTTCTAATATTAATAACTTTCATCCTAGTCGTCATCTCAAGTATTTTTTTACCTGTCGCATCAACAAAATGGGCTATCTTAGCACCAGTCATAGTACCAATGTTTATGACAAGTTCTATGACACCTGAGTTTGCTCAAGCCGTATTCCGTGCTGGCGACAGTGCAATCAAAGGTATAACTCCTTTATTTACTTACTTTGTAATTTTAATAGGATTCTTACAAATATATACAAAAAAAGAAAAAGAAACAGTTACTATTACTGATGCCATGTCTCTAATGGTACCATATACAATAGCTTTTACTATAGCATGGCTACTAATTATTTTAGCCTTCTATATTATTGGTATCCCTCTAGGACCAGGAGCAAGTGCTATACTATAAAAGAAAGGATGTGTTAACATGAGTTTAACCGCTGGTATTGTAGGACTTCCCAATGTTGGAAAATCAACCCTGTTCAATGCCATTACCAAAAAGAATATTCTTGCCGCCAATTATCCATTCGCGACAATAGATCCCAATGTAGGAGTTGTAACAGTACCTGATATTAGATTAGAAACATTAAATCAAATGTATATGCCCAAAAGTGTCGTACCAACCACCTATGAGTTCACAGACATTGCAGGATTAGTAAAAGGAGCATCTCTTGGAGAAGGCTTAGGTAACAAATTTCTATCACACATAAGACAAGTTGATGCCATTGTTGAAGTAGTAAGATGCTTTGAAGACGAAAACATAATTCATGTTGATGGTAACGTAGACCCAATAAGAGACATTGAAGTAATAAACATTGAACTCATCTTATCGGACCTAGAAATCATACAAAACAGATTAAACAAAATCGAAAAAAAAGCTACCATGTCAAAGAACAAAGAAGAAATTTTTGAAGTAGAACTATTAAACAAAATAAAAACATCCCTTGAACAAAACATTCCTGCTCGCAAACTAAACCTAAACGAAAAAGAATTAAAATTAATAAGTTCATATCAACTAATAACCCTAAAACCAATTATCTATGTTGCTAATGTAAAAGAAATAGATATACATAATAAAGGTAACATTTATGTTGATAAAGTAAAAGAATACGCAAAAAAAGACAACTGTGAAACTATCATGGTATGTGCCAAAATAGAAAGCGAATTAGCCGAATTAAATGATGATGAAAAAGCCATCTTCTTACAAGAATTAGAAATTGAAGAAAGTGGCTTAGATCAATTAATCAAAAAAACATATTCTCTATTAGGACTAGCAACATTCTTCACTGCCGGAACTGACGAATGTAGAGCTTGGACATTCAAAAAAGGTATGACCGCTCCCGAATGTGCAGGAATAATCCACAGTGATTTCCAAAGAGGCTTTATAAAGGCCGAAGTCATGAGTTATGAAGATTTAGTTAAATATAAAACAGAACTTGGAGTAAAAGAAGCAGGAAGATTAAGAATCGAAGGAAAGGATTACATTATGCAAGATGGTGATATTTGCCACTTTAGATTTAATGTAACAAAGTAAGGAGGTGTAGTATGAAAAATATAAGTAAAATGTTTAAAAGAATGTTTCAAGCATCAGTATTTCTATCAGTATTATCATTAATATTTGGTTTAGTATTATTATTAAATACTGAAGACATCTTAACAACAATATCACTTGTTTTAGGAGGAGGATTACTTTTTATTGGTATCCTTCTATGTGTAAGATACTTTGGAAAAGAAACCATAATATCTTCACTTGAAGCAAATCTTCAATTAGGAATATTATCTATCTTACTAGGATTAACCCTAATCATATTTAAAAATATTTTATATATCTTAGTACCAATTTTAGTAGGAATAATAATCATAATAAATAGTATCAATAAATTAGATATAGCCTTTATTATGAAAAGAGATGGCGTTGATAAATGGTATATTACCTTCATTTCCGCTATTATAACCCTAATCGCAGGTATTTGCTTAATAGTAAACCCTCTTGGTGGAACATTCTTAGTAACAAAAGCAGTAGGTATCATAATTATAATATCTTCAATACTTGACTTAATAGATACCTTAAACTTAAGAATCCAAATCAAAAAAACAGGCAAAGAACTAAAAGAAATATTCAAACAAGAATAAAAGAGTTTAATTACTTAAACTCTTTTTTTTAACAATAGGTAATACCTCTACCATCCAATTATTTTCTTTACTAAATAATATCATAGTATTGACAATAGCCTCGTTAATACTTTGTTTTCTACATATAGAAGCATCTTTAGAATTACTAGAAGAAACATTCATACAACATTGTTCAAATAAACTTAAATATTCCTCTTCTTCTAATTCAATACCATAATCAACAAGTATACTAGTTACAATCTTATCAATCTTACTTATCATTCTCCTAGAAATACCATAATCATTATTCATATCCCCTAAAAACTCACGTTCAAAATTCATAAAAACTCCCCTTCCTTTAAAGCGTCTCATATTCTAACACATTTGTTCCTAATTGTCAAGAAAATATCAAACTATTACCTAGAACTAACCAAAAATAAAAAAAACACCCTATTCTTTACTGAATAAGGTATTATTTATTATTATTTAGATACAGGAATTGTACTAATAGATCTAGCTACTTGCAATAACTCACTGGTAGAAGTAACATCACTTATTACATAATATTCAATACCATTACTAACCCAATTAACCGAATTATCACTTATTGATGCAACAGTATCCACAAGTAACTCAGGTTCTCCATAAGTAGGCACAATTACATGACTATCTTCCATTTTTGCTGTTTCCTCAATTAATACAAATGGACTATCTCCCTCAAATGTAAGAATTAACCTCTCGCCATCCTCCTTAGTTACCGTATCTTTACTAGTTAAATGTGTATTAAGTGGCAAGTACATAGGATATATTATATCTTCTATCTTTGTAACCTCTTTTAATTCACTAGTATCTGCACTAGCATTAATATTCTCGTTTAAATCAAAATAATTATCCTTAAAAGTAGCCTTCATATCAATTTTATCAAAAACCATTTTAATCTGTAAATTATTACTATCATCTAATACTTGAACCTCTTTAATATTATAATTCTTATCAACATATACCACTTGCTTACTTAATTTTCTATTATTAGGATAATTAACCTTAGAAGTAATTACATAAAATTTTCCCTTTTCCTGAAATTTTTTACCCTCATCATCCTTAATATCATCTACTATTGACTGAAGTAAATACACTTGAGAATTATTATAAGGCCATTCACTTTGAAATTTAAAACTCTTATTAAGTGAAGGCGTTACAACATAAACTCCATCTTTGTTTCTTAAAATTATTTGTTCATGATTATTTGCCATATTCTTTAAATATACTTTAAAATAATCACCCTTTTTATAAGAAACATTAACCTCATATTCATAAGTATCTTCATTATTTATTATTTCCATTTTTCCACTTAAATTATAACCCTTACTTTTTTCTATTTTTTTAGCCAATTGACTAGTAACATCTTTTTCAGTTACCCTGCCACATCCAACCAATAAAAAACAACATAATAGTATTAAAAATGTTATTTTCTTTTTCATTTTTCACCTCATTTTTCTTTCTAATAAATTATATTTGACAAAAATGTTAATATGCTGAATATTTTATCTTTTTTTGTAAATATTAATAATAATGAAAGGAGTAATATATGAATGCACTTCTAAAAACAAGTTTAGTAATTGCCATAATTGGAGCAATTAACTGGGGTCTTGTTGGTATATTTAACTTTAATCTTGTAGAGTTTTTATTTAAAGAAGGTAGCTTGATAACTAGAATTATCTATGCTATAGTCTTTGCCGCAGGACTAATATGCACTGCTATTTTGGCTAAAGATCTAGATTAGGAAATAATTAACTATTATTTTCTTTTTTCATAATCTTATTAAATAAAAAAATCATCTAATTCATAACTAGCTAAAATAAAAAACTTCCCAATATAGGAAGTTTTAATATTAATTATTTACTAATTATCTTAACCTTAACTTTAGTTGTTTTAGGAGTATAATTAGCACGCACTTCTTCACCAGAAACAATAACAGTAACTTCATGTTCTCCAATACCAAAACCAGTTAAATCAATTGTTGCATTAATCATGCTAGCATCAATGCTATTAAGAACACTCTCAGTACCTTTAACAATAACTGAAGTTGTATTAGAACTCTTATCTAAAGCCACTACCTTATAATTAGAATCCAAATTAGTAACCTCAATATAAATATCTTCAAATTCCTTAGTAATCTCCTTATCCAAAGATACATTAACAGTAGTAGAAGATTCGGAAATATATCTAATACCAGAAGGTTTATTCAAAATAGCATTATAAGTTTTAGCATTATTTAATCCAGTAACATCCACTTCAACAGGTATATATTGAATACTATTAATTACATCCTCATTACCATAAATAGTAACTTTAGTAACTGAAGAAGTAATCGAACTAATTGCCTTACCAAATTCCACATCACCAACAGGTATAACCTTAATAGGCACTTCTTTATGTGGTGAAATAATACTAATAGTCGCAGTAACCTTACTAGGAACCATCTCAACATCTACCACATTGCCATTGTTATCATAAGCCACTAACTTAACATCACTTAAATTGGTAACTCCAACACTAGGATCCACAATATTTCCAATATCCACTAATGCTTTAACTGTAGAAACCTGTTTCAAACGATGATCAGCACCTTTAATAATAATCTCTTTTTGATCAATATCAACACTTTGAATAGATAACTTAGTATTAAGTGTATCTTGATTTAAAACATCAACAGTTGTTGTCCTAGATTCAGACAACTTAGGATATATTGTTATATTAGCAGTCGATGGATCTAATTTATAATCAATTCTTGATACATCATTTTCATATTTTAATTCTACCTTGTGAGTACCAGGCTTTAATCCAGACAAATCAACAGTAACATTCTTAGTAGATAATTGCTTAGCCAAGAACAAGTCAGCTCTTCTACCTATTAAAACAACATCAACTTCAGTAGGTAAACCCTCAACTACATAGGCTTCAGTATTATAAGTAGCTTCAACCTTTTGGTTGCGCAACACTTCAGCCGAAGATTCTACTAAAGTATAAGTCTTGTTATCTACAACAAAGAAGAAACCTAAAGCCAAAATAAGTGAAATAAATATCAAAGTATTCTTTCTAGTAAGCCACCTCTCAAAATTGCGACTCCCTTTCCCGTTGCGCTCAGTAATCATTAAAATAAACTTGGTAATAGGCACAACTATATACTTATCAATTTTTTTAAATATCAATTTAAATAATCTAAATATTCCACGATATAAACCCTTAATTATCTTCATTTATATCACCTGTACTTTCTTCCTCAAACTCATCATCAAGAAGCACTTCTTTTTTAGGACTAAGTTCCTCAACTAATATCATTTTAGCATCCTCTAAAGATAGATTATAATTTAACACACCATTAATAGCAATAGAAACACGTCCTGTTTCCTCGGATACCACTAAAGCAATTGCATCAGTTTCCTCACTAATACCTAAAGCCGCACGATGCCTTGTTCCCAAACGTTTATTAATTTTATTACTAATACTAACAGGAAAAACTGCACTAGCACTAGTAATTCTATCCCCTTGAATAATCACACCACCATCGTGAAGTGGATTTCTTGGGAAAAATATTGAAATCAAAAGTTCTGCCGAAATATCAGCATATATCTTTTTACTTCTTCCAATATAATCATTCAAACTAACATCACGCTCAATAACAATCAAAGCACCTATTCTTGCTTTTTTTAAATATTCCACAGAAGACATTATCTCATATATCATCTTCTCACGTTCATCCATGCTTAATATTTTATGCCTTCCTAGTAACTGACTTCTACCCAAGTGTTCCAGCATATTCCTAATTTCAGGTTGAAATATAATAATAAGTGCAAGAGGTCCCCACATAATTACATATTCAAGCAAAAGCCCAATAGTAACCAAATTCAACCAATCACTAATTAATTTAATTACTATAACAAATAATATTCCTTTAAATAAAAGAACCATCTTAACATTATTTCTTAAATTCTTAAGTAAAAAATAAAAAACTAACCATACCAAAGAAATATCAATAATTTTTTGTATAATAGTTAATATACTATTTAATGTCATATAATTTACCCAACTCCATTTCTTTTAATTAATTATATCATAACACCAAAAAAAAATCACTAGTAAAAATAATAAAATTAATTCAACCAATCCCTAATAACAATAAAACCATTATAATAAAAGCAAAAACAAAAAAGAGCATTAGCTCTTCAAAACAAAACTATTTAAATTGGCAACAAGAACCACATTGTTCATTAGTTACTACATTTTCTTCACAACAAGTATATCTTGGCTGATAAGTATGTCTATAAATATGATGATTAATTATTCTTGTATTAATTGGACATACATGTGGTACTTCATGTACAAAGTTGCGGTGAACCACACGTTCTTGAGGGGTTTCCACCATTGGACTACTATAACTTCCCGTCATTGGTTGGTTATACCCCATCATATTTGTATTAGTATTTGTATTCATGTTAGCATTTTGATTAGTTATATTAATATCAATATCTGTTGGAAAACCATCTTGCCTAAAATCATTATTACAGCACATTTGAACTCCTCCTATCTACCTTTATAATATGTTTAATCTAATTTTTGAGATAGTATAAAAGTCCAATTATTTAACTTTTAATAAATTTAACTAAAAAGGAAGTTTTAAATTACCATTACTAAACATCTTCATTAATTTTTTAGACTCCTCAAATTGCTTCAACAAAGCATTAACTTCAGTAACACTAGTTCCAGATCCCTTAGCAATTCTCTCTTTCCTAGAAGCCTTTAAAATATTAGGGTTCTTCCTTTCATAAGGTGTCATTGATAAAATAATTGCTTCAATATGAGATAATCTCTTAGAATCAATATTAACATTATTAAGCCCCATTTTTTTAGCACCAGGCAACAATTTAATAAGATTTTCAAGAGGTCCCAACTTCTTAATCTGTTTCATTTGATCAAGAAAATCCTCTAAATCAAACTCTCCCTTACTCATTTTTTTAGCCATCTTCTTAGCATCTTCCTCGTCGATTTCAGTCTCAACCTTTTCTACAATACTTAAAATATCTCCCATACCAAGAATTCTACTAGCCATTCTATCAGGATAAAATTGGACAAGACCATCCATCTTTTCGCTAACACCAATAAATTTAATAGGAATATTAGTTAAATGCCTAACAGATAAAGCAACACCACCTCTTGTATCCCCATCTAATTTAGTAAGAATTACTCCGGTTAATTTAAGTTTTTCATTAAAACCAGTAATTACATTAATAGCATCCTGCCCCATCATACTATCAATAACTAATATTGTCTCATCCTGTTTAATTTCACTGGTAATATTTTGTAATTCTAACATTAACTCATCATCAACGTGCAATCTACCAGCCGTGTCCACAATAACATAATCATATCCGTTTTCCTTAGCATATTTAATACCATTACTAGCTATCTTTACAGGATTACCCTTGCCTTCAGTATAAACATAAATATTTAACTGCTTACCTATTTGTATCAATTGATCTATTGCCGCAGGCCTATATACATCGCAAGCAATAAGCATTGGTTTTTTACCATGCTTTTTTCTCAAAAAATTAGCTAACTTACCAGCCGTTGTTGTCTTACCAGAACCTTGCAAACCAACCAGCATTGTAACAGTAAAATCCTTGTTAATAATTAATTCTTCCTTTTCTCCACCTAATAACTCAGTTAATTCTTCCTTAACTATCTTAACAAACATTTCACCAGGAGATAAACTCTTCTTAACCTCTTCTCCTAAAGCCTTTTCTCTAACTGTATTAGTAAACTCCTTAACAACCTTATAATTAACATCAGCCTCAAGCAAAGAAAGTCTAATTTCTCGCATCATACCACTAATATTATCCTCAGTAATTTTTCCATACCCTCTTATATCCTTAACAATTTTTTGCAATCTATCGCTTAAATTTTCAAACATAATATCACCCATCCCATATAATTAATTGCCTCTCTTATTAAAAAATAAAAAATTTTTTCAAAAAAACCCTTGATTTTTAGTAAATTTACTTATATAATAATGTACATGAACTGCGGATGTGGTTTAATGGTTAGAATACGGCCTTGCCAAGGCTGTGATGGGGGTTCGATTCCCCTCGTCCGCTCCAAAAGATATAATCTAATTCACATAAGTGAGTTAGTTTTTTTATACCTTTTTTCACATACATTAAAACTTAACAAAATTATTATACAATATATTAAATAATTTTACAACCCACCACCTCAATCATCCTACTTAATTGTACCATATATTCCTCAAATATTAATTAAAAAATTAAAAACGAATTGCTTATTTTTAACAAAAATGCTATAATTTAAATAACTAGTAATTACTAGTAAAAGGAGGAATTATGGAATTAAAAGGAAGTAAAACAGAAAAAAATTTAATCGCCGCTTTTGCTGGAGAAAGTCAAGCTCGTAACAAGTACACATATTATGCATCAAAAGCAAGAAAAGATGGTTATGAACAAATCGCAGCTATATTTGAAGAAACTGCAAACAACGAAAAAGAACATGCCAAATTATGGTTTAAAGAACTTCACGGAGGAGAAATCCCAAAAACAGAAGAAAATCTAGCCTCAGCCGCGGCAGGTGAAAATTACGAATGGACAGACATGTATGCTGAGTTTGCCCGTATAGCCAAAGAAGAAGGCTTTGATAGAATAGCATATCTGTTTGAAGAAGTTGCAAAAATTGAAAAAGAGCACGAAGAAAGATATCTAACCTTACTAAAAAATGTTAAAGAAAATAAAGTTTTCCACAAAGATGGGGATAAAATATGGATATGCCGTAACTGTGGACACGTTTATATCGGAGCAAATGCCAAAGAGGTATGCCCAGTATGTAATCATCCACAAAGCTTTATGGAAGTAAAAACTGAAAACTATAAATAAAAAAAGGAAGATGTTAATTAAACATAGTCCTTTTTAATATGATCAATATAATCCTCAACATCAAAAACAGTTTTATTAAAATCACTAAAACAAACATCAAACCATTTAATATTCATCTTATTATTCATAAAAGTATATTGCCTTTTTGCATAATGCCTAGAATTCTTCTTAATTAACTCAACCATTTCTTCATAAGATATATCCCCTTTAAAATAACTTATTACTTCCTTATAACCAATACCAGTAAGAAGAGGCTTCTCTATTAAATTATTATCATAAAAATATTTAACCTCATTAATTAACCCCGCATTAATCATATTATCTACCCTTTTATTAATAATAGTATAAAGCTTATCACGCGATGTAGTAAGACCAATAAAAATAGCATCCTTATATAATAACTCATTACCATCATCATTCTCATTAATACTAGTACCATTTTCCAAATAATAATTGAGTGCCCGAATAATTCTCCTTCGATTATACCTATCAACATCAACATCTTTATCTAACTTAATTAATCTCTCATATAATTCCTCTGTACTAATATTATCATAAACATTATTAATTCTATTTTTCTTAAATGTATAATTATAAAGCAAAGCCTTAATATATAAAGCACTACCACCAACAATAATAATATTCTTATTCAGCCCAACAAACCTATCAACAATCTTCCTACCATCTTTTTGATAATCATAAATAGAATAAGGTTCACTTATATCAAGTATATCAATCAAGTAGTGCTTTATCCCTTCCATTTCTTCATTCTTAGCTTTAGCCGTTCCAATATCAAGCCCTCTATACACTTGCATAGCATCAGCATTAATAATAACAGCATCATATACTTTAGCCAGGTTAATGCTCAGCTTCGTTTTACCTACTCCAGTAGGCCCCGTAATAACTATAATCATGTTACCACCCTATTACTTATCCTCATTGTCTAAACTCAATACCCTAACCTTACCAGTTTCTTTTTCACAAGGATTAAGTAAACTAATCAAAGCCTTTAAATTCTCATTTAATTCCTTAATATCACTATCTAATTTAGAAGCATTATCATTAAACTTTCTAAGATCATATTTCAAATCACAAGCCCTTTTCAATGAATATGTAAGTGATTCCATAACATCTCGATCATAACCCATACCTATTTCTCCTCCCAAAACTTTGACTTATCATAACAAAAAAACCAATTATTGTCAAAGGTATTTTACGAAAATACTAGAAATAATTTATTTTTTAGTATATAATCATAAATAAAAATAGCAATTTAATATATGCTACAATAAGTAGCATATATATAATCTCCTGTTGCTAGTAAATTAACTATTTTAAGAATAAAATTATTTTGAAATTAGGACAAAAACTAAAAGAAATAAGAAAAAATTTATCAACTGTGGTAAACTTAAATTAGATAAATAGTAACCATAAGAATTAACTTAAAATATAAAAGATAATATTGGAGCTTAACTATTAGAATTATCTTTATTTACATCAAAATTATAATACAAAATCAGTCAAACCATAACACAAGTAGCAAAACTTTAGAAATGTTAGAACAATTGTATGCTTTATCTTGACTTTATATTTTACCTGTATTATAATTAATGTGCTAGGAAGTGAGAAATTATGAAAACAAGAACAAGATATGCTCCAAGTCCTACTGGATATATGCATATTGGTAATTTAAGAACCGCAATATTTGAGTATCTCGTTGCTAAACATGACGGCGGAGACTTTATTCTAAGAATAGAAGATACCGACCAACAAAGAAAAGTTGAAGGAGCCATTGACTTTATATATGATACCCTAAATCTATGTAATATCAAAATAGACGAAGGCCCTAATAACCATGGAGAATATGGCCCATATATCCAAAGTGAAAGAAAAGAAATCTATAATAAATATGCTCACGAATTAGTAGAAAAAGGTAAAGCATATTATTGCTTTTGCAGTGAAGAAAGACTAGAAGAATTAAGAAAAAAAGCTGAAGTCCACAAAGTCGCCTTCATGTATGATGGACATTGTAGTAAACTAGGCAAAGAAGAAATAGAAAAAAGATTAAAAAATAAAGAACCATATGTAATTAGACAAAAAATGCCTAAAATAGGTAAATCTACTTTTACTGATTTAGTATATGGCAAAATAAGTGTTGAAAACAAAATCTTAGAAGACCAAATATTACTAAAAAGTGATGGCTACCCAACATATAATTTTGCTAATGTCATAGATGATCACCTAATGCAAATAACCCATGTCATAAGAGGAAACGAATACTTAAGTCAAACCCCTAAATATAACTTATTATATGAAGCATTTGGCTTTGAACCACCTAAATATATTCATGTCCCAATGGTTCTTGGTGAAGATAAAAACAAACTATCTAAAAGAAATGGTGATGCATCCTTCATGGATTTATATCACGAAGGCTATTTACCTAATGCCATCGTTAACTACTTAGCATTACTTGGCTGGAGCCCAAAAGAAAACAAAGAAATTTTTAGCATGGAAGAACTAATAAAAGACTTTGACCCCACTAGAATAAGCAAATCACCCGCTATTTATGACATCAAAAAATTACAATGGATTAACAGCCACTACATAAAAAATATGGAAGAAAAAGACTATTTAACCTTTGTAATGCCTTATCTAAAAGAACAATATAAATTAGAAAACTATGATAACAACTGGTTGCAAAACCTAGCACTTCTATATAAAAATGAACTAAAATATGGCAAAGAAATAATCCCACTCACCAAAATGTTCTTTGAAGATAATTACACCCTTAACCAAGAGGAACAAGAATTTATGAATACTGAAGGGGTAGACAAAACCGTTAATTGTTTTAAAGAAAAAATAAAAACCATAAAGTGGACTACCGAAAATATCAAAAACGCCATCTTAGAAGTAAAAAACGAATGCAATGTTTCTGGAAAAATGTTATATATGCCAATTAGAATAAAAACAACAGGCCTCATGCACGGTCCCGAACTAGATAAAACAATATATTTACTTGGTCAACATAAAATTATGGAAAGATTAAGTAAATAATCACATATTTTAAACATAATTTATTAATATAATGAAATGGAGGGAAATTATGAAAATATATAATACCAAAACAAGAAAAATTGAAGATTTTATTCCTTACGATTCCAAAGAAATAAAAATGTATACATGTGGCCCAACAGTGTACCACTATGCTCATATTGGCAACCTAAGAAGCTACATTATGGAAGATGTCTTAGAAAAAACATTAAGATTTCTTGGATACAATGTTAAAAGAGTTATGAATATTACTGATGTAGGCCATTTATCTAGCGATGCTGATACAGGTGAAGATAAAATGGTTAAAGGTGCCATTCGTGAAAACAAAACAGTTATGGAAATCGCTAAATTTTATGAACAAGCCTTCTTTAATGACTTCAAAAAACTTAACAATAAAAAACCCGACGTCATCGAACCAGCTACCAACTGTATTCCAGAATATATTAAAATGATTAGCAAACTATTGGAAAAAGGTTATGCCTACCAAAAGGGTGGTAATGTTTACTTTGATACATCAAAATTAGATAATTATTATGCCTTAACTAATCATAACGAAGAAGAACTACTCGTAGGAGCAAGAGACGATGTTGAGGAAGATTCTAACAAAAAAAACAAAACAGACTTTGTATTATGGTTCACAAAATCAAAGTTTGCTTCTCAAGAATTAAAATGGGATAGTCCATTTGGTACAGGATATCCTGGTTGGCACATTGAATGCTCTTGTATTTCAATCAAACATTTAGGAGAATATTTAGATATCCACTGTGGAGGTGTAGATAATATATTTCCTCACCACACCAACGAAATAGCACAATCCGAAAGTTATTTAGGACATGAATGGTGTAATTATTGGTTCCACGTTGAGCATCTAAATGATAGCCATGGCAAAATGAGTAAAAGCAATGGAGAATTCTTAACACTATCACTATTAGAAAGTAAAGGCTATAATCCCTTAGTATATCGGCTATTTTGCTTACAGTCTCATTACCGCAAACCATTACTATTTACATATGACTCACTAGATATCGCGGCAAATGCATATAATAAACTAAAAAACAAAATAAGTAGCATTAGCAATGACAATAGCATTATAGACAATGAAATAATTGGTAAATATAGATACTCATTCAAAGAAGCATTATCATATGATTTAAATACTTCAAATGCCCTAACAGTATTATATGATTTGTTAAAAGATAATGAGACCAACAACAACACTAAACTAGAACTAATTAAAGAATTTGACACCGTGTTATCACTAGATTTACTTAAAGATAATACAAAAGAAATAGATAGTGAACTAAAATCATATATTGAAGGCATGATAACCAAAAGAAATGAAGCTAAAAAAAATAAAGATTATAAAACATCAGATGTCATAAGAGAAGAACTAAAAGAAAAAGGTATCAACATTAAAGATACCAGAGAAGGAACAATATACGAAATAATAAGGTAGGTGTATATAATGAATGAAAATGGAATATTATTAAATTATATGTTATATTTTTTAGGAATTCTAATTACCGTAGGGGCTCAAATATATATAAAAGTTTCTTACAACAAATACAAAAAAGAAAGCACAAAAAGCAATATGACGGGCTTTGAAGTAGCAAGAAAAATACTTGATGCAAATGGACTAAAAGACGTTCATGTTGTAGAAACACCTGGTAATCTAACGGATCACTATGACCCACAAAGAAAAGTTGTAAGATTATCAAAAGAAATTTTTAATGGGCAAACAATTGCCTCTAACAGTGTTGCAGCCCACGAAGTAGGGCACGCCATTCAAGATAAAGAAGGGTACACATATATGAAAATAAGGTCAGCTTTAGTACCCTTTGTCAACTTTTGCTCCAAAGTAGGATATCTAGTATTAGTAATTGGTTTCATTGCCAGTGCCTTAGATATCGTATATGTTGGAATTACACTACTAGCCACAACACTAGTATTTCAATTGATTACATTACCAGTTGAATTTAATGCCTCTAAAAGAGCGGGTATTCAACTTGAAAAAGAAGGTATTTTAAACCAAGAAGAACAAGAAGGAAGTAAAACAATGTTAACTGCCGCAGCCTTAACTTATGTTGCATCACTAGTTACCACATTATTAGAAATATTAAGACTCTTTCTCGCAGCAAAAGATAGGAATTAATTGGTGATAAAATGAAAACAGATGGCTCGGGTAATTATTTACCCCAAATGAGCAGTGAATTTATAGATATTGATGCTGCATTACTCTTTGTAGCAATTCTATCCAAAATGAGAATTAACAACATCAATATTGTAAAACTAAAAGAATATTTATATAAGTGCATTAAGCAAAACAAGTATCAAAAATTACTTAATAGCATTGACCTTGATAGTAACTTAAACTCAAGATGCTTAAACGAATGCTATTCATTCTTAAAACTATGCAAAATTCTTATTATCCACGATGACTACTTATACATAAATGATAAAAACCTAGATTATAATGACATCATAACAGAATATCAAGAGTATTATGAACCTTGTAAAAACTTAATAGAAGAATATATTAAACTAAATCCCAATGAATTCCACTATGCATCTTATTGTGATTATAATCTAGTAAATAGTTATTTCAATATCGAAAATAACATTCTAATAAAAAAGAAAAAGAATATAAAAGAAACCAAATAATTTCTTAAAATATTCTTTTTTCTTTAGTGGTATTCAATTTTTCTTTAAACATCTCAACATACAACATTCAAAAAAGAATGATATACTTAAAAAGTCCCACAAATTATAAAATACGTTTAAGTATTTGTCGAATTGTGTCGATTGAATTTTAGTGCATAATTAAAGGAACTGTTTTATAATAGAAATGTAGAAGAATTACTAGAAGGAGAGGTGGGAAGTAAAATGAGTGGAAATGTCAAATGATTTAATAACGAAAAAGGCTATGGCTTTATCGATTATGTTGACGGAGAAGATATCTTTGTACATTATTCGGCTATTAAATGCGATGGATATAAGACTTTAGTAGAAGGACAATCTGTTAATTTTGAACTAATAGAAACTCCTAAAGGTCTACAAGCAGTTAATGTTGAAGTAGATTCAAAAGTTAAAGAAATAGTTAGATAACACTAATAAAGTGAAATTAATTTTTGGTAGCAGTTCTGGACCAAAAATTAGTTTCATTTTTAATCTAATTAATCCATAAAAAAGAAACATAACTAAATATCCTTAGTTAAATTATCCCACATACTAGTTTTATTATCTATTTCGCTAGTAATAGCAGCGATTTCCTTTTGCACATCATTATATTTCTTTATATCTGTATATACCTCTTTTTTTAACAACGCATCATTTAAATTCTTTAACTTACCCTCTAACCTAATAATATCATTCTCTATCTTATTAATCTCTTTCTTTACATTATAAGAAACAACCTTCTTAACCTTAACATTTTCTACTTTCCTCCCAGGACTAAACTCCTTTTTCTTTTCTTCATATTCACTATAACCATATTTATATAAAGTACTCTCTCTGTTTGACAAAACAAGCAACTTATTACAAACCTCTTTAATTAAATACCTATCATGACTAACCACAATAACAGTACCTTGATAATCAGTAAGCATCTTCTCAATAGTATCCTTATTAATAATATCCAAATGATTTGTAGGCTCATCCAATATTAAAACATTACACCTATCATTCAATATCTTACATAAACTAACTCTCACCTTTTCTCCACCAGATAAATCTCCTATTCTCTTAAACACCTCATCACCAGTAAAATTAAAAGCACCAAGAAGACTCCTTATTTCATTTGAAGTCATATTAGAATAACTATTTTCTATTTCCTCATAAATAGTATTATTAACATCTAAATTATCAAGATTTTGAGAAAAGTATGCAATTTTAGTATTTTTTCCAAAAACAAATTTACCACCCAAAGGCTCCACTTCACCAATTAAAGTCTTAATTAAAGTAGACTTACCAACACCATTCTCCCCAATAATACCAAGTTTATCTCCACGTTCTAACTCAAGATTAATAGAACAAAAGGGTTGATTATAACCAATACTTAAATTCTTAATTTTTAAAACATCAAAATAACTTTCCATAATCGGAGCAAAATTAATTTTAAAAGTTCTAGTATTTTCCTTATTTGGCTTATCTATAATAGTCATTCTTTCTATCTGCTTTAACTTTGACATAGCCATCTTTGCTTTCGTAGGTTTATATCTAAAACGATCAGCAATAGCATGTAACCTTTTAATTTCCTTCTGCTGAAATTCATAATCTTTTAAATTCTTATTATACTCCTCTTTATAAGCTTTCAAAAATGCCGAATAATTACCCGAATATCTTTTCAAAGTACCACAAGAAATATTATATATAACATTACAAACATTATCTAAAAACATCCTATCATGACTAACCACGATTACTGAATTTTTATAATTCTTAAGATAATTCTCTAACCACTCTATTGCATTAATATCCAAATGATTAGTGGGTTCATCTAAAATCAAAAGATCTGGCTTAGACAAAATTAACTTTATTAAAAATAACTTAGTCAATTGCCCACCCGAAAATTCACTTAACTTCTTAGACTTATCGTCATCATTAAAACCAAACTTCTTCAAAGCCGTATCTATTTCTTTCATATAAGTATAACCACCCAAATATTCAAAACTCTCGAGCAAAGAATTATACTTATTTAATAATTTTTCATCATAATCATTTGCTATTCGCAGTTCTAGTTTCTCAATCTTATCTACAATATCAAGCAATTCCCTATAAGCATCTTTAATGTAATCTAACATAATAACATTCTTATCAATATTATCATTTTGCTTAACATAACCTATCTTAAAATCATGAGAAGATTCTATCGTTATCTTCTCATAACCATCATTCATTTCATATTCTTCAGTAATGGCCTTTAGTAAAGATGTTTTTCCCTCACCATTTCTTCCAACAATGCCAATCTTTTCCTTGTCTCTAACACAAAAATTAATATCCTTTAAAATCGTTTTAGTACCCAAAGTAATACTACCATGATTAATTTTATAAAACATCTTCTCATCACCTAAAAACATTTTATCATATATAAAACTTTTTTTCATAAAATTTAACAAAAATGTTTACTTATTAATAAGTTTTTGCTATAATATGTTTCGAGCTTAAGGGCTCCTTGCTAGTTATAACTAGCCGATTAGTCCAAAAGGAGGTGTAAAGGTATGACTAAATATGAAATCATGTTTATTGTTCAACCTAATTTAGAGGAAGAAGCTTTAAAAAAAGTTGTTAAATCTTTAGAAAAGACTTTAACAAGTAATAATGCTGTAATTACTTTATCTAAGGAATTAGGACAAAAAGAGTTTGCGTATGAAATCAAAAAATACAAATCTGGTTATTATTTTCTATACAACATTGAAGCAAAAAACGATAAAGCAGTTAAAGAATTTGATCGTGTTGCTTTAATAAATGAAAATGTTATTAGACATTTAATTATTAATTTAGATAAGTAAGAGGTGTATTTGTAATGATGAACAGAGTTTTTTTAATAGGCAGACTTACAAGAGATCCTGAACTTAGATACACAGGGTCAAATAAAGCTGTTTGTCAAATAACCGTGGCAGTTAATCGTGGTTTTGGTAACCCAAATGGTAATACTGAAACTGACTTCATTAATGTCGTATTATGGGACAAAACAGCAGAAAATGTTGCCAAATATATGACTAAAGGTCGTTTACTTTTAGTTGAAGGCAGGATTCAAACAAGAAATTATGATAATAACGAAGGTAAAAAAGTTTATGTAACCGAAGTAGTAGCATCAAACGTCCAATTCTTAGAATCAAAAAATAGTCAAAGTAGTAGTGGCAATAATAACTACAACAATGCTAATGAAAATCCATTTGATAATTATAATACCAACAGTAATCAAGTACCTCAAATGGAAACTGTAGATGTTGAAAACGATCCATTTGCCAACTTTGGCAAAACTGTCGATTTAAGTGATGACGATTTACCTTTTTAAGAAAGGAGATTAAAATGGCTGAGTTTTTTAAGAAAAAGAAAAAAGTATGTCATATGTGTGCTGGTAAAGATTTAAATTATAAAGATAGTATTATTACAAAATATGTAAATATGGAAACAGGTAAAATGCTACCTAGAAGATTTACTGGAACATGTGCAAAACACCAAAGATGTGTTGCTAAAGAAGTAAAACGTGCTAGATTTATGGGATTTATTCCATATTGCAAATAAAGATATTTAAAGATGCTTTAAAAGTATCTTTTTTTCTTGAAAAAAATGTCTCTTTATGGTATCATTAATTATGAAAAAGAATAGGAGGTATATTAATGGAATTTAATAAAAAAGCATTTACTAAGAATATGCCTTATATGTTACTTGGTATTAGCATTATTGTATTATCAATAATTGTTACCATTTTTTTATCTAAATCCAATTTAGAAAACAAAATAGTCGACTTAAATGATAAAGATATAGATATAAATAAACTTGTTATCAGTGAAGTAATGTCTTCAAATAAAGGAGTACATGTTGATAAAGAAGGAAATCTATATGATTATGTAGAAATATACAATGGAACAAACCATGATATTAATTTAAAAAATTATTCCCTTAGTGATAATAAAAAAGATAGCAAATGGGCTTTCCCAGACACAGTAATTAAATCCAAAAAATACTTATTAGTTTACTTATGTGGCGAAAAAAAAGAAGGGCTTTATGCCAATTTTAGCCTCAGTAGTAGCAAAGGAGAAATTATTGTCTTAAAAAAACCAAATGGTAAAATAATTGATGCCATTGATATATCTAAATTATCTAAAAATGAAGTTATGATGCGTGATAGCAATGGAAAAATAGTCATTTCCAAACAGGCAACTCCTGGTTATGAAAACACCATATCAGGCCAAAAAAAATATTTAGAAAATTTAAAAGATAAAGAAGATAAAACTATCAAAATAAATGAATTTTTACCTAGAAACAAAGGAAATTTTAAAAATAATGATGGTCTTTTCAGTGGTTACATAGAAGTTACCAATATAAGTAATGACACTATTAACCTAAAAGGTTATAGTTTATCAAATGATTACAACATTTTATATAAATGGCAATTTCCTGATATCGTAATCATGCCAAAAGAAACGATATTTGTATATACTTCTAGCAATAACAGAAGCGAAGGTTATTATACAGGATTTAAATTAAACGAAAAAAATGGCAGTATTATTCTCTCATCCAAAAATGGAAAAATTATTGATGAAGTTACCTACGAAGGACTAGAAAATGGCATTGCATATGTAAGAGACCAAGACGATTTTTATACAACAAATAGTATTAGTCCAGGATATAGCAACAATAATGATGGGGTTAATAAATTTGCAAATAAATATTTAGTCAATGGAAATGATTTAATAATAAATGAAGTTATGAATTCAAACAGCAGTTACTTACCTCAAAACGGAGGCGAATATTATGACTGGATCGAATTAAAAAACAACTCTAAAAAAACAATTAACTTAAGTGATTATTACCTAACTAAAAACGAAAACATTAAAGATACATATAAATTACCAGATTATGAACTAAAAGCAGGAGAATACTATGTTATCATGGCTTCAGGAGACAGTAATTTGTCCAACAATTCATATAAACATGCTAATTTCAAAATAGGGAAAACTGATTCCATATATTTAGTTAAAGATAATAAAATCATTGATTCTATATTTGTGGCTAATATTCCAACTAATTATAGTATGGGAAGAAATAATAATTCAGGATACTTTTACTTTAGTAAACCAACGCCTTTAAAATCAAATGGTGAAGGAACTAGGCAAATAGCCTATATTCCTAGTTTTGATACGAAATCGGGAGTATATAATAATGTTTCCAATGTAGAAGTGAAAATCAAAGGAAGTGGAACTATATATTATACTTTAGATGGAAGCATACCTAACAAAACATCTAAGGTATATAATGGTTCCCTTTTTCTTGATAAAAGCACAGTAGTAAAAGCAATGAACTACGTACCAGGACAACTTTACAGTGAAACCATTGTATCCTCTTATATTATTAACGAAAACGATCATTTACCAGTTTTATCTATTTCAATGAATCAAACTGACTTTAATTACCTATCTGTAAATGCATGGACAGCTGATGAAGAAAGAGAAGCATACGCTGAACTATTCGAAGATGGTAAAGGTTTTTCGATACCATGTGGCTTTAAATTATTCGGAGCCTCAACAAGAAGCCTACCTAAAAAAAGCTTTGCTATCAAATTTAAAAAGAAATATGGAGCATCCAAATTAAATTATCAAGTATTTCCTAACAGAGATTATTCAGCATACGATTCCCTAGTTATTAGAAGTGGATCTCAAGATTATGAAACAACATTCTTTAGAGATATATTAATGACATCTCTAGTAGAAGATTTAGACACTGTTGATGTTCAAGCATATAAAAGTGTATCCCTGTATATAAATGGTAAATACTGGGGTGTCTACAATATAAGAGAAAAAGTGGATGATAAATTTATTTCAAACCATTACAACGTAAATGCTGAAGACGTTAAAATTGTTAGAATCGACAATGATGTTACCGCAGGAGATAATATTTGGTACAAAAACTTAACCAACTATTTATTTACAAACAATATGGCTAACAGTAAAAACTATGAATACATCAAAACAAAAATAGACATTGATAGCATCATTGATTTTTGGATAACTGAAACATATTTTACCAACAATGATATTGTTAATGCTAGATTTTATACTCATCCATCAATCAATGGAGGAAGAATGCGAAGCATAGCCTATGATTTTGACTGGGCGATGTATAACTATAGCAAAAATTATTATGAGTTTTCCACCAGTGCCACCCCGATGAGTAGATTACAAATAAGCACAGTCGTTCTAAGAAACCTAATGAAAAATGAAGAATTTAAAAAAAGATATGTAGAAAGACTTGCTTATCATATGAAAAATACCTTTACTGAAGAAAAAGTACTTGCTAGAATCAATGAAATGCATGACAAACTAAAAGTTGATTTAAAAAAAGACTTTAAAAGATGGAACTTAGACTTTAGCAAATGGGAAGGCAATGTCGAAGATTTAAGAAAATATGCAAGACTTAGAGGTGGTTACATGATAAAACAAGCAAAAACATTCTTTAAATTAACTGACAAAGAAATGAAAAAATATTTTGGTGATTTATATGGCTAAATATCGATATGAAATAAAATATATAATCAATAAAGACATGGCAGAAGTCTTGAAACAAAGATTATCCTTAATAATGGATAAAGATATAAATGGAGCAAGGGATGGAAACTACTTAATTAGAAGTTTATATTTTGATGATATGGAAAAAACAGCATATTATGAAAAAGTAGATGGGGTTGAATATAGAAAAAAATATCGCATTAGAATATATAACAAAGATAAAAAATTTATAAGATTAGAATGTAAATATAAATGTAATAATATGACATATAAAAAGCAACAGTTGATAAGTTATGATATTTGTAGTAAAATTATAAATGGTGATACAATTGACATCGATATGGAAAAAATAAGTGGCACCCTATTAGAACAATTTCTACTTGACTACAGATTAAAACACCTAATACCAACAGTAATAGTAGATTATGATAGACTTGCTTACACTTACCATATATCGGATATTAGAATTACTTTTGATAGCAAAGTAAAATCGGGATTATATAATTATAATCTATTTGATAAAGACTCATCACTTACTCCAATAATAAGTGATGATGAAGTAATACTAGAAGTTAAATTTAACGAAGTATTACCAGAACATATACAAACGGTACTTAGCACAGTGCCATTAATGAGGCAAGCCTTCTCTAAGTTTGCCTCATGTGCTAGCATAAAATAAGGAGATGTAAATATGGGATTTTTTGATATTATAAAAAAAAGTGTGGTTAGTGAATTTACTGGGACAATATCTATTGGAGATATGATGCTCTCTTTAGTAACGGCCTTCGTAATAGGATTATTAATAATATGGGTTTATCGTAAAACCTACAGTGGAGTTGTCTATTCTAAATCTTTTGCCCTATCAGTAATATTATTAGGAATGGTCACAGCATTAATTATTAGAACAATTAACTCTAACTTAGCATTATCACTAGGTATGGTTGGAGCTTTATCCATTGTCCGTTTTAGAACCGCGGTAAAAGAACCAGTAGATACAGTATTTATGTTCTGGGCCATCAGTGCAGGTATCATGGCAGGAGCAGGCTTATATATTGTTGCTATAGTTAGTTCTATTGCTCTTGGAATACTATATTTTATTAATTATACAATGAGCTTTAAAAGAGGTAGCAAATACTTATTTGTTTTAAAGTACAACATAGATATGGATGAACAAATAGAAAAAGTAATAAAAAAATTACCTAAATACAAACTAAAAAGCAAATCAATTACAGGAGATATTATAGAACTTACTTTTGAAATAGAACTAAGCGAAGGGAAAACAGAATTACTTAATAAATTCAAAGGAGTAAATGGCATAATAAGTGCAAGTTTAATCAGTTATCAAAGTGATTTTGGAGCATAAACATTTATAGAATTGGGTGAATTATGAAAAGGCGTTTAAGATATGACAAGATTTTTATATGTATAAGTGTAATATTTTTGCTTACACTTATTTGCATTTATGGATATCGCTTAATTCATTTTTACAAACTAGAAAGAAGCGAAGTAAACACACCAACAGTGGTTGAAAACAAGAATTTTTATGATGTATTAATTAGTAAAGTATCAAATGAAAAAGACGATGTAATAAGTGCCAAAGATAATAATTTTAAATTGGATAATAGTACCAATGAATATTATTTTTATGGTAAAGTTAGTAACAATTATGTATATTATTCAGGTAGATACTTTAGAATATTAGGAATAGACAAAGACAAAAATATTAAACTAATAACTGAAGATGTACAAACTAGTTTATCTTATGGAGATGAATATAATTTTAGTGACTCATTAATTAACAAATGGCTAAATCTTGGAGGCAAAAATGAGGGAATATTCTATTATTCACTAGAAGATACAGATAAATATTTAACTAACACATATACCTGTAAAGATATAGTTAATGATATAAAAAAAACAACCTGCAAAAAACTTGAAAATAGCAATCTAATCAGTACAATAAGTGCCTACGAATATGTAAGAGCCTTAGCGAATGATAGTTATTTAAATAATAATAGTTATTATTGGACTAGTACTAACAGCACAGATTCTGCATACTATGTCTTTGATAAAGGAGGCATCACAACTTCAAATGACAGAGATATACTTGGAATAAGACCAGTCATCACATTAAAAGGAAACACCATAGTATCAGGTGATGGAAGTAAAGAAAACCCTTACACATTTGAAAATAAAACCATTAACACCTTATATGATGCTAGTGTAGGAGAATATCTAACTTACAGCAATAATACTTATAGAATAATAGAAAAAGATAAAAATGTTATGAAAATTGCCATGGAAGGATACATTGAAGAAGATAATAATATAGTAAAAAAAGTATTCAATACTAAAAACAACATCTTCAACATTAATTCAAAAAACAATATTGGTTATTACCTAAATAATACCTTCTATGAATCACTAGAAAATAAAGATTACCTAAAAAAAGGATACTTTTATATAGGAAGTTTCAAAACAGACGATTATAGCTATAAACTTACATTTGAAAACAAAATTAACACCTATGTAGGATTATATCAAGTAGGAGAATTGTTTATTAATGATTATGAAGAAAACTTTACCTTAAATGGATTAAGTGATAACATGGATAATACAATATTCGTTATTGATAAAGACAAAAAAATATATGGTGATAATATTACTTCTAAATATAAAATTAGACCAGTATTATATTTAGATAGTAATTTAAAAATACTAAAAGGAACAGGCAAAAAAGATAATAAGTACGAAATAGGGAAGTGATAATATGTTTAGAAAAAGTACTAAGAAATGGGTTATAACACTCATAATATTAGATATATTTGCAATAATATGTTTAATTACTTTTTATGTTCCATTTTTTGGTATTAGAGATTTCTTAATTACTAATGCCATGCCCACGATGAGCCACAAGTACTTAGCCAGAACATTTTATTCAAATAAAACCATTAAAGAAGTGTTAAACAGCAACAAAGTAATTGAAATAGAAGATAGCACAGATCCAACTAAAATAGATTTTACTAAATTAGTAGACACAGGCCATTATTCTTCTATCTACGAAGAACAAGTACTAAAAAGAAATAAAGACAATGACTTATATAAAATAATCACAGTAGAAGAAGATGGATACAAAGCTTATATTGCCGTAATATATGATTCCAAAAGAGTCCATCTAGTAAGTTCTAGTAATTCAGGTAAACAAAAAATAGATGAAATAGCGGAAGAAAATGATGCTAAAGTAGCTATCAATGCAAGCGGTTATACCTATGGAAAGAATTATACTAAGATACCTTCAGGAGCCGTTATTATGGACGGAAGAATTGCTTCAAATGTAGGCAAACCTTATTATGGTGGAGGCATCGTTGGCTTTAATGAAGATGGTGTATTAATGCTAATCAATGACACGGCAACCGCTGCAATCAATGCAGGTATGGTACAAGGCATGGAATTTGGACCGTTTCTAATAGTAAATGGGAAAATGGCCAATATTAAAGGTGATGGTGGCTGGGGCAAAGCCCAAAGAACAGCGATAGCCCAAAGAAAAGATGGCATAGTACTTCTTCTTGTAAGTGATGGAAGACAATATAACAAAGGTATAATAGGCATGAGCATGAAACAAATAGCCACTCTGTTACTTAAATATGGAGCCTATAATGCCAGCAACCTTGATGGAGGAAACTCAGCAATAATGTATGCAAATGGTAAGTATATAAGTACCCCTTCAACCCAAGAAGGCGATGGAGGTAGACATTTACCTAATGCTTGGATAGTAAAATAAAGATTCAAAAAGAATCTTTTTTTATGCCCATTTTATAAGGGTTTGCGAGGCATCAGTGTTGTCAAAATAATTTTAGGTACAAAAAAAATGAGTTTTAAAAAATAGTTCATTTAAGAAAAGTGCCGAAAGTGGCAAAAATTCTCAATGAAAATAATCTACTTTTTGACAATTAAACTGAAAATGCTTAATTTATCAGTTTTCATCATATTGACAATGATACGGATAAATGGTATAATGTCCGTATGAATGAACAAAGAGGTGAAATTATGGATTTTATGACAAAAGAGGAGTTTATAAACGAAAGTAATATAGAAATCATTCAAAAACTTATGGAAAGAAATAATGGATATATCACTGCAAAAGAACTCGAAGATTTTGATATAAGCAGAAATTATCTATCTATCATGACTAAAAAGAATATGATAGAAAAAGTGGCTAAAGGAATTTATATAGATTCAGCTAAGATCGATGATGTATATTATGTACTTAGTGTAAGTACTCCAAAAATAATTTATTCTCATATGACGGCACTTTATTTTCATAATCTTTCAATTAAAGCACCAGATAGTTCTTTTGATATAACTGTTACAAAAAAATATAATAATCCTAAGCTAAAAAAGCATAACGTTTTTTATGTAGATGATAAGTTCTATGATATAGGTGTCACTGAAGCTAAAACACCACAGGGTAATAAAGTAAGAGTTTATGATGTGGAAAGATGTATTTGTGACATAATTCGTTCTAAAAAAAGAATGGATATAGAGCATGTTAAATATGCAACTAAAGAATATCTTAAAAGAAAGGACAATGATCTAATAAAACTTTCAAAGTATGCCGATATGTTTGGTATAAAGGAAGAAGTTATGGATTTTGTTAGTATGATGTATGAATAGTATGCAAGTAAAAGATAACTTAAAAAATATAGCTGTTAAACGAAACTTGGATTTTAATACATTACTTCGTTTATATATGTATGATAGATTTATAGAAAGATTAGCAGTAAGTAAGTATCGTGATAATTTTATTTTAAAAGGAGGATTCTATTTAAGTAAGTTATTTGGATTAGAAAGCCGATCTACTAAAGATATAGATACTGCAATAAAAGATGCTAATTTTACTAAAGAAAATGTTGAAAAGATGATTAAATCTATTATTGCAATAGATATTAATGATGGTGCTTTGATAAGCTTCATAGAGATAGGTAACATACGAGAAGAAGATCAATATGGTGGCTTTAGAGTTATTTTAAATGTAAAGGTAGATACAATTAGAGAAAATTTTCAAATTGATATCGCAACAGGAGATCCTATAACACCCAAACCTATTGTATATAAATACCGCCCAATATTAGGGGATAGTTATGTAAATGTATGGTCATATAATATTGAAACTGTAATTGCAGAAAAGCTAGAAACAATTTTAAGAAGAGCTGAAGCTAATAGTAGAATAAGAGATTATTATGACTTATATTTGATATATACTAAGGGTTGGAATGACGTTAAAATAGATGATTTGCGTAAGGCAGTAGATAAAACATTTGAAAAGAGAGATTATACTGGAAATATTGAAGAAGTTGTAGCAATATTAAAAGACAGTGAGATTATTAAAAATAGATGGGATTCATATAAGAAAAAATATGAATATGCAAATGACATTGATTATGAAGAAATAATGAAATGCATTGCAGAAATTGTTAAGGAAATAGTACCAGTCGCAGTATAGGAGGTTTTGTATAAGTAAAGTTAATCAAATGAAGAGAGATATTGATGAAGATATTAATTCAATAAAAGATGTTTTAAACAATAAAAATATTGAAGAAATGTTGAAAGTTCATAAATACATGGATAGTAAATATCAGTCAAAAATTAATACTTGGGGTTTAAGCCAATATGGATGGTCTGATGACTTAGGTTTTACATATGAACTTATTGGAGAAAGTGGGATATCTGAAAATCTAGAAAACATGAATTGCATAATATTAAAATCTTTCAATTTAACAGTAAAGAAACACTCTATAAACTTTTCATTATTATCATAACCATACTTAGTGGTATCTTTCATTATTTCATCGTTATGCATTCTAAAGTCATCATATAAATCTTTAAATGTCATATTGTTATCTTCAACTTTATCAGTAGAAGTAACTAAAAACATTCTTTCTGCATCAGATGCGTCCTTTTTAGTTAAATATCTTTTAGATCTATATTGTTTAGTAGCACCAAATGCATCTTTATAGCTAAACTTAAAATACCAAGCTCTACCATTCTTAGTAGGCTTAGGATCTTTGTAAACTGCCATTATTTCACCAACTTTCTTGTAGAAATCCCTAATTGGTGATATAATTAAATACGAGAAATCTCCAAAATTATACTTTGTTATAATTATTTAAGTTTACCGAACTTTAAATTAGGAATTTTTCACTTGATCACTATTCCAGCAGTGGTCTTTTTTTATTAAAAACACTTAATATAATTATCTAATACTTCTACATTATTATTTGTATATTTTATGTAATAAATATTCTTAGAAATAAAAAAATTTAACTCACGAATTGATTCTAAAAAAAGTAATTTTTGATACAATTTAACACTATTATCTTATAAACCCACATTAATACTTGTTTTTTAATATATTGTTTTGTATAATTAAATTAAGCGAGTGTGATATGTATGATAAAAGTTAGTGTTATTGTACCAGTTTACAACACTTCAAAATACTTAGAAAAATGTATTGATAGCCTAATCAATCAAACTCTAAAAGAAATTGAAATAATCGTAATCAATGATGGCTCCACAGATACAAGCGATACCATTATGCAAAAATATTTATCTAATAAAAAAATTAAATACTTTAAAAGAACTAATCATGGCATTGGAGAAACAAGAAATTTTGGTATAAAAAAAGCAAATGGTGAATATCTAGCATTTGTTGACAGTGATGACTATGTAGATACTAATACCTACTTAGATGCCTATAACTATGTGAAAAAAAACAATCTAGACCTCTTAATATGGAACTATTATCAAGTATATGAAGACAAAAATAACATTCAAAAAATAGATATTCCTTATAATAACATCACCAACATGAAAAAAGATAGCACATTATTATTTAATATTAACTATGCTCCTTGGAATAAACTATTCAAAAAAGAAATCTTTAATAAATATAAATTTCCTAAATGCAAATATGAAGATTTTGCTATTTTACCATACATCTTATGTGAAGCAAACAATATTGGCAAACTAAACAATTATTATAATTACTACTTAATTCGTGGTAAAAGCGAAACCACCACAGTAGATAAAAAAATTTTTGACATACTAGATATACTAGACAAACATTATTGTTATTTTGTCCAAGAAGGCTATTTAAAAACCAGTTACGAAGAAATAGAGTATTATTTTGTTAAAATATTAACCATGTATATTATAAAACAAAAATATCAAATTAACTATAAAGATGCCATACATTTTATAAATAATGCCTATGACTATTTAAATAATCATTTCCCTAATTGGAGAAAAAATAAATATTATCAAAAAAATAAAATAAAAAAAATAATCGAATGTAATAAAATACTATCAAAGAGTTATATAACTATATATAGAATATTCAGGTGAAAAAATGAAAAAAATACTATTTACCTCTTACAATTTAGGTATAGGAGGTATTGAAAAATCCTTGGTTAATTTACTAAGCGAGTTTGATTATAATAAATATCAAATTGATTTAATATTACAAGATAAAGATGTATTTTATAATATTGATAAAAACGTAAATATTAAATATTATAAAGTACTTAAATGTGGTAATATTATAGTTAGAAAGATAATTAATAGACTAAAAATTATGCTAACTTGTATCCTTAATTATCACAAATATGATACTTCCATATGTTATGCAACATATGATATACCATCTTCAATTATAACCAGATACGCCTCAAAAAATAACATTCTATGGGTTCACAGTGATTACTTACTATTGTATAAAAATGACATTAACAAAACTAAAAATTTCTTCAACAAACTCAAAATAAATAAATTTAAACACATAGTATTTGTATCTGATGAAGCAAAAAATAATTTTACTAAAATATATCCTAATTTAAAAGAAAAAACAATAGTTATAAATAACCTAATTAATTATAAAGAAATAGAAGAAAAAACTAAAACCAAAGAAAAACTATATAACAAAAAAAATAATCTAGTATACATAGGAAGACTAGAAGAAGAAAGTAAATGCCTAAGTAGACTATTTAAAACCATGAAAATGATTAAAGAAAATAATAAAGATATTCATTTGTGGTTAATAGGCGATGGACCTGATAAAAATAAATATGAACAAATAATAGAAGAATATGATATTAAAAATTATGTAACCATGCTAGGTAAAAAAAACAACCCATATCCTTATATAAAACAAAGCGATGCCATTATTTTAGTATCTAACTACGAGGGTTTCCCTGTTGTATATCTTGAAGCATTAACCTTAAATAAAAATATCATTACCACAATCGATGTTACTTCAGGTAGTCTACACATCAAAGATTATGCCCAAATATGTAAAAAAGATAGTGAGGATATATATAATAACATTATCTCTTGTTTTGAAAAAAAATTAGAAGTTAAAAAATTTAACATAAATGAATATAACAAAGAAAACGTAAAAAAAATAGAAGATATTATAGGTGGTCAAAATGATTAAATATAGTTTTATAGTACCATGCTATAATGGAGAAAAATATATAGTTAAATGCCTAGATAGTATACTAAAACAAACTAGTAATAACTATGAAGTTATTGTCATCAACGATGGCTCTACTGATAATAGTATAAACATAATTAATAAATATAAAAACGATAAAAAAATAGTTATTATTAACCAAGACAACATGGGGCTAAGTTTAGCTAGAAATAACGGAATCAATAAAGCAAAAGGAGAATATCTTATCTTTGTTGACTGTGATGACTACATTCAAAATGACTTTTTAAAAACAATAGATAAAAATCTAAACGATGAAGATATGCTAAAAATAGGATATACCTTAGTATACGATAATAAAGAAGAAGTAATAAATAATATATCATTTGAAAGTAATGGAGAACAAGCATTTAAAAAACTCATTGATTCACGTCTTATGTTTGAAATGGCGGCACTTTATATAATAAAAAAAGATTATATGATTGATAACAATTATTATTTTGAAAAAAATAAATATCATGAAGACCTAGGATTAATACCATATATGATTATCAATGCTAAAAAAGTTAAATCAATACCTTACAGTGGATATATGTATGTCCAAACTAATAACAGTATCACAAGAAATAGTGATGCCAAAAAAGAAAACAAAAAAGCCTTAGATGTATTATATTTCTTCGACAAATATAAAAACACAAACAATAAATTATTTCAAAGTTACATGGCTAATGCATGTATCAATAAGTTAAAATATTTAGATAAAGAAGATAAAATCAAATATAAAAAAGAATTAACAACAAGAAAAATATATAAATATTTACTAAGTAACAACTTAAAAAGAAAAATAAAAAAAATATTAGCATTTATTAATCTTGATTTAATAGTTTACAGATAAAAGTGTATTTGACACTTAAGTGTATTCAAAAATTGCAAAATAACTAAATATTTGCTATAATCTAAGTATGAGAGTTAGGTGAAATATAAATGTTAGGAATTATAACTAATTTTAAAAAATATTCCTTCTTAATGAACCAAATGATATCAAGGGATTTTAAAGTAAAATATAAAAGAAGTGTACTAGGCGTAGTATGGAGTCTATTATACCCACTTCTTATGATGTCAGTCATGGCGGTAGTATTCTCTCAAATGTTTAAAATGAGAATGGAAGGGGTAAACTATCTAGTTTACTTAATGACAGGGCTTATCATGTTTAACTATTTTAGTGAAGCATCTAACTCAGCCATGAGTTCGGTAGTAGGAGCATTTGGCCTAATAAACAAAGTATACATCCCGAAATATATATTTCCTTTATCTAAATGCTTATTCGTAGGCATCAACTTTTTGCTTACGCTTGTCCCTTGGCTTTTAATAATAGTGCTTTCTTATTTTGGTTTAGGACAATATACCTGTCATATAAATTGGTATTATTTATTATTACCTTACATATTTGCTTGTTTATTCTTATTTACTGTAGGTATATCTTTTATATTATCTACTGTATCAGTATTTTTAAGAGATATGTTTTATATATACGGCATTGTTTTAACAATATGGCAATATTTTACTCCACTATTTTATAGCATAACAATGTTACCATCAAACTTACAAAGCTTATTTAAATTAAACCCATTATATTTATTTATAGATTCAGTTAGAGAAATAGTTTTATATAGTAGAATGCCTTCGGTTACAACCCTATTTATGTGTGGCATTGTCGCAGTACTAAGTACCATAATTGGGTCTATTATATTTAAATCAAAACAAGACAAATTTATATATTATATTTAGAGGAGTGATGTCATGATAGATATTGACAATGTATCTATGAGATTTAATCTTGGAATAGAAAAAAATTTTTCATTTAAGATGGCATTTATAGGTATATTTGATAAAAGCAAAAGGCCAAAAAAAGAAGACTTTTGGGCTTTAAAAAATGTAAGTCTACACGTAAACAAAGGAGAAGTCGTTGGTTTAATAGGCTCGAATGGTGCAGGGAAATCAACTCTATTAAAATTGGTAAGTGGAGTCATGAAACCTACAAAAGGCAAAATAACAGTAAACGGAGCAATATCTCCAATGATAGAATTAGGAGCGGGTTTTGATCCTGAATTAACCGCAAGAGAAAATATTTATCTAAATGGAGCAGTATTAGGGTATTCAAAAAAATTTCTCGACGAAAAATTTGAAGAAATAGTAGAATTCTCGGAACTAAGAGATTTCTTAGATGTACCAATAAGAAACTTTTCTTCAGGTATGACAGCAAAGCTTGCCTTTTCAATAGCAACTATAGTTAACCCAGAGGTATTAATAGTAGACGAAATATTATCAGTAGGAGATATCAAATTCCAAGAAAAAAGTAAAAGTAAAATGCTAGAAATGATAAAAGGTGGTACTACTGTTTTATATGTTTCACACTCATTAGATTCAATTAAACAATTATGTGATAGAGCTATGTGGCTAGAACACGGTGAGGTACAAATGATAGGCAATGCCAAAGAAGTGTGTGATAAATATTATAAGGCACAAATGGGAGGTAAATAAAATGAATCAATGTAAAAAAAGAAAAGGAATAATTTTAGCGGGTGGAAAAGGTACAAGACTATATCCAATGACAATGGCTGTATCAAAACAATTATTGCCAATTTATGATAAACCAATGATATATTATCCATTATCAATTTTGATGCTTTCTGGAATTAAAGAAGTATTAATAATTTCAACACCAGATGATCTTCCTCTATATGAAAAGTTATTAGGAAGTGGAGAAAAACTAGGAATGCATTTTGAATATGCGATTCAAGATAAACCAAGAGGCTTGGCGGATGCATTTATTATTGGAGAAAAGTTTATCGGCAACGACGATGTTTGTTTAGTTTTGGGGGATAATATTTTCTATGGTGGTGGAATAACAAATGCACTCGAAATGGCAGATAACAACCACGAAGGAGCGACAATATTTGGATATCCAGTGAAAGATCCAACAAGTTTTGGTGTTGTAGAATTTGATGAGAATATGAAAGCAATATCTATAGAAGAAAAACCTAAAGAACCGAAATCTAATTATGCGGTACCTGGATTATACTTCTATGATAATGAAGTTGTCAAAATCGCAAAAAATGTAGAACCATCAGCGAGAGGTGAGATAGAAATCACATCTATTAACAATTATTATCTAGAACAAGGAAAACTAAGCGTAACTGTTCTAGGCCGTGGAATGGCATGGTTAGATACAGGAAACCCTAGTGCATTGCAACGTGCTTCTGCTTTTGTAGAAAGTGTTCAATCACTACAAGGAAATTATATTGCCTGTTTAGAAGAAATAGCATATCGCAAAGGATTTATTAATAAAGAACAATTATATGAACTAGGTGATAATTTAAAACAAACCGAATATGGCAAATATATTTTATCAATATGTAAAGGAGAAGATAAATAATATGAAATTTTTAGTAACTGGCGGAGCCGGATTTATAGGAAGTAATTTTCTACATTATATGACTGATAAGTATCCAGAAGATTATTTTGTTTGCCTAGATGCACTTACATATGCAGGAAATTATGAAAATATAAAAGAATTAGAAAATAAAAAAAATTATAAGTTTGTAAAAGGAGATATAAAAGATATTGAATTTGTTGATAAACTATTTGCAACTGAAAACTTCGATTACGTAGTACATTTTGCAGCAGAAAGTCATGTTGATAATTCAATCAAGAATCCCAATTTATTTGCGGAAACAAATATAATAGGAACAATGGTATTGTTAAATGCAGCAAAAAAATATGGTATAAAAAGATATCATCAAGTATCTACTGACGAAGTATATGGCGATTTACCATTAGATAGACCAGATTTACTATTTACCGAAAAAACACCAATTCATACATCAAGCCCATATTCAGCATCTAAGGCAGGGGCAGATTTACAAGTGTTGGCATATGCTAGAACATTTGGACTTCCTGTAACTATCTCAAGATGTTCTAATAACTATGGTGCTTATCAATTCCCAGAAAAGTTAATACCAGTAGTAATTTCTAAAGCACTAAACAATGAGCCAATTCCTGTTTATGGAAAAGGTGAAAATGTTAGAGACTGGATTCATGTACATGATCATAATGTTGGTGTTGATATGATAGTAAGATATGGCCATAATGGAGAAATCTACAATTTGGGAGGTCATGCTGAAAGAACGAACTTGGAAGTAGTAAAAACAATATTAAAACAATTAGGAAAACCAGAAAGTTTAATCACATTTGTTACTGATAGGCCAGGGCATGATAGAAGATACGCAATAGATTCTACAAAAGTAGAAAAAGAACTTGGCTGGGATAGAACTTATACTTTTGAAGAAGGTATTAAAGAAACAATAGACTGGTATGTAAATAATCAAAAATGGATCGAGGATATAAAAAATGGAAAATACAAAGAAAGTTATAAAAAATAAAATGATTAATGTTACAAAATCCTATTTACCACCAATTGAAGAATATACAAATAGGATTAGAGAGATATGGGATAGTCATTGGTTAACAAATAATGGGAAATTTGCTAAAGAATTAGAATCTAAATTAAAGGAATATTTACAAGTTCCATATTTTCACTTTGTTTCAAATGGCACAATAGCATTACAATTAGCCATTCACGCATTGGATTTATACGATTGTGATATAATTACATCCCCTTTTTCATATGTTGCCACAACAAGTTCAATTTTATGGGAAAAATGTAATCCTATATTTGTTGATATTGATCCTAAAACGTTTAATATTGATTGTAAAAAAATAGAAGAAAAAATAACCCCCCATACAAAGGCTATAATGGCAGTACATGTATTTGGTAATCCATGCGATGTAATAGAAATTGAAAAAATTGCTAAGAAACACAATTTAAAAGTAATCTATGATGGAGCTCATTCTTTTGGTGTTAAATATTTAGGGGAATCATTATTGTCGTATGGAGATATTTCTACATGCAGTTTTCACGCAACAAAAGTTTTTCATACAGTAGAAGGTGGTTGCTGTATCTGCAAAGAAAAAGATATTGATAAAAAACTAAATTTATTAAAAAAATTTGGTTATGAAAACGATGATTATGAATTAGCTGGAATTAATGCTAAAAATAGTGAATTTCATGCAGCAATGGGTCTAGCAGTATTTGATCATTTGGATGAAATGATAGAAAAAAGAAAATTTAACAGTGAAATATACGATTCTTATCTAAAAGACAAAGTTACATTTCAAAAAAAAGTTGATAACATAATATATAATTATATATATTATCCAATTGTTTTAGAAAGTGAAAACATTGTATTAAAAGTAATTAATGCATTAAAAGAAAATGATATCATGGCAAGAAGGTATTTTTATCCATCATTAAATGAGTTGCCTTATTTAAAAGATAAAGTTAGTTGTCCTATTGCTGAAGATATTTCTAAACGCATTATTTGCTTACCACTGGATACTTACTTAACAAAAAATGATATTGAAAAAATATGTGATATAATACTTCAAACAATGGAGAGAGCATCATGAAAAAAATCAAAAAATCATCAACACCTATGGTAAGCGTTTCGTTAATATGTTACAATCAAGAAAAATATATCTCAAAAGCAATAGACAGTGTATTAATGCAAAAAACTAAATTTGATTATGAAATAGTTCTGTCCGACGATTGTTCAACAGATAGTACTGCAGAGATATGCAAAAAATATGCAGAAAAATATCCTGATATTATTAGATTAATTAAAAGAGATAAAAATATTGGGGGTGTAAGGAATTATTTAGAAAATTATAAATTATGCAAAGGTAAATATATATCGTATCTAGAAGGTGATGATTTTTTTGTTGACCCCTATAAATTACAAAAACAAGTAGATTTTTTGGAAAAAAATCCAGATTATGCTATATGTTGCGGACACGTAGAAGTAATTGATGAATATGGAGAATTTAAAGGGAGACTTTTGACTTCCATGAAAGATACATACACAGTAAATGAATTATGTAGATGTGACTTTATTTCTACTCCAACATGCATGGTAAGAAATCATTTAATTGACACTATCCCAGAATGGTTATTTGAATTCAATGGTTGTGATTGGACATTTGATATCGTTAATGCCGAACATGGAAAAATTAAATTTATGGATGAAATTCTCGCAGCATATCGTATTCATAATCATGGTGAATGGAGTAAACTAACAGAAAAAGAAAGAATAAAAAGCGTAATATCAATGGTGGAAAAAGTAAATAAATATACAAAATATAAATATGACAAAGATTTTAAACAATATCTATCAATTTTATATGAAAATAAACGTGAATTACAAAATAAAAACAAATTATTTAGAATTATAAATTATGTTAAAAGAAACCCATTATTTTTTATAAATCCTAAATTTTACAAAAAATTAATAAAAAGAACCTTCCTAATAATATATAAATCAGTTGAAGATGAAATGAACAATTCAAATAAAATTAAAGACATTCAGTATGAACTAGAATGCTTAAAAGTAAATTCTATTGCCAATAATTACAATCTTGACTTACTAATTATAGATGATACATTCCCAATAGAACTTTCAGGATTTAGATTTGCCGAATTTAATCATTATCTTAATTATTTTAAAAATTGCAAAGTACTAACAACATTATCACTAAGATCTTATTTTAAAGATACTCGCTCTAACTATGAAATTATAACCGATTACTATAAAAAGTATAGTGATAAAAATTCATCAATTATCTTATATGATAAAGATCTTAAAATAAATGCAAAACTAGCAAGCATCGTCTTCTTAAGTATCACTTATATTTTTTTACCATTTCTTGAAAAAAATAATATTCCTTTCGTATTTACTCTTTATCCAGGAGGTGGATTTGATTTAAATAATATCGAAACAGACCATAAACTCAATGAAATATTTTCCTCTAAATTATTTAGAAAAGTAATTGTTACTCAAAAAATTACATATGATTATTTAATAAAGAATAATTTATGTTCTAAAGACAAAATAGAATTTATTAATGGTGGCATTATACTAGATAACAGCAATTCATTTTCTCTTGGAGAAAAACAATTTTTTGGATATGATAAAGATATACTTGATATATGTTTTGTTGCACAAAAATATATGAGTGATGGTAGTGATAAAGGATATGATTACTTTATAAAGTTTGCCAAAAAATTTGCAAAAATGCATGATAATGTAAGATTTCATGTTGTTGGTGGCATGCAACCAGAAGATATAAATATAGACGAAATAAAAGACAAAATATCTTTTTACGGTGTAAAATCATTTTCTTGGTTTAAAGAGTTTTATCGAGATAAAGATATAATTTTATCTCCAAATATTCCATTTAAATTAGCTCCAGGTAGTTTTGATGGCTTTCCACTAACCTGTGTATTAGATGCGATGTGCAATGAAGTAGCGGCTTTTTGTTGTGATGAATTAAAATCCAATATATTCTATACAGATAAAAAAGATATGGTATTCATTAAACACGACATCGATGATATTATTGATAAAATAGAATTTTATTATAATAATTATGAATTATTACGTAAATTAGCCGAAGAAGGCAAAAATACTACTAAGAAGAATTATTCTTATGAAGCACAACTAAAACCAAGAATTAAAGTAATTGAAGAAAGTATTAAAGGTGGTAATGAATGAAAAAAAGAGTTTTAGTTTTTCCATGTGGCTCAGAAATTGGTCTTGAAATTTACCGTTCACTAAAATTTTCAAAAGATTTTGAATTGTATGGCGGAAGTTCAGTGAGTGATCATGGTGAATTTGTTTACAATAATTATATTTCTAATATTCCATTTGTAGATGATGACCAATTTATCAACAAAATCAATAAAATTGTGGAAGAATATAAAATTGATTTAATTATACCAGCACACGACTCAGTCGTACTAAAATTATCGCAAAATATTGACAAAATAAAAGCCATTATCGTTACATCATCGCCTTTTGCTTGTGATATTTGTAGATCAAAGGCAAAAACTTACAATTTGTTTGAAGGAATACTAGAACTTCCTAAAATTTACGAAAAAGATAAAGTAGTAAAAGAAAATTTCCCGCTATTCTTAAAACCAGATGTAGGACAAGGTGCAAAAGGAACAAAAAAAATAGAAAATTTTGATGATTTACAGCAATATGATGGCTCTAAAAACATGTTATTACTTGAATATCTTCCAGGTGATGAATACACTATCGACTGTTTTACTGATTATAAAGGGAATTTATTATATTGCAGTGGAAGAAAAAGAAATAGAATATCAAACGGTATAAGTGTAAGTACTATAGAGATTAAAGATGACAACTTTTTGGCTTTAGCAAAAAAAATTAATAATAAATTACAAATGAACGGAGCATGGTTTTTTCAATTAAAACGTAGAGAGAATGGTCAATTAGTACTAATGGAAATTGCTACAAGAGTAGCGGGTACCATGGAATATCAGCGCTCCTTTGGAGTAAATTTACCTCTATTAAGTTTATATAATGCATTAGAAATTCCTGTAAGCATTATAAAAAACAATTACACTACTCAAATGGATAGAGCCTTAGAAAATGTATTTAAAATTAGCTATCAATATTCTACAGTATATATTGACTTAGATGATACATTATTATTTGAAAATAAAGTTAATTATAACGTGATGGCATTTTTATATAAATGCCTGGGTGAGAGCAAAAGAATTGTATTGCTAACCAGACATTGTATAAATCCCGAAGATACATTAAAGAAATACAATATAGATGCAAATATTTTTGAAAAAATTATTCATATTGATAAAAACGATAAAGAAACAAAAAAATCTAAATTTATATTAGAAAAAGCTGCAATATTTATTGATGATTCTTATAGTGAAAGACTAGATGTATATGAAAAATGTAATATACCAGTTTTTGATGTAAACATGATAGATGTTCTAATGTGAGGTTATTATGACAAAAGTAAGTATAGTTTGCATAACATATAATCATGAAAAATATATTGAAAATGCTCTCAATAGTTTTTTAAGTCAAAAAACTAATTTTGATTATGAAATTATAGTATGCGATGATCATTCAACAGATAATACAGTAAACATAATTGAAGAAATTAGAAAAAAAAATCTAGATAAAATTAAATTAATTAAAAATAAAATTAATTTAGGAAGTATGAAAAACTACTTAAAAGCACTTTCATTGGCAACTTCAAAATACATCGCAGTATGTGATGGAGATGATTATTGGATTGATAACTATAAACTACAAAAACAGGCGGATTTTTTAGACAACAACCCAGATTTTAGCGTGGTATTTCATAATACTCGCATCATTAATGAAAACGGAGAATTCATAAAAATTTATCCAAATTTTAAAAGTCGAGAAATTAATTTTAAAGAACTTGTATCTTATAATTGTATTCCTTCTAATTCAGTAATGTACCGCAATCATAAACAATTGACATTAAGAAATGATGTTGTTCCATTAGATCACTATATTCATTTAAAATATGCTACTATAGGAAAGATATTTTGCATGAAAGATATCATGTCAACATATAGAATGCACCAAAATTCTTTGTGGGAATTTTCTTCTAATGATGAAAAGTATTACGATTTTTTAGACAAGCATGGTATTTGTTACTTAAATTATATGAATATATTAAATAAAGATTATGGATTAAACAATAAAGCAAAAATGATAAAAATAATGAAAGATTTATTATTTGTTAAACTCAATAAAAATGATTATTTATCTATCGAATTGATTAGAAAAAAATATCCAACTTTGTATAGTTATATGTTAGAAAATACGTTTTTCCAATTGCGTGGAAAAAGTAAATTTAAAAAGCTTTTATATTATCTAATTTTTGAGCCTCAAAAAATATTAAATAAATTCGTTAAAAAGCAAAATTAAAGACATTTTGTAATTGCCTGTAATAGCAAGTATAGAGAAAATTGTAAGTAAATATATAAACAAAAACCAATTATACTAAATTGTTTTTGTTTTTTTTAAATAGACTTTTTACTTGAAAAATGTTACAATATAACTGAAGTGAAATTATAAAGCATATTGAAACTGGTGATTATATGAAAAAAATAACATTCCTAGTATTACATTTAGGTTATGGAGGAATCGAAACCTCTACTATTAATACAGCTAATAGCTTGTGTGATAAATACGATATTGAAATCATGTCATTTTATAATCTAGATAATAATCAAGCAAATAAACTAAATAGTAAAATTAGAGTAAAATATCTTTATAATGGAAATCCCAATAAAGAAGAATTTCTTAAATCATTACATAATCATAAGATAATTAATACATTAAAAGAAGGAATTAAAGCAAGTAAAATACTATTAAAAAAAAGAATTAAAGTTATTAAATACATAAAAAATTGTAAGAGTGATTATATAGTTTCCACAAGATGCGAATTTAGTACTTTGCTAAGTAAATATGGTAATAATAATACCGTAAAAATAGCACAGGAACACAGATACCACAACAACGATAAAAAATATATTAACAGGGTAAAAAATAAATATAACAACATAGATTATCTATTTGCTCTAACAAAATGCTTATATAACGATTATAAAGAATTTCTTAAAAATAATAAACACACTAAAGTAGAGCTTGTTCCTAACATGTTATATGAAATACCTAAATATAATAGTAAATTAGATAAAAAGAATATCATTACTATTAGTAGATTAGACTATGGCAAAAAAAATGATGATATTATAAAATCTTTCTCAAAAATAAAAGAAAGTAATTGGAAACTATATATTATTGGTGATGGCAAAGAATTTAACAAATTAAAAAAATTAATCGATGATTTAAACTTAAATAATAAAGTTATACTCACTGGTTATAAAAATAAAGAAGAAATTAATAAATACATGTTAGATTCCAGTTTATTTTTAATGGCATCCATAACAGAAGGATTACCAATGGTTTTACTAGAAGCAATGAGTTATGGTATACCTTGCATAGCATACGAGGTTCCAAGTGGAGTAAATGATATAATCGAAGATGGAAGAAATGGCTATATTATTAAAAATAGAAACGAAATAGAGTATATAAAAAGAATAGAAGAAGTCATAAACGATTCTAAGTTAAGAAATAAATTGGGCACAAATGCTAAAGAAAAATCAAAAGAATTTTCTAAAGAAAAAATAGTTAAAATATGGGAAAATATTTTAAAATAAATGAGGTATTGTATGAAAAAAGTTTTATTTATTGCTAGTTCGGGTGGACACCTAAGTGAATTAATGCAATTAGAGAAAATGTTTAAAAATTATGATTCTTATCTAGTTACCGAAAAAAGTAAATCAACCTTATTTTTAAAAGATAAATATACTAATAAAGTTCACTATTTAATATTTGGAACAAGATACCATCCATTTACTTACTTTTTTAAATTAATATACAATACTTTTAAATCCTTGTTTATTTATATTAAAATAAAGCCTAAATATATAGTTACAACTGGAGCCCATACTGCAGGACCAATGTGTCTTATTGGAAAAATATTTGGAAGCAAGATAATATTTATTGAAAGTTTTGCCAATTCTTCTAGCAAGTCCATAACAGGTAAAATAGTATATAAATTTGCTGATTTATTTATTGTACAATGGGAAAACATGCTAAATATATATCCTAAATCAGTATACGGGGGGTGGATATATTAATGATATTAGTAACACTAGGAACACAAGACAAAGAATTTAAAAGATTACTTGATATTATCGAAGATGCCATTGAAAATGACATTATCAAAGAAGAAGTTATTGTCCAAGCGGGTTCCACCAAATATGATAGCAAAAATATGAAAATGTTTGATGTTATACCAATGAATGAATTTGATAAACTTATGAAAAAATGTGATATTTTAATAACCCATGGTGGTGTAGGTTCCATAATTACAGGCCTAAAAAACAATAAAAAAATAATTGCCATGTCAAGACTTAAAATTTATAAAGAAAGTGCTAATGACCATCAATTACAGATAATAGACAACTTTAGCAAAGAAGGTTATCTCTTAAAACTAGATAACAATAATATAGCTGAAGTATTAAATAAAGCCAAGCACTTTAAACCCAAAAAATTTATCAGTAATACAGATAACATGATTAAATTAATTAGTGATTATATAAATAAAAATTAGGAGGAATATATGAAAAAAATATTAGTAACAGGTGGTTGTGGTTACATAGGAAGCCACACCTGTGTAGAATTATTAAATGATGGATATGAAGTTATAGTAGTAGATAACCTATCCAATGCTAAAGAAGAAGTAATAGATAAAATAGAAAAAATTACAAACAAAAAAGTTAAATTTTATAAAGAAGATCTACGCAACAAAAAATTAGTAACAAAAATATTTCAAGAAAACAAAATTGATGCCGTTATTCATTTTGCAGGATTAAAAGCAGTTGGTGAATCGGTCAGTAAACCCTTAGAATATTATGATAATAACATTAATTCAACACTAGTATTACTTGAAGTCATGAAAGAATTTAACTGTAAAAACATTATATTTTCTTCAAGTGCTACAGTATATGGAAAACCAAAAAGTTTACCAATTAAAGAAGATTTTCCACTAAGTACAACTAATCCGTATGGAACAACCAAACTATTTATTGAAAAAATACTTGGAGACTTATATTACTCAGATAAAAAATATAATATAACAATCCTAAGATATTTTAATCCTATCGGGGCGCATGAAAGTGGTCTAATAGGAGAGGACCCAAACGGAATACCAAACAATTTACTTCCATACATAGTTAAAGTAGCGATTGGTGAATTACCGTGTTTAAACATATATGGGGATGATTATGATACTCCTGATGGCACTGGTGTTAGAGACTATATCCATGTTGTAGACCTAGCCAAGGGACACATAAGTGCCTTGAAACATATGGATGGATTAAAATATTACAACCTAGGAACAGGCGCAGGTTATAGCGTATTAGAAATAGTAAAAACATTTGAAAAAGTGAACGATGTAACTATCAATAAACAAATCGTAGCAAGAAGACCAGGTGATATTGATGCTTGCTATGCAGACCCTACAAAAGCATATAAAGAACTTGGTTGGAAAGCCACAAAAGGCATTAAAGAAATGTGTAAGGATTCATATAATTATGTAATAAAAAGCCAAGGGAAAAAGCATATATAAATATATTAGAATATGATTATGAAGAATAGAATTAGACGAACAAATCTAATTTTTTTCTTTATTTCCAAGACTTTGCAAGGTTTCAAACAAAAGTTTGTAAAAAAGTATTGTTTTTTTCAAAAAAGTATAGTAAAATATAATTGTACTGTGAGAAAAGGAGAGAAAAAAATGAACAAAACGATTGATAAAGAAAAAGCCTTGGCCCAAGTTTTAGCCGACATTGAAAAACAATTCGGCAAAGGAGCAATTATGAAATTAGGTGAAAGAGAAAAAAGAGAAATTGATACTAGTTCTAGTGGTTCAATAGCGGTAGATGTTGCTCTTGGTGGAGGATATCCAAAAGGGAGAATTATAGAAATATTTGGACCAGAATCCTCAGGTAAAACAACATTTGCTTTACACGCCATTGCTGAAGTTCAAAAAGAAGGAGGACGCGCCGCGTTTATTGATGCCGAGCACTCACTAGATCCTATATATGCTTCAAATTTAGGAGTTAACATTGCAGAACTATTGCTATCGCAACCAGATACAGGAGAACAAGCCTTAGAAATATGTGATGCACTTGTTAAAAGTGAGGCTGTAAATATTATTGTTATTGACTCTGTTGCAGCCTTAGTACCTCAAGCAGAAATTGATGGAGAAATGGGTGATTCACACGTTGGTCTACAAGCTAGATTAATGAGCCAAGCTCTAAGAAAGTTATCGGGATCAATTAATAAAACGAACACAATTGTAATCTTTATTAACCAACTAAGAGAAAAAGTAGGTGTAATGTTTGGTAATCCAGAAACCACTCCAGGTGGAAAAGCTTTAAAATACTATTCATCAATAAGATTAGATATTAGGAGAGGAGAACAAATTAAACAAGGCACAGATGTAGTGGGTAACAAAACTGTTGTCAAAGTAGTTAAAAATAAAATTGCACCTCCATTCAAAATCGCTAATGTTGAAATCATGTATGGCGAAGGAGTAAGTAAAGAGGGAGAACTTGTTGATCTTGCGGCAGAAGCAGGAATTGTAGAAAAAAGTGGAGCATGGTATTCATATAAAGGTGAAAAAATAGGACAAGGAAAAGAAAATGTAAAATCACTATTAAAAGAAAATAAAAAATTATGCCAAGAAATTGAAAACAAAGTAAGGGAATATTACAATGTATCCAAAACAAGTACTAAAGAAAAAACAACCGAGCCAAAAAAGAGTGAAAAATAAATCAACTATATTTGACACACTCTTAATACAAATTTAAACTACAATTATATATTTTTAGTAGAATATGGTGTATAATAATAATATGGTGATTAAAAATGTCAATTAATAAAATTAAACAAATTGCAAAGAAAATTTTAAATGAAGATGTTGATGTCATAAACAGTAGTTATGATACCAATAATTTTTCTAAATCTTTAAAACAATTTACAGATGATAACCCCTCATTGTTAGAAGAATATAGCCAGTTTGGTAAAAGAAAAGATGGGAAAGAATTTTACCCTGAAATAAAAAAAATAGAAAAAGGTTTTTATCTACTAAATAAAGACTTGCACGTTTATGACCACCCTGGCTTTGTACTTCCTAATGAGATTCACACTGTAAGGACAGGCTCTCCCATGAGAACCAAGCCATTTCCTATGGCACGAGAATATATCATCAAAATGTTAATGGGCAAATATCTATACCAATATCCTAATATTGGAGGACACGTTATTGCTAGAGCACATTTCGTTAACTATTTGATCAAAGAAGGATTCAAAAAAGATAAAACTGAGAATTATGATGGCTTAGGCGTTGAGAATGTAGTATTTTCTTGTTCGACAACACATGCCTTTAACATGATATTATCTACAATTATGAAAGATGAAGATGTAGTTATTGTAACAGGCCCTAATTATGGACTCTTCGCAGTTGACCCCGAAAGAATGAATGGTCGCGTAGAAGTACTTGATTTAGAAGAAGAAGATAATTTCTACGTTAATCCAATCAAACTTGCCCAAAAAATAGATACAATAAATGAAAGATTAAAGCAAGATTTCAAAGATAAACTCAATTACACTCCACGTGTCGTGGCATTTCTAAACATGAATCCACATAATCCTCTCGGTAAAGTTATGAACAAGAAAAATGTGGAAATCTTAAAAGGCATCGGTGATGTGTGCTTAGAAAAAGGAGTATTTGTTATTGATGACCTAATTTACAGGGATTTAACTTATGATCAAGAAGATTTAGCTCTACCACTTGCAACTATGCCCAAGTATTTCAACAATACAATAACCCTATTAGGATTATCCAAAGCTTATGGCCTTGCAGGCATTCGTGCCGGAGCCATTGTAGCACCGATTCCAATATGTAAAGGAATTGAAGAAAAAATATTTTCAACCATGGATTCTCTACCAGTTTTACAAGTTCAAGCTCTTGCTGGAGCCTTTAATGGAACTAATCGCAGATATAAAATGGCCCGAAAATACTTTAAACCAATTATTGCCGAATATCAGTACCGCTTAGAATTATTAAAAGCTCTAATTGATGGCATTGATATAATAAATAATAGTAAAACTAAAGATAGAATTATCAAAGAAGTAACAAAATATGCTAGTTCACCACAAATGAAAATAAATCTTTTAAAAGGAATTGATGGAGTAAAATTAAGAGACAAAACAATGCCTCAGTCAGGTTTCTTTGCAGTCGTAGATTTTACTGATTTGAAAGGAAGAACTTTTGGCGGGCAAAAAATAACTTGTGAAGAGGATCTTGTAAGATATCTATATAAAACAACAAAATTTAAATGTATCATGGGAGGAAATATGTCATGGCCATATGAAGAAGAAATCATTGCTCGCTTTAACTATGGCATTGAAATATACGATTTAATACAAGAATTTGAAAAACTTCACCAAGCGTTGGACGTGGCCAAGATATGAGAAAAATAGCAAACAAACTAAAAAGAGTTAAGTTTTACCTATTTAGAACGTGGGTAAATATATATGCTAAAACTCATAAATATTCTACCTATATTGGAATAGTGTCGTGCAACACATGGAAAAACAAAGTATATGAAGACGTTTCAATCAAATATTATTTAAATAGACAAGGCTATGGGGCTGATATTATCTCCTACGAAGAAGAAAATGATTATAGTAAATATAAAGCCCTAATTATAAAATCCATCTGGGGATTCCAAAAGAACAAAGAAACTTTCGACAAATTCTTAGAACAAGTATCCAAAAACAAAATTCCTTTATACAATTCAGTAGAAATAATCTCTAACAACTATGATAAAGAGAAACAATTTAAATTATTAGATAAATACCATATTAAGCATATAGATACCATTTTTATTGAAAATAATTCAAGTATAGCACAAAAAATTAAAGAAACTTGGGAAAATAAATTCAACAATTATGATAAATTAGTAATAAAACCAGTTGTCTCTGAAAGTAGTGCGGATACATACATCATAAGTTTAAATGAAACTGGTAAAAATACTATAACCATAAAAGATGTCAAAAATAAATATAAAAACATTAATTATTCATTAATGCTACAACCATTTATAAAAGAAGTAAAAAATGGTGAATATTCAGTTATATGCTTTTCTAATAAATTATCTCACGTGATTCAAAGATGCGTTTCCGTTTTTGGAGAAAAACCATACATAAAATACATAAAAAAAGAAACTATTGATGATAAAATGCTTGAAATCGTTAACAAAATATGTTTAATTAAAGAATATAAAGATAATTTATATATGCGCATTGACTTAGTAAAAACAAACGAAGAATATCAAGTAATGGAAGTTGAACTACTAGATCCCCAACTATTCCTAAACTCAATAACTTCCAATGATTGCAAAAAAGAAGCATATCAAACGTTTACCAAAGAAATAATAAATAGAATAACTAAATATACAAAATAAAACCGATTATTGAACAATAAAACCAAATAATTGGTTTTTTCTTTAAAAATCTCAATATTTTATACTTTACTACTCCATATTTTTTTGTTATACTTATCTTGAAGGTGATTAAACATGGGAAGAGAATTAAGAAGAAAAGAAGCAAAAAGAAATAAAGAGAATATTACAAAAATAAACAAGAAAGAAACAACAGAACCAAAACAAGAAGTATATAAAATATTAAAGACGCTCACAATCGTTTTAGTGGTACTAATCATTATCTATTTACTTGTAGGTATCTTTATCACCAAAGAAATTAAATTTGGTAACAATAATAACAGCAACACAAATGGAGATATGACTAACGCTCGCAGTAACATACTAGTAAGTGAAATATTTAAACAAAGTGAAGAAAAATACTATGTATATTTCTATGATTTTAACAATACAATTAATAGCATTGACAGAGCACTTGTAAGCAAACTATATGAATCAAAAATATACAAAGTAGATATGAGTTCAGGATTCAACACAAAATACATCAGTGAAACAGGTAACACCAATGCAAAAACAATCGAGGAATTAAAAATTAAAATTCCTACCTTAATACTTATCGAAAACGACAGAATCACAATGTATCTTGAAGGAGAAACAAATATTTTAAACTATATTAATAGTTAACCAAAAAAAAGGGGGAACATATGGTTAAATTATATATCGATTTTGATGGTGTAATCAAAAACACTATAGCCTACATGTACCAAGAAATGGATAAATTAGGAATCGAGTGGCGAGGAGTACATACTAATTCCAAAGAAGTAGTAGAATATATTAAAAATTTAGATTGGGAATATCTTCTTCATAACACTTCATTTATTAATAATAGCATCAAAGCAATTAAAGAAATAATAAACACCGATTTATATGATGTTAAAATTCTCACACATATTAATTCCAAAAATGAAGCCATCCAAAAAGAAATCTATTTAAAAAAAGTATTGCCTGAAGTTGAAGTCATTACAGTTCCAAAACAAATAGACAAAGCCAAGTTCGTTGATGCCATGGGAGCAATCCTAGTAGATGACTACAAAGCAAACCTAAAAATATGGAAACATCACGGAGGTATCCCAATTCATTTTGATGAAGAAAGATGTGAAAGTGATTACTCAGTTATAAGTTGCTTATTTGAAATAATAGACCTAACATACGACTATGCAAAAAAAATAAAAGAAAAAGAAACTAAAAATAAAAAACTAGTCAAACAAGAAAGGTAACAAATATGAAAATATGTATTAAAAATGGCACTCTAATATCTATGAATATAAACAAACCAAAGATAGAATACAACATGGACATTCTAATTGAAAATACAAAAATTAAATATATAGGGAAAAATATCAAAACAGATAAAAATACCAAAATCATTGAAGCCAAAAACCAAATAATTATGCCCGGATTAATTAATACACATGCTCATGTACCAATGAGTATCTTTAGAGAAACACTTGAAGGATATACTCTTCAAGACTGGCTAGAAAAGAATATTTGGCCAATGGAAGCAAAACTCACCAAAGAAGACATTTATTATGCCTCATACCTATCGTTCATAGAAATGATTAAAACAGGAACCACCACCATAAACGATATGTATTTCAAGACAGATGAAATTATCAAAGCCGCTCTTGCAAGTGGCGTAAGATTACAAACGACAAGAACTCTCATGGGCACCACAACAAATAAAGAAGACTTAAAGAAAATCAATGAATTAGAAAAAATAATTCAAAATAACAAAGAAGACACAATAACCATCAATCTAGGAATTCACGGCTTATATACAACCGAAGAAAACTACCTAAATGAATGCCTAAAATTTAATGAAAAACACCATCTATCAATACACATACATTTTTGTGAAAATGAAAAAGAAGTAAAAGATATCGAAAATATTTATCATAAAAAACCAATTGATATCCTAAAAGACAAATTCAAAGACCAAAAACTCATTTTAGCACACTGTGTCAAACTAAACAAAGAAGAAATAAAAGAATTATCGAAACTAAACCCCAGCGTGGCACATTGCCCAGTTAGCAACCTAAAACTTGGATGTGGCATCGCAGACATCACAGAAATGCTAAATAATAACATAAATGTATCATTAGGAACAGATGGACAAGGAAGTGGTAGCAACTTAGATTTATTTGAAACCATGAAACTAACTACCCTTCTTCAAAAAGGCATCAATGAAAATCCTAAATTATTAGAATCCTATGATGTACTAAAAATGGCTACTATAAATGGAGCTAAAGCTCTTGGCCTAGAAAAACAAATTGGTAGCATCGAAATAGGAAAACAAGCCGACATTATTATAATCGATATAAATGATATTAAAATCAAGCCTGTAAATGACCTCCTTGCCGAAATCGTCTACAACACCAAATCTAACAACGTCATAACAACCATCATAAATGGTAATATCCTAATGGAAAATCATAAATTAGCAAACGACAAAGAAAAAGAAATAACCCAAAAATGCAACCAAATAATCGCAAAAATCAGCAATTAATTAAACAAGAATTGAGAGGTTAGTATGAAAGATATTTTGGATATTATAAGTAACTATAATATGGATATATGCGAATTTTTTAACCAGTATAACAAAAGAAAAAAAGACAACACACTATACTCAAAAGCCGACTACATCCCACAAAACCTAATAAAATTATACTACCTAGATAAATCCCACTTTGACTTTAAAAAAATAATTGAAGAATTCAAAAAGAAAACCATTTATAATGAAAACAAAATGGAAAATGTAAAAAGCAAATATGAAAAAGAAGGCTTATCCTTAGTATACGACAAAATAGAAAATGGCTATTTTTCTAATATTAAACACATCGGTACCCTTTTCCTAATCCATCAAATCATGTATTCCAAAATGCCATATTCTAATTATGGAGGCAAAATAAGAAACTATAATGCTTTTATAAGTGGTACAGAAGTAGAAACTACAGATTATACTATGGTAGCCACAGAATTAAATGACCTAAACAAAGACTACATAGAATTAATAGACATGGCCAAACTAATAAGAGAAACATCATCGCCAAACCTAATAATTGATTATATCAATAAATCATTAGAATTAAAATGTAAAATTATCAAAATCCACCCCTTCAGCGATGGAAATGGGCGTACCTCAAGAGCCATGCTAAATAACCTATTTAAAGAAGTAAATCTACCACCCGTATATATAACGAAGGGCGAAAAAGACGAATACATAAAAGCCATGAACGAAGCTGTAGTTAATCATAATTATAACAATATATATAAGTTTTACTATTACAAAATATGTGATTCCATCTATGAACTAGACATCATCAAAAGAAACGAAGACCAAAATGAAGTTAAAAAAAGATAACTTCATTTCTTTTATAAAAAAAGCAAAAAAATAGCACTCTCTATTGACAAGTGCTAAAAATGTGTTATAATTATTATATAGAATTATTAAGGAGGGGATTATAATGTATGAAGAACAAGAAAAAATTAATCCATTGGAAAAATATGGTCGTGATATTACCGCATACGCCAAAGAAGGAAAACTAGATCCTGTCATTGGTCGCGACGAAGAAATTCGTAATATCACCCGTATACTATCAAGAAAAACCAAAAATAACCCTGTGCTAATCGGGGAACCAGGCGTAGGTAAAACTGCTATTATAGAAGGACTTGCCGCAAGAATCATCAAAGGCGATGTTCCAACCAGCCTAAAAGATAAAAGAATTTGGGAACTAGATATGGCTTCCCTAATCGCAGGCGCTAAATATCGTGGAGAATTTGAAGAAAGATTAAAAGATGTCCTAAATGAAATCAAAAAAAGTGAAGGTGAAATAATCATGTTTATTGATGAAATTCACATGATTGTTGGTTCTGGAAAAGTAGAAGGAGCAATGGACACTTCAAACATCCTAAAACCAATGCTTGCCCGTGGAGAAATAAAGTGCATCGGGGCAACCACATTAAATGAGTATCGCAAATACATCGAAAGTGATGGAGCCCTTGAAAGAAGATTTCAAAAAGTTCTTGTAACCGAACCAACAGTAATGGATACAATAACCATCTTAAGAGGTCTAAAAAGCAGATTTGAAGTTTACCATGGTGTAAACATCACTGATAAAGCCCTAATCGCAGCAGCAACATTATCTAATAGATACATAACTGACAGATACTTACCCGACAAAGCCATCGACCTAATTGATGAAGCCTGTGCTACAATCAAAGTCCAAATGGACTCAGTACCAGAAGAAGTCGATAGTCTAACTAGAAAAATCATGAGTCTTGAAATTGAACGTGAAGCCATAAGAAAAGAAAAAGATGATAACAGCAAAAAGAGATTAGAAGAAATATCAAATCAACTAACAACTTTAAGAGAAAAAGAAACATCATTAAGAACAGCATGGGAAAGTGAGAAAAACATAAACGAACTAATTAACAAAAAGAAAAAAGAACTAGATAAAGCCAAGTTTGACTTAGAACTATGTGAAAGTAAATATGATTTAGAAAATGCTGCCCGCCTAAGACACGGTGAAATACCTAAAATAGAAAAAGAACTAGAAGAATTAAATAAAAAAGACGAAAATAAAATATTACCAGACATTGTTGATGCCGACCGTGTCGCTGAAGTAGTATCAAAATGGACACATATACCAATTTCAAAATTAGTAAGTGGAGAACGTGAAAAAATATTAAATTTAGAGACAAACATGAAAAAAAGAGTTATGGGACAAGATGAAGCAATTAAACTAGTAAGTGAAGCCATAATTCGTTCCAGAAGTGGCATTAAAGACGAAAATCGTCCAATAGGCTCATTTATTTTTCTAGGCCCAACAGGTGTAGGTAAAACAGAGGTGGCCAAAACCTTAGCCTATGAACTATTTGACAGTGAAAAACATATGATAAGAATTGACATGAGTGAGTATATGGAAAGTTTTTCAGTATCAAGATTAATCGGGGCTCCTCCAGGATATGTTGGCTATGATGAAGCGGGACAACTAACCGAGGCCGTAAGAAGAAATCCTTATAGCATAGTACTATTTGATGAAATAGAAAAAGCCCACCCAGATGTATTCAACATTCTATTGCAAATCCTAGACGATGGTAGAATCACTGACAGCCACGGCAAAACAATTGACTTCAAAAATACAATTATCATAATGACATCCAACATTGGTAGCAACTACATCATAAACAATGATAAAAACACCTACGAACTAGTCATGAAAGAATTAAAAGCAACATTTAAACCAGAATTTTTAAATAGAATCGATGAAATAATTATGTTCAATTCCTTAACCAAAGAAAACATTTATAAAATATTAGATAAACTAATAAATGACCTAAATAAAAGATTAAGTGCAAGAAATATCAAAATTAGTTTAAGCAACGAAGCAAGAGATTTCATCGTAGAAAACGGTTATGACCACGATTATGGTGCAAGACCACTCAAAAGATTCCTAACCAAAAATGTTGAAACCCTAATAGCCCGCGGACTAATCGAAGGCTCCGTCAAAGATAATAGCAACATTGAAATCACTCTAAATAATAGTGCTTTATCAATTAAAACTATTGCCAATAAGCAATAGTTTTCTTCTTTTTCTCATGTGCTTTTGCTATGCTGTTAACACAACAAAAAAAATGAAAAAATATCAAAA
>OIEN01000081.1_pt1 | contig 78577 bp, 64 predicted proteins | sample 1581741 | NCBI WGS metagenome assembly OIEN01 (sample SAMN01760944, study PRJEB22395) | human gut metagenome | reverse complement strand
AAGCGATTTGGCGTATATGTCCACGCTGAACGAAAGAGACAGAAGATGGTTCCTGACCACAAAGGCCGCCGACCTCAAGACTCAAGGGCTCAGCTACCGCAAAGTTAGTAAAATTATTTTGGATTTCTTTGACATAAGGGACGGCCGAAAATGGCTCAGCCAACTTCGAGATGGATCTTTATACGCTTCAGTTCAGGTGGATTCCCTCGCTGATTGATGCCGTGGTGAAGGGGAACTTGCCTTGTCAGGCATTGGTGGACGTACCATGGTGGGAGAATTGTCTGAAAAAACAGGGGATGACTAAGGCTGATTTCTCGTTTGAGGAGATCAAGGCTGAAATAAAGAAGATCTCAGAGGAGAAAGGGCGGATATGCCTGACATTCCCCTATCCGAAATGCGCTCCGCTTGCTAAATATGCTGTCATTGACTTGTTGGCATCGGGGCGGATCAACTATTACACATTGGAAATGTCCCTCGATGACACATGGGTGCTTGGGTCGCAGGATGTTCACAGGCACAGCTACATCCGTCAGGTGCCTGATTGCCAGACGATGGCGGATTTTGAGAGGGAGGTTGATCGACCTTGTGATGTTGATCGACCTTATGAGCGCCCACTCCTGAAAGAACGCGAGTTGTATGGAGATGCGTCTGATTTGGCTATGATGAATCGAATTCCGATCGCAGTCGATTTCACATCGGAAACTTTAGACTGGTGGAGACAAAGCGTAACGCTCACGCCTGATGAGTATGAATCTGTCTTAAGCAGGGATATGGAACCATAATGACAGCTGTTCGAGCGATCTACTTTTACAAACCACGGACACAGGGAATGGCAGCAGAGATGCGTACATGGCATGTAGGTGTGGCTGACCCTCATTTACGAGAAGGGGGTCGGGCACGGCAGGATGGGCTACAGAGGTGCGCATGCCGGATAGCCTCTCGGATGCGAAAATGGTTAATAAGGCCGCCCTTGATTGTCCGGACGCACCCCTCGGGAGACATAAAGTTGGGGAAACGTTTCCCAAGAGTGCAGGCTGCACTCTTGAGGGACAAAAGAGGCCGAAAGTGTTACCGAAGGGATTCGGAGCAAGCCTAAAGTGCATAGAGCCGAAAAAGAATATCTCACAATTAAAGAGAATGGACAAAATTGCCAGACAGCGCATTTTGCGTATTCTGTCAGTTTTGCCATATCATCTTTCCTCAAATTTCCGGTTTACCTTTCAGGAAATGCGACATTAACGGTAAAAGCACAAGACAATGGGAATGAATATGAGTATAACCCGCAAAGCGGAACACCGCCAGACCGCCCCTCCGTTCAAAGCATCAAGGACGAGAGGCGGAGCGCTTAATGATCAATCCACCCACCTTCCTAAAAATGAACCGATATGAACTTGATTCGGCGGGAATATACTTGTAATACTGCAACCAGTATTTGATGGTACAGCAAAAATGAAAACGTCAGACAGTCGCCTAACGGAACACCGACACCTCCTCTCGAAGTGCCGCTCACAAGAGAAGAAGAGTCATCCCCAACGACAGGAGGGCTGCATTAATGAATATATCCACGGAAACAATCCTCAAAAAAAGTGCTGAAAGTCCGAAAATATCACTACCTTTACAACGTTTCAGACCCTATGATCTGGAACGGACATATTGATGAAAGTGTTTTCGCACTATCCTTTCAAGAAAATGTGGTAGTTTTCAATGAAAGTAAGGATAAACGACAGCACCGTTCATCTGTATTCGCTTGCGTGTATTCAACACCCAACGATACAGGTGTGGGGATTGTTTCCGTTTATTTACTTTCAGGTTCTACCACAACCTTCTTGAAGATAAGCTACGAAACGGGCTCCACACTTTCTTTTTGTTGTTAATATTCTCTTAAGGAGCCGAAGGGGTTTATAACTAATAGAGTATGGCAGGATATAATGTAACTGTTGTTCACGAGAATCGGTACAAGATTGTTAATAGCGCTTCGGTGCCCTCTGAAGGCACTATCAAAGATAATATCTTCGTAAGGGACGATGGGAAAAAGGCAGAGATAATTGGCGTATTAAAAGAAGGCTTCAAACGCTCGTTTCTACGTGATGGAAATGGCAACGATTATATCTACAAAGAAGGCACTACTGCCAATATCGTATTACCGATACTTGATGCAATTGAAAAGAGGTGCATCTATGACCTTAAGGAGCAGGATTATATAGTTTTATCAAAGTGGAAATAGACAAATGAAGCATAGAGTGGCAGTTATAGTAACTCCGCAATTACTGGAAAGACATGGGAGGCCCAATGATTTATCTCAACACCATAAAGCTATATTTTTTTGGGGGGGTCTAGTATTGGATAATGTTCGGTCTTCAGTTTCTCTAATAAAGTACCCCTTCTGTTTGGACTGCCATTTCTAAGTAGGTCGGGTCGTGTTGAGATTGACTACAATAACAACGTTGTGAGAATCACTACCAAGACAGAAAATAATAATATCATATGAATCACCATATTTCTTTAGTATTCTTGATATGGACGACAGTTATGACCGTTGCCTCTTGCGGCGGTCGCCCACAATCGCCAATGCCAGGAGAGGCTCCTGCTATTAATATGGCAACTAAGGCTGCCTATGATACAACTGCACTGACTTTGCCCAAGTGTAACGTCAATGTTTACATCGAGAATTCAGCCAGCATGGATGGCTATGTCAAAGGCATCACTGAATTTGAGCAGTCCATCTACAGCTATATCAGCGATATTAAACTTGCAGACTACTGTTTAAGCCTTAATCTGAACTATATAAATAGTAAGATTCTCCGCCAGCCAGATGATGTAAAGGATTTCATCGAGAAGCTTGAACCAACTACTTTCAAGAACAAGGGTGGAGACCGTAGTACAACAGATATTTCAGACCTGTTCCAAAAAATAATGGCCGAGCAGGGTAAGGACGATATTGCTATTCTCATTTCCGATTTTGTTTTCTCGCCCGGGAAAAAAGATGCTAGCGAATACCTCACCAATCAACAAGTAGGTATAAAGACTCAGTTTGCTACTAGGCTGAAGGATGATCCTGATTATGCAGCTGTCTTATATCGTCTAATCTCTATGTTCGATGGCAAGTATTACAACAAATTTGACCATCCAACTCAGATAAGAGCAAATCGTCCATTCTTTATCTGGCTGTTGGGCAATAAGAATCAGCTCCAGCGCCTTACTTCTGATATAAAGAAGGAGAATATGAAAGGACATGGTGTAGACCATACCTTCTGCATCTCAAGAATAAGCGCTGCGACACCTTATGGCATTCTCCCTATGCCAAGAATTGGCACATTCAAAATTGATCCGGCCAACGTTAAGACCAGTATTCTGAATGCAAAGGTTGACAAAAAAGCGATCGGGTCTAAGTTTGTCGTATCCTTTGGTGTTGACTATAGTGGATTCCTTCTGGAAGACAGCTATCTTACTGATCCTGCTAATTATGAGGTTAATAACAAAGCATATACAGTAGAAATCAACCGCAATCCGAATTCTTCATCTTCCTATACACATATAATGAAGATTAAGCTAGATTCTTCGCAGCCCGTCATCAGCCGAGGTAACATAAAGGTATCGCTTCTCATGAAATCTGCACCATGGGCAGAAGAATATACAGATATTGAGGGCGAGGATATTAATGCTGACAATGCTATGGAGAAGACCTTTGGGCTCAAGACCCTTATTGACGGCGTCTATGACGCCTACAAAGCTGACAAAACTTACGCATCATTCACAATAAACATCAATTAGTATGGCTGACTTCTTAGGAAATATTTATGGTTGGTTCCAGTCCTTGTTTGGGCAGGACCTCAGTTATTACCTCTGGGGGTATAATCCGGAAACTGGAGGTTATACCAACCCCAACATGTATAATCACGTCGGACTTATTGCGATTATTGTCGCTATGGTTCTGGTGCTTGTATATTACTATATCATTAACCATCCTCGGTTCTGCAAATGGTGGAGTTGGTTGTTGACCCTGATTCTAAATGGTCTTATCGGTCTATTTGTCGGCTATGGTATCGTCGCCTCGAAATATGTTAACGGATTCATCCCTCGGCAATTGATGTATCAGTTCGATGCGGACGGAAATGTTATTGCATATTTAATTGGTTACCAGCATTGCTGGGGCTTTGGCATTGCAAATATGATTATAAGTACCATGTTCTTCGTCCTCTTTACATTTATGATCAAGTGGTGGAGTTCCAATGCCAAGCACGTTCCCTTCCTTTAGTTGCATGATAAAAACATACGAGATATGAACGGAAAAATATTCTTGTTTGGAATTGGAGGCACCGGCTCTCGAGTAATTAAGTCACTTGTTATGTTGGCTGCTTCCGGCGTTGATATTCAAGCCAGCGCGATAGTTCCCATTATCATAGACCCGGATTTTGCCAATGCCGACCTTACCCGGACGATCGAGCTAATCAAGACCTATTCTGCGGTTCGAAAGTCCCTGGATTTCACGGCCTCCTCAAAGAATGAATTCTTTAAACCCTATTTTGAGGATGCGGTCAATGGTTATAGACTCCGCCTCAAAGATACTAAGAACAAAAAGTTCAAGGAGTTCATTCAGTATGATACCCTCGGGAAGGAGAATCGCGCTCTCGCTTCCATTCTATTTTCGGAGAACAATCTTGAAGCATATATGGAAGTTGGCTTCAAGGGGAATCCGAACATTGGTAGTATCGTTCTCAACCAGTTTACGGATTCTGAGGATTTCCTTGCTTTTGCTGCAGAATTCAAACCTGGTGACAGGGTGTTTATCGTAAGTTCCATATTTGGAGGGACAGGTGCCAGTGGTTTCCCTCTGATTCTAAAGAATATTCGAAGCATACTCAGCACTATGCCGAATTGTGATGCTATCCAGAACGCTCCTGTAGGCGCTATTACTGTTCTCCCTTATTTCGCCGTTAAACCCGAAGAAAACAGTCAAATCAATTCTTCGACGTTTGTAGGCAAGACCAAAGCTGCCCTGCACTACTATGAGAACAACGTTACTGGAAGAAACTCTTCCGTCAATGTTCTCTACTATATAGGAGATGAGCGCAACAAACAGTATGACAACAAGGAAGGGGGCCAACTCCAGAAGAATAATGCACACATTATTGAACTGGCTTCTGCTCTTTCTATAGTGGACTTCGCTTCTATTCCCGATAATGATGCTGCAATGGTTTGTGATAAAGATGTGAATGGAAGGGTCTATGCCCCTAGTCCGAGATTTAAAGAGTTCGGTATTGACAACGATACAGAGAGGGTCATTTTCACAGATCTTTCCAGAAAAACGAGGGACATTGTATGCGTCCCGATGACCCAATTCGTCCTTTTGGCTAAGTATCTCAAAGAGCACATTAAGAGCGCTTTACCTCTCCCCTGGGCCAAGGATAACGATTTCAATGAAACCTTCCTGAAGTCATCATTTATGTCCGACCTCGAGAAGATCACAACTTCTTATATGGAATGGTTACGCGAGATGGATGATAACGACCGAGGGTTTAAGCCGTTCAAGAGCGATATCTCAAAGAGTCAGGTCTTTAGTATCGTAGAAAACGTGAAACCGGCAAGAGTGAAAGGTCTAAAAGGCTTCCTTAAGAGCGGATATGATCTTTTCGATGCTTTCCTGGACTCAAAACACACATCTCTTCCGAAAAGTTCCAAAGAGCAAAAGTTTATGGAACTTTTCTATGATGTCACCGAAGAACTAGTTAACGCAAAATATAAATTCTAAGAACTATGGCAAAAGTTTTCAGATTACATACAGGCGCAGCCGATACACTCAGCAACTGGGATGATTCCGTTAAAATCGGTAGTACTGCCATAGATAAGATTCCGGATCCTGTAGGAGCGACGGATGCTCATGAAATTACCTCTATTCCATCTCCCTTCGCCAGGATGGATCTTGTGAAAAATGCCTTTAAGATAGTCGCTGACGGAGATCTTGAAGGCGATACGATCTATCATAAACTGGTTTCTGATGCTCTCGATGTCGGCCAGATTTTCTTCAATATCGAGAAGTACCGTAAATTCATCGAGATTATCGTATGGGATAAGAATAATGCACTGAAAGAACTTGATGGTTCCTCTTTTGAAGAGCATAAACGTCTTGGTAGAACTTATGGCACTTACCTCCAGCAGGACCAGGATGTTTACCACTTCGACAAGATGGATTGCATATATCTTCTCAATTATCGGGCACCGTCTGCGCCTAATGAGATGAATATAATAGGAGCGACATCTCCCGCCACCTTATTCTTCACTTCTGCGAATAACCTTAGTTATGTCGGAAAAGGTGAAGATGCGATTACATTTGGTAATGACAGGCCATTTGATGGCGCATATGCTCCTCTTTACAAGAGAGATGAGGCTTACATCAAATACTGGTGGAGTCTGAAGAAGAGTCGCCAAGAGTTTGCGGCCCTTTTCCCTGAGGTTAACGCATATTTGGAAAGGAGTTTTAATTATTTCCCGGCTTCTCTGAAGAGAGAACTGCAAAATATGGCCAGTGATTCGTACCAGCAGGACTATGATGACATTTCGGTCAATCCTGTTGCTCAGAATTATGTAACCATTCTTGGGCAGAGGCTTAAGGGAAAGAAGATGGTAGATGATGTCAAGAGTGACTTTGAGATGCTCGTATCTCCCAAGCTTAAAAAAGCCGGTGAAAAGATTCCTCTTGCTTTGCCCGTCGAAACATTTACTGAGCCGCTGAAATATGTTATTGATGTTTGGGACAAGAATACTCCTGTCCCATACGTTGACAGCAGGGCAATTGCAGACCGAGTTCTCCCTGATGACGGCACTGCCTACCCGTATGTTACTGTAAGCGATTTCCTCGAAGATTCTATTATCAAGATTCCTTACCAGTTTAACAAAGCTGCATTCTTCAATGGCAACGATGAAAAACCGGATGAGCGCGACAGCTACTTGCTTCCTCTGAAGAAGACATTCTTCAACTATTTTCAAGTCAGTGATCTGAAAGGAAAGGTTGACAATCGGGATATGATTGAAATCAAGAGGCTCGCAGGTGACACAGGGGTAAAGGTTATCCTTCGTATCCCTGTAAAGGGAGGGCATATCAAATATGAACGTATTTATTACAAAGCTGATAAGGCAGATGTCGTAAACAATAAGGGCGTAATCATCAACCGAGATTTCACACTTGGCCAGTTCCCGACAATCAAATACGCCGATGATGTAAAGCCTTACTATCGGGTAACAGTTCTCGACCGTGATACTATTTCCAACGGTGCGGACAACCGATATAAGCTTACTTTCTTTGATTCGGCTAACGAAAATGTTGAATTTGATGAAGTAATCCAAAGGAATAAGACGACCGATGGAGGCCGATTTGATGGTGATAAGGTTGATTCTGCAACCTACGCACTCTCAAAGACGTTCCAGTACATTCAAGTCTCTGATAACTCATTTGAAAACCTTAGTGCTATTGTTATTCCAAACTTCGTTGTCAAAACAGGGAACCATAAGTACAGGTTTGCGATTGACTTTGGAACCACTAACACCCATATTGAATACAGTGTTGACGGAGAGAGTCCCAAGGCGTTCAACATCACAAATGCCGATATGCAGATTCAGAAACTTCACATCATCGATGACTTCGAGCTTAATGATGTATTGCGTTCAGATTTTGTTGCTGCCACAATAGGTGGAGATAGCATCTACTCCTACCCGATGAGAACTGTCCTATCGGAGACCAATAATACGAATTGGTCGAAGCCGGTATTCTCAATGGCTCACGCTAACATCCCGTACACATACGAAAAAAGTCTTCCTCTCTCGTATAATGTTCTGCATACAGACCTTAAGTGGTCCACAAATCAGGATGACAAGCGCAGAGCGGCTATGTATATTGAGTGTCTCCTCGTGATGCTGAGAAATAAAGTCCTTCTCAACAACGGTGATCTTTCTAAGACCGAAGTTGTATGGTTCTATCCTGCCAGCATGACACAGAGCCGCTTTAATAAGTTTAAGGATGAATGGGATAATACTTTCCGCAAGTATTTTAATGCCCCGTCAACCAATATCGTAGCTCTCTCGGAATCCATAGCACCTTATTATTTCCATAAGGCTAAGAAGGGAGCGACTTCCACCGTGGTCTCCATCGATATTGGAGGTGGCACGACCGATGTCCTCATTGTCGATAAAGGAGATCCTAAATTCCTCACCTCATTCCGCTTCGCGGCAAATGCAGTCTTTGGTGATGGGTATTCTTATGATTCCGATAGCAATGGATTCGTAAAAGAGTACTCAGGAGATATCATGCACCTTCTTGATGAGAATAATCTTACCAGCCTGAAAGGTGTCTTGAAGTCCCTTGAAGAGAAGAAAGTATCAACCGATATTATTGCATTCTTCTTCTCTCTCGCCTCGAACAAGGAGACGCATAATGTCGCCGACTTCGGAAAGATGCTTGCTGATGATAAGAAAGGTAAATACGCTGTCATTCTCTTCTATGTGGCCATCATTTACCACATAGCCAATATCATGAAGGCCAAGAACTATCCAATGCCGCGCCACATTACATTCAGTGGAAATGGTTCGAAGCTTTTGAGCATATTGAGCACGAATGACTCCACCCTCGAACGTTTTACCAAACTTATTTTTGAGAAGATTTATGGTGAAGCCTATTCATCTGACGGATTGACAATTATTCGGCCCAGCAACTCGAAGGAATCGACCTGTAAGGGCGGTGTTATCCTTGAGCCGTTACGTTCACAGGATTACTCGCAGATAAAGGAGATGAAGACCATTCTTTTGGGATGTGATTCAAGCACGTTTGCGGAGAATAAGATTTCTTATGATGATATCGATGCAGAAGTCATTGATAATGTGGTAAAAACCACCAAGGAGTTCATTGATTTCGCGTTCAATCTTGACAGGGACTTCTCGTTCTTCCAGGAGTTTGACGTTGACCGTTCAATCCTTGAAGCTGTTAAAGCCTTATGTTATCGTGATGTTAAAACCTATCTTGAAAACGGAATTTCCATCAAGAAGCAGATGCTGGATGCGGACGGGGCTGATAACACAATTGAAGAGACCATGTTCTTCTATCCTCTCATTGGTATTATCAACGCCATAGTCAGAGAAATCTATACATTGTAAAGACTATGAAGAGGATTATCATTTTTTTCATCGTCGCAGTTTGCGCCCTCTCTTCGTGTGACAGGTTCAAGGCCAAAGATTATACCGAGGAAGAGAGAAAGATTAAGGAAGCCACGAATGCAGCCCTGCAGTCAATTCAAGATGCAGGAACGGCTGCTATATCTATGGCAGAGACGGCTATTTCTACTGCAACCGCTAAAGCTGTTGAGGGTGCAGGTGAAGATATCTCAGCGGTTATTAATGACGCAAAGAAAGAGATTCAATCTGCTGTCGAGACGAGCGTCAGCGAATCAGTGGAGACGAAGCTTAAGGCTTTCGAAAATGAACTGGGAAAAGCAAATAGATTTGCAGCAATAGCAACGCTTGTCGCTATAGGGGCAATCTTATTGGCCGTTTTCTTTTTTATCCTACTGTTAAGACGTACAAACAGAGACTCGGTCATTGAGATTGTTGATGGCTCCCGTAGAATAGAGCGAAAAATCGAAGAAACGGTGCGGAATTTTGCAAATTCTGAGATGAGACCTCAGGTAAGGAGTGGAATCAGTAACTCTGATGTAGAAGCAATAGTTCGGAAATATGTCAATAGCACTACGTTTAAGCAGCATATTGAGAACCTTTGCTCTTTATACAATCAATCTGACAAGAGTGGCTTAGGGGCTCAACCAACGGGCGTAACCCCATCTACTGCAAAGTCTTCGGGTCAAACTCAGCCTTTCTCCCCCCAACCGAAAATTGAACTATTTGCGAAAGACTCCCCGAATAACACTCTTACCGGGGTTACTCCTTCGTATATGCAAGGAAAATCGATTTATAGATTATCGTTGAATTCGCAAGAGGCTTCTACCGCTGAAATCACAATATGTACAGATAGAGAAGAAGTTAAACGCCGCATTTTGAAATCCAGCAATGATTTGTTAGAACCTGTATGCGTTGTGGATAGGAAGCGAAGCAATCCCGAGGATTTATCAAACATAAACGTCAGACCAGGAAAAGCAGAGAGATTATCATCTGACTCCTGGAAGGTCGTAGAACCCATAAATGTAGAACTGAGTTAATATGCACTACGCTATAGTCATCCTCATTATCGTTATTATCATTTGCTTCCAACTTTACAGCTATGGTGATACGGTAAAAAAGATTAAAAAATATCGGAATATTTTTCCGAAATCCGTCTCGTCATACTCTCTTAAAGAGTTGATTATCACACAAAAAGAAGAGGAGGTGGAGACTCAAGAGGATGATGATCTACCGATACCTTTCGAAGAGGATTCTGAATCCGAAGAAGGGGTTACTGTATCCCAGGTACACATAGATGATGCGAGCCCGACCTTATTGGAGGTTGAACACTCTCTTAACATGTACCTTCAGAAGAACAAAGGAGCCGCAAGTGACTTCCACATCATGAAAGATGTTGTGGAACGTTATTGTGATGCGGATGAGGAGGGTATTACTACTCAACAACCAATTCCCCTCTACCTTGGTCTCATGGGTACAATGGTGGGTATCATTATTGGCGTTATTTATATTGCGGCGACAAATGGATTTTCGGGAGATGGTATTACCAAAAGCGTCACAGAGTTGATGACATGTGTAGCAATTGCCATGAGTGCCAGTCTTATAGGCATATACTGCACAACAAGAATCTCCTGGAAATCCAAAGATGCTTTTTCAAGAGTAGAATCTGATAAGAATAAATTTTACTCTTGGCTCCAGACAGAGTTGCTTCCTACGCTATCCGGCAATACCGTCAACGCGCTGTATATGCTGCAGCAAAATCTCACCAAGTTCAACACGTCCTTCCAGAGCAACATCAGTGGTTTAAATAAAGCCATGGGGCAGATCAAGGAGACATCGTCCGAACAGGTAGAACTGATTAATCTTCTCCAGGATATTGACATCAGGCGTGTTGCTCAGGCAAATGTGACAGTCCTTCGTGAACTAAAAGACTGCACTGGTGAGTTGTCTCGTTTCAATCAGTATATACATAGCGTGTCTGATTACCTCACGGCCGTCAACGCTCTGAATTCGAACATTAATGAGCACTTGAACAGAACAGCTGTAATCGAACGGATGGGGGCATTTTTTGAGCAAGAAATCAATCAGGTTACTGCAAGAGAAAAGTACATCAATGAGGTTGTTGCAAACGTTGACAACACGCTCAAGGACACATTCAATGCCCTTTCTGATAGCACGAAATCAGGCGTCACCGAATTGCGTAATAACTCGGCAGCAGAATTTGACAAAGTCTCTCAGACACTAACCGCCCAGCAGCAGGAGTTTAAGACCGCTCTTGACACTCAGAGAGAAGAGTTCGCTCAGGCACTACGTGCTGAACGCGAAGCTTTTGTCGAATACCTACGGGGTCAAAAGGATAATCTCTCCGCAAAATCAGAAGAGATCACCCAGATAGTTGACCGTATTCGTGATCTTGCTGAAACAAAGACTGCAATGAATAGTCTGTTATCGGCATCGCGTGAACAGACGGGCAAACTTGAGGAACTGATTAGTATCCTGGGGCGTCGTGGTCGCGATAGTGTAGCAGCTTCCGGAAATACAGCTTTGGTACAGCCGAGAATCGAGATTCCTGCTTTTTACAAGGTAGCCATCGGCGCTATAGCGGCTCTTATGCTTCTAAGCGTAGGTATTAGCACAGCGTCGTTCGTTGCGAGTATCTCGTCCAAGAATAATCACGAGATAGAGGCCACCACTGTTCCAACAACGAAGATACAACCAGTCGAAGCCGTTCTGGATACACTCCAAACTCCTCCAAATTCCAATGTGTCCGAGGATATTCAGAGTTCCACATCTTCTGACAGTAAGAACAATTAGCAGATGTCGAAACAGAAAAAATCATTATTCTGGGCTAGTTATGCTGATTTAATGACCAGCATGTTCTTCATTATGCTCACTCTTTTTGTCGCTTCATCTATTCTTTTGAGCAAGAAAGGAAAAGAGTGGAGGGATATGTATTATCAGAGTGAGGACCAAAAAAAACAGCTGCAGAGAATTAATGATGTCATTCAAGATTTGGATTCAACGTATTTTGAATACATAGACCTTTATAAGAAGAGTAAACTGGTAATACCTGTGAATTTCGCGGTTGACCAATATAACATTAACGGCTTACCCAAAGCGACTAGAGACGAACTGGAGAATGCGGGGAGATCCCTGAAGACATTTGTAGATGAAACCACAAAAAAATACCCAGGAGTCCAGTATATTCTCATTATTGAAGGACAAGCTTCACGAACTGGAGGGACAGACCATAACTATGAGTTAAGTTATCGTCGTGCATATAGCCTAAAAAAGTATTGGGAAGATAAAGACATCAAGTTTGACGCACTGAATTGTGAAGTGCTGATTGGAGGTAGCGGAGACGGCGTTCAAAGTGGAACCGGACTAATGAGAGAAGATTCCTCAAAGGAGTATTTAAACCAACGTTTCTTAATCCATATATTACCGAAGCCGGGCTATGTGAAGACGGAGAGCGTTTCACCAACAGACGAACCTAAGTAGAAATGAAAGATTTTTGTATCATATCCCTATGTTTCCTGCTTATCTACGGTTGTTCGGGTCGTCCACCTGCACCTGTGAATCAATATGGAGGGAAAGGCGGAAGCACTTCATATAACACGCCAGACAACAGGCCTCCTCTTCCAGGGAAACAGGGCAACAATGGTAACGGGCAGAATAGACCGCCATTGCCCGGCCAGGGAGGCGCAACGTCTAGCACAAAAGTTAAAGCAGAGGTGGGCTCCGGGGTTTCCGGCAAGTTATCAGGCCAGGAGATATTCAGGAAGTGCAATACAGCTGTCTTTATGGTCTTCACTTCAACCGGGATGCAGGCATTCCAGGGCTCCGGGTTCTTTGTTTCTCCCAATGGCTTGGCTGTAAGCAACTACCATGTCTTTGAGGGAACTGGTATGGGCTTGGAAATCATTAAGACGTCAAACGATCAACAGTACAAAATCGATCAGGTCATTTTCAAGGACAAAACGAATGACGTGATGGTATTCACTGTTAAAGCAGCACCGGGAACGAAGTTTAACTATATCCCTGTTTCCTCACACACCCCGCAGGTTGGAGAAAAAGTGTATGCAATAGGCAGCCCGAGAGGATTGGAAAACACCTTCTCCTCTGGAGAAATCTCCCAATTCCGCGATAATGGCAGTGTAATACAGATTAGTGTTCCGATTGATCATGGGAGCAGTGGTGGCGCTCTTATCAACGAGTACGGAGAGGCTATTGGCATCACAAGCGGTGGCTATGACAATTCTGGAGCAAATCTAAATTTTGCAGTCAATATTAACGTTGTTAAGAGCAGGTTATGACCGTGGATAAGAGTGTCATATTGTTGCTTATACTATTTCTCCTCAGTGGATGTGCGTGTGGTTCAATACCTAAAGCAGGGCCTTTGGAGAAAGCATCCGTAGAGCGGCAGCGGAAACCTTCTATTCCATCGAAAAAAACGGTTGTTGAAAAAGTAATACGTTTAGAACTGCCCGCTATTTCGAACGGAGATGATGTCGTTGAGCATTTAGGTTATACTGCATCTTATAATCATGAATGGCTGATTCCCAACTGGGTTGCATATGAACTTACCCGAGAAGAGTTAAATGGTACTACAAAGGGAGAGGAGTCTTTCCGGTGGGATCCAGATATAAAAGGGAAGCAAGCATGGAGAGAGGACTATTCAGGTTCAGGATGGGATAAAGGGCACATGATTCCTCGTGCCGACTTAAAGTGGTCAGCAAAAGCATACTCTGAGAGTTTCTTCTTTTCAAACATATGCCCGCAGAACCATGATTTTAATGCCGGCGCTTGGTTAACCACAGAGAAAATGGCCAGACGCATTGCTCGTCAATACGGCTCTGTATATGTGGTGTGTGGCCCAATAGTTACAGACAATAAATATGGGACTATTGGAGAGCACAAAGTCACTGTTCCTGATGCGTTCTTTAAGGCCTTCTTGATTAATGATGAAGGAGAATATTCTGCTATCGGTATTGTGATGTATAATTCTCCTGAACGACAACTTCTTAAAGCGTCCACGATGAGTGTTGACGAGCTTGAGGAAAAATGTGGATTAGACCTATTCTCTTCACTCGAAAGAACTATTCAAGATGAGGTCGAATCGAAAATTAATTGGAACAAATGGGGAATATAACGTTTGCTTTCGGTGATGCCATCGAAATAGATGGGGACTATGTTCTTGTGGAGCTCGATGGCGTATTCAATTTCCCTAATCCAGGTGCTATCCGTCGGCAGGTTCTTTAAACAGTCTTTGGTGACGATAACGACTATATTACGGGAGCCCTCTATCGCATCAAGAATGGTTTTGAGGTAATTTCCGGAAGTGAGGCTTCTGGTGTCAAGGAACATACGGGAGTCACGAAAGCCGCGCTTGGCCAGCTCGTCTTTTGTGAGTTCAGCTTTAACGGCACCGCCCTGGCGGCGGTAACTGATAAAGACATCGTATGTGGTCCCTTTTTGCATCTTAAAATTCAAGTTGGAAACCCTTTGCCTTCAAGCGTTCGTAGTTTTCCTTATCGAAGCGGTATTTGATGGAGGTACGTGTCCCGTGACGGGGCGTATCATCCTCTATTTCGGAAAGCATCCCAAAGTGCTTCATTTTGTTGGCAAAGTTCCGGCGGTCAAACTTCACTTCAAGGATTGACTCGTATAGGTTTTGCAGCTGAGGCAGCGTGAAAACCTCAGGAAGGAGTTCAAAGCCAACGGGCTGAAAATGAATGTCCTGCTTCAGGCGATAGAATGCATCGCGCAGTATCTTGTCGTGATCAAAAGCGAGTGACGGAACATCCGACAGGACAAACCACTCGGTCTTGTCCGCATCCGTATCAGCCTGAACCTCGGCCAACTTTACTAGTGCGTAATGCGCCACCGTGATGACACGTTCGCGAGGATCTCTCTTGATGTCGCTGAAAGTACCGACTTCCTTGAACTCTTTGACCGAAAGCTTAAGACCGGTTTCTTCTTTCAGTTCCCTGGCAGCAGTGTGGGCAACAGTTTTATCTTTCTCAACGTCCAGGAAACCGCCAGGAAGAGCCCATTCGCCTACATATGCGGTTGTACTGGCTTCTTTCTCGACACCGCGCTTAATGAGGAGTACCTTTAACTCCTTGCCGTCATATCCAAATACGACACTATCCGCAGTCACTGCCGGATGCGGATATTCATAAGTGTACTGACCTTTATTTGCCATTATTTGTATTTCAATTACGCAAAGGTAATTATTCTTTTCGAAAGGCATAACAAAGTTGCATTTTTCTGCAAATATAGTATAAATTCTAATTGTGTAAAATTTACTCATTTAAAATCTTTCATGCAATGCCTACTTGGTTAATTATCATTTTGGTTGTCGCCGCAATAGGCGGAATAATCGGATTCATCGGGAGCGAAGACGGTTCCCGGAAAGAAGGAGCAGCCACAGGTGCCGTTTATGGCGCAATCGGATGTGGTCATATACTGTTGAAACTTTTTCTCTGGGGACTTGGCATCTTCGTAATCTTAGAGCTCTTTATGGCAATCTTTGGATAGAATTATACATTTGATAACCCTTTCACGCATATGAAAAAAATTGTTACCCTTCTTACTGTTACCCTGCTGACCGTTCTGAGCGTCAATGCCTACGCCCAGAAGAACAAAACTGACAACGATTACAACCTCAAGAAGGCCTACGAGGTCCTTCAGGAGGAGAACGATGAGGCAAAAGGCCTCGAACTTGTAAACAAGCAGCTCCGGGAGACTCCGGACAATGTAGAGGCGCCTCTTCTGCGCGTCCGACTGCTTCGCCGGAAGAATGAGTTCGGCCAGGCACCGCAGGACATCAACCATGCCATTAAGGTGAACAAGCCCAAGAAGACCGAAGTACGGAATTCCACTCTGCATTGGTGGAAAGCGTACATATACGAGGACATGGGTGACAAGGTTAATGCTGCCGCCTCTTTCAAGACGGCATGCGAATTGGCCCGGAAGGACGATAAGGAGAACCTGCCGAGCATATCATTTGACTATGCCCAGTCGCTCTACGACCTTGGAGACTACGCCGGAGCGGATGCTATATACAGGAAGATGCTGGTGCTGGACGAAGCGGACCAGGCTGCTATGGCCGGACTTGCCCGGAATATGATTGAGCGTGAGCAGTATTCAGAAGCCATTGATAAGGTTATGCTTAAGCGCCTCAACTATGCTGAGGCAAGCATCAAGACTCGTATCAAGAAAACTGAAAACCGGTTCCAGTGGATGGCATTCCTCTGCCAGTTCTATGAGACCTCTCATCAGTATGCCGAGGCTGTGAGGACCTATGATGAGTTTGAGGCAGAATTCGGCCACTACGACGAGATCAATGTATACAGATCTGATTGCTACAGCGAACTGGGGCTGAATGAGCTCGCCATCGCCGATATATCCAAGGCTATGGAGAAAGACCCTGATTGGCAACTGTATGTCCGCCGTGGCGATTACTACTGGCTTAACGGTGATTTGGATTTGGCTATCGCTGACTTCAACGCTGCTGTAGAGGATGCTCCGAAAGAGGGCTATTGCTACTATAGACGCGGTTGGACCTATGAGATGCAAGGCGAGCGAAAGAAGGCCATGGAGGACTACAATATGGGCCTTGAGATGACTCAGGACTATCCATACCTCTATCTGATGCGTGGCGAACTTCTCCTTTTGGAGGGCAAGAAGACCGAGGCAGATGCGGATTTTGAGATGGTAATCCAGAAGGATACGATTGCTGACAATGGCAGCTGCCGTCAGTATGCCTTGTACTTCCTTGGTCGTGATAATGAAGCAGAGGAATGGATGAACAAAATTATCGAGGAGGATCCAGGAAACTACGGAAATTATTACGACCAGGCGTGCCTTTATTCCCGTATGGGACGTCTGGAGGAGTCCATCGCTGCTCTCCGCAAGTCCTTTGAGAAAGGTTATCGCAGTTTCTCGCACATCCGCTTGGATGACGATTTGGATGCCGTGCGCGACCTGCCGGAGTTCAAGGCTCTGATGGAGGAATATGAGGCCAAGCACACCGAATACCTGAAACAGTTCGAACTGTCGATGCCGGAGAAGGAGGAGACAGTAAGCGAGATTGCGGTCAAGCGGAATCCGGGCGGCACTTTCGAGATCCCATGCGACATCAACGGCCTTGCGCTCCAGATGGTTTTTGACACCGGCGCATCCGATGTCACTATCTCTTCCGTGGAAGCCGACTTCATGTTCAAGAACGGATACCTCTCCGAGAAGGACATCAAGGGCAAGACATACTACCAGATTGCCAACGGACAGATCAGCGAAGGAACCACAATCACGCTCCGTGAGGTGAAGATTGGCGACGCAGTTCTCCACAATGTGGACGCTTCGGTAGTTAAGAGCCAGAGGGCACCGCTGCTTCTGGGACAAAGTGCTATGGAGCGTTTTGGAGCTATCACGATTGACAACCAAAACAATAAGCTCATCATCAAACACTGACAACGGCAACTACGGCCTGCCTCCTATTTGGCGTGAAAGGTGGTTGGCAGGCCAGCCGTTTTTAATTAACTTTACGGATAATTCGAAAACTATGTTAGGAGCAATCATTGGGGACACCATAGGTTCTGCCTATGAGTTCCATAACACGAAAGACTATAGCTTTACGCTATTCCTGGGCAATAGCGCCTACACGGATGACAGCATTATGACAATGGCTGTGGCTTACTGGCTGCTAAAGGACAAGGAACACAGTTACCAGGGGCTGGAGGACATCATGGTGATGTTTGGTGAGAAATGTCCTTGCCCTATGGGCGGATACGGCGCCGGATTCTACCGCTGGCTTTTCTTCCCTCGAGACCTTTATGCATACGATGACAAGTATGGTGCAGCGCCCTATGAGTCAAAGACGGGACGCCATCCTTATGGCTCATATGGCAATGGTTCCGCGATGCGAGTAAGCGCTGTGGGCTGGTTCTTTGATACCTTGGAAAAGACTGAGCGTGTCGCCGCGATTTCGGCGGCCATCACGCACAACCATCCTGAGGGAATCAATGGCGCCCAGGCAACGGCTGCAGCAATCTGGATGGCCAGAAAAGGGAATGCCAAGGAGGAAATCCGAGATTATATCGAGAAGACTTACGGCTACGACCTTCACAAGACTTATGAGTATTGGCATCCCATCTACCAGTGGGAATCCAGTTGCCAGGGAACCGTCCCGCAGGCAATCATCTGCTTCCTTGATTCCACGGATTTCGAGGACGCTATGCGCAAAGCCGTTTCTCTCGGCGGAGACAGTGATACGCTTGCCTGCATCGCTGGCGGTATTGCGGAGGCGTTCTACAAAGAAATCCCTCGTTCGATGGCAGAGAGAGCGGCCCGTCCGTTCCCTAGAATCTTCAACAAGATTCTGGATGCCGTCCGGGCAGAAACAGTTTATGGTACAACCTGCAAAGTTGTTGATTGATTATGGAGATTGCAATTATTTCCATCGTGGCAGCCGTGCTGCTGGCCATGTATGTGGTAAAGAGCCGGGATTATAAGCAGCAAGAAAGAGACAACAGGTGGCTTGATGGGCAGCATGAGAATATGCAGGCTCCCGTTACCGTCGATGATGTCGATTCCCATCAATTGGACAAGGAAACTGCCATGGAGGCTATCCGTTACAACGGATATGTCCCCGATGCAGACGATCGTTGGATCATATTCACGGTGCGGGGCGAGCAATATGCCATCGACTCGGGCCGGTTTCCGGTGATGGTGCTGATGAGGCATTACAGTCTTGATCACAATGACTGGGATATGGATCTGATGCACAAAGCTGCGCATCAGGTGTCTGACGAGCTCATTATGTGTAAGGTTCTGTTCTGCGGAGAAGATGAGGACGGTATCGTTTTTCAGCTTTCCGCTATCGAGGATAAGTACGGGCACTTCAAGGATTGCCTTACCAGATATATCAGCATCATTGAAGAGTCTTATGCTCGCATGAGCGAGATCTACAATGAGATGTGCGCGAAGCGGAAAGAGGGGCTCTCGCTCTCCCCGCAACTTGGAACTGGGGCTTCTGGCGAGAAGAAAGTCATGTCGTAATATGGAAAGGAATCACTTATATTACAGTACAATATTGGGGCTGGTTTTGCTTCTGATTGCTAGTTGTGGCAATAGGAACGACAAGAGCAGTGTGCTAAGGGTTGAACGGTCTCCGGAATGGGGTGTTGAGAAGACTGAAGATAATGTGGCGGCATCAGATGATATGGATGATGCCTTTGCCACGATTCCGGACATCCCTTATGAGCCGAAGGTGACCTTTACCGGCCGCGAAAGCATGGAAGTCATGTGCGAGTTGGCTCCCGGAGAGAATGCGCTTGGTAAAGTAAACACAAAGTATCTGGATGGGTGCTATTACACTGGAGATACATCGACGCGTTCCTTGCTTCCTTCGCTGAACGGTGTCTATAAGCTCGAAAGAGCAGTCCATCGCTTTTTGGAATACGGAAAAAGAAGCATCTCCCCAGACCGCATCACCATCCAGTAAATGCCAACTAATTATCAATGAATACATAAGAACTATGCCTTTGGTTGAACCCTCCCAAAGAAGTTCGCTTATTTCCCTGAATATAAAAACATTACACACCACTCTTTGAATATCAGCCAGTGGCAGCCAAGCAATTAGCTATCAACCAATCAGGCATATTCCTATAGCGGAATCAAGCCAAAGACAACACATTATGCCACTCATTCACAGAGCGATGCGCATCACGTCACATTTTAGAGAAGATGTGTACGAAACCACATTAGGAAGGTGTTTGGTACACCAAGAGGTCCGGTACGAAATTATCTTGCGATGACAGTTGGCACACAGGAAGGGCGGTCTATATACGGACTGTATGTGGGAATGCATTCATCAAACGCATCATTACGAGTAACCTGAGGGTTAGCGGACATATTCAAGCAAGCATATTCATTAGAAATTGCGGCGAGCGTTTCGTACGGTATTCTTTGATTTCGTACATTTGTCGGGAGGGAGTTGGTGATTATTTGGAAATAATCTGTACATTCGTGGGCGAAAGATCTGGAATTGATGGGGAAATATCTTGTCATAGAGACTACGGCCAGCCTTCTGCGGATTCCTTTGGAGAGCCTTGTGTATGTCAAGGCGGAGGGAAACTACAGTCGGATATTCACTGTCCTTGACGTGGTGAAAGGCAGCAAGGGCACGCTGGTGACGTACAAGCTGGGGTGGATCCACAACAGTTTGTCCGATGTGATCGGCGATGTCGAGAGCAAGACTATCGTTAGGGCGGGAAAAAGCCACATCATCAATCTGGATTTTGTCTCTGAGATCAACATCTCACAACAGACGTTAGCCTTGTCGGACTGCGACAGGTTCAATGTGGTGCTTTCCGACGGGCTGTCAAGAGAAGTGCTGAAAGCCTTGAAGTCCGCTCTTGGCAATGACAACAACGACTAAACGAAGACTCAAATGAACAGACAGGACTACGATAATGTACGAGACGACGAAGTCATCTTCATAGGAGGTGACAAAGGTCGGAACACCAGCGGAAACAAGCCTCCCAGGCGGCCAAAGTGGCTGATTCCTGCCATCACGTTGGCTGTGCTGGCCGCAGTGGCCTTGATCGTGGTCTGCGGGAGAGGCGAAAAGGCAGTGAGCGACGAGCAGACGGGACTGTTCGAGGAAAGCGTGGAGTCGAAAAGCGATTCTTTGATGACCGTCGCCACAGAAGACCCGGACTCCTGCGGGGTGGCATATTCAGAGAAAATAGACACCACGGTCGCGGGCTGCGTCCCGCTGACTTTGTACATCCCGCACTGCGCCGTTCCGGAACTCTCAGTCGGCGCGCCCGAAGCGGACAAAAGTGAATATGTCCTCGCGGCCCAGGCTGCGGACATCCGCGCGGACAACCGCGAGATTCTCGGATCCTTTGTGCTCAAAGGAGAAGTGCTGGCTCAAGGAATATCCAAGAAGGGCTATTGCGCCATCATCGACGGCCGGATCACAATCGGAGTCGCCGAAAACACGGACCTTTTCGACAAGGCCGTCGAGACGGAAGGCTACTTTTTCAGGCAATATCCTCTCGTGGACAACGGCTCGCCAGTTGATAACAATCTGAAGAGTTCCACTGTCCGCAAGGCGCTTTGCTCGAAGGCCGGCGAGATATTCATAGCAGTCTCCCGCGAGGAGATGACGATGCAGGATTTCGCCGCCGCTCTCGCCGCATTCGAAGTGGACAACGCGATCTACCTCGTCGGAAGCGCCTCGTCCTACGGCTGGTATATTCCTAAGGAAGAGGAAATTGTGGAATTCGGCATCAACGTGCACCGCCGTTCCTACCGGAACGAGTCCTACATCCGCTGGCGGAAGGCGGAATAACCCGGCAATTATAGCCCAAAGGCAGCCGTTCAAATGAACCGGGCGGGGACATCGGTCGTTTCGACAGGCTCAGCGACCATGAAAAACGCATTTTCTGTTCATATTTAAAAGAGAATCGGAAGATTCCCTTCGGTTTTGCAATGAATATTGGTAAATTATTCATAAATTTATAGCCACATATTAAAAACACATAACCACTATGGCAAAGATTATAGAATGCGTGCCCAATTTCAGTGAAGGGCGAGACAAAAATGTTATTGATCAGATCGTTAAGGCCATCGCTTCGGCCAAGGTGACGGTCAACGGCAACGAGGAGGGCGTCAAGGTGCTCGACGTGGATCCGGGCGAGGCGACCAACAGGACTGTCGTGACCTTCGTGGGCAGCCCCGAAGCTGTGCTGGAGGCGGCTTTCCAAGGAGTCAAGTGTTCCGGCGAGGTGATCGACATGAGGCATCACCACGGGGCGCACCCTCGGTCGGGGGCGTGCGATGTGCTGCCGCTCGTACCGGTCGCGGAGACGACTTTGGAAGAGTGCGCGGAACTGGCGCGCGGGCTGGCGAAAAGGATCTACGACGAGCTCGGCATTCCTTGCTACTGCTACGAGGCGGCGGCTTTCAAGCCGGAAAGGAAGAACCTCGCGGTCTGCAGGGCCGGGGAATATGAAGCCCTGCCGGAGAAGATCGCCGATCCTGCCAAGGCACCGGACTTCGGGCCTAAGGAATATAACGAGACAGTGGCGAAGAGCGGGGCTATCAATGTGGGAGCCAGAGACTTCCTTGTGGCCGTCAACTATAATCTCAACACGACCTCAACCCGCCGCGCGATGGCGATCGCGTTCGATGTGCGTGAGAAAGGACGCAAGATGCGCGAGGGCGGAAGCCTGACCGGAAAGGTCCTCAAGGACGAGAACGGCAAGGACCGCTGGCAGCCGGGAACCCTCAAGGGGTGCAAGGCAATTGGTTGGTACATTGATGAATATGGCATCGCTCAGGTCTCGATGAACATCACCGACATCAAGACGACACCTCTGCACGTGGCCTACGAGGAAGTCTCCAGAGCCGCCGCCGCCAGAGGACTCAGGGTCACCGGAGCCGAGATCGTCGGACTGGTACCGAAGCGTGTGCTGATGGAGGCCGGAAAGTTCTACCTTGAGAAGCAGGAGCGCTCGCTCGGAATCTCGGACGAAGAAATAATGAAGATAGCAGTCAAGTCGATGAGCCTTGACGACCTCAAGCCGTTCAACCCGCACGAGAAGGTTATTGAATATCTTATGGAAGATCCTGAGCAGATGGCCATTAAGGAGAGGCTCATCAGAATGACGCTAAAGGGATTCGCCGATGAGACGGCTTCCGAGTCCCCTGCCCCGGGCGGCGGATCGATCTCCGCCTACATGGGCGCTCTCGGAGCGGCCCTCGGCACAATGGTCGCCAATCTTTCAGCCCACAAGAGAGGCTGGGATGACCGCTGGAAGGAGTTCTCCGACTGGGCCGAGAAGGGACACGCCGTAATGCGGGAGCTGGTAAGCCTCGTCGATGAGGACACCGCGGCGTTCGACAAGATTATGGCCGCGTTCGGGCTTCCTAAGGGAACGGATGAGGAGAAAGCTGCACGTTCTGAGGCAATCGAAAAGGCCACTCTATACGCCACACAGGTGCCTCTGCGCACGATGAAAGCCTCGTTCAAGGCCTTCGAGATCACAAGGGCGATGGCCGAGACCGGAAACCCAAACTCCGTTTCAGACGCCGGAGTGGGAGCTTTGGCGGCACGAAGCGCGGTGCTCGGAGCGCAGCTCAATGTCAAGATCAACGCGGCTTCCCTGAGCGACAAGGCAAAGGCCGCCGAACTCGTTGCGGAGGCCGATGAGATCGCGGCGAAGGCAGTTGTGGAAGAGAAAGAGATTCTGGACATCGTAAACTCGAAGATCAATGGATAAGTTTAAGGAAGAGATACTTGCGGGCATCCCGCAGGACAGGCTCCCGGAACCGAAGCCTTATGACAAGACGATCAACCACGCCCCTAAGCGCAAGGACATCCTCACAGCCGAAGAGAAAGTGCTGGCGCTGAAGAACGCGCTGAGATATTTCCCGGCCAAGTTCCACGCTGAACTGGCGCCGGAGTTCGCCCAGGAGCTGAAGGACTACGGCCGCATCTACATGTACCGCTTCCGCCCGTCCTACGACATGTACGCCAGACCGATCGATGAATATCCTTGCCGGAGCCGCCAGGCCGCTGCCATCATGGCGATGATCCAGAACAATCTGGATCCGAGGGTAGCGCAGCATCCGCACGAGCTGATCATCTACGGAGGCAACGGAGCAATATTCCAGAACTGGGCGCAGTACCGGCTGACAATGAAGTATTTGGCCGAGATGACCGACGAGCAGACACTCTCGATGTACTCCGGCCATCCGATGGGACTCTTCCCGAGCCACAAGGACGCGCCGAGAGTCGTTGTGACCAACGGAATGGTCATCCCGAACTATTCGAAGCAGGATGACTGGGAAAGATTCAACGCCCTTGGAGTGTCACAGTACGGCCAGATGACAGCCGGATCGTATATGTACATCGGTCCCCAGGGGATCGTGCACGGAACGACAATCACGGTGATGAACGCCGCCCGCAAACAGCTGAAAGCCAAAGGCATCGCAGGGACAAGGGAAAACATGAAAGGCATGCTATTCGTGACAGCCGGCCTGGGCGGAATGTCGGGAGCGCAGCCTAAGGCCGGAAACATCGCCGGGGTCGTGAGCGTGACCGCCGAGATCAATCCGCTCGCCGCCCGCAAGCGTTACGACCAAGGCTGGGTCGATGAGCTGCACGAGAATCTGGACGAGCTTATCCCGCGCGTCCGAAAGGCGATGGAGAACAAGGAGACCGTCTCGCTGGCCTATGTGGGCAACGTCGTGGATCTCTGGGAGAGACTCGCGGCCGAGAATATTCCTGTGGACCTCGGTTCGGACCAGACATCGCTCCACAATCCGTGGGCCGGAGGCTACTATCCTGTCGGACAGACATTTGAGGAGTCCGTCAAGATGATGGCCGAGGAGCCGGAGAGATTCCGTGAGGCGGTACGCGCGTCGTTGAGGAGGCACGTCGCCGCCATCAACGAGCTGGCAGCCAAGGGAATGTACTTTTTTGACTACGGCAACGCCTTCCTGCTGGAATCCTCAAGGGCGGGAGCGGACATATTAAAGGCAGACGGCACCTTCCGCTATCCGTCCTACGTGCAGGACATCATGGGGCCGCTCTACTTCGACTACGGTTTCGGCCCGTTCCGCTGGGTCTGCATGAGCGAGAGGCCGGAAGACCTCGCCAAGTCCGACGAGATAGCCGTGAATATTCTTAAAAAGGAATTGGAAACGGCTCCGGAAGAGATTCAGGGACAGCTGAACGACAATATTCATTGGATAGAGGAAGCCGGCAGGAACAATCTGGTGGTAGGGTCGCAGGCCCGCATCCTCTACGCCGACTGCGAGGGCAGGACCAAGATCGCCCTGGCCTTCAACGAGGCCATCCGCAAGGGTGAGATTTCCGCGCCGATCGTGCTTGGCCGCGACCATCACGACGTTTCCGGCACAGACTCCCCGTTCCGCGAGACATCCAACATCTACGACGGATCCCGGTTCACCGCCGACATGGCCATCCAGAACGTCATCGGTGACGGTTTCCGGGGAGCCACCTGGGTTTCCATCCACAACGGAGGCGGAGTCGGCTGGGGCGAGGTCATCAACGGAGGCTTCGGCATGGTGATCGACGGATCGGCTGATTCGGATAGGCACATCACCCGGATGCTGTTCTGGGACGTGAACAACGGAATAGCCCGCCGCAGCTGGGCGCGCAACGAAGGCGCGGAACACGCCATAATAAGGGAAATGGAACGCACACCGGAACTTACGGTGACAGTTGCGAACCACACAGACGAAAACATTGTCAGAAAAGCGATTGAGGAACTATGACACACATCATCTCACACGAACATCTGAGCCTTGGAAGGCTTAAGGAGATAATTGAGAACCGCGAGAGGGTCGAACTCGGCCCGGAGGCCGTGGCGGCCATCGAGAAATGCCGTAAGTACCTGGACAGCAAGATGGAGGACATCGGTCGCCCGGTCTATGGAGTCACCACCGGATTCGGTTCCCTGTGCAACGTGACCATCCCTGCCGACCAGCTCTCGCAGCTCCAGCACAACCTGGTGATGTCCCACGCCTGCGGAACCGGCGAGACTGTACGCCCGCAGATCGTGAGGCTGATGCTCCTGCTTAAGGCCCAGTCCCTTTCCTACGGCCATTCCGGAGCGCAGCTGATTACTGTCCAGAGGCTCCTGGACATGTTCAACAACGACATCCTCCCGGTAGTCTACCAGCAGGGATCCCTCGGTGCTTCCGGCGACCTCGCTCCCCTCGCCCACCTCAGCCTACCACTGATCGGTCTCGGAGAGGTTCTCTACAAGGGTAAGGTCAGACCAAGCAAGGAGGTCTGGGACGAGATGGGCTGGGAACCTATCAGCCTTCAGTCCAAGGAGGGTCTCGCTCTTCTGAACGGAACCCAGTTCATGAGCGCCCACGCCATCTGGTCGCTCATCCAGTGCCACAGGCTTTCCGAATGGGCCGACAGGATCGGCGCGATGTCCCTTGAGGCATATGACGGCCGCGTCGAGCCGTTCCTGCCTCTGACCCACCAGCTTCGTCCGCACAAGGGACAGATCGACACCGCGGCCAGATTCATGACCCTGCTGGATGGCAGCGAGCTGATCAGGAACCACAAGGAACATGTTCAGGATCCATATTCATTCCGCTGCATCCCTCAGGTACACGGCGCGGTCAAGGACAGCATCCGCTACGTCGAGTCGGTGATCGAGAACGAGATCAACAGCGCGACGGACAATCCGAACGTCTTCCCTGACGAGGACATGATCATTTCCGCCGGCAACTTCCACGGAGAGCCTATCGCCATCCCGATGGACGCCCTGGCGATCGCCATGTCCGAACTCGCAAACATCTCTGAAAGACGAATATACCGTCTGATCTCCGGCCAGCGAGGTCTGCCGAAATTCCTTGTCGCCACGCCGGGACTCAACAGCGGCTTCATGATCCCGCAGTACACGGCGGCCTCGATCGTGAGCCAGAACAAGGGACTCTGCTGGCCGGCGTCAGTGGACTCCATCCCATCCTCACAGGGTCAGGAGGATCACGTCAGCATGGGTTCCAACGCCGCGACGAAACTTGTGCGCGTCATCGACAACTGCGAGGAAGTGCTTGCCATAGAGCTGTTCAACGCCGCACAGGCGCTCGACTTCAGGCACCAGATCGCCGGCAACAAGTCCTCGGAGGCCATCGAAGGCATATTCAGTGACTACCGCAAGGTCGTGCCGTTCATCAGCGATGATGTCTATATGCACCCGCTCATCCAGAAATCTATCGAGTTCATAAGATGACCATAATCACCCACATCGGCGAACTGGTCGGAATCGTTCCTGAAGGCGTTCTGCGCAAGCAAGGCGCCGAGATGGACGAGGTCGGCTCCTTGCGGGACGCTTACCTCACGATCGAGGGCGAACGAATCTCTGGTTTCGGGAATATGTCCGAGTGCCCGGTGCCCGGCCCACAAGATGAAGTAATTGACGCAGAGGGCGGTATGGTGATGCCGGCCTTCTGCGACTCCCACACCCACATCTGCTACGCCGGAACCCGAGAGCAGGAGTTCATCGACAAGATCAACGGCCTGAGCTACGAGGAGATAGCCGCCCGCGGAGGCGGAATCCTCAACTCCGCCGATCTGCTCCACCGCACGAGCGAAGAGGAATTATATTCACAGACAATGGCGCGCGTGCGGGAGATGATCGCCAAAGGAACCGGCGCCATCGAGATCAAGAGCGGCTACGGCCTGACACTTGAGGACGAGCTGAAGATGCTGCGGGTGATCCGCCGCGTCAAAAAGGACTCCCCCGCCACCATCAAGGCGACCTTCCTCGGGGCGCACGCCGTCGGCAGAGCCTTCAAAGGCCGGCAGAATGAATATGTCAACCTCGTCTGCGAGGAGATGATCCCCGCCGTCGCCGCCGAAGGGCTTGCTGAATATGTCGATGTGTTCTGCGACGAGGGGTTCTTCACGGTCGCTGAAACGGATCGAATTCTTTCTGCCGGAGAGGCTTACGGTCTGATACCGAAAATCCACGCCAACGAGCTTGCCTGCTCCGGCGGCGTGCAGGTGGCCGTGAAGCATAACGCTCTTTCGGTCGATCACCTTGAGCGCACGACCGACGCTGAGATTGAAGCGCTTAGAGACTCCCGCACGATGCCGACGATGCTCCCCGGCTCCTCATTCTTCCTCGGCATCCCCTACGGCAGGGCCAAGGAATATGTCAGCGCAGGTCTCGGCCTGGCTCTCGCCTCGGACTACAACCCAGGATCCTCCCCTTCCGGTGATATGCGTTTCGTGATGGCCTTAGGCTGCATCAGAATGCGCCTCACCCCGGCTCAGGCATTCAACGCCTGCACCCTCAACTCCGCCTATGCGATGGGTGTCGCTGAGGAACTCGGCTCTGTGACCGTCGGCAAACTCGCCAACCTGATCGTCACCAAGCCCGTCCCGTCCCTCGCCTACATCCCGTACTGCCACCAGACCCCGTTCATCGCCAAGGTTCTCCTCCGAGGCACTCATATCTGCTGATCGCAGGATCCTCGGCAACCTTCACCGACAACGACGGCGGCATTATAATGGTATAATGCCGCCGTCGTATGCCATTTTACCCTCGACTGGAGCGATATTGCCTGTTTCCGCTCCTCAGGCTATATCTTAAGTCACACCTGTCCTTAAAAGTTCTAATCCCTTCTGAATGAATAGAGGATAGTGCCCTCGACCAGAGTCCCATTAGCCTTATCTAATAAAGAACATTCAGACCTGCACACAAAAGATCCATCACCAAAATCATAAATGTCAGCCTGTTTCATAGAGTGGACAATATATGCCACATCCATAGAGGTCTCCGGCGCAAGCTCAAAGGTTTCTGCCGAAAGCTTAGGATTCTCCCCTCCACCACGCCATTCCCCTTCTATGTCAATTCCTTGATAGCGAACAGAGGACAAGATATATTTGCCATCTATTTCAAGTGTGACATAATCAGGAACCACAATCTTGAAGAGCAACTTTTCATCATCGGGCATTGACACCACCTCCGCCTTCCCAAAAGATTCAACATAGCCTGGAATATTCTTGAACTCCTCCTTCAAATCCCTTCGGCCTATACCATCCTGATCCAAATCAACAATAGGCCCAGTCCAATAAATGTCTGTCAAAGAATATTCTCCACACAGCTTATCCTCAAGTCTTTCAAAATCAGTCAGGGCATCACGCTCATTCGAGCAGGACACCAGACTGATTCCAATAACAGACACTGTCAAGATAAACTTTAATACGGTCATATGGTTCATAACAATACATTTTTTTCCAACCGCAAAGTTCGGTAGAGATGTTGGTTATACAAAAAATGTCTCACTTTTGATAGATATAGTTCCCTAATTCTAAGCAAGTTACATATCCGAAGAAGTTCACCCCCTCATTCCATCCAAACTAAACAACTGGCCATCAACACCTTAGACCCATCAATAAACCCTAACCATTGTCATTATATATCTATGGGGCTTATAAGATTGCAAAACCAATTGTTTATCTGTTTGCTCCAAGATAAACCAATCACCTCCGACCAATCCATCGACAAAATGGATTATAGAGCCATCAATCCTGTATTTAAAATCAAGAGAATGACTCTCACCATTATCATCTTGATATATTTCCTGACCTTTACTCTCCGTTAAAAACTCCAGAACAGATGTAGAGGAGCCGACGACACGGTCATTATCATCAAACCAAGTTTTGGTAGCGTTCCATATAGTCTGATTAAAATTCAGATGTTGTTCTTCCACCTCGTGGCAGCTAAATAATATCATCAGCATCATCAATGATATTATCTTAGATATTGTCCTCATCACAAACCAATGATTTTATATGAATTTGCAATTGTCGCCAATGAAATTGATTTTGTCGGCAACGACTCCACCCAATCTCTTATTCCATAGTCATCTAAAATCCAGTCTTCGTCAATAGTATCCACTAAATATGAAAATGCGATTTTATTTGTTTTATCATATATGTAGTGAATTCCTGAACGAGGATTTGAGTGCACTAACATTTCAGACTCATCAACATCAGAAACGCCAACGGCCATCGCGCCAACATTGGATGAACGTTTTCTCGCCATCAGATTTTTCAACTTCAACAACTCTTCAGTCTCTTCCAACAGGACCAACTCACCCGAATTCAAAGAATCCAAACTTACAACAGATCGTGTTGTCAAAGGTGTAGGATCGTTATCAGAACACAGATAACGATCCTCCTTTGAACAAGACAACAGCAGCATCGCCACAAGCACAGTCAAGGTGTAAATGTTCTTAGTTAAAGATTTCATAACAATGATATAATATATTAATGATTAAGCATCTAAGACGATAATATGGTTATCATTCATAGTTCTCTGTACTCGTGAAAAATACAGCATAGTAGTTATGACCATTTTCGGTCACAATGTCCATTCGGTATGCGGTATCTGATCCTACTGGAATCAACATCCTTCCAGAAGAGCTGTTCCCAACATAGTCTTGGATTTCTCCTGTAGCCTGATTTTCAAGACACACTGTCACTATTCCTACATTAGACATAAATGACAGCTCAAGGTTGTTCAAATAAGAATAATAACAGCATTCAACTTGAATCTTCGCAGGAACGTGATTACCTTTTGTATTCGGCTTCTTTATTTCTATGACCTTAATCGGTATGATGTCTTCCTTTTGCGAATACAACAACACATTGCTGACTGTCAGCAGTGCTAATAATAGTATAACCTTTCTCATAAAAAAATGTATTATTTCCGACTGCAAAGTTCGGGAGAAAGGTTGATAACTCAATGAAAAAAAGTTTTACTCAACCAAAGTATAACATATTCATTCTTAATAATTTAATATGCAGTAAAAATTCATTTTCTTACTTTCACCAATTAAATTACTAATTATCAATATTTTAACCGACAACCCATAATTTACAATGAATACAAAAGTGCTGATTATCAAACAATTACTCTTTTCAAGATATTAATTCAGAGAAAAGAGCCTGATGTTCGCTATTCAATCTTAAGATTTTATCTTTAATATTATGCCGCTTTGTGTAAACCGTGCTAACATTGTAGCCCATCATTCTGGCTATCGTCTTAGTGTCGAAACCGAGGATTAAGAAGGCAATAAAACGAAAGTCTTTCTCGGCGGTGTTCGGCATTTCAGCGCGTAATTTTGTCATTATTCCGTCAAGATTATCATCAAGCATAGACTCAAGCTCCTTTTGGTTTGGCTCATCCAATATCGCAAGGATCTTTTTAACCTCCGCATAAATCTGATCATCACTTTCTTTTGAGGATTTGCTGGACTCGAAATACCGGCGGCACAGGTTATTCAATTGGGCATACTGCTGTTTGTTCACCTGAACAAATTTCGCCCTAAGCGCCATCAACACCTGTTCCTTTTCGGCCGCGCTGGAAAGTTTTTCCGACAATGTTTGTATATTCTTCTCAGCTAATTCATTCGCGGATTTCAGGGAATCTATGGAGCGCAAATGTTCAGCCTCACAAAGGAGTGACTCGTTAAGCCTTTGGTTCACTTCATCATTGAGAGTGACCATTTCTTCCAGTCGATGTTGTAACTCTTTCCTATATTTCGAATGAATGGACAAGGCAAATATCATAGTAAACAAACCAATAAGGGCGATTATCCATTTCATTTGACGCTGGATTTTTCTATCCCTATCCAACAATAAAGACTTGTCCTCATAATAATCTGACTGAGCCAACGCCACTGATTGGCCAACAGTTTCCAAGACCTTTGAATTTCTATCGTTTAGAGACTGTTCAAGGTATGTCAAAGCAGTTTTGTAGTCAGCGCGATGTTTTGATATCCTATACTTCCAAATCTTTAAGATAGTCGAGCTGCTGTCCACATTCTCCAACTGTCGGATTACATCGTTCGCAGTTCTATGATCGCCTATGATTTCAGAAGCATAGGCATAGACACAATAATCATCTATAGAAGGCATTACGCCAAATTTTCCTGTAGCCCTTTTAAAAAGATCAATAGATTTATGAGCATCAGAGTTTGGTTTGAAGATATTATTCCAAGCAAGGGTCAATAATTGCTCCGCATAAATGGATGTATCACGGATTGGTTGCGAGAAGAAAACAGAATAAAGGCTGTCGGCCTTCGCCCAGTCTTGAATGTTCGAATAAAGGCACGCCAAAGATCCGGTAGTATTCCACAGCCTAAAAGAGTCCTTAGCCTGAGCAAAATAATCATAAGCCTCTTTGCTATATGAGATACTCTCCGAATTATTATTGTTCCACAAATAGACATCAGAAATCGAGGAACTGATGATCCCTCTGAACACAAGATTGTCCGAACGGGATGAATATTCCTTCGCACGGATATAACTCGCTATTGCGGATTCCGGATCTCCTGTGTCATACTGCGCTGTCCCAAGATAAAAATACATCTTCATCTTATCATCATTGGAACCGTGGTTTTCATAGTAGCTCGCTGCCGGTTTGATGACACGCAAATCCTGGATTGTGAGGTGATTCCTGTCCAACGCCATAGTGTACAACAGCGAGTATCTCGCACGCTGCGACTTAGTCTTAAGAGCCAACGTGTCAATCGATTCCAACGCAGTTAAAGCGCTGTCTGGCCTTGTCCACATAACATCCTCGGCGGAATCCATAATCCGCTCGGCCTCCCTGTTCCCGCAGGACATCACCAATGCGGACATCAATAAAAACAAGGCTATATACAATTGTTTCATCTCGTTCATAGATTTGGTCCTGCAAACTTACATTTTTGCCGGATTTTTCGCAAAAGAAATGATCGGCCAATTCAAGGGTTGAGTCTCAATGCTTATGTATGGACATCGCAATCAGGAGTAAGCGGGGCTCCATTGGCCATTGTAAACAAAGAAAGTATCGGTAATTTTTGCAAAATTACCGAGTAAATTTTAGGATGTCATATACCTGTTGACTATCTTCCTCCGTATCACACCAACTTCCAGGTGCGCAAGCATATTCGCACCTAAAAGAGCAATTCTCTGGTTATCAAGCCGCTAAAGTTCCAGATGCGAGTGTTTTTTCACACCTGGAGGTCAGGGGCACCAACAGAAGGCTCTCGTGCGCAGATAGGCCTAGATTGCTCACGAGAGTCCCCTAATCAACGCTCTCGTGAGCAATCTGCCGCTTTCCGCTCACGAGAACACTCATCTTCGACACCTCGTGAGCAAAATGCCGCTTTCCGCTCACGAGAACACTCATCTCAGTCCTTTCGTGAGCAATATGCCGCTTTCCGCTCACGAGGCACACACAGTCCTTCTCCACGGGCTTCAGGATGAAAGCCATCTGGCTGTTTGCGGCAAGAAGTCAATACTTCTATGGCAGAAGGTACGCGCGAAGACGCACGAAAGTTGAGGAGACTACGTGATGTAGTCCATCAAGGCGGCGACATATTCGGAGAATGCGGAGATTCCAGCTTCTGTGACACGGCATGTCGTGCATGGCTTCTTGCCTTTGAATCCCTTTTCCACCGCTATGTAGCCCGCCTCGCTCAGTTTGTCAAGTTGGACACTAAGGTTGCCGGCCGTTGCTCCCGTCTGTTTACGGATGTAGACGAAACCCGCTTCGTCCTCTCCCCAGACTGTCTGAAAAGTCCTTGCAAGACTGAAATTGTTCGTATCCCCATACACGACCTAAAACGAATTCTTGATTCTCGCGAAGGAATGTTTAACTTTTAAGACAGCCTCCCCCCACACACACGAGAATCGACATCACGGCAAGCCTCAGCTCCGAGTGCAGAAGCGGGTTGAGTTTTTTGAACATCGACTATTTCCTTAAGCATTTCACACACACTCCCGTAAGCGCCAGGATCACTCCAGCTAAGACAAAAAGCAACATTTGGCTGCAATCACCGGAGAGTTTCACTGCCGCTATGACACCAAGGACACCGGTGAGAAATCCAGCGATGACAATCGGCAGGTTTTTGAGGATCATCCCTGAGATGCTCTCCGCAAAGCCGAAAAGGAGGATAATGACCAAGGTCAGGTTCATCGGGACAAACAGCAACGCACAGAGACTGACTGTCACGGCAAACGCTCCGAACGCTCCCCATGTCCAGCCAAGGAGATTGCTGATCAGATTGGACGGGACACATTCTGCGTCCTTGTCCAGTACCACAGCGAGCGGATACCCTATAGCTGGCATGGCGAACCACAGTAAATTCCAGGCCGGATTGCCGCTTGACCTCCAAAGGAAGTACACGGCAAGGGCGATCAGCGTGAGAATAGCGCCCCAAAGAATGAAATGACTTCCCGATCTTTTCGTAATGACCAGACGGCTGTCGCGTAAGGTCTCATTAATGAGTTTGAGGCTTTGTTCCGCACTCATTTGTGAACTCTGTTCCATAATTTTGATTTTCTTATTGATTTATAATTCGTTGGAGCCATCAGACGCTGCGCATACGCCATAAGCTCTTTGCAAATATAAATAAGTTTATAACATAAACCAAATTAATTTAGTAAAATGTAAAAAATAACCTGCATCACTTTAAATTTGCAATACATTGATGTTCAAGGGTGATTCTATGTATTCAATTTTACCGATTGATGCAACTTATTTTTTCAACATTACTTAACAAACTCACTGTTTGTAATTTTCAGCATCAATAAGAAAAATAGAAGCAGTTTTGACTTGTTTATCTGGAAATTAAGAACAAGCTCTTTTCCAAGGACGAGACGATCCGGGAAAAGTACAGCCACAGAGAAGTCTTGTTGGACGTTCATCCACGGAATGGCCGGTTCGGTGGACAGAACGGCTTTGTCAGGGAACTCATCCACGGAATGGGCGGTTCGATGGACGGAATGGGGCTGGTAGGCTACCTTAGCGAGAATCTACCAAACAGTCCATGACACGCCACTGGTACAGGAAAGGCTCTTCTGGTGTACCAACCAAGGTTAGGATGCCAAGTTCGGCACCGGAGAGGAAACCGTGGCCAAACAATGGACAAAGTCAGGTCTCCCGTATGCTTGATCCAAACATATCCATTGAAGCCTTCTTGTTGCCGGACTACATTTTACAAAACGCTTTCAGCAACATAACATACCTATGCCCACAGAGGCCAGACATGGCTGAAAAACTCAAAGCCAAGCGTCCACCATTTTCACGGCAATGTGTCTCGCCGACGCTTCTATCCAACATTGGGATGAAGGCATTTCGTAAATCGGTTTTTTAAAAGACATAAAGCGATACCAAAAACATTCGTAGGCAATTATTCCGTAAATGGTTAATTGTTAATATTTTGTCCAAAGCGACATGCGATCGCAATTATCTGGAGGGTACCTCAACACGTCAAAAGTCCGTCAACTCCTATATTGCTTCCTAAATGTATCTGATCGCACCTCCGCTGCCAAAAGGGTAATCACTTACATCTTTGTTGAGATAAGAAGAATCCATAGTCAAAACTCCACGAAAACAACATCTTTCTTTACCGAAAGACACATTGCTTTCATCGTCACAAAAAGCCCATTCATGCCCTTCAACTTTGAGTACGGAACGTACTATTTATGACTGTGGGAAGATCAAGATGAATCCAAATGACCGATTGTTGTAAGTAAGTTTAAATAAAAGTTTTGATGATACAAAGGCTAACGGAGTATATCGGAGAATCAGTGTCTATGAAAAAACGCATAGGTATTGGGCGATTGCAAAAATCACGTGCCAGTCAAATAAATTACATAGAAGGAGTATATCATGGAATTGTACGGATTTCATCAACATGCTTAGAAGCTGCTTTGAATTGTTTGTTTGAAGGTTGAGTCCACTTGAAAAAGGGCTCACCAGCAAATATCCGTGTCTGACATGATAAAAAGTCGTTTTTTGAAAAACATGTGCCTCGCAGATACTTCTGTAATGGGTAAAAGTGGCAAATAGCACTATTTCAAGTGGACTCAAGTTTTGAGAGTGAAAAACATCAGGTTTCAGCGGTTCTATTGGGCTCACAGGGGCTACAAACAGCTGATTTTTAGCGGTCTGAACCACGGCCTTGCGACATGAGGATAAATTTTGAAAAAAGTCACAGCGGGAAGGTGAAAGCCTCGCGTCATCCTCGGCTTATGGTCAGGACAGGGGACACCTGAGTAGTTACGTCAGATTTATGAGGATAGATTTCTTTTGGAAGAAGGCGTGTACTGGAGGTAGACGACTGATGAGAAAAGAAATATAGACCATAAAGATATACAAATTGTTCAAGTTATTTTTTAAGAATTACTATACAGATTTCTGTTTCCGAGGAATAATTCGTAACTTCACAAAGCGAATTATGCAACCGAGAAGCCCTCGGATCACTAAGACAAATTTTAACACTTAAAATACAATGAAAACAATCAAATTTTGGGTGACATTGGCGGCGATGCTCATTGCAAACGGAAGTTTCGCACATGGAATATCAGGAACCGACGCTTTGGCAGACTCCGCGACCGGTAGAAAAGAATGCCACGCCATCGAAAAAGGCAAGAGCTTGACTGATGGACAAGTTGTGGACACGACCCATCCGTGGTACGGAGCGAGGGTCGGAATCATTGGGGATTCGATCTCGGATCCGAAGGTGGCGAACGGACCGGAAAAATACTACTGGTACATGGCGCAGGAAATCGGAATCATCCCTTGCGTGGTGGCTCAAAACGGGCAGCAATGGAATGAGGTCCTTCCGCAGGCGAACCGGTTGAAGAGCGAGTATGGAGACGACATCGACGCCATCCTTATCCTGATGGGGACCAACGACTTCAACGCCGGAGTACCGATCGGGGAATGGTTCACGGAGGAATATGTCGAGGTGGAGGCCGCCAATGGTGAGCCTAAATCTCTGCAGGTAAGAAGGCATAGGATGCCAAACCTCGACCAAAGCACGTTCAAAGGACGTATCAACGTTGCCTTGGACTCACTTAAGAATATGTACCCGCACAAGCAGATAATCCTGATGACTCCACTTCACAGGGGCTACGCCAAATTCGGCGAGACCAACATCCAGCCGGACGAGAACTACACCAACAGGTGCGGGGAATATATTGACGCTTACATCAATGCCGTGAAGGAGGCGGGTAATGTCTGGGCCGTACCTGTGATCGACCTTAGCGCCGTCTCAGGAATATTCCCGCTCAACCGTTCGCAGAAGGAATATTTTCCAAGGGACAAAGACAGGCTCCACCCTACCGACGAAGGTCATGCCCGTATGGCCCAAGCTATTATGGCCGCCCTCAGAGGATTGGCGCCACGTTTTGAATAAGCATTTTTGATGTAAATCCAGAGAGCCTCTGTTCTGAATTTTTGTAACGTGAAAAATTCAGGTTAGAGGCTCTCTGGATTTTCTACATATTGAAAAAATGCGTAATACCCATGTTGACATCGAATCTCGGTCACTTCGACAGGCTCAGTGACCAAGGTTCGATTTTAAATCCTACAACGTAAGACCATCGAGAAGGGCGACGTACGTCTCGATACCGTCCGCAATCTCGTCAAGACGGATATATTCATCGGCGGAATGGGAGCGGGCCGAGTCGCCCGGACCGATCTTGAGGGTCGGGAAATGGCAGAGGGCCTGATTGCTGGTGGTCGGGGAGCCGAACGGTTCAAGGCCTAAGGAAAGACCTCTGACAACGGCGGGGTGATCCATCGGAAGATGCGAGCTGCCGATTCTTGTCGAGCGTTCCTTGACCTCGCACGATACGGAGGACTTGATCATCTCCAGAAGTTCCGGATTGGTGTACATTCCGTTCGGGCGCACGTCCACCACGAATGTACACCTGTCCGGCACGACATTATGCTGGGTTCCGGCATTGATCTGCGTGACGGACATCTTGACGGCTCCGAGGAAATCCGACACCCGGTCAAAACTGTGATTTTTGAACCACTGAATATCCTCGATGGCCTTGTATATGGCGTTGACACCCTCATTTCTGGCAGCGTGGCCGCTCTTCCCGTAGGCAGTGCAGTCCAGTACCATCAGTCCCCTCTCTGCGACGGCCATCCTCATCCCGGTCGGCTCGCCCATCACACCGAAATCAATCAGGCCAAGTTCCGGCAGGATCAAGTCGAGGCCACCCTTCCCGCTCACTTCTTCCTCGGCGGTGGCGGAAAAGATCAGCCTGTACGGCTGCTCCTTCTGAATGAGCCTTGAATATGTCTCCAGAAGCGCGACCAGGGATCCGCCGTCATCATTGCTGCCGAGACCGTACAGACATCCGTCCTCAATCTCGGGCGTGAACGGGTCACGGGTGTAGCCTGAAGCCGGTTTCACAGTGTCGATGTGGGCGTTAAGCAATATGGTCGGCCTCCCGTCCGCCGGGCCGGACTCCATCCACAGGTTGTTGCCCAGCCTCCTGGCCTCAAAGCCTTCTGTCAACATCCAACGCTCCAGGAAGTCGGCCACAGCCCCTTCATCCCTGCTGAAGGAAGGAATCCGGATCATATTCTTCAAAAGATCTATCGTGTCCATAGCATACAAATGTACGCAAAAACGATGGTTTTTATGTACATTTGTGGATATGGATTTAGGGACACTTAACAGACAGCAGAGAGAGGCGGTGACCTCGACGGAGGGCCGGGTGCGGGTCGTTGCCGGAGCAGGCTCGGGAAAGACCAAGGCTTTAACCTATCGGTATGCGTACATAGTAAACGAACTGGGCGTGGAACCGGCTAACATTCTGTGCCTTACCTTCACGAACAAGGCGGCGCAGGAGATGAGGAGCAGGATCACTCAGCTTGTTCCGCCGGGGTACACGAACGACTTTGTCTGCACGATCCACGGGTTCTGCGTGAGGTTTCTGCGCGAGGAGATCCATCGGCTCGGCTACCCGAAGAACTTCCAGATTCTGGACGAGGAGGATATGAAGTCCCTGGCCAGGCAGGTGCTGACGGAAAACAACACGGAACGAAGCGTGAAGACAGTGCGGCAACTTCTTGAGGCTCTTGCCGGTACCAAGGCGGCTGAGCCTTATGTTCAGCAATACATTGTCCCGACCTCGCCGGTCTCCGGAAGGACTGACCTTCCGCTCAGTGTCCAGCTTCTGTTCAAGCAAAAGGACAAGATGGCGCTCGACTACGATGACCTCATCCAGTTCACCAGACATATTCTTCAGACATATTCAGAGGTAAGGGAGAAGTGGCAGGAGAGGATGAACTATGTGATGTTGGACGAGGCGCAGGACTGCAATGGCGGCGACTGGGAGATTGTTGAGACGTTGTCCGAGAAGTGCGGTAACCTGTTCATAGTCGGGGATCCGGACCAGTCCATTTATGAGTGGAGAGGGGCGAAACCGGAGAGGTTTCTGGCGTTCAAGGCCGACAAGGACATCATTCTGGACGAGAACTACCGTTCGACTCCAGGGATTCTGAACGTAGCCAACTCAATCATAGTCAACAACAAGAACCGGATAGACAAGCGGATGTTCACCCGCCGGGGCGAGGGCGAGAAGATCGTGCACTTCCACGCGACGGACGAGCGGCAGGAGGCGCAGTGGATCTGTCAGGAAATTCTCCGGAGGCTTGACAATGGCGAGGCGGCATATTCAGATTTCGCGGTGCTGTTCCGCGCGGCGCATCTTTCGAGGTTCATCGAGCAGGCGCTCATCCGAGCGAACATTCCTTACGTGATGTGGGGAGGCGTGCGGTTCTTCGAGCGGATGGAAGTCAAGGACTGCATCAGCTATCTTCGGCTGGTCGCTTCGGACGACGACATCGCTTTCGAGCGGGTAATCAACACTCCGTCCAGAAAAGTCGGGAAGGTAACCCTCGAACTGATAACGGCTTACGCATCACAGGAGGGGACGACACTTTACCAAGCGCTCAAGAATCATCTGGATGACCCGAAGCTGAATCGTGACGCTGTCCGGGAGTTCGTGGCATTGATTGAGGAATGCCGCTCAAGGGCATATTCAATGGGAGTCTGCGCGATGCTTGAATATATCCTCGAAAAGACCGGCCTGAAGCAGGAATATCGTGACGACAATGACGAGCAGCGCCTGGAGAACATCACCGAGTTGGTGGATTCCATAAGGCTTTACGAAAGCGAACACACTGAATGGGAGCAGCTTCCGCTCTACGATTACCTTCAGGACATCGCCCTGTACACGAACGCCGACTACCGGAAGGAGACCAACAAAGTCAAGCTGATGACCATCCATCAGAGCAAGGGATTGGAGTTCCCTTACGTGTTCATCATCGGGCTGAGCGACGGAATATTCCCGAACGCCAGAAGCATCCGGGAACGTAAGAGGACGGCCCTTGAGGAGGAAAGGCGCTTGATGTACGTTGCTGCCACGCGGGCGGAGAAGTGCCTGTTCCTGACCGAGTCCGAAGGCTATGACGTTCAGGCTCAGCAGCAAAAGTTGCCGTCAAGGTTCATCGCCGAGATAAAGCGTGACCTCTTTGTCACGGAAGGAGAGATGGATGAGGCCCTTTGGCGCAGGCTGCAGGAGCAGATCGCCAATGAGAACCTTGACGAGACGACCGAGACTCCCGATGATGCGGGCAGGGCCGACAGCATCACCGTCGGCGACAACGTGTTCCACAAGATCTTCGGCCAAGGCGAGGTCCTTGAGATCAGCGACACCGGCTCCTGCAAGGTACGCTTCGCCGACGGCAAGGTCCGGTTCCTCCGCAGCACGTTTCTAAGCCGTCTCGCATAGGATTCACTCTACCTTAACTTGAATATCACCGGGAAGGTGTAGGTGACTTTCACGGCTCTGTCACGCTGGCGGCCCGGAGTCCATTTCGGGGACATCGAGACCACACGGACGGCTTCATTGTCAAGTGAGGAATCGACTCCTCTGAGGACCTTGACATTGCTGACGGATCCGTCCGGGTTGACCGTGAACTGGAGGGTCACACGGCCTTCGACACCGTTAGCCTGGGCTATGGACGGGTACTTGAGGTTCGAGTTGACCCATTTGGAGAACTCGTTGGCATCCCCACCGTTGAACAAAGGCTTTTCCTCAACAGCGAAGAACGGCACAGGAGCCTCGTCAACCTCCTCATCCTGGACACTTTGTGGGATATAATCCATTATAGGAATCTCCATCTGACTGTCATCCAAGGATTTGAACTCCAGATCCTCATCAATCTTTATGTCATCCGGAAGAATTTCGATCAGATCGTTGAGAATCACGGCCGGAGCCGGAGGTGTCGGCGGAGTCTCCATCGTCACCGGGATCTCGATGTCATCGCTGATGAACGCCGCATCGTTACCGGCAAGCGTGGCGACCTTGGTCTCAGGTGTCCCCCACTCGAACGCCATCAGAACTATTCCCATCGCAGCCACCAGCCCGACTTCCGTCAGAAGGGTTCTCTTGTTCTCAAGATTGGCCTTGTAAGTTTTCTTTGTCTCCATAATCGTTGATTTTAATGGTTAAACTTTCTGGTGCAAAGTTACGGCTTCCCGGTCACGCCCACCAAATTTCCGGCCTCTGAAAATCTCTCATAGGTCCAATATAAAAGATTGCAAATCAATAGATTGTGCAAAGTGATATCACCCAGATTCTATCACCCCGCATAACTCATTAATAATCAACGTATATACAATCCACATCTCTTAAATCATTATTAATAAATATATTAGCCCTTCTCCTTTGGTAGATTCACGCCAATGGAGATAAGTGACGAGTAACAGACTGAAAATCATTTCAAAAGGCTTTCACCTATAGCGTAACAGCACTAAAGTCGAAAGCCTATCATATTCGTTAACAAGCAGTTAACAGACACACAGACCTCGCTCAGTCGTCGGTCTCGGGGTCGGCCATGATGGTGGTGCCGGCATTCAGGGCGGAGGCGGAGGTGATGACGACTCTGGAGACACCGGAGTTGATGGCTTCAAAGGCGTTCTGGAGTTTCGGGATCATTCCCTCGGAGATGGTGCCGTCGGCGACCATCGGGGCGAAATCGGAACTGGTTATGGTCGGAATCACGCTCGACGGGTCGCTCAGGTCCTTCATCACGCCCGGAGTGGACGAGCAATATGTCAGTGTCACGTCATAGACTGAGGCAAGGGCCTGGGCGACGGACGAGGCGATCGTGTCGGCGTTGGTGTTCAGCATCGAGCCTTCCTTGTCATGGGTCAGCGGGGCGAGAACAGGCACGGCGCCGGACTCAAGGAGGTTTTCCAAAGCCTTGGCGTTGACGTACTTGATGTCACCTACGTAACCGAAGTTGATTGGCTGTACGGGGCGCTTCACACTCATAATCAGATTGAGGTCAGCGCCGGTAAGGCCAATGGCATTGACACCAAGGGCTTGCAGACGCGCAACCAGATTCTTGTTGACAAGTCCGCCGTAAATCATCGTCACGACCTTCAGCATCTCGGCGCTGGTGATCCTGCGGCCATCGATCATCTGGGTCTCCACGCCCAGCCTGGCCGCCACCTCGGTGGCGATCTTGCCGCCTCCGTGCACGAGAATCTTTCTGCCCTTGAGGCTTGAGAATGACATCAGGAGGGACTGGAGAGACTCCTCGTTCTCCACTATGGCTCCCCCCACCTTAATTATATTCAATGAATCCTTTATCATATTCGTTTTTCTCAAAATTAATTCCGTACACCAAAGAGGCTTTTCCTGTACCAAACGATGACAAAAGGCCATTTGGTACAGGAGAGGCCCCTTTCCTGTACCGTTTCCGCAACAAAGTCTTATTGCAGATCCTCCAGCATCCTCTTCATCACCACCTGGGCGGAGACGACGCGGTTGGCGGCCTCAGGGATCACGATGCTGCGAGGAGAATCAATCACTTCGTCGGTCACGATCATATTCCTTCTCACCGGCAGGCAGTGCATGAAGTAGGCGTTGTCGGTGACGGCCATCTGGCGCGCTCCGACTGTCCATGCACGGTCCTGACTGAGGATCTGGCCGTAGTGTGAGACGGAGGACCAGTTCTTGGCATAGATGAAGTCCGCACCCTCAAAGGCCTTCATCTGGTCGTACTCCACACGGGCATCGCCGACGAACTGAGGATCAAGCTCGTAGCCTTCCGGATGGGTGATGACGAAATCCACATCGGCGGCATTCATCCACTCGGCGAACGAGTTAGGCACAGCCTGAGGCAGCGCACGCGGATGCGGAGCCCAGGTCAGGACCACCTTCGGACGCGCCACGCTTTTATATTCATTGATCGTGATGAGGTCGGCGAAGGCCTGGCACGGATGGACGGTGGCTGATTCAAGGCTTATGACAGGTTTGCCGGAATATTCGATGAACTGCCTGAGAATGGTCTCGTTGTAGTCGAAGGACTTGTCCTTCAGGCCGGCGAACGAGCGCACTCCGATGATGTCACAGTAGCTGCCGATGACAGGGATCGCCTCACGCAGATGCTCCGGCTTGTCGCCGTCCATCACCACGCCCATCTCTGTCTCAAGTTTCCAGCTGTCGCCGTTGACATTGAGGACTATCGTGTTCATTCCCAGATTCATGGCCGCCTTCTGGCTGCTCAGGCGGGTGCGCAGGCTGCTGTTGAAGAAAATCAGAATGATCGTCTTGTTCCTGCCCAGATTCTGCCATGCGAACGGGGTCGCCTTGACCTGCTTCGCCTCCTCAAGCGCCTTGCCGAGGTCGCCTATGTCACCTACGTGAAAAAAACTTCTCATAATACTTCCTTCAATGCGTCAATGAATATGTCAACGTCCGCCTTGGTAAGTGTGAGCGGGGCAAGAAGGCGGATCATATTCTTGCCGGAAACGCCTGTGAATACGTGCTTTTCGTAGAGGAGGCGGCCTCTGATCTCGGCGATCGGTTCATTGAATTCTATGCCGACCATGAGTCCGCGGCCACGCACCTCCCTGATTCTCGGAGAGGCCGGAATGGAATTCTTCAGATACTCTCCTACCTCAAAAGCGTTCGCAACGAGATTCTCTTCCTTGAATATGTCAGCGACGGCGTTTGCCGCGGCCATCGCGAGGTAATTGCCTCCGAATGTGGTGCCTAGCATTCCCTTTGTGGCCTCGAACTCAGGAGAGATGAGGACTCCGCCGATCGGGAAACCGTTCGCCATTCCCTTGGCCATCGTGACGATGTCCGGCTTGATTCCGGCCCATTGGTGGGCGAAGAACCTGCCGCTGCGGCCGTAGCCGCTCTGGATCTCGTCCAGAATCAGCACCACGCCGGCTTCCTTGGTGACCTGACGAAGGTCTCTCATGAACCGGTCATCAGGGATGACGATTCCGCCGACCCCCTGGATGCCTTCGATGATCACGCCGGCGACATCGCCCTTGGCAAGTTCTGTTCTCACTGCCTCAATGTCATTCAGCGGCAGGAAAGTGACTTTGTGATGCGAGTTGAACGGCGCTGAATACTTAGGATTGTCGGTGACGGCCACCGCTCCGGAGGTTCTTCCGTGGAAGGCTCCCTTGAACGCGATCATCCTGTCCTTTCCGGTGTGGAAAGAGGCCAGTTTGAGGGCGTTCTCATTGGCCTCCGCTCCTGAGTTGATCAGGAAGAGGGAGTAATCCTGTAGTCCGGATAGTTCACCGATCTTTCCGGCCAGCTCGACCTGAAGCGGATTCTTCACGCTGTTGGAGTAGAAGCCGATCTTGTTCAGCTGGTCGGTTATGGCAGCCACGTATTTCGGGTGACAGTGGCCGACCGAGATGACGGCGTGGCCTCCGTAGAGGTCGAGATATTCCTGACCCTTGTCATCCCAGATTCTGGTGCCTTTGGCTTTGACGGGAGTCACATCAAAGAGGCTATATACATCGAATAAGTTCATAATATGATTCGAATATTAAAAACGAGTGCCTTTCAGGTGAAGACCGGTGCCCTCCGGGAGGCCGAAAATGAGGTTCATATTCTCGACCGCCTGACCGGAAGCGCCTTTCACGAGATTGTCGATTATGCTGATCACGTGGAGCTTACGGCCATGTTTACGTAGATTGAGCACACATTTATTCGTGTTCACGACCATCTTCAGATCCGGATTCGTGTCGATCACGTGCACGAAAGGCTCGTCCTTGTAGTAGTCTTTGTAAAGCGCAACCGCTTCTTCCTCGGAGAGGTCGCAATCAAAATAAACCGATGCCAGGATTCCTCTTGTGAAGTCTCCTCTGACCGGAACGAAGTTCAACTCGCCCTCGTAACTTGGAGCGAGAGTGTGGAGGGTCTCCCCTATCTCGCCAAGATGCTGATGGGTAAACGCCTTATAGACAGAGAGGTTATTGGCCCGCCAACTGAAATGCGTGGTCTCGGACGGAGCCTGTCCCGCACCGGTCGATCCGGTGATTCCCGTCACGTGAACCTCAGGCAGTTTGTCAGCCTTCGCCATAGGCAGAAGCGCCAACTGGATAGAGGTCGCGAAGCAGCCAGGATTGGCGATATGCTTAGCCTTCACGATCTTGTCTCTGAATGCCTCTGGAAGTCCATAGACAAAATCCTCCGCATCGGCGGCCAGACGGAAATCGTTGCTGAGATCGATGATAGCACCCTTATAACTCTCTGGCAAAGAATGGACAAAGCCTTTTGATTTTCCGTGACCGGAACAAAGGAATATCACATCGGCCTCTTCCACAGGGGCTTCCGCACTGAACTTCAGATCTGTCTCTCCCAACAAATCCTGATGCGCTGACCACACAGGCTCACCGGCGTGGCTGCCGCTCTGCGCGAAGACAACCTTCACGGCCGGATGATTGGCCAGAATCCGCAGAAGCTCGCCGGCCGTGTAGCCGGCGGCCCCTACGATCCCGACCTTTATAAACTCATTTATAATCATTTATTTCATAAATAATTATCATCTACAATTCCTTTTCAAGCTGTTCTCCTTCGTCCTTGTGGGCGGTGTAGTAAACACGCAGAGGGGTGGAAGTCACCTTAATGAAGCCCTTGGCGTCCTCACTGGTCCAGCCTTTCTGCATCTCGCCATATTCACCGAACTTGGTCTTGACAAGGTCGCATGGGGAATCCACACCGACGGTCGAGAACGACCATGGACGAAGCTCCATTGTAACCTTGCCGGTCACGTTCCTCTGGCTGCTCTCCAGCATCGCCTCGATGTCCCTCATCACCGGCTCAAGGTACTGGCTCTCATGCAGGAACATCCCGTACCAGTTGGAAACCTGATCCTTCCAGTACTGCTGCCATTTGCTGAGGGTGAACTTCTCCAGGAACTTGTGGGCGGCGATGATGAGCATAGGCGCGGCGGCCTCGAAGCCGACACGTCCCTTGATGCCTATGATGGTGTCCCCCACGTGCATATCCCGGCCGATGCCGTAAGGAGCGGCGATAGACTCAATCTCCTGAATGGCAGTCACTTTGTCAGCGAACTTCTTGCCGTTGACAGCAACGATCTCACCTTTCTCGAACTCGATCTCGATGGTCTCGGAGCCATCCTTTGTGATCTGTTTCAGATACGCCTCCTCCGGAAGTCCCTGGGTGGAGTCCAGAATCTCGCCTCCACAGATGGAAGTGCCCCAAAGGCCGACATTGTAGGAATATTTAAGTTTCTTGAAATCAGCCTTGAAGCCGTGCTCATTAAGGTAATCAACCTCAAACTGGCGGGTCAGAGCCATATCCCTTGTCAAGGTGATGATCTCTATTCCCGGAGCCATCACAAGGAAAGTCATGTCAAAACGGACCTGATCGTTGCCGGCGCCAGTCGAACCGTGGGCGACGGCGTCAGCGCCAATCGCTTTCGCGTAGCGGGCGATGGCCATAGCCTGGAATATCCTCTCGGAAGAGACCGAGATCGGATATGTACCGTTCCTCAGCACATTGCCGAAGATCATATAACGGAGGCTCTTGTCGTAATATTCCTTGGTCACATCAAGGGTGACATATTCCTTCGCACCCAGTTCGTAGGCATGCTTCTCATTGTCTTTCAGCTGCTCAGCGCTGAATCCGCCGGTGTTCGCACACGCGGCGTAAACCTCATAGCCCTTTTCCTTGGCCAGGTACATCACCGTGAAGGATGTGTCCAGACCGCCGCTGAAAGCGACCACTACTTTCTTCTTTTCCATATTCATTAATTTTTGTTGTCATTCTCGGCCTCGTCGATCCTGCGGATCCTTTCGAGGACTTCCTGCGGGATTTTCGCCGGAAGATGCTCCTCCGGATCGAATAGCATTCCCGTGCAGATGCAATATTTTCTGTCGGTGCGCTTGAGCACATCCACATTGACGCACCCCTCGCAGCCTTTCCAGAAGGCCTCGTCGCTGGTGAGCTCGGCGAAAGTCACCGGCTTGTAGCCCAGCTGGGTATTCATCGTCATCACCGCCGCACCGCTTGTGAGACTGAATATCTTGGCGTGCGGCCAGCGTGTGCGGGCCAGCGAGAATGTCAGATCCTTTATCCTCTTGGCAAGTCCCAAACCACGGAAATCCGGATGCACGATCAGTCCGGATGTAGTCACGTACTGCTTGTGCTCCCATGTCTCGATATAACTGAATCCAGCGAATTTCTCGCCCTGAAGAGCGATCACGGCCTTGGCCTCCTTGATCTTCTGGGCGACATATTCCGGCTTTCTCTTCGCGATGCCGGTGCCCCTTACCTTGGCCGCCTCCTCTATTGTCTTTAGAATCTCATCGACATAAATGAGGTGCTTGTCCGAAGCGACCTCAACAGTCAATTCGTCCTGCGTCATCTTTTGTTTAGTCCGTTAAATTAATTAACCCTTTTGGTCTCGATGCCTTTGAATATCTCAGAAAGAGACGATGTCACATCTTCGTGCCGGAATCCTTCCCTCAGCACAAGCAGAATCGTGTCATCACCGGCCAACGTGCCCATAACCTCCGGAAGATGCCCGTCGTCAATGATAGAGGCGATCATCCCGGCATGGCCAGGCCTCGTCTTGATCACCGCCATCGAGCCGGAAAACTCCAGACTGTCGATGCTATCAGATGACATTGAGGATTCACGGAGGCTGTTACGCAACATTCCAGGCTGGGGAAGACTGTAACTGTAACCGCTTCCGTCATGTATCTTGGTGATTCTCAATTCTCTGATATCCCTTGACAAAGTCGCTTGAGCGACGCTGAGCCCACGCTGTTCCAGCAGCGTGGAAAGTTCCTCCTGATTAGAGACCCTGTTATCCTTGATCACCTCGCGGATTATTCTTTGCCTTTCAAGCTTACCTTTCATATCAAAAGCATATTTATTCAAACGTTCTGCAAATATATGTATATTTTTTCAACATTTTGGCATTATTAACGAATATTTTTCAGGAATGATGAGAATATCATGAGACTTGGAACGAATCGCCCCCAATATGCAACCATATTCATTCCAAGGCGTTGAATATTCAAGGAGGCTCCAAGCCTGATCGACTTGAAGCCTCCTTGAATATCACTCCCAAAGGTCAACCGGACAAGGACCATGGAAGGCTATGCTCAAAAGCCCTTTGCTATGTTGTCAGCGATGGATTGTATCAGACGTTCACGAGCCTCGATGCTTGCCCAGGCGATGTGAGGAGTCATGCTGAGACGTTCCGGATGTCTGGTATGGAGAAGAGGATGGTTCTCCGGTATCGGTTCGGTCGAATAGACATCCAGGCCCGCTCCCCCAATGACACCCTCGTCAATGACTTTAGCCAAGGCTTCCTCCACGACTATCCCACCTCGTCCCATATTCACGATGATGGCTTTCGGTTTCATCATCCTGAGTTCTTTCTCACCGACAAGGCCGGCTGTGCGCTCATTGTACGGAGCGTGCACGGAAATGACATCGGACTTGCGCATAAGGTGCTCAAGAGAGACCGACGGATACTCTTCGGAATGGTTTGTTCCGGAAGTGGAGTAATAGATGACTTTCATCCCAAACGCGGATCCGATTCTGGCAACTTTTGAGCCTATCGCGCCCAGACCAATGACACCCAACACCTTGCCAGTCATTTCAATGAATGGCCTTGAATAATCAGTGAACAACCCGCTGCGTGAATATGCCCCGGACTTCACGACATTGTCAAAATAGGCCCCGTTGCCCAGAAGGTTAAGAATATGCATGAATGTTTCCTGAACAACGGAATCCGTGGAATAGCCGGCGACATTCCTGACAATCACTCCATGTCTGGCACAGGCATCCACATCAATATTGTTTATGCCGGTGCCGGCCTCACAGACAAGCCGAAGTTTCGGCGCCGCCTCCAGCAGCAGGTCATTCACCTTTATCTTGTTCACAATCAAAACTTCGCAATCACTTACCCTGCCGATGGACTCCTCCGGAGTCGAATTCGGCCAGGCTGTCAATTCCCCTACTCTTTCAATCGGAGCCAACGATGACGTCCCCATCGTCCCGGCATCCAAAAACACTATCTTCATCTCTTCCGAAATTTTCCACTAATATAAGCATTTTTGCGAATCTATGACACGCCCGTCCAAAGCCCTTTTGCCGGACCAATCTGTATAACCGGGGACATTGTCCGCCAGAACCGAGGTGGTTCCGTGAATCCTTTTCCCGTGTTCCTCCGGGGATGTCACAAAGTGACCGATGATTGAATATTATGATTGAGGGTGGCCAAAAAGATACTTTTTAGCCACCCTCGTTCCTGTGCGCGGGATGAGAGTCGAACTCACACGTCGCAATTGACACTAGCTCCTGAAACTAGCGCGTCTACCATTTCGCCACCCGCGCTTGAAGTGGATTGCAAATATACGGAATATTTGCGAAATCGCAAACAAAATCAGGCACGGATACATAATTTAGTAACATAAAAAAAAATAAGTTGCCTAAAATTAAGAGAATATTTTCGAGGATAGATCTATTTTCGAAGAAGGAGTGTGCCGGTGGCACATGACTGATGAGAAAAGAGATCTAGACCGAAAAGATTCCTTAAGATGATGCAGGTTATTTTTTGAAGGTTACTTAAAAACTGTAGCCCAAAGAGAACGCCAAAATATTCAAAGATGAAGCTCTCTGGTAGGCGAAATCCACCCTCACTCCGTGGAATTTGCAACCGAGGCCGGCTGACACTCCGGACGCGATCACATCAGAACCGGACGCTCGATAGCCGACACGCGCGAACACCATGCCGTTGAATCCGTACTGAACTCCTCCGGAAACAGCGAACTTTCCGGCAAAAAAACAATCAGCGTCCATTCCGGCCTCAAGGGAATGTTTTTCCTCGAAAGTCTGGCCATAGCCAGCCGCCAGCCGCACTGACGAAGGTATATGATAAGACGATCCGGAGGCATCCTTGACAGAAGTGCCCACATTGGCAAGTCCGGCGCTGAAGCGAAGCATCCTCCAACGGTACAAAGCATACACATCTGACGCGAACACACCTTGGTTCGAGTCAGAGGCAAGCCTCTCGCCGGCATATTTCAGATTGATGCCAACACTCAGCGCGTCAATCACCTTCAGTCCCAAACCTGCGGAAAACATCATGGAAGATGTCTTGAACATACCGTTGCGGTTGCCAGAGTCGTCTATGACCTCATACTCACCGCATGAATTGTAATTACCGGCGACAGAAAATCCCAGACGTTCTCCTGTCTTCATGCCTACGCCGACATCCAGCCCACCGGTTGTCATGTCACCAACAGCGGGTGAATATGCCGCTGTCACCGCAAAACGACTCTCCGAATATGGAATCACCGCAGGATTCCGGAACGCTGAAAACGAAATGTCTGAAGACGGAGCAAGAGAGACTCCGGCCATGGCCACTGAAACAGGGTCATTCCTCTGACACATCCAACCGAACGCCTCATCCTGGGCTTGCAAGTGGAACGCCGGCAAAAGAGCGGCGAAGACCACGATCAATACTCTTTTCATTCTACCTCTTGACAATAACATAATCATACTTATCCGCACCCACAGTCAGCCCAAGTTTGTACTCTCCAGGAGCAAAGGCGCTCATGTCTATCCTGGCCGGATCGAACACATTGCACGAAACCTTCTTCTCAAGAATGACAGACCCGGATGTGGAGGCTATCTTCACCATGACATCAACAACCGCGGTGCTGCCTGGACGGACATTCAAGAAATCACGGACAGGGTTCGGATAGTAGTCAACAGCATAACTTTCATCACGTGCGACAATCTTGAAATCGGTTGAGACCTTAGCGCCAAGGCGATCCTTGGCTGTCACGGTGATCACCGCCAAGCCATTTTGCTTTTTGGCGACAACAAGCTTGCCGTCGCCACTGATCGAGACATCAGCGACACCGTCAGGAGAAATCTTCGCGGAATATTCCAGAGGCTCGTCGTCAGGATCCGAGAACACACCGTCCAGATAGGCAGACATCTTTCCGTCGCCGGAAAGGACAACGTCATTGATGGGCTCTGAGACAACCGGCGGACGGTTCTCGATCACCTGATAGGCGAATTCATATTCCGCCGTGCCGCCATAAACGTCAGTCGCTGTGATCTTTGCCTTCTTAGGTGTGAAATCGGAGACCAACTCGCACAGGATCTCAAAGTTGTAGACATCAGGATCCTTGGAACCGCGGACCAGTTTCGCCCTTCCCTCAAAATCTGTAGTGACCTCGACATTGTCGCCATCAGGATCCGACACGGTGAACGGAATCGACACGCTCTCCCACTGGCGGAATTTGAAATCACCCGTATAGGATGTCTCTATGACCGGGGGATTGTTATTCTCTCTCCCGTACTTGGAAAGGCCGTATCTCATCGAGCCCATAACATCGAGGTATGGGCCCATTGCCTTGCCATTGTAGTTTATCAGGCTCGCGTTTGCACCTTCAAGAAGGACTTCCTTCAGATTCTCGTTGGTGAACCCTTCTCCTCCGAATTGAGAGAGCAGCAAAGCCAAAGCTCCCGAGACATGAGGACAGGCCATCGAGGTTCCTTGTAAACGGCCGTAAGATCCTGAAGCCACACAACTGTAGATGCTCTCTCCAGGAGCGCAGATGTCCACCCAACTACCATAGTTGGAGAATGAGGACAGCCTGCCTGTCATTCCGGAAGCGCCAACCGCGATCACCGGCGCGTATGACGCCGGAACACCGTTTGCTATGCCATAATTTCCCGCCGCGAAGACTACCAGACCTCCTTTCATTGGAGAGCCCGGCTTTTGGTTGCCATCCTTGTCACACCCGGCATAAGCGATAAAATAATCAATCGCAGCCGCCATTGAAGAGGAAATCCTGTCCCGCAAGGCATAGTCCTTCTCATAGGCGGAAAGCACATCGTCATGATTGAAGTCATAGTCATTGCCCCAGCTGTTCTGGCTGATGACCGCGCCGTTGTCCGCACCCCAAACTATAGCATTTTGGAAACTTGAGGCAGTACTGTTTCCCTGGAAAACCTGAGCGCTCATCAAAGTCACGCCCTTTTTCCCGGCCGCATAGTCACCTCCAGCTATTCCCGCAAGTCCCTTTCCATTGTTTCTGACCCCTGCGATTGTGCCGGCGACATGACATCCATGGTCTTCAGGGATAATATTTGAGCTGTTTCTCACGAAATTCCAGTTGACACTGCCACAGTTCCAAGCCAGATCCTCATGCTTGAGGTTGATCCCTCCGTCAACGACACAGACAACGACCGAAGGATCTCCGGTTGTGTACTTCCAGGCGTCCTCGACATTGATGCTGTAACGACCTGAATATTCCCAAAGGTAGGCGTAGCCAGGATCGTTGGTGGAAGCGGACCTGCAGATTATGTTACGTTTTTCAGAAGCCTCTACGCCGTCAAGTGATCCGAGAATCTCCTGAGCCTTGGCAAGAGGCAGAGCAGAATCGAAGTCCACGATGTAGTACTGATGGAGGCCACATTTTCTGTGAAGCGGTTCATATTCGCCGGCGTCAGGGAAAAGACGCTCGGCATGCTTGACACCAAGGCTCTCTGAGACAGAAGATAGCAAAGCACTCCCCTTCTCCATCGCATCCGCGGCTTCAGGCGTCAATTTCACGATCATTGATCCAGGAATATAAATTGCCTTATCAATCTCGTCTTGAGTATAGGGGCGTTGCTCTTGAAGACCGGAAGGCTTTGCATTCCCCTTGTCAGACGACAATGCATGCTCCGATTTGGAACAGGAAAAGAACAAAAATGACGAGGCCGCGAGCAGAGCAGCCGCAGATAAGAGTGAACTTACTTTCATATTTTCGAAAAAAAGGGATCCGAACCGTACAATCCGGATCCCTTGAAAAATCAAAGATATATAAATTATTTCAATTCAAGAAGCTTGGCGCGGCCGGATTTCGCGGTTCTCGCGTCCACTTTCTTGCCTTGAGCATCGCGTAACTTAGTGTCACGTGCAATGGTCATACTTGACGGAAGCGACTTGGTGTCAAAACGAACACTCTTGCCGGTCTTTGGAGCGGAGAGGCTCTTTACCGACTTGGAGGCGGCTGACGGAGTCAATGTCGCCGGATTTACTATGTAGTCGGCATCTGAGAAAGTGTACCATTCCTTAGTTGATGTGGACAGCCCCAGAACACCCCAGTACTTGGCATAGACCTCCGGCCTTTCTTCGGACAGCTTATACACCACGTTCTCGAACTTGATGGTCTTGTCCGCAGACTTGGTGACAGTGGCGATCTCTCTTGTGTCAGGATCACCGGTGCAGACATAATCGTCATTGGTGATTCCAGAGACATAGAAATTGTAGGATGAACTTGAAGAGAAGTTACCATAGACCAGTGAGCACTTGTCGCCTTCCGCATCATAAATGAGAGGAATGCCATCGATTCCTATGCCATCCAAAGCGATCGTCTCGTCAGGAAGGGCTTCCCTAAGGACAACATTGTAGGTTGTGTCATTACCTGTCTTTATAGACTTTGTGCTGAGGGTGTAGCTTCCGAGCCAAGCTTTGTATGCAGACGAGGCCTCCTTGAGCTTTGTCATGTCCGAAATTGTCACCTCTGGCCAGAAATTGCCCTTGCCTGCGTTCTCTCCGGCCTGTATCTGCCAAGTCAGGCAGAATGAGAGGAATTTACCTTTCTCACAAGAACCGGCGTAAACGGTCATACCGCCTCCTTTTTCACGGACGTAACCAGTAAGAATGACTGACGGATCTTCGGTGTACCATCCATAAGCGGCGTAAACCTTATAATTGTAGTTGAACTTTCCGGAGAGATAAATGTCACAGTCACCATATTTCGGATTGTTCCATGCCTCTGAAAGCTTCTGCTCCTTGAGGATGAACTTTCCGTCAGAGAACTCAGCCTCAACAGGCGCCAATCCGTTCTCGTCCTGGTTTGGAAGTCCGGTAACATTGTAAGTGCTGCCATTAACTTTCTCAGAGACGGTCAAGACTTTGTCACCCATTTTCCATCTTCCGATGAAGTCGGCATACGTAGCGACAGAGACAGGTTCCTTCTTTTCGAATTCATAAGTCTTGTAGTCACCGGTAGGAGTTCCGTCAGCGGCGATTCCCGCGGCCACAGCCACATATTTGCCGAAGTCCTTCTCTCCGAAGCTGTCTGAACCGGTTGAGCCATCGGTGTGGACAAGCATATCATAGATTTCATCACGACCGTAGACATCGCCAAACAGATCGAAATAGTACAGCACGTCATCGCTGAGCCGCAAGGCGGCGTTCACAGGTGATCCGCCAAGTTTCGCATAATCCTCTTCAGAATAGAAGGTTAGGGTGTAAGGTACTGTTGAGCCACTCACAGTGTTGGTGATGACCTCAGGGTACTTCTTGTCTTCAGGATCAGTGCTGTATGAAAGCGTCCATGCGTTGTTCTCCTTGAATTCGATCGCGGAAACGGCGTTAAGGATCATAGAGCAAGTCTCAGCTTTCTCACCCTCCGGATAAACGGATGATGAGACATAGCCATAGACATTCACATATCCTCCTACCTTGGAAGCGAGATCGAACGACGCAAGCGGAGCTTCAAACACCACTTTCTGTCCCATCGGAGCCTTGATGAAATATGTGTCACCTTCCTTCTCAAGTTTGCCGGAAGTGATGACGTACGCAGGGAATTCAGTCACCCAGCCGAGATAGGAAGATGTCGGGGCGGTCACACTGGATGTCTCGGCCGTCACTTCGTATGAAGTGACCTCAACCGAAACGACCTCCGTCTCCTCATCAGTCTTCTCAGTCTTCTTCACACCGTTCAGAGTGATCACCTTGCCGACAGGAAGCGCGGAGGTGGCTCCTGTCACGTACAGGCAGCTTGTTCCATCGGAAACAACAGCAGAGTTATCAGAAGTGGCAAGGACGGTCTCCTTGTAAAGGGTGACCGGAGTATTGTCAGCCACATTGGCAAGGGAAGCGATGTCGGTGGCCACAGTCTCGGCAGGGTACTGGATGACATAGAAGACATTAGGAGTCTCACCCGTCACAGTGTTGATGACATCAACCTCCGCGGAACGGAACGAACTCGTCGTGTTTGCCTCGCAAACCAAGGTATAGACATCGACATGGGTTGCCTTTGTCTGAGGAGCCACGCTGATCCACTTCTGGGTTCTGTCGACATACAATTCATAGTCCATGTTGGTGGTCACGGAAACTTTGACCTCACCACCTGCCGCAGGGACAGGCTTGACGTCAGCCTCGGCGGTAAGCACACCGTCCTCAAAGACAAGAGATTTGATGTCGGTCTTTCCTCGGCCGTTGCTGGCATAGACAAAGACTTTTCCTGTTGCGTTCTCACTATGCTTCACTCCGATGTAGCCAGGCACCTCTCCTTTAGGAAGAGAGATCACCCTAGCCTCCCATCCAGAGGTGCAGTTGAGGATGTCAACCTCTACCTCATCTCCTTCTGAAACACCTTTGAGGGAATATGGGTAAGTATATTCGTCACCACCTACAGGAACACCGAGATCCTTGCGAGCGTCGAATACCAAATAGAAAGGAAGCTCCTTCTGGATGGTGTAGGCCTCGCCGTTGATGAAGAAAGTCACGGTTGTGTCTCCATCCTCGATCGAAATAGTGGAGCCACCAGGATTGCCAAGTACATCCACGTCGGCCCATGTCTCACCTTTGTCATAGGAGATCTGCCACTTGCCATCACGGATACGGAGCTGAGGGACAGCCGAATGGACAGGGATCTTGTTGCCGGCAGAGTCAAGAAGCGGCTTGCCGTCAACTGCCCAGTAGAACTCTCCGTCAGCCTCGACAACACCCACAACAGGAGTGTCGCCCTTGTCTCCCTTCTCTCCGTCCACACCGTCTGTGATGACAGCGGTGGTACCGTCAGAGAAAGTGATTGTGTAACCATTGTCACCAGGAGTGACAGAAGTGACGTAGATATTACCCTGGATTGCTGCCACAATCGACTGCATTCCAGGTATAGTTATCTTATTGATCTCGTTGACGGTTTTTTCAAGGGCGTCAACTCTCACAACAAGGTCATCAAACTTTTCGTAAAGATCATCGTTGTCAGCGCAACCGCCAGCAAGAGCCAATGTCGCGGTCATGGCGGCAGCCATCAAAGTTTTAATTGCCTTCATATTATGACTGTTTTATGGTTTTACTTTACTACAATTCTTTTTCCCAGCAAGTGAGAAACCTCAGGCAGAGCCTTATATGGGGTGCAGAACTCAAATGGTCCATTAGCGGATATGGTCCTGAAGCTGTTCCTGTCGACCTTGACCCAAGTGCCTTTGGTCTTGTCCAGACTCATAGTCTTGACAGAAGTGGTGCCGGACTTGACACCGGTAAGAGGGAACTCGTCAGGCTTGCTCTTGAAGGTATACACACCTCCGTCTGGATCAGAGATAGGCACAGCGATCAATTCCATACGGTTGTAGGTAAAGTCTCCGCCACCCTGAAGCTGGAATGAGTTTCCGGTGAACTTGACTGAACCATCGCTCTGCAATGTCCCGGTCGCCACATCGTAAGCGCCATTACCACCGGACGTGATGTAATATTCCTTACCGTCAGTGTGGATGAACTTACCTACGTAGTACAGATTGCAGGCACCCTCAGAAGCTCCGATGTCAACATTGCCCGCGATAGGCTCATCATCGTTGCCGTATAGCACGATGCTGCCTGACTCTGAGTCGAATGTGACCTCGGCAGGCTCGAAGAAATCCTGATCCATCTGCCAGCCCTTCATGTTGATGGTCTTGTCAGCCACCTTCTGAGTGAGGGCGATGTCGAATGCCCCGGCATTTATGCTCCAGTTCCCAAGCCATTTCTTGTAGGCGTCCGAGCCGCCACCGCCAGGATTGTCGCCACTGCCACCCTTCTTGGTGAGAGTCGTAGGCAGAGGTGTCTTGTCCTTACTGATAGTGAGATATTTGCCATCAGCTGTGGCAGCGACGAACTGGACTCTCTCAAGATCATAGCTTGATCCGTCGCTGAAGCTCACATGGCCTGCGGCAAGCTTGGCCGTGCTGCCTGAAATGGTTCCTGTGAAGATCACATACTTTCCGGTGGCGAAGCTGGATTCTCCCCATCCGCCGAAGAGACCGACGGTGCATTCACCATACTTTTGGGTCGATACGGTGCCGAGTCCATCCTGAGCGCGGACTTCAATACCCTTTGTGGCAGAGTCATAAGTGGCAGTGACAGGGAATGACTGTCCCTCGATGCCGGTGATGGTATAGCTGGTCCCTTTCTCAAGCGTGGAGATCTTCCAAGTGTCAGTCGCCGATCCTCTCGTGACTGTCCAGTCTCCAAGCCAAGCGTCATAGCCCTCTGCGGAGCCACCACCGCTGGTAACAGTGAAATCACTGTAGGCATAGTGACCAGTGGCGGCACCATCATCAGTGAATCCGATCGCAAACGCGATGTAGTCGCCGGCATCCATTGGATCGAACACCTCGTAATCGCTATCCTCGTAAAGGAAAGTGGAGAACTCCACCGGGTATCCGAACTGGTTGTAAAGTTCAACAGTATTCATTATCTCTTTCCTCACGGCATCAGCCACCTCAATTGCGAAATCATCCATTTCCAATCCACTTTCAGTGAATTCAGACTTGCTGACGTAGTAGATGCTGTACTTGCCTGACAGAGCCGGATCAGCCACATCATTGTAAATGTAAGCCGCTTGCTCGCCTTCATAATCCTTGATACCACCATAACGGACAGTCCAGTTGGCGTCAACACTCATGTAGGACAAGTTGTTTTGAACCACGGAAATCACACCGCTGTCATGGCCGAGCTTCCACTCGACATTTCCCGAACGCGACATATCAGCAGGTGTTCCCTTAATGGTGTTCTCTGCGATGGCGACGTTAAGGTTGTTCTCGGTGACAGTCACGGTGATCCAATCCACATCCGCACTCGCAGTAATGGTCTCATCATACTCGTAAGGGAAATCGAATGAGACAGCCTTGTGGGAAGCATTGATGCCAGAAGGATTGAAACCAGTGCTGTAGAAACCGAACTGCTGAACCGTGAAATCAGACTTAGCGTCACCCGACTTCACAGTGACAGTGGCATACCTGGACTCATAACTTTCATTCGCAGGAGCGGTGACAGTGGCCACATTGTCTTTCACAGAAACCTGGCACCAGTCCTTGTCAACCGTCACCTCGATAGGAGACTCGGTAACGAACTCGATTGTACCCTCGCCACCTTTGGCGGGAATCTTAAGATTGTTTTCCTTGACGGATATTGTCTGGGCCTCGCTCCCATCCACCTCCTGCTTGGAGCAGGAAGAGGATGCGATTATAGCCAAGGCCATGAATATTGCTGAAATTATCTTTTTCATGATAAAGCCTTTTCGTTATTTACGGACAAGGGTCTGAAGATAAGGGAACTGGTTGTCACCCCACCCTGTGAATTCACCGGCAGACTTGCCGCTTGCATCGGTCGCCCAAAGGATGAACGAGTCGATTACCATGTCAGTCTTGCCGTTGTCGACAAATATAAACTCTCCTTCTTTGGCTCCACGGACAATCTCCATTCCGTATCCAGTGGTTGTGTCCCAAGTAAGGTCTCCGCCGCCGGAAAGGCTCCATGCGGCAAGCCATACAGTATTTGAGCCGTCAGCGCCCAGAGACTGGACATTCATGGTAAGACGGCCGCGCGCCCTATCGTAGCCAAGGTACACATTGTGATCGCCGGACACGAAGCCACTCATGAGAAAGCCGTTGCCTTCCTCGTCAGGCGTGAGTGTCACATCAAGTGTAATCCTTCCGTTGTACATAGAGAGTTTGAAGTCACCGGCGAAGTCACTGTACTGGGTGTAGTCCTCAGGAAGCTTGCCCTGGAAAACAATCGATCCGTTGGTAAGGATGTTATTGTCGGAATGATAATCCATGCTGTTGATCGTGGCTCCTGCAACCTCGACCGGCTCGTAGGTCTTGATACCTTTCGATGTGTACATGAACGGAGCCTCGACAACCACAGTCCCGTCATCCCCGGAAGTCTCGGCTGAGGCGGCCGGATCAACATACTTGAAGGTTATCCTGCGGTTGTTGAAATCGACCTCGCCTGTGACATCCGTGTCACCGACCTTGCCGTCGATGATGGCGGCACGCATGCTTGAAGCCACATCAGCTACCTTGGCAAGATACGCGGCCGGGGTCAGATCAGAATCGTAAGGATAGAGGTCATAATGGTTTCCGGAACGCTTGCCACGAAGGCCGATCTTTTCAGGACTTACGCTCACGATGGTGAACTCGAAGTCACCGCCCTTAGCCTGATACTCCGTTGACGATGGAGTGGCAAAGTGATGAAGAGCCTGATTGTAAGAGTCGAACGAAAGCACGGCGCCATTGTCCGTCGTAAGCTTGTAAACACTCTTGTAGGAATTCTCCGGATCGAGCTCGTAGGATGCAGTCACCTCAGCATCTGTGAAGGCAAGATAGTAGGCATAACCACCCTTTGACTGGCCGGAACCCGGATAATACTCCATGATCCATCCTTTTTCATTGGAGGTCAAGATCTCACGGGTCTGTTCAATGTAAGCCTGAAGACGCTCAGAAGACGAAGAGTCAAAGACATCCGCCTGATCCTTGAGACAAGACTGGGCTGAAAGCACCGACACCCCTGCCAGAACGACTGTTAATATTTTATTGAATTTCATAATCTAATCACCAATTATTTTACCGTTAAATCGCTGAGGTCAACCTTGCCTTGCATCACGTCATCCTGACGACGGATGATTACGGAGCGAAGCTCGTCAATATCAATGGACCACACAGACTTCATGTAATCTCTGACAATCTGAAGTTTCGCGCGGATGAAGTCTGCTGATGAACCAGCATCCTTAAGCTGTGAGTTCCAATACTCCTGCGTGTTGGTGACATAGATGGACAGCATCTCCGCGAAGTCCTCACCGTCTGAATGCTGGGCATAGTCACTGATGAAGCCGTTTTTGAGGTACTCTTTGTTGTAAGGTTCCTCGCTCCAGTTGTCAGCCACATAACCGGAACCGGTGACCTGCTTGAAGGCTGTAGGATAATCCTTGATCTGGTTGAGGATATGGGTGAACTCGTGGTGGATCGTCTTGATGTAGTAATGGTTGAGAGCCTCCGGTCCCTGCTTGAGCATGGCGCTCAGATAATTCACACCGGAAAGGAGGATCTTCTTGCCACCTTCAGCTGTTCCAAGAATGAACGTTCCGTTGTTCCTGTACTCAAACTCACCGATAAGGAAGAACATCTTAGGGAAATACTCTCTGGTGAAGTCAACACCGGCGACCTCATCATAGGTGTCAATACAAAGATACTTCACAAGGTGGGCCATGATGACAGCCTCATCATAATCGGCAGGTACAGTGTAATAGTTCATGTCCGACTCGTTCAGTTCGAAGCGGTACTTGAAGTCAATGTTGTAAGGCCTGACATAGTTGTCGTTAAGCCATTTGTCCAATTCAGTCGCAGGAGCCGTCTCAACCTTGATGACACTGTCAGGGTTGAGGTCATCTTTCTGGCAAGCCGAAAACGACAGAACAGAAAGGGCAGCGATTGAGAGATATGTTATAATTTTCTTCATATTCCAGTCAATTTATGAGTTTAGTTTCTCGGGTTCGGTGTATATCCTGCGTCAATAACTTTCCTAGGAACCTGTATGGCGCGCCTTTCGTCATCTACCTTGAGGACATCACCAGCGGTACGAGGGTTGCCGTCAGATCCCATGACACGTCTCTGGATCTCAATGCCGTAACGCTTGACATCAAACCATCTGAGTCCCTGGGCGTAGGTGTCAACCCTCTTAAGAAGCAGACAGAAGTGAATCAGATTCTCCTGAAGCTCGCTAGGATTCTGAAGGAACGGAGCGTTAAGCTTCTTCTTGACGGTTGAAGCCAATGCCGTTGAGTAAGGAATATCCTTCAGAAGATTGTTGATCTCCTCGGCGCTGAGGTTCCAATCAGTCTTCGAGATGTTGGACAGCCAGAGGTTCATGTCAGCCACAGCTGAGTCATATTGCTTGAGGAGGAGCTTTGCCTCAGCCCTCTCAAGAAGAACCTCGTCGGAAGTGAAGGCCGGATAGACTGTCCTGTAATAACCGATCTGGGCGACAGGGTCTGAGAATTCGAACAGGTAAGGCAACTTCCAGAAAGTGGTCTTGTCGTGGTTTGTGCCTTGGTAAACCTTCATCGGCACAGCGAAGAACGACTGGTTGTCCTTTCCCAAAAGGGTGGCAAGGGCAATACCGGTCTCATTCGTGGCAAGATAGTTTCCGGCAGCGTATTTTGAATATACTGAATACGGCCCTGTAAAGCAAAGACCCATCTTCGAATACGCCGTGATCAGAAGCAGATTGGCCGACAGTGTGGCATCGATGAAATGGTTGGTCAGAACCTCATCGTCCTGAGTCATCTTTGCCTGTGCGCGCCAGTCGCGGAGCATTGTCGCAGGAGCGCTTCCCAAACAAGCGTCTGCGTACTTGACAGCCTCTTCAGGTTTCTCATAATAGAGATAGAAACGCGTGGCGAAAGCATACGCGGCCTTCTGGTTGAAGTGGTACTTAGGCACAGTGTAGTAATTGTCGCTGACGAGCGGGAGAGCCTTCTGGAGATCCTGATCGATCTTTGCATAGATCTGAGCCACAGACTCCCTTTCGTACTTAGGATTTAGTCCCTGCTCAGGAGCGCTCATGTAAGTGACGCCGAGTTTCTGATCCGCTGTCGCCTCAGTGTAGGCCTGCGAGAACATATTCACAAGCACGAAATGACTGTAGGCACGGCAAAGAAGAGCCTCCGCCATCTCCGGCTCATACCCTTCGGCATCCGGACCGACCATGTTAGTGATGGCCTCTATTGCCTGATTGGCAGCCGCGATGGCCGAATAGGAGGATTGCCAGATGTTCTCCGGGTCCTCGTTGTCGGTGTTGGTGACATCCTTCCACGCGTAAACCTCATCGATAAAAGGATCTGTGTTAGGGTTCTCAGGGCCGAAGTCATCGACATTGTCCGAGGAGAACTCGCTGACAAGCAGATAGTCTGTCTCCGGGTAAGCGGACACCAGCAAGGAGCGGATTTTCTCCTGAGTGTCAAGCTCCGTTCTGTTGTCAGGCATCACATCCAGAAACTTGTCGCATGAGACAAGGCTGAAAGCAACCGCCGCAATGGCTATTATGGAATATTTGTTTTTCATATATCTTTCCCTCCAGATTAAAGACCAATTTTCAAAGTGAATGTGAACTGCTTAGGAACCGGGACAGCCACACCGCCGGTGTTGAAGAACTCAGGATCCTGACCGTTGAGCTTGCTGTCGGCGTAGATAAGGAACAAGTTGGTGGCCTGAGCCTTGAGTGACAGCGAATTAAGTTTAATCTTCTCAATCCACTTCCTCGGGAAGTCGTAAGAAAGCGAGATCTCCTTCATACGGATGAAATCACCTCTGGCGATTCGCTCGGTCGAGTAGTTGTAGGCGCTGTAAGCCTTGCGGAGGTTGGTGTCCTGCCTGTTCTGCCATACACTCGCGATGGCCGGAACGCTGGTGGTGTTCTCGTCTCCAGGGACAGTCCAACGGTTGGCGAACTCCTTAGGCATGGAGTCGAGATCATTGTAGGTGTTGCTGAAGACAGGGTCAAGACGGATAACGTTTCCAAATGAGTACGTCATGAACACATTGAAGCGGAAGCCGTAGAACTCGAAGATGTTGCCGAGAGATCCGACATCGGTAGGATCTGCGTTTCCGGAATACTTAAGCCACTTGGAAAGGCCCTCAGAGTCAGAGTACTGGAAGTTGATGCCGCTGACAGTGGACTCGCCGTCCTCATTGATGAAGGTAGGAAGACCGTTTGAGTTCAGACCGGTGAACGGAATGGAGAATATTCCTCGAACAGGATAACCCTCCTGCGCGAATCCGTTACCAGTGATAAGGTCGATGGCTCTCATGGTCGTCTTAAGGTTGGTCACCTCATTGTGAGAATGAGAGTAGATGAAGTTGGTCGTCCAAGTGAAGTTCTTCTTCACAATGTTCTTGGTGGTGAGAGAAATCTCGACACCGTCAGACTTCATGGAAGCGATGTTACCAAGTTTCCCAACCTGACCGCCGAGACCCTGGGTGTTGATGACACCGATAAGGTCATAGTTGTCACGTGTGAACCAATCGAAGGTGAAATTGATGCGGTTGTCAATGAAACCGGCCTCAAGACCGAGGTTCAGTTCCTTCTTCTTCTCGTAAGTCAGATCTGTGTTCGCAAGGTCAGAGATGTAAAGCATGGATTCCTTCACGGAAGTGAACGGTCTCCACGGATTCTTGGAAGAGATCACCACAGCCGAGTTGGTCACTGTCGAAGGACCTCTGTCGGCGGTAAGTGAATAAGAAGCCTTGAGGGAAAGGTGAGAGATCGCGTTGAGCGGTTTCATCCATTCCTCCTCATGAAGGTTCCACGCACCAGAGATGTTCCATGTAGGAAGCCAGCGGGCCTGACGGCTCTTTCCAAGCTTATTGGTACCCTCGTAGCGGATTGTGCCGTTCAAGGTGTAGCGGCCCATATAAGAATATGTACCATTGGCGAAGAACGCGGCGGAGCGGACATGAGTGTTGGTCATGGTGTAGTAGTCACTGTTCTCCTCGTTGCCCTTCTTGAACACGTTGTAGTTGTAGTTAGGAGTCTCACCCATTCCGTACTGGATACCCCACGCGCGGAACCAAGTTCCATGACGCTCGGTGCTGTTGATCTCGGTACCGCCGAAAAGATTGACGATGTGTTTTTCGGCGAATGTCTCGCTGTAATTGGCTGTGGCACGGAAATCCCAACCGAGCAACGAGTTGTCAGTCCTCTCGTAGATACCACCTTTAGGAAGAACAGAAATAGGCAATGCGTAAGGGTTGTCCGGATCCTTGTAAAGGAACGGGTTGTTGTCCCTGATGGTGGCGGTGTCCATCGCGCGGTAAGCGAGAGACTGGTTGGATTCGTCAAGGATGTTGTGCTCCTGTGAAGAAGTCGTGTACTTGACAGCACCGAGAGCACTCAGTTCCAACTGTTTGAAAGGCTTGGCCTTCAATTCTCCCTGAATACGGATGTCAGTCACGCCCAAGTCGATGTAGTTGTTGTCAAGCTCATGCATGATGTTGAACGGAGCGTAGTTTCTCGTGTAGTACTCATTGGCGTCAAGCGCGCGTGAGGTGTTGAGCGCGTATGAGTAAGGGTTGATGTCGAAGTCACGCTTCACCTCACCCGAAACCACATCCATCGTCTGTCCGAGGGTTCCCGGCGCACGCTGCTTACGGAAAGAAGCGTTGCTGATGAGGTTGAAAGTGAATATGTCACTGAACTTGAAAGTCGTGTTGAGGTTGCCGGTGTAACGAGAAACGGAACTCTGTTTTGTCCAACCCGGATCCTGCATCACAGAAAGAGACGCGTAATAGGTGGCGTTCTCTGAACCACCGGAAGCGCTCAAGGAATGGTTGCTCTGCAGAGCGTTGCTGAAGAGAGTGCCGAACCAGTCAGTGTTCCTGTACTCGGCAGCCCTGAGGTATTCAGCCCTGGCAGCCGCCGTGTTCGCGAGACCGAACTGTCCGGATGTCTTGTCATACTGACCGATCAACTGGTACATCTTACCATAGACTCCGCTGTCTGAGGCGTTTGCCAAAGAAGCATAATTAAGGTAACCCTTCTGCTGGAGTTCCTGGTAGATTTCCATCTGATCCTGCGAGTTCATTATGTTGAACGTGCGGTAAGACGGTTTGAGCCTTGTTGTGAACTCGCCTGTGTAGTTGAGTCTGAACGATCCCGCACGGCCCTTCTTGGTCGTGACGACAATCACACCGGCCATAGCCCTCGCGCCATAGATAGAGGTGGCGGAGCCATCCTTGAGGATATCGAAGACTTCTATGTCATCGGAGTTGAGTCCTGCGATCGCCGAAGAGATAAGAGTGGAGGCGTCACCAGAAGAAAGCTGGTCTGCGCTGACATCCACAACATCCTCCATGATCACGCCATCGACAACCCAAAGCGGCTTTGATGAGCCGTAGATGGAAGTGGCGCCACGGACACGGATCTTAGGAGCTGTTCCGAACGTTCCCGACACATTCTGCACGGACACACCGGCGACACGTCCCTCAAGGGAGCGGCTGACATCGGTGAGACCATCGATCTTCGCCGATTCCGCGTCCAGCTTGGCCGTGGAACCCGTGAAAAGACGGCGGTCCATTTTCTGCATACCAGTGACGACTACCCCCTCAAGAAGCTGAGAGTCCGGGGTCAATGCCACATTGATTGTGGTTTTACCTTTGACGGCCACCTCTTTCTGCTCATATCCCATGGATGAGAAGATGATAGTACCATCACTTGGCACGGGGATTGAATAACGCCCATCGGCGTCACTGCTGCTTCCCTTGGTGGAGCCTTTTACCTGACAGAACGCGAAAGGTATCGGCTCACCTGTAGAAGCATCAGTAACGACACCGGTCACAGAAATGTTCTGTGCCGATGAAGTGATCGCCACGAAAAGTGAAATCACCGCGAGAAAAAATCTGCTTTTTTTCATCGATACTTGTTTTATATACATTACTATACACTATTCAAATTAGTGAACAAGAGACTGCTGCCGTCTGCAAATAGTCTCTTTCTCACAAGTAAAAGTTCGATCCTTGGAACGCTTTTGGAGACATTCCAGAAAGAATGCCTGAGAGTTTGAACCACTAACCAACTCAATAATCGCCAGGCTAAAGTCATTACGGATCCACCTTACCGCATCTTAAATGCTTTGCTGACAAATTTTGACCGCAAATATTGCAATTTATTTTTTCTATTACAAATTTCACTTTTTATCCGCGAACTAATCATTTCTCCGATTTCCACGCCCATATCTTACGAATCCAAATCACTGCACATGATATTCAATAAATCTCTGCCGAAATGAATCGGCATATAATTAAAATACTAATTAAAATACTTTTTTAAAAAAACATAAGTAACCCTAAAAAGAGGAATGACAGGTCATTTTTCTGTCATTCCTCTCTGAAATCAGGCTATTAAAACAAAGATCAGGCTACCTTCCATATTTCTTGAAAACCTTGTCGATCAAGGCTGCCTTGTCCGCACGGTTTTCCAGAAGGACTGATTTCAGAATCTTTATGTCATTCGTGTAGTATCCCATGCAGTCCAGGATGTCCGAGCGGCTGATTCCTCCTGCTTCAAGTTCGGATAAAATCTGAGATTTGAACCAATATTCATTGCCAAAGCCAGGATTTCTCCCGTAACGTTCCTTGTACAATGCGTTTTCCATGTAATATGCCCACATCTCGCCGATCTCGCAATAGCCTGCGTTCTCTCCATTGCCGGTGCCATAGCAGTCACCGGTTGAAATGTACGAGGTAAGAATGTAGGTAGCATACTTACGCCAATAGTCCGTCCCCACCTTGTTGAAATGACTGGCATGTGCCATCTCATGCACTGTGGTTGAGTACAATGCCGCGTAGTCCCCGTTCTTGTCCTTGGAGCCGATCGTGATGTCCGGAGCGAAAATCCTCACGATGGACGCGTATTTACCGATATACTTGCTGACCAGTTTGTTGTCAAGCAACGCTCCGTGATGCATCATCAGAGTGCTGGATGGCCTGAGAATATTCAGAATCCAGAACCTCAGGTTCTTGGGAGGCATGGTGACGCCTGTTGCCTGACACTTCTTGAAGTAGTCGTATGCGGCGTTGTTGACCACACACCTGCGGAACAAGGTGGCGTCTGAATTTTTGTCGATAGTGAGATCAATCCCTGTCGATGATCCTTTGCCGATTGCCGAGATCGAGGCCGGAATCAAAATCAGATTCAGTCCGATCGAGAATCCGACCCTGTTCTTGAAGCAGATCCTGTAACGAGGCCTGGCGGAAAACTTGCGGGAAAACTCGTAGTTGCCGTTCTCGTCCGTGTAAGTCGTGGCGATCTTCACAAAGACATTAGCCACCATCTTGACACCGGCGACACCAACTGTCTTCTTGCTCCTAAGTTTGTCATCGACAATCGTGATCCTTCCGGAAGGCCTGGCCTTAGCCCTTGTCTCAGGCTCAAGCAGGCCATTGTTGCCTGTAACCTCGAAGGCCATCCTCTCCACCGCGTTCCAGTCAAAGTCACCAGGACTTCTGGTCTCCACTTCCTCATCCGGGATAAAACATTCCTCCAGAATCTCATAACGGATTCCTTGCGGGAAATCGAAATCCGGCGGAACCACAGCGTACTGCCACGTGATCTCTCCCTCCGGAACAGACGGATCATGGTAGTAGTCACCATCCCTTAGGATCTCACAATCCATAGGATGATCCAGCATCTCCACACCAAGATCCGAGAGAAGATTGAACTGCACCGTGTCCTTGGGGAGGAAACGGACATAGTAATCAGTGACCGGGACACTCACCTCCCCTCTTGTAGGATACAAAGCCGCAAGAGCCTTGCCGACATTGGTCACAGAATAAGGGTTTTCAAGCTTCCGTCCCAGCTCGATCACATCATGAGCCACGACCTCGACATTCTCCTTTGTGCTGACAGGGCTGACCTCCACCGGAGACCCTCCCTCTTTGCCGCACGACACCAGCACCAGAGCCGGCAGCATCATTTTGAAGAACCATTTCATTGTTCAGTTGGTTTTTAGTTACGATGCAAAGGTAGAGACGACTATCCGTGGGTTGAAATATTCAACGGTTAATTGAAGAATCGGCATTTCTTGGCAATTCAAGGGCTATTTTTTATCTTTGCAGACAACATTTTTTCAGGAAAATATGGGAATATTCAGAAATTCCGCGGTTTATGCGGCATCCATAGCACTGATCATCAGTGGATTCAGCTTTTCTGCCAAGGCGCAGACGTATAGGGACAAGATCGAGGAGAATCCGGAAAGAGCCGGAGGAGTCTATCATTATTATGAATATGCTCCTTCCGCCTTGACGAAAGCGCCGAAAGGCTACAAGCCATTCTATATCAGCCACTACGGAAGGCACGGATCACGCTATCACACCAGCGCGAACCTTTTCAAGGGGGCTGTCGAGACCCTTTCCTCCGCAGAAAAGGCTGGATTGCTTACCGAAGAGGGCAAGCTGCTGAAGATGCAGATCGACTCAATCAACATGGAGCATCAAGGGATGTTCGGGATGTTGACCGAGAGAGGCGCCGCCGAGCATCGTGGAATCGCGGAAAGGATGTCAGCTGATTATCCGGAGGTGTTCAACGGCAAACGCGGCGAGGTGGAGTGCGTCTCCAGTTACTGGCCAAGATGTCTGGTCAGCATGGCCAACTTCACTTCAGCGATAAAGGAAAGGAACGGAGCTCTGAAATTTCATTACCTGACAGGGCCTAAGTACCTGGATTACATCAGCATGGACCTCGACACGAAAAATGTCACGAAAGAGTCCAACGTCCTCAGGCGACATCTTCTTGACAGCCTGGTCTCCTATGACAGGTTCTTCAGCGCGATGTTCACTGATCCAGCCAAGGCGACCGAGTTCATCCCCAAGCCCAAAGAGTTCATGGACAACGTGTTCCTTGCGGGCAGCATCAGCCCTAACACTTTGGCACATCCTGACATATTCAGCCACTTCACCACTGATGAATTGATCGGGCTTGGGATATCAAGGAACAACAAGCTTTACTTCAGCTTCGGTATATCAGCCGAGGAGGGTGAATATGTCTCTTCCATCGCAAAACCGCTCATCGAAGACATTGTCGCCAAGGCTGACGAAGCCGTCAAACCGGAAAGCGGCAGAGCTGCGGATCTAAGGTTCGGCCATGACGTGGGACTTCTCCCGCTTATCGGCACAATCGGCATCGCCGGAATGGAGGAGAGATGGAAGTCACTGGACGTGCACCGGCACTGGTTCGATTTCGAAATGATGCCTATGGCATCCAACCTTCAGATGATCTTCTTCAGGAACAGGAAGGGTGATGTGCTCGTGAAGCTTGTGTACAACGACAAAGAGACTTATATTCCCGCCGTACAGACTTACAACGGTGTATTCCACAAATGGAATGATCTTCGCGAATATCTTGTAAAAACAGCCGCCGCCATCTCTGACGAGCATATCGTCAAGGACAACGACGGCAAGGAGCGTACAGGAGTAGCCGGAATGTAGTCTAGAAATAGACCACCGTCTTCTGTTCGATCGAAGACATAAGCGAGTTGGCCAGGCGGCTCACTCCGAAACGGAACAAGTCCTTGTTCATCCACTCGTTTCCAAGGATGGATTTCACTATTGAATGATAGCATACCGCATCTTTCGATGTGGAGATTCCGCCTGCGGCCTTGAAGCCGACTTTCCTGCCGGTCTTATCGTAGAAAGCCTTGATGCTCTCGCACATTACATAGGCGGCCATAGGTGTGGCGTTCACGCTCACCTTGCCTGTGGAAGTCTTGATGAAGTCCGCGCCTTCTTCCATGGCAAGGAACGAGGCGTTGGCAATGTTTTCCGGAGTGACCAGAAGACCTGTCTCCAGAATCACCTTCAATGTGACTTTTCGGCCGGCTTTCGCGGCAGCTTCGTCAATGGCCGCCCTGATTGCACGGATTTCTTTCCTTGCGGACTCCTCGTCACCGGCCATAAAGGAGTTAAGAGCCAAGACAATGTCGATCTCGTCAGCTCCGGCCTCCACAGCCATCTCACATTCCTTGACCTTCACCTCGATGAAACTTTGGGATGTCGGGAAGCAGCCAGCCACAGCGGTGACATGAACCTCATGGCTGGCGAGACTCTCCCTTACAACGGAGGCGAAATTCGGGAACACACAGACCGAAGCCGGAAGAGGGTATTCCGGGAAATCCTTCATGAAGGAATTGACCTTGCCTACCAATTTCTTCACGGACGCTGGGGTATCCTCTGTACGGAGGGTCGTCAAATCCATGAGTGACAAGCAATTGCGGAGGACTTCAGGAGAAGTCACATTGTCGATGTTGGCCGCGATGGCGTCCAACCTTTTGCTGATCCGTTCCTTATCCGGAGCGTAACCATACTTTGCGAACAAAGATTCCATATTATCAACTTAATTTTTTAATATTCTGTGTGGAAGTGCTGTCTAACCCCTTATCTGAATCGTGTACCCCTCTTCAATCAAAGGCTTTACCAGTCCCCGCATCTCATCCGCCGAAAACTTCTCAAGCCCTTCGGCCGGTGTCTCCCGGTCAAGGGTATAGACCATCACTTCTCTCGGTTTAAGTTTTCTTACTATATTCATCCATCCTTCAAGGACTTCCGGAGAGGAAGAATCAAAGAATGGGGATCTGAGGAACATTGTCTGAAGAACAAATTCCCCGCCAAACCTCATCAAATCCGCAACAACATCCTCGACATGATATTCCCCCTGCGGCTGATTGATCCGGCCCGCAAGTTCATCGGTCGGAGCGTCAATCTTAAGAATCGGATTGTCCACCTTCCTCAAAGCCTCGAAGACATCCTCTCTGAATATCCTTGTGGCGTTCGACAGAACCGACACTTTCGCCTGCGGGAAATATTTGTCTCTCAGCGCGATGGTAATGTCAATAATTTCAGCGAAATCAGGATTCAGAGTCGGCTCTCCATCTCCGGAAAACGTTATGGAGTCAATCGGAGTACCCGCACCGCTGCATTCCTTCAGTTTCGCCTCCAAAGTCTCGTGAAGTTCTCCGGCAGTCGGAAGCTTACGGTCTCCCCTGCCATCCTTGTTCCAGCCACACTCGCAATAAACGCAATCGAAATTGCACAGTTTTCCTTTCGTCGGAAGCAGATTGATTCCGAGCGAAGAGCCCAACCTTCTGGAGTGTATCGGCCCGAACACAAGTTCCTCTCGCATCATGGCTAAATAATTCTACGTGACCGGCTTTCGGAAGTGAGGCGGTCACCGTCAAGATTCTCGACAGCCACCAGACCAGGCTTCATTCCGACAGCGATGCGGCCATATTCATTCTCTTTCGACAGGAACTCAGCTCCGTTGCGGCAGGCCCATGTAAGCAGTTCATTCAAGCCCACCTCAGGGAAAGCGTCCTGAAGACAACACAACTCGGCGACAATGTCAAGGTCGTCATTGCTGGAAAGCGAATCCGTGCCTACAGTGATTTTCAAGCCATTGCGACGCATCAGCGACACAGGAGGCAAAGCGTTGTGAATGAATATATTCGACAACGGGCAAAGAGCCACGAACGGGTGATTCATCACTTTCTTCACGGCATCGATTCCCTCCTGGTCCATGCAGACCTCGTGGACAAGCAGGATATGCTCGTCAAAAGGAGCCGGATGTGCTTTCTCCAGCCGGTCTATGAAATAGAGCAGGGATGACTTGCCTGTCACAGGTGGCACACTCATCCCGGCGGCCTTTCGGTTATCCCACATGGCTCCACGGCCGTATTTCAGCATATCCTCCTCTTCCTCTGTCTCTTCCGAGTGGAATGACAGGAAGCCGGACTTCAAGCCTTCGGCCGAGACTGCTGTGACAAGCTCCGGGCTCATCGTGTAGCAAGCGTGCGGGATAGGAGCGGCGTCAAGTCCATATCCATCAGCCACTGCCTTGAGTCTCAAGACATTCTCCATCACGGAAGCACAGTCCTGAGGTTCCGTCCCGAATACCTCCAGAAAGGTTCTGGTGTACATGGGAGATGCCTTCTTGATGGCGAATGTGTCGGCACAGTTGCTGATGTCCGCCATAGCGGACACTCCACGGTCCCACATCACTTTCATCCAATGAGATATGTCGTGAAGTTTCTCGTCCAGACTTTTGTTGTCACGCATCTCATTGATCTGGTCGATGAATCCGGCCATGCCGGTTCCCTTGCGGAACGATTTCCAGAGATAGGAAAGTTCCAGATGGCAATGAGTGTTGACAAATCCAGGCACGACAGCCCCCTTTACAAAGGCATTTTCACGCCCCGGATCCGAACATTCGCCTACCGATGTCACGGTGCCGTCGCTGTCAAACTCAACGAATCCGTTCCTGATAGGCTTGTCCTCATTCAACGTGAAGACATATTCAGCTGCTATTCTATTCATTCTTAATCAATAAATCTTTCACCGGAGCCAACTCCAACCTTCTGATGGATTTCTCAGGATTGATGTCATGAAGCGGTTCTGACTTCATGGCGGCTGCCTGACCCGCCGTCTTTGTCATAGGAATTGTATCCTTCTCCGGCACTATTGCCGTCGTGTCTCTTATGACAAGGCGCGGACCATGGAAAACCGTGTCCTCGACAACAGGGACAGGACGATAGACTCCAAGGGAATCCTTCTCGATCCCTACACGGTCTGTCATGGCATCAACATCGAACACATCAAGAAATGAATTGAAGGTTTTCGCCTTGACTGACTTCCAAACCTTGGCCAGCGAATCTGCCTCATGCTGAAGCCTGTCCTCCAACTCAATCTCCGCGTTGATCGCGTTCAGTTCCTTCCTCAGATCCTTCTCCACGCGTCCCAACATCTCGGCATAGCGTTTAGGATCATTGAGATAGCGGTCCACACTCTTCTGGTAGTCCTTGAGCGTGAAACCATATTTCTCAAATATAGGCTCATAGAACCATGTGGTGTCCGCCATCCCGTTCTTGTCTGGATTCTCGGCGAGCCATTGGTCGGCAAGAAGCATCTCACGATAGATCCTCTCCATCTTGCGCACGGGTATCACACGCCCCTCACGACTGCAGGAGACTACAGCCGACACCAGAACCATCAATGGAAGAACTATCCTGAGAACCTTTTTCATAAGCTTACCTCAATGTCGCTCCGTACTCGTTCTGGAAAGTAGAGAGAAGCTTCTTCATTATCCTCTCCACATCCTCGTCCGTCAATGTCTTCTCCAGATCCTGAAGCACGAATCCGAGGGCGTACTGCTTCTTGCCGGCCGGAATCTTGTCCCCACGATAGACATCGAACAGGGTCACCTGTTTGAGAAGTTTCTTGCCAGCCTTGAACGAACTCTTGTAAAGGTCAGCGTAGCTTACGCTCTCGTCAAGCAGCAAAGCGAAATCCCTTCTGACCTCAGGGAACTTAGGCATCTCCTTGAAGGCGACCTTGTCCCTCTTCACAAGTTGGAACAAGGTGTTCCAGTTGATCTCTGCGGCGAACACAGGCTGGCGCACACCGAACTTCTTCGCGATGGCCGGAGACACTGTGCCAAGTACCGCGAGCGGCAGATGCTGCCCCGGAAGGGCATAAGCGACACCTTCACTGAATATGTCAGCGGGAGCCGCGGTGGCCTCCATCTGGTAAAGATTCGCTCCGAAGCGCCTCAGAAGCAGATCCACATAGCCTTTCAGTTCAAAGAAACTGCTCTTGCCCGGCTGGCTGTTCCAGGATTTCTCAGGAGTTCCGGTGACGAACATCGAGAACGCAGGATGCTCCTCGTAGGAAGCCAGCGTCTTGCCGTCCATCTCAGGATTACGGCTGTAAACGGAGCCATATTCAAAGAGTTTCATCGACGAGATCTGACGGTTCAGGTTGTATGCCACAACCTCAAGGCCGCTGAATATGAGGGTCTGCCTCATCACGTTCAAGTCTGAGCTCAGAGGGTTGACGATTATCACGCTCTTCTCCTCCGGGAATGTGGTAAGTCCCTTATAGTAAGCCCCCTTGGTGAGGGAATTGTTCATTATCTCGACAAAGCCGTTGGCGGCCAGGAAGTTGGATATTCCGTTGCGGATAGCCTCCGGCTCAGGTGAAGGGGTTGCGTTGACGGACATCTTCATGTGCTGAGGCAGGTCGATGTTGTTGTAGCCGTAGATTCGGAGAATCTCTTCGACCACGTCACACTCTCTTGTGACATCGATCATATAGGTCGGCGCGGCGACCTTGGCTCCACCCTCTCTCCTCTCGATGAACTCGTAGGTGAGGGCTGTAAGTATCTTCTCAATCGTGTCGTGTCCGATCTTCTTGCCGATGAACCTTTCGATGCGGTCGTAGTCAAGGTCGATGACCTTCTTCTCGATCTTCTCAGGATAAAACTCCTCGATTCCTCCGACAATCTCTCCGCCGGCCACTTCCTGAATCAGCAGTGCGGCGCGCTTGGCGGCATATTCATTGATTCCAGGATCGGCTCCTCTCTCGTAGCGGAATGAGGCGTCGGTCTGGAGAGTATGTCTCTTTGAGGTCTTGCGGATAGAGCCCGGATCGAAGTAGGCGCTCTCCACGAATACATTCACAGTCTCGGCCTTAACGCCGGAATCGATGCCGCCGAACACTCCGGCGATGCACATCGGACCGTCAGCGTTGGCGATAACGATGTCCTCGGCTGAGAGTTTTCTCTCAGTCTCGTCCAGGGTGACAATCTTCTCTCCCTCGGCGGCCCTTCTCACGATAACCTTTCCTCCGGTGATCTTGTCGGCGTCGAAAGTATGCAGAGGCTGGCCAAGCTCGAAAAGGATGAAGTTGGACACATCCACCACATTGTCGATAGGCCTGAGTCCGATTGACATCAGCTTCTTCTGAAGCCATTCAGGTGAAGGGCCGACCTTCACACCCTTGATCGTGATCCCGCAATAGCGAGGAGCGGCTGTCGCATCCTGCACTTCCACTGGAATGCCTTTGCCCTCACCCGGTTTCCAAGCGTCAACAGAAGGGTACTTGAATGAGCAAGGAATATTATTGAGCGTCATCCAGGCATAGAGGTCGCGGGCCACACCGATGTGTGAGGCGGCGTCCACCCTGTTGGCTGTGATCTCATATTCAATGACGGCCTCGGTCTTGAGATGGAGATAGTCCTTCGCAGAGGTTCCGACCGGCGCGTCGGCAGGGAGAACCTTGATGCCGGCATGGTCGTTGCCGATTCCGAGCTCGTCCTCGGCGCAGATCATTCCGAAAGACTCTACGCCACGAATCTTGGACTTCTTGATCTTGAAGTCTCCCGGGAGCACGGCTCCGATGCGGGCGAAGAGAACTTTCTGGCCGGCGGCCACGTTAGGAGCGCCGCAGACAACGGTCAGAGGGTCGCCGGTGCCATCGTTGACTTTCGTGACATGAAGATGGTCAGAGTCAGGATGCGCCTCGCACTCAAGCACCTCGGCGACAACGACTCCGGCAAGTCCACCAGGGACCTCTTCCTGTTCCTCGACACCATCGACCTCGATTCCTATAGCTGTCATAGCGTCCGCGATCTGCTGCGGAGTAAGATCGGATTCAAGATAATCCTTTAGCCAATTGTAAGAAAGCTTCATATTTCTGATGTTTTATTTGTCAATATCCTCTCTGGAGAACAGTGAGCCCACGAACTCCTTCTTGTCAAACACTTTCAGGTCATCAATGCCCTCGCCGATCCCGATGAACTTGACCGGAACCTTCAACTGGTCAACGATTCCGATGACGACCCCGCCTTTCGCCGTGCCGTCCAGCTTGGTGATAGCCAGTGATGTTATGTCTGTCGCCCGTGAGAATTCCTTGGCCTGCTGGTAGGCGTTCTGACCTGTCGATGCATCCAGCACGAGAAGCACCTCATGCGGAGCGTCCGGGATGACCTTACGCATCACGTTACGGATTTTTGTCAGCTCGTTCATCAAGTCGATTCTGTTGTGGAGCCTTCCGGCGGTGTCGATCAGTACAACGTCAGCACCCTTGGCCACCGCAGACTTTACAGTGTCGAAAGCCACAGAGGCCGGATCAGCGCCCATGCCCTGCTTTACAATCTCCACGTCTGCCCTTTCGGCCCAGATCTGGAGCTGGTCAACGGCGGCAGCCCTGAACGTGTCGGCGGCTCCGATCATCACTTTCTTGCCCATCGCCTTGTAGCGGGCGGCAAGTTTTCCGATGGTCGTGGTCTTGCCCACACCGTTCACTCCGACAACCATCACGACAAGAGGTTTCTTCGTCAAGTCGAACGGTTCCTTAGGAGATTCCTCTCCATCAATATCCAGAAGCGTTCCAATCTCGTCACGAAGCATGTCCACCAGTTCGTCGAAGGACATGTACCTGTCCTTGCTGACCCTTTCCTCAAGGCTGTCAACGATCTTGAGCGTGGTGTCCACGCCCATATCCGACGCGACTAGCGCTTCCTCGATGGCATCGAGAACGCTGTCGTCCACCTTGGACTTGCCGATTATCGACCTTGAAAGCCTCTGGAAGAAGCCCTCTTTCGTCTTCTTCACACCTCTGTCAAACAATCCCATAACGTTATCATTTGTAAACTTACAAATTTAGTGAAAACCGAGCGCAATGTGAAATTTATTTCAACATTGCCGAGGTGCATCCTAAATTCGCCGTCAGGCAAATTAGTGAAAACCGAGCGCAATGTGAAATTTATTTCAAACATTGCCGAGGTGCATCCTAAATTCGCCGTCAGGCAAATTAGTGAAAACCGAGCGCAATGTGAAATTTATTTCAAACATTGCCGAAAAAGGCGCAGACGGAATCCGCCTGCGCCTTCGCTATCATATTCACGGAAATTACTTTTTGTCCGCGAAGAAATCCTTTGTCTTTTCAGCCTCAACGAGGAGTTCAGTGAAGACGTAAGCTCCGGTCTTTGGTGACTTGTCCATACGGATGCACTTCACCATGCTCTTTGCGCCAGCCTTGGCGGCGAATGTAGCGACTGCTTTCTTTGCCATAGTCTATATCTCCAAATTTACTTGATTTCACGATGAACAGTCACCTTGTGGAGGTAAGGATTGTACTTCTTACGCTCGATACGCTCAGGAGTGTTCTTCTTGTTCTTGGTTGTGATGTACCTTGAGATTCCCGGCACACCGCTTGCTTTCTGCTCAGTGCATTCGAGGATGACCTGCACCCTGTTTCCTTTTGCTTTCTTTGCCATAACTCAATAGATTTTAAACAAGGCCGACATATCCTTTAGCCTGTGCCTCTCTGAGAGCGGCGTCAAGGCCTTTCTTCTCGATGGTTCTCATTCCTTTGCAGGAAACCTTCAGTGTGATGTACCTCTGCTCAGCCTCTGACCAGAACTTCTTGGTCTTGAGGTTGAGGGCGAACTCGCGCTTGGTGCGAAGCTTTGAGTGAGCGACATTGTTGCCGATCATTCTCTTTCGTCCTGTGATTTGACAAACTTTTGCCATAATATTTTACTTTTTTATTGATTCAAAATAAATTGCGGGGCTGCAAATTTCGCTCTAAATTTTCAGAATCGCAAATAAATCAGACAATTTTGAAGAATCTGCGCCACCGTATGTTGTTAGGGAACTTCCGACCGGCATCAGTTGAGAGCCAAACCATGGCTGGCCTTCCAACTATGTGATCCTCAGGGACGAAACCCCAGTACCTTGAGTCCAGGGAATTATGCCTGTTGTCCCCCATCATGAAATAGTAGTCCATCTCGAAAGTGTAGCTTGAAGCCTCCTTCCCGTCAATGAATATCTTACCGTCAGCTGTCGTCCTCAACTCATGCCCTTCGTAGGCAGAGATGATCCTCTCGTAAAGAGGAAGGTTCTCAAGTGTGAGAGCCACAGTCGCACCCTTCTCAGGGATCCAGAGCGGACCGTAATAGTCACGGGTCCATCCGGAGTTCTCGGTGAACGGGAACAGACTGAGGTAGGAATCGGGGTAATCCGGCGGATAAACGTCCAGATTGGGCTCGACACTCACAACTGAGGAAATCCTGCCGACCTCATCAAGCATGGCTTGCGTAAGAGGCATGGCCGGATAGCCAGGCAGACTGCCATCGAAATATAGTTCCTCAAGATTGAGGCCCAGTTTCTCAAGAGTCCTTGAATTGATCCTTCCGCCCGAAGTCACTACAGTGTAGGACAACTGGATTCCAGGATATACCTCCTGTTTCTCCCCATTGGTATAAACCAGACCATCGACCACCGAAAGCGTGTCCCCCGGAAGAGCCACACATCTCTTGACATAATGGTCTCTCTTATCGACAGGACGGACCTTTATCGGACCTCCGCTGGCAATGGTGTAAGCCTTACCCGCGTTTCTGACCCATGCGTGGTAATCCTCGGACGGGAAGCGGGACAGTACCGTGTCGCCGTCAGGGAAATTGAACACCACATAATCCCCTCTTCTGACGTTCCGGAAGCCTTTCAGACGGCGGTAGTCATTCTGGATTAAAGTCGAATATGACTCTTTTCCGAATATGACGTTGTGCGTGAAAGGAACCGAAAGCGGCGTCTGCGGAACCTTAGGGCCGAAAGCCACCTTGCTGACGAAAAGGTGATCCCCCGTGAAGAGGGAGCTTTCCATCGACGATGAAGGAATCTTGAAGGCCTGGAAGAAGAATATATTGATGAACGTCACGACGATGACAGCGAATATTATGGCGTCAAGCCAATCGAGCCAGACGTTTCGTTTCTCCCCTTCCTTGTACTCCTTCTTCCAGAACATCCATTTCACCTTGTGGGTGATGTGATGGTCAAAGATGACGGCAAGGCCGAAGAGCCACCAATAATTCCCGAGCCAGATCACCCACAGCACATAGAGAACGGACCAGAAGCCCATCCTTACCCATTTGTTGTGGTATGTTTCCCTCAAGCTCACTTTTCAGACACTATTTTACAGAATTGACGATTGCTTCGAACGCCTGTGGGTTGTTCATGGCGAGGTCAGCGAGAACCTTGCGGTTGAGACCGATGTTCTGCTTCGCGAGCTTGCCCATGAACTGAGAGTAAGAGATGCCGTACTGACGGGCAGCGGCGTTGATTCTCTGGATCCAGAGGGCACGGAAATTACGCTTCTTGGCCTTGCGGTCACGATAAGCGTAGGTGAGACCTTTCTCGTAGGTGTTCTTCGCTACAGTCCAGACATTCTTTCTGGAGAGGAAATTACCGCGGGTTCTCTTGAGAATCTTCTTGCGGCGAGCCCTTGAGGCTA
>OIEN01000076.1_pt1 | contig 81851 bp, 70 predicted proteins | sample 1581741 | NCBI WGS metagenome assembly OIEN01 (sample SAMN01760944, study PRJEB22395) | human gut metagenome | reverse complement strand
TTGTTAAAGTTTATGGTGAAGAGGCATATATTTTTTCTGAATATTTCATCGATGTGGTAATACCATTCAATAAAGAAGGTTTTGATAAGACAACCAGAAAAGCAACCACGACACAACCAGAAAACATAGAAGAGGAAATAATTCAACTAATTAAAAATAATGGAAATATTTCGAGAAAAGACATGGCAATTGTTTTGCATAAAACAGAGGGAAGCATTAGGCATTATCTAAAAAATTACAGGAGCGAAAGATTATCAAGCATTCAGGGCCTGACAAAGGTGGCTATTGGGAAATAATCGATAATAAGAAGGATTGACCTTTTTGACATTAATATTTAGGGTGTATTGTAATTGTTATGGCGATATTTTCTACAAAGGCCTTAGCGAAGAAGAGGCAAGTTAGTTGGACAGATTGTAGAATAAAGTAAAGGAGAATCTAAAAGATGAATAAGAATGTAATCATAAGGCAAATCCAAGTCAAAGATGTAATGACCAAGTCTAACGCTCCTATCGGCGGATATTGTGTCAACCCTTATATCGGATGCACACATGGCTGCAGATACTGCTATGCCTCATTCATGAAAAGATTCACAGGCCACACGGAAGAATGGGGAACGTTTTTGGATGTCAAAAACTGGCAGCCGATCAAGAATCTGGATAAATTCAAAGGCGAGCATATCATCATTGGGACCGTGACTGATGGATATCTGCCAGAAGAGGCCAAATACAAGAACACTAGAAAACTATTGGAACAATTGGTTGGCGTTGACGCAGAACTGTTGATATGCACGAAATCCGATTTGGTAGTTAGGGATTTGGATTTGTTAAAGAAATTCGACAAAGTCACGGTTTCTTGGTCAATTAACACCTTAGACGAAGATTTTAGAAACGACATGGACGGTTCTGTGTCAATAGAAAGAAAATTAAAAGCAATGAAGGAAGTGTATGATGCTGGGATTAGAACGGTATGCTTCATTTCGCCGGTATTCCCAGGCATCACGGATTTCAAGAAGATATTCGAAATAGTTAAAGATCAATGCGATTTGATATGGCTTGAAAACCTTAACCTAAGAGGTGGATTCAAAGGGAAAATAATGGATTATATCAAAGAAAAACATCCAGATTTGTATCCTTTATACGAAAATATATATAATAAAAAAGACAGGAGCTATTTTGAAGAATTAGAAAAAGAGGCAGAGCAATTAGCCAAAGACAACGATTGTCCATTCGTGGATAACGAAACACCATATGGAAGAGCCAAAAAAGGTCATCCAGTCATCGTTGACTATTTCTATCACGAAGAGGTTAGAGGTTCAAACAACACAGGAAAAAGAAATAGAAAGTAATCTGGGATTCATGAAAGGACCATCGCCACATAATAGACAATAGGATTGATACCAAAAATATCAGTTCTTTTTTATGGTTATTGTTTTAAATAATTTGAATAGTTCTTCTTTAAAAGGCGTCTTGTTATGATAACAAAAAGTATATAAGGTTGACGATTTTTATACCGTTTAGATTAGTAACATATGTTTTATCAGTTGTGATAATTGTTTTTTCATAAAAATCATGTGTAGAGCGAAATGGGGCAATTTCTCGTTCCTGTGTCTTTTTACCTACTAGCGTTTCAGTAACTTGAAAATAACGTGTTTCTTCTTTATTTATCGCAACGAAGTCTATTTCTTTAGTGTCGTTTTTACCAACATAGACTTGATAGCCACGGCGAAGAAGTTCTAAATACACAACGTTTTCGATCGAATGACCATAATTTTCGAGATTGTATCCGACAATGGCGTTTTTTAAACCAGTATCTGCAAGATAGTATTTTTCAAGTGATTTTAAGACCTCTTTACCTTTAACGTCATAGCGGTCTGCGCGGTAAATAATGAATGCATTTTCAAGCATTTGGAGGAGATTGCCAATTGTGGCAGGGCGCAGTGCCGTGTCGAGCTTTGCTTCGTTTGCAATATATTTTGCAATACTGTTTGTAGAGGTGATACTGCCTACATTATTGCATACAAAGGCAAACACACGTTTTAATAGGTCTATATTTTTGAGATTGTTTCGGGCAAGTACGTCTTTCATAATGACTGTATCATAAATGCTGGATAAGAACATACCTATTGTTTGTTCGTCTTGAGGTAAAGACAAAAGCTGCGGCAAACCGCCGTATTTGAGATAGTTATTGAAAAGTTCTTCTCGACTCTTTCCTGTATCGTGGTAGTAGCCGTAGTACTCTTTGAAAGATAGCGGTAGCATTTTGATTTCTACATATCTGCCCGATATTAAGGTCGCTAGTTCTGAGGAGAGTAGATAGGCGTTAGAACCGGTAACATATATATCTGTATCGAATTCGAGCGAAAGAGAATTAATGGCTTTTTCCCAACCGCTTACCTGTTGTATTTCGTCGAAAAATAGATAATTTTTCTTGCCTGAAAGCATATTTTTATTAACTAGATCGTAGAGCTGCTTATAGTTGCGCACATCGTCGTATTTCATAAGCTCAAAATTGATGTATTGTATCTGATCAGGATTGACCCCGCTTTGAAGGAGCTCATCGCGGAACATTTCAAGAAGTGTAGATTTTCCAGAACGACGCAAACCTGTAACAACTTTGATTACTTTATTGTCCTTGAATGCTTTTAAACGTTGCATATATTCTTTTCTGTATATCATAGATATTTCTCCCTTTATTAAATTATATGTTAAAAGTTATTAAAAATTAAGAGTTTTTACTCTACAGGGTAAAAACTTACGAAAATACACAAGTTTCTACGAGTTTGCGCTGCAAAAAGTCTTCTTAAATATTAACAAGGAGACGCAAAGAATGAACTCAATGTTTTTGATTATTGATTTCACGACAATCATTTCATTTGTACTAGAAGTGCTAAACGTGCTCTTATAATCTGACATTGTTTTAAAAATTAAGTGAGATTTTGCGCGGTTTTACTAAAAAAGAGAGAACATAAGAAGAAGAGTTTGCGCTATTTACTTGCTTAATTCACTCATCAAATAATGCATTAAAGTCTATAAAATCAATTGAGTAATAATGCAAATTTAAAATTTTCTTTTCTTTGTTATAAGAGATATTTTTTTCATATAATTTAATACATTTTAAATTAGATGCGCCATAATCCATAGGATTAGAAGGTAGTGTCGATAGAGATTTTGATTTTGAGTTAGTTGATTTAACTTCAATTACGATTGGAAAGTTTTTTGTTTCAAGAACGAAATCAACTTCTAACCTATTAGGCTTTTGATAATAAGATATATTTAAATCTTTGGCCTTTAATAAAGAGCAAACAGCATTTTCATATATTGCACCTTTATAAATCCCGGTATTTCCATTTATTAAGATTTCTTGAGCTATTTTTCCATATGAAGGCATGATTAAGGAAATATCAGCAAAATATAGTTTGAATTGCTCATCAATTTTATAGAAATTTAATGATATGTCTAATAACTTTAAATTTTTAATCTTGTAAGCTAGTCTAGAGCCAATTAACCATACAATTGCATCATAAAAAGCAGACGCTTTAGCATTATTTTTAAGTAGTGAATATTGAAACTTATTTTAATGATTTGATTAGCTTCATTCTATTTAATTTCCACTTTTTACGGCGAATAAAGTGTTAACACTATATTTATAAGGAAATAAGAATGTATAGAAAATACTTTGTTGATACTTTTATTAGAAGAATAAATATTTAACAGATTGATACTGTATTTTGTTATAATGTCAAGACCCTAACTGCAAAACTCCCGTGTACTTTTACTACATTCAGTGGTTTGCGTGTTTTACGGCGGTTATGCTATAGTAAAAAGGTAAACAGTGTCTGGTTGCGGGGTAAAATAATATTTTTTCGACGCTGCAGTAAAAGTTACACATAAACTGCAATGTCAGGGGAGGTTTAATAATGAAAAAGAAAATGCTTGCATTCATAACGGCGGCAATGAGCGTTGTTTTCGCGTTCTATCTTGCGGCTTGCAACGGCGGGAACGAAACTACGGGCGGGAACGGCACGCATACGCATACTTATTCGGAGCAATGGTCGCATAACGATAACGAGCATTGGCACACCTGCACGGGCGCGGACTGCGACGAGGTAATCGACAAAGCCGCGCATACTTGGGATAACGGCAATATAACGAAAGAGCCAACCCACACGGCAAAGGGCGAAATGACTTATACCTGTACCGTATGTAAGGCGACAAAAACGGAAGAAATTGCAACAACAGACCATGCTTTTTCTGAAAAATGGGAAAGCGACGACACTCATCATTGGCACAAGTGTATCAACTGCGACGAGATAAGCAGCAAAGCGGAACATTCGTATAATGCGGACGGCGTTTGCGTGTGCGGTTATAGGGCTATACCCGAAGAGACTCTCCCTACTACGTTGGATGAACTTATGCAAGAGGGTAACGAAAAGTATCAGGCAGTCGTCGTTAAAACATTGAACGACCATTTGCTCGAAGATATGCTGTATAAAACATTTAGTAGCAATTACGATCTAAATTGCGTTGAAATCGACCAATGGGAAGTCGTTGATAGCGATAAAAACGGTATTATCGATTGTATAAAACTACATTTCTTCTACGATAATGCAATAATTTCGATGCTTTACAGAATATCTTGCGTTGAACCTAAAACGGAAATAACTTTACAAGATTTGTTAACCGAAAATCCTGACGCCGCAAAACTTGACGAAACATTCGATAGAGGGACTCCTTATGTCAACGGCGCCAAATATTCTAATGAATATGCTTTTGGTTATAACCCTACAATACAGGAGATGCGAAAACTCTTGTTAAATGCGGTCAATGAGAAACTTGCGAATGACGGCATTATCTCTGCGGTTGGCGAGAATACACGCTCATTTATTATAAGAGATGATAAATCTACGGAAGATACAACATTAGGGAAGGCAAGACGAATAGTGGTTATGAATTTAACAGAGAACGGCTATGAAGAAATTGCCATATTAATTCAAGAAGCGCTAACCGACAATGATGATGCAAAACTGATAGAAAACTTAAACGCGGGAAAATACAAAGTTATAAGTGACGCAAAACGCGGCAAATTTACGGGCGTACTTCTAAAAGCCGATATGTCCGAAAATGGCGGTACGGTAACAACGGATTAAGCCGCCCAAATGTATCTCAAAGAGAAATAGCAATGGCAATAGGCAAATTTGCAAAAGGAGTGGAGAGAATATTAAAATCATCGCATTTAGACTAAGTAAAACTTTTTCGAAAAATCGATTCATTTATTGTGACATTTATTGTGACATAAGATATAAAACAGGTTGATTATAAGGTAAAAATAGTTTTTTCCTTATTAATCGAAGTTCTGTTACTTTATTTACAAAATATAACTTAATAATCAATAATGGTTGAATCAAGCAAGAATTTCTCAATACCAACATACAAGATACCGTTTTCGTGATGCCAAGGAATGATATTGTCTTTAACAACAACTTTTTTTAAATGAATCATTAATGAGATTATAAGGACGAATCTGTTGAAGTAGTTTCTCTTCATCTCCTATTGAGAATGCTGATTGGATGTAGTATTTTTTTCTTCCGTCATTAGCGATAATTCAATGATTTGATTGGGCTGGATACCAATTGATATAAGGTAATTATGATATATTTGAAAAAGCAAAGTGCTTTTTCCACATCTTCGAATGCCTGTTATAACTTTAATCATCCCGTTTCCTTTTTTGAGATTAACTGTTTTAAATAATAGTCTCTTTCAATCATTAGTCAGTCCTCTAATCGAATATTTTTCGTATATACGAATTTTATTCGACTAGATTTTAACATAAAGCAAAATTAATCAATTCTATTAGAAATAATTTCGTATTTCTACCTTTCTTTCTACTGCAATGAAAAATGTGAAAATTAACCAAAAGTATTAGTTAAAATAAATAGTTATTTGACTAATAAACTTTAGTTAGTAGGATTTTTAGAGCAATAACTACTATGATGAAGATAATTATTGGCATCAGGAAGCTATATATTTCAACAAATGTAAATAATTCTTTACTTTTATGTTAATATCTTGTGCTTATGTTTTTTGTGTGTTTAAATAAAATCCATGGGCGATAAAATTATTGAAATTAATAATTTATATAAAAGTTTTGGCGAAAATAAAGCTGTTAATGGAATCAGTTTTCACTTAAATCAAGGTGAGTTGTTTTCTTTTTTAGGTGTTAATGGAGCCGGCAAATCTACAACTATTAACATCATTGTTGGAGTTTTAAAAAAAGATAGTGGTGAATGTTTTGTAGATGGTTATTCCATTGAAGAAAGTGAAAAAATTCTACCCGAAATAGGTATAGTATTTCAAAATTCAGTATTAGATAAAAAACTATCGGTACTTGATAATCTTAAATATCGTGCTTATTTATACGGAATGAATAAAACCGAATTCAAAAAAAGGTTAGAGTTCTTTTCAAAAAAACTTGATTTAGAAGATCTGCTTAAAAGACCTTTAGGTTTGTTAAGTGGTGGCCAAAAGAGAAAAATTGACATTACTCGAGCTTTATTGCATAAGCCTAAAATCCTGATTTTAGATGAACCGACGACCGGATTAGATCCACAAACAAGGAAAAATGTTTGGGAATTAATTGATGAGCTAAGGATGAAGGAAAAATTAACCGTCTTATTAACAACTCATTACATGGAAGAAGCCTCTAAAAGTGATTATGTTGTAATAATTGATAAAGGCGTGATAGTGGCAGAAGGAAAACCTTCTGATTTAAAAACAAAGTTTGCTTATGATTATCTAAAAATCTATAAATATAATGAAGATTTGAAGGGTTTATTAATCAAAAATAATATTAAATATTCTTTAGAAAGCAACTGTTTAGAGATTAAATTTCAGTCGACTGAAGAAGCTAAAGATTTTGTTAGCGATTATAAAGATTATATCTATGATTTAGAAATAATTAAAGGAACCATGGATGATGTATTTCTTAATGCGACAGGAAAGGAGTTAAATAATTTATGAAACAAGATGCACTTAAATTATTTTATTTAACTTCACGCAATCTAAAGCTTTATTTTAAAGATAAAATGGTATTTTTGGTTTCTTTAATTACACCAATGATCCTTTTAGTTTTATTTATAACTTTTCTTAAAAGAACATACGAAGATTCGATTATTGAAACTATCGGTTCTTTTACATTAAGTGATGAATTATTAAACGCATTTAGTGGTGGATGGCTTTTCTCTTCGGTTTTATCAACCTCTTGTGTTACAGTTTCCTTTTGTTCAGGCATGATGACGCTTGATAAAGTTAGCGGTGCTGATATCGATTTTAAAGCAATGCCCATTAAAAAATCTATTGTAACTTTTAGCTATGTATTTGCTAATTATCTCGCCACATTAATTGTCTGTTTTATCCTTTTAATTATCGGCTTTATTTATTTAGGAATTGTTGGATTTTATCTAAGTTTTGTGGACATTTTAATTGTAATTGCAAATATTTTACTAACAAGTTTATTTTCAACAATAATCGCAAATATTATATGGACTTTTACCAAAACCCAAGGCGTTGTTAGTGGGATTTGCACATTGCTCTCTGCTTTATATGGATTTATTTGTGGAGCCTATATGCCAATAAATTCCATGGGTGAAGGTTTTGCAAAATTTACATCTTTTCTACCAGGCACCTACTCAACAGTTATCTTTCGAAAAGGATTTTTAAATAATGTTTTAAGCGAAATGAAAGAAACATTACCTGAAGAAATGGTTAATGGAATTGCCAATGGTTTTGATGTTAATTACTCATTTTTTGAGCATGACATAAGCCTTTGGATGATGTTTTTGATTTCTATAATCTCGGTTGTTATTGCGTGTATCGCTTTACTTCTTGTTGCGTATTTAAAGGATAAGACAAAATTAAAGAGATAATCTTTTTTTACAATTATTCGTATAGAAAATGTTATTTAGCATACACTTTTTCATATGAATTTCGTGATTTATTATGGCTTTTATAATATGATTTGGTTTATATGTTGATACAAATTCATTCACTATTCATCAAAAAGAGGTATTAAAGGCTCTCTTGGCATATCTCAAAATGCATTAAGAAAATATTTGAATTTGTTCAATAAAATCCCAAATGAAGTTTTTGCTTTTTGAGATTTAAAAGGATTGTGATTGTTTTTCTTTAGTTTATTCCCTTAAGTAAGTTAATTGTTTTCCATCTACCTTTTCGCCAGCGAATAAAAAAGCCAATTCCGCGTACACATTCGTCGAGGCAAGCACCAATAAAAGCACCATAAATACCTAATTTGAAGACGGTACATAGAAGTGCTGAAGCTCCGACTGTAAACACCCATGATGTGATGATAGAACTTATTACTGGAAATGCAATATCTCCGGCCGTCTCTAATCCTTTAACATAAACTAAATTAGTTGCTCTACCTTGTTCTAACACAACGTTGATACAAAGGCAAAAAACTGCCGTTAATCCACAGTACATAAAATCCACATTATTGATATTGATTGCTGGGTTGTTAATTGCTGGAGTCATTAGTGCTCCAAAAAGAGGATAAGCAATTCCTAAAACTATTAGTGACATGACAAAAGACACAATTTGTGCCATTTTACCTGTATCAGAAACGAGTTTATAAACTTCTTCTTTGTTTTGGTTGCCCAAAAGATTACCTTCGATGACTTGCATAGCTATTCCGCTGCCACTTGCAAACAAGTAAATAATGGAAGTGATGGTCATAATGAATGTTCTTAAATTTTGATCTAAAACTGTGCAAGAATAGTTGACAATAATTGCTAAAACAAATTGTGATAAATTATATGATAAAGTTTCCCCAGCTGTTGGTAATCCAATCTTTAGTTGTTTTTTAAGCAACATAGACGGAAATGGACGAAGAGATCTAAATGAAATTTTTGATTTAACTGTCACTTTAAAGAAAATATACGAAATAAGGCAAGAGATAAAACGAGAAATTAATGTAGCTAATCCCACACCAATCAATTGATCTTCAATGTCAAGATTTGGAATTCCCCATAGCACAATTGCACAAATGACAATATTGATAATGTTGGTGGCAAAAGTAATAATAGTTGGCTGAACCATTTTTTTATTCGCTCGTAAAAAACTTGAAAAAGCTTGATATAAAGAATAAAAAACAAGAGAAGGTGCTGAAACATATAAGTAGAGTTTAGCCAGTGGAATAATTTGTGCATCGACTTGCATCCAATCAAAAATAAATGGCGAAATAGCTAAAAGAATGCCACAGACTATTATTCCGATAAATAAATTCAAAAATAGTGTAAGTGGATAAATCTTTTTAATTCCTTCTTCATTTTCCAATCCTTTTAATTGCGTGATGAGAATAAGAGAAGATGTTGATAGCACGCTAAATGCGACAATAAAAATATTGCTTATTTGATTTACCTGTCCTATAGCGTTGGTGGCTTGAGGTACACCAGCAAACATAAATTGATTAACATAGCCAATACCGACGCCTAAAATCAGTTCGATAAAAACTGGAACAGCCAATTTGATGACTTCTTTATTGCGGGAGAATAAGCTAAATAGAGGAAACTTTTGTTTTTTCACAATTAATAATTCTATATTCTAAAATTAGTATTACAAGAGTTTTTTGTATTTTGTTTGCAAATTGTATTTTGTAAATATTTATAATAAAAAATTATTGAAAAATATTTAAATTTAATTAAAAATTAAATAATTTATTACATAATTTAAATAAAGGCTTATATCAATGGCAAATATTAATATAACCATACGCATTGATAAGGAATTGAAGAAAGAAGCAGATAATCTCTTTCATCAATTAGGCATGTCCTTTACCACCGCCGTCACGATTTTTGCTCAACAAGCCGTCCGCGAACAAAGGATTCCTTTTGATATTAGACTTCGTCAAGATCGAGCCGTGGCCGCAACGAGCGTGGAAGTGGAAAAGATTTCAAATAAATATCTTGATGAGAATAAAAAAGCTTACCAAGAACTTGCCAAATGAAATATTTAACTAAAGAGCAAATTATTTACCTTCATAAATAGCTTATACAAGAATTTGGCGGCATAGGAGGAATTCGAAATGAGAATCTTTTGGAATCTGCTGTTGCTTCGCCATTTCAAACATTTTCATCGAAAGAATTTTATCCTACTATAGAAGAAAAGGCTGCACGTCTTGGATACGGACTAGTTTCCAATCATTGTTTTTTGACGGAAACAAAAGAATTGGTGCGCATGCTATGCTTGTCTTTTTAGCATTAAATGATATTCAACTTGATTTTACGCAGGAAGAGTTAATTCAGATTTTTCTAGATCTCGCTTCCAATAATTCTGACTATAACACTCTTCTGGTTTGGATTAGAAGTCACGAGAGAAAAGAGTAAGTTAAAATAATCTATTTGACTTGAGAATTTTTTGCTATAAAAATAAATAATGATAATAGGGATGTGTTTTTGATGATGGAATATATGTTAGATTCAATTAAATGTAGAAGGAATAAGCTTTTAATTGATCTAAACTGCGCAATTTTTACGAAAACAGAGAAATTGCGCAGTATATCGCTAGTGAAATAAAAGGTATTTCTAAATATTCGAAAATTATAGAAAAGTACTATCTTATTTTAATAATTGACCACTTTTTTTGCTCATGTGATAATAAAACCAAGGAATAGTTATGAGCCAAATAAATGATAAAGACTCAAATGAATTTAATAATTTTTACGTTGAAGAAGTTATTAAAAACAAGGAATCCTCACACGAAACTGGCGAATATAATGAAATTAAGATTTTGAATGGACTTATTTCAAATACTGAAGAGGAAGAAGACTCTAGTTCTGATAAAGAAGAGTCAACCTCTAAAACAGTAGCCATAGGAACTACAGTTGGAATGACTGTGGGAATTGGAGGAGTAGTGATTGGAGCAATTGCTAGTATTACACTTTCTTTAAATTTTTTAGCTACTCAAAGTGTAGTCGGAATTACTGAAGCTCAATGCTACTTTGAATTAACAAATGCAAATTATAATGAAATAGATATTCAACTTGAAGATATAAATGGAGAAAAAATCCAACTTGTAGATTTAGAACCTACTGAGACAAAAAACCAGTATGTTGCTGAATTCAATCATTTATCACCAAATTCTACTTACTTTGTAAAAGGATTAGACGATGATGGTAAAGAAATTGATTTAGGCGAAAATAATTTTTTTAAAACGTTACAAGTTCCAAGTTATGACATTGAAATTGATTTAAGTAAGTATGATAAAGCTAATGAAGAATATAATCTGTCTTTTAAAATAGATAATCCGAATAAATATTCAATTGAAGCGATTCTTATTTGTGAAAACGACAAGACATTAAATCAATCTACTGAATCAAGTAATGGAATTTTTGATTTTACTTTACCTACTATCTTATCTACTTATCGACTTGAACTGTATCAAGAAGACTATTTAGTTGGTCAAACTACATTTAATGATTATGAAGGCATTCAAATTTTAGATGAATCGCTTGTAATAGGAATTTCTTCTATTGATATGGCTTTAAGCTTAGGCGAAGTTGATCCAAATGATATAGCTATTTCAATTATTAATAATGATAGTCCAGAAGAAGTTATTCCTCTTGAAGTAGCTTTAGATGGAGATACACTATATGTCCGTTACTACGAACTTAAACCTGAAAATAGCTATACTTTAGTAATAAACGATGCAAATCGCCTATCTTTTTCTTATTTTAGTTATGATTTCACTACAATTCCAATCCCTCAATATGAGATAAGTATTGATGAATCTAGTTTTGATATTGAAAACCAAAACTACGTTTTAACTTTTAATATTGATAATCCGAATGGTTATTCAATTGATGCGAATTTATATTGTCTTAACGATGAAACATATGACGATTATTATCTTATTTGGGAAAACAGTTTGACTATTAGATTACCAATTTTATATTCTGAATATCGTTTAGATTTATCTCAAGAAAGCTATGATGTAGGATCGATTTCTTTTAGTTACTACACACCGATGGAACTTGTCTTAGATACTTTAAATATAACCTTAACAAGTTTTGAAGTAGAAGTTGAACTTGGTGATATTCAACTCGGTACTTTTTCTGCATTTTTAATACCAGAAGATAATCAAGATAATGAACTAGAACTTGAAATTATCCCTCTTAATAATTCATCTCGCATTCGTTTAAGTATGGGAGATTTAATGAGTGATACTTCCTATACTTTAGAGTTACGAGATAGTTTTAGAAGTACAACAGTTTATTTAAATTATGCGTTTAATACACTTACTTAATTTTATATATAGCTAGAAAGGAATTTATTTATGAAAAAGATTAAAGAAAACAAGACTTTAAGGATTGTAGTTCATTCTATCGTAATTTTAATTATCTTAGTTTCGTATGTTCTTTTGATTTTAGGAGCTTCTGCTTGGAATAATAATATTTGGTATCAAATTTTTAATCCATTTGTTGAATTTCCTCTCGAAACTAGTGATATAAATTATGTTACTTATATGATTTTACGAATTATATCTCTCTGTTTTATAGTTTGTACTATTACTCATATTGTTCGTTTACTGTTAAGAATAATCGGTCCTAAGCTCAAAAGAGGTCAATCTCTAGCTAGTTTGCTTTCTAGTTTTACTAAATATCTAGGTGCAATTATTTTAATCTTTGCAATTTTAGGAACACTAGGTGTTGATACAACAGTCTTATTAGCTAGCGCAGGAATTTTATCTTTAATTGTTGGTCTTGGTGCACAGCCATTAATTGAAGATATCTTTGCTGGAATTTTTATAGTGTTCGAACATACCTTTGAAATCGGCGACATTATTGTTGTTGATGGATTTAGAGGAACTGTTAAAGAAATGGGAATCAGAACAACAAAAATTGAAGATGCTGGAGGAGACGTTAAAGTAATTAACAATTCAGATATACGTACTTTAATTAATATGACTTCTAAGTTATCAACTGCAGTTTGTGATATTTCGATTAGTTACAATGAAGATATAGAGAAAGTGGAAAGAGTTTTAAATGAAAATTTTGGAAAAATTAAAGATAAATATAAATCAATAGTAAATGGACCAATTTATGTTGGTGTTCAATCATTATCAGATAGTGCAGTTGTAATTAGAGTTATTGCCGAATGTAATGAAACAATGCGCTATCAAGTGCAACGTGACATTAATCGAGAAATTAAAATCATCTTTGATCAAAATAACATCTTAATTCCTTATCCTCAAATTGTTGTGCACGATGCAAAAGATGAATAGTATAAGAAATTTATAATAAAAGACGTTAATCTTCAAATATGGTATTAAAGTCTATAAAATCAACCATATAATATGGCAAATTTAATATTTTCTTATCATTACTATATGATAGATTTTTATCGTAAAATTTTATGCATTTCAGATTAGGATCGCCATATGCTTTAGGATCAGAGGCGATTGTTGAAAGAGATTTAGATTTTGCATTTGTTGATTTAACTTCAATAACGATAGGCCTTTTTGGTGTTTCGACAACAAAATCAACTTCTAATCTATTTGGTTTTTGGTAGTAAGAGAAGCTAATTTCATTAATTTTTAGCAATGAACAAATAGCGTTTTCATAAATTGCACCTTTATAAACTCCGCTATTACCAATGAGCAGCATTTCTTGAGCGATTTTTCCATAAGATGGTAAAACAAGTGCTATATCAGCAAAATATAGTTTAAATTGATCTTCAATTTGAAAAAAACTAAGTGGAGTTTCAACAGTTTTTAAATTATTAATTTTGTAAGCTAGACCAGCCCCAACTAGCCATTCTATTGCATCGTAAAAAGTACTAGCTCGGCCATGATTTATAATGGATGAATATTGGAATTTATTGTTTTCTTTGGCTAATTGGTTTGGAATAGATTTATAAACAAGTAATATTCTTTCAAACAATTTATTATCTCTAGTTACAATATTTTGTGCATTTATGTTTCTACCGAAATCATTGATATAAGTATTAACCAAGTCTTTTTGATAGCTAAAAATTTCATCAAAGTTATGGGTTTGTATAAACCTCGAAACAATTTCAGGCATTCCACCTATAACTAAATACTGCTGGAATAATTCTAGAAGTTGTTGATGTACAAAATAATCTATTTCTGTTTTTTGAGATATTGAATCTTTAATGTAAGGTAATAATGAATCCTTTTTTAAAGCTAATAAGAATTCTTCAAAGTTCATTGGATACATAGTCAAAAATGTTTCAAAACCTACAGAAACGGACCTTGAAAAATCTTGGTTGTAGTTTTTAATTCCTAAAAGAGAGCCACTGCAAATTATGTCATACCTGCGATCTAAATAAAAATATTTTAAAGAAGCTCTAGCTTTCGCACATTCTTGAATTTCGTCAAAGAATATAATGGTTTTTCCTGGTATAAAATGAGCATTTTCGATTTTTGTAGAAATTAAAGAAGTGATGCGGTTAATATCAAAATCACTTTCAAAAATTTTAGAGAAAGTTTGATCACTTCTAAAATCAATGTAAATGACATTCTCATAATTTTTTCTACAAAATTCCAAAATAGTAGTTGTTTTGCCTACTTGTCTTAATCCGCTAACAATTAAAGGTTTTTTAGGACCATTCTTCCGTTTAATTAGCTTCTCTTCAATTAATCGTTTAAACATACTTTTATTTTACTTAATTATTGAATTATCTTCAAAGAATATTTTAGTGATAAGCCGTATTTTTTGTCAATTTTACATTTTATACGCCGTATAAAGTGTAAAAATAACACTTTTTACGGCTTATCGGTAAATTATAAGCTTTTATATAAGTTGGAATTAATGAAATAAAAGCACATAAGTTAATGGCAAAAATGTGTTTAAAGTTTGCTTTGCGATTTTATGATCAAAATTATTTATTACCAAGAATAAGCATCTGAAATTACTTCTTTAAAGGTAAAATATTTTACATTTAAAATGGTTTTTGCAACTTTTTTTTATTAAAATGCGTTTGAAAATAATTTACTTTCAAAAAATGGTAATATCAATCTTTTTAAGCTAAACAAGACAGAAAACAGTTTTTAGAGTTGTAAAACAAGAAAATAAATAATGAACAAATTAGGACGATGGTCGATATAATTAGTAATATGAAATATGATTTCGATCCAAGTCTAAAGTCTATATATACTAAGTTTGCTCCTCCTTTCAATGAGGTGGTTTTCTTTTTTTCTCGACTTGTTGCTCATTTATCTCCATATCCAAAAAAGTTGAAGAAAGTTGTTGATGTTAAAATAATTAAGTCTCAAAACAAGGCTGACAATTTTAAGATTTATACTATTAGCAAAAAAGGATCTAATATAGATTCTTTGACTTCAGTTTTTTATCTACATGGTGGTGCTTTTGCTTTTAATGCATCTAGCAATCACTATAAAATTGCCGTTAATTACGTTTTACAAAATGATATCGTTTTATATTTTTTGGATTATGATACAAAACTCGTCCATCCTGATTTAGAAAAGCAAGTTGAAAAGGCTTTTAAGTTATTAAAACTAAATGGTGAAGAGACCATATTAATGGGTGATTCGGCAGGTGGATATCTTTGTCTAGATTTATATGCAAAATTAAGGAAAGCAAAAGCTTTAATGTTATTTTATCCAGTAGTAACTAATAAGAATTTTGAATCAAAAGAAATATTTAAAGACACACCGGTGCGGAATAGTCAATTAAATAAAAAGATGTGGAAAAGGTTTTTAAAAAATCAAGAAGTAGTTAATTTTTTAGATGTAGATTTCCTTAATATTCCAAAAACCTATATTGAAATATGCGAATACGATTGTTTAAAAGATGAAGGTTTAGCTCTAGCTCATAAATTTAAAGCTGAACACCACATTATTAAAAAAGCCATGCATGGATTTGATAGTGTGGAGTCTTCTTACTTAACAAAAGAAGCATTTAATAAAAGAAATACTTTTATTCATAAGGTTATATCTGAAAATTAAAAGCTTTATAGATTAGTAAACTTTTGTTAATTTGTTTTTATAAATTATAAAAATATTACCGATAATACATAATATAGTTAATTTTGCTATATCTATATAAAAATATTACTGATTGTACAGTTTCTTTTGATTATTGCCTGCTTAATTGAGAAAATATGTATGAAAGGTAATTTCATGAATAAAATAGGTCAATTTGTTAAAGAAAAAAGAAAAGAAAATCATTTAAAACAAGAAGATTTAGCTTTATATGCTGGTGTTAGTACAAAATTTATTAGTCAATTAGAAAATGGAAAAGAAACACTTAAATTAGATAAGATAAATCAAGTTTTATCTATTTTTGATTATGAATTATCGCCTGCAAAAAAGGATTAAAGCATGAAAAAAGCTAAAGTCTTTTATAATGGTATTTTATGTGGTTATTTGACTGAAAATGATGATGGCTACACTTTTTACTATATTGTAAAACTTTTTCGAAAAATCGATTCATTTATTGTGACATTTATTGTGACATTTATTGTGACATAAGATATAAAATAATCTTTTTTTGTCTTTCTTAAACAACATCTTTTTTGTCTTTCTTAAACAATATTTATTGCAAGAATGTTTGGAAGCGCTTACAATGAAGTTAATCAAGTTGCTTAAACGCTTAAGCAACACAAAAATAATTGTTTTTGGAGGATAAAAATGAAAACAAAATTATTTTAATTAGTACCATTAGTTTGTGGGTTAGCACTTACTGGTGGTCTATATTCTTGTGGAGAAACACCTGTTGACCCACAACCAGGCCCAGGTCCAGATGATAACACGCCTGTAGAACAATTCGTAGTTAATTATTATGATGGCGACACTGTTATTCATACCGAAAACGTGGAATCAGGAAAGACCACTCCTGAATGGGATCCATCATCTACAGTTACAGGTAAAACTTTTTTAGGCTGGTATGGCGAACCAACTTTAACTCATGAATATGATTTTACACAGCCAGTAACTGATGACTTATCAATCTTTGGCTCGTTCGTAAGCTATGAAAAAGATACACGTGAGTGGGCAATAGCTGGAAGTGGTTCAACTGAATTATTAATGTCTTCAGATTGGGGAAAAGTATTTGAAGAAGAACATTATATGAAAAATGAATCAACAGCTACTGAAAACATTTATACAATTACAGTTAATTTATTTAAAGAGGATCAATTCCAATTCACTGTACCTGTATTAAATGAAGAAACCGGTGCTTATTCATGGGGACATCAAAGAGGCGGTGGCTATTTAGATGAACCGACTCGAGACGATGTACAATATTTCCAAGTCGGCGGTGGATTAGGTGAAGATAATTATACAGCTAACATTACTGCCTTGGTTGACGGACAATATAAATTTACTCTTTATACATATCCAGCAGGGGATTTCCAAAAAGATGATTCACCTGAACCATATAATAATAGAAATTATTATGATCATATTGAATGGGAAAGAGTTGGTGATTCAACTGAAGAAAAAGCAGAAACAACAACAGATTTCTACTTAAAAGGTGAATTTATTACAAATTGGGCAGATTTAAAGAATGATCATACAAAAATGGTTGAAAAAGATGGGATCTATACTTTAGAAAATGTCTATCTTAAAGCCGCAGATCAATTTATGTTTGCTTCTTATGTTACTAATAGCGACACAGGAGCGGTATCTGCAGGAACTGAATATATTAGAGGAAGTAATTTAACCGAAGAAAGTAAAGCTTTAGTTAGTGGCGAAAGTAACATGAAAGTTTTAGCTGATGGATATTATGATTTCTCATATGACTTTGAAACTAAATTACTTACTGTAACTAAAGATGAGACTTATGTCTTACCTAATGGAAGTTATTATGTTGATGGTAATTTTGGTGGAAGAAATTGGGGTATTGATGAAACTTTAAAACTTGTACCAAGCAGTGAAGATTCTGAAGTTTTAGAACTTGCTGAACCAATTGAAGTTACTGCTGTTGATCAAGAATTAGGAATTCAATTCTATGATTCAACTAGTTCAAGTCCATATCTTGATTTCTTTGGATCAAGTTATGTAGCTAGTGCAAACGAAGCTTATGATTTAACAGCAAACAATATTAAATTTAAAACAATCGGTGAATATGATATTTCATTTAATACATATTCCCATATTATTAGTATCACTCCTATAAACTAGTCATCAAAAAAGGCGCAAGACCATTAATTAAGTCTTGCGCCTAACTTGTGGCTAGTCTATTAAGTAACTATGATTATTAACTTCGTCTTTATTGATTGAAAGTTTAAGAGAATCGACTATTGCTTTAAACTTACTATCAGTATTTAAATCTAAAAAGCTACAAGTAACGTTTAAAGCCGATAAATATTTAAAAAGTTCATAGTTTAAACAAATAATTTCTTTATTAGATGTTGTTATAACTTTTAAAGAAGTAAAATCTTTAATTAAATAAACATTTTTTCTTTTAAGTAAAAGTTCATTAATGCTTTGATCGTGATAAGGTAAAGTTAAATAAGCAATATTGTTATCCATCTTTAAATTATTAAATGAATTATTAATTTCAAAAAATAAATTATCGTTGATATGACAATCAACAGATATAAGAGGAATGAAGTTTAAATTACCAAGTTCTTTAAAAGTTGATAGGTCTACTCGATAAGTAATGATAGCATCAACGTAATTATATTTAGCAATCATATTGTTTGGAGCAATAATGATATTATATTTAAAAGGTCGTAAGAAATTTGATAATAAATTTATAAAATATAAGACTTCTGCATGGTAAATTATAAAATCAAAGTCTTTATAGAAAAATAAAATATTATGAAATTCACCCATAGCTAAAGATCTAGCATAAGGATTTGAACGGTACATAAAAAGGTTTGCCATTTGAAGAATTTTCTGTTTTGTTTCTTCTGGTATCCTTGAATTAGGCTTGTTATTTAAAACATAAGATACCGTCGCAACACTAACATTGCACATCTTAGCTATATCAACCATTCTTAGTTTTTTCATAAAAAAATTATATGTTATTAATTAAATTTAAAAAAGGATATTAATTATGGAAAAAGGTTCAATCTTTCATTTAAGCGATTCTATTTATTCTTTTCCACTTTCTATTAATGAGATAGAAATTCGTTTTAAAGTGAAAAAAGATGATGATATTACTAAAGTTGAACTTGTTTATAACGATAAATATAAATTTCATGAATTTGTTAAATATAAAGAGTTACAGAAATCTTTTAGTGATGAAGTTTTTGATTATTATGTAGAAAGAATCAAATTAACTGATACTCGTTTTGCTTATGTTTTTAGATTAACTTTAAAAGACGGGCAAACCTATTATTATTCAGAAGAAGGGATAAGCAAAGATTACGACATCACTAAAGGCTTTTATAATTTCTTCCAAGTTTCTACTATCAACGAAATTGATATTGTTAAAGTAAATAAAAAAATAGAAAATCGCGTTTTTTATCAGATATTTGTAGATCGTTTTAATAAAGATAGTGAAGCAAGTAATCCTCGAATTAACATTAAGTGGGGAGAAAAGGTAAATTCTAAAACGATCGCCGGTGGAAATTTGAAAGGGATTATAAATAAAATTGATTATTTAAAAAATCTAGGTGTTGATGCACTTTATTTAACACCAATTTTTAAAAGTCCATCAAACCATAAATATGATACAGTCGATTATTTTAAAGTTAGTAAAGATTTTGGAGCAAATGAGGATTTACGTACATTAATTGAAGAAGTTCATAAAAATAATATGATTATATTACTAGATGGAGTTTTTAATCATATTTCTAATTTATCTTTTTTCTTTAAAGATGTAGTGAAAAAAGGTAAAGCTTCAAACTATTTTGATTGGTTTTATATTGATGGAGATAAGCCCTCAAAAAATCCTTTAAATTATAAAACGTTTGCTTATTGCTTTGACTTACCAAAACTAAATTTAAATAACCCAGAAGTTCAAAAATACATTCTTAAAGTTGGTAGGCACTACGCTAAAGATTATAAGATAGATGGTTTTAGATTAGATGTAAGTGATGAAATACCACATTATTTTTGGATTGAATTTAAAAAAGAAATGCTAAAAATAAATGAAGATTTTGTTTTGATAGGAGAAAATTGGCATAATGCCGGTTCTTATTTAAATTGTGGTTTTGAATTTGATTCAATTATGAATTATTCATTTTTAAAAGCTACTTTAGATTTTGTCGCTTTTAAAAAAATTAATGCAACTGAATATAAAAATAGACTTGTTTCTTTATTAATGAGATATAAAACAAATGTTAATTTTAATTTATTAAATTTATTATCAAGCCATGATGTTGATCGTTTTTTATCTCAATGTAATGAAAACGAAGATAAATTTTTAATTGGTTATGCAATTTTATTCATGTATATTGGCGTTCCTTGTGTTTATTATGGGGATGAAATTGGTATAGATGGAGGATATGATCCATTAAATAGAGCTTGCTTTATTTGGGATGAAAGCAATTGGAACTTTAAAATTTTTAGTGTAATAAAAAAATTAATAGAGATTCGTAAAGAAGAAAAAATTAATGAACTTGAAATTGATATTCAAGAAAAAAATAACCTTTTTATTTTAAAAAGATTTAATGATAAAAAGAGTGTTGAACTTATAGTTAATTTAAGTGAAGAAAATGTTCAACTAGATATAAATAAAGATATTTTAGTATCAAATAATTTCATAAACAATACATTAAAAAATGAAGGCTTTGTGCTTTTTAAGGAGGAAACTCATTATGAAAACTAGAAAAATCTTATTATTTGTTGTACCTATGCTATTACTTTATTCTTGTGGCGGAAAAGGTGAAGATAAGCCAATAAATGGTGATGGAGAAATAACTCAACCAACTCCAGATGATCCTGTATTTGCTAAATTTAATGACGAATTAGAGACCGGTGCTGTTGTTAAAGTAGTTGAAAACGATACAGCAATAAAACTTGGTTATTTTGATGAATTGATTGAAGCTTTTAACGAAGAATATGCAGAATATGGAATTACTGCAGTTGATGCAAATCAAGGTGAATTTGCTGATCTTCCTAACACTGGACCATATGGATATGGACCAGACGTAGTTTATCAAGCCAATGATATTTTAATGGGATGGGTTGAAGATAAACACATTACCCCTCTTCCTACACATTTAATTAAAGCTTATCAAGATAATGTTATTCCTGAAACAGCACAAGATGCCTATAAAGCGGTTGCAAATAATACTGAATATACTTTTGGGGTACCTGTAAACATCCAAGCTCCTTTACTTTATTATCGTAAAGATTTATTGCCAGAAGATTGGGAAACTAAATGGGATGATAATCAAAATAAAGTACCTGATATGGTTGAAAATTTAGTTGATTTATATCAATTTTCTATTGAATACCATGAAAAAGATGAAACAAAGTATGGATTTGAGTTTTCCTTAAATGATTTTTATTTTACAAGCGGTTATCTTTTTTCTTATGGAGGATATCTATTTGGAAATAACAATCGTGATGATACTGATATAGGTTTACATAAAGGTGATGCAAAACTTGGGGTACAAGTTTTGCGTCAGTTTGCTTCGATTATGTCTCCAGCCTGTATAGATGATAGTGCTAAACTTGGTATTTCTAGTGCGATGGCTAGCGGAAAATATTTTGCAAGCGTTACAACTCCTGATGTTAGAAGTGTAATAGTTGATACTCTTTCTACAACTTATCAAGATGAGCAAGGATTAAGTGAAAGCGAAGCCGATGCACTTGCTGAAGAAAATATCGTTGGCGTTCCTTTTCCTTCACTTCCTTCTAATGGAGATTTATTAGATCCAAGTGATGAAGTAATTGAATGTAAACAAATGGGAGGCATTAACGGATATGGAATTTCTTCCTATACAAAAGTGCCTAACGCTGCTTTAGCTTTTGTAAATTTTGCAACATCTTATGAAATGGTCAAATTAAGAGAAGAATTATTAGATATAGCGCCATGTAGAAATGATGTTGCAAGTGAAAGTAGCGAATTATCCAAACAATTATTTGAAAAAACAAGTGAAGGAGGAATCGTATTAATGCCTTCTATTAAAGCGATAAATCAAGTTTGGACTCCAGCCGGATCTTTTATGGCTGATGTTGCAGCTGATCCAACGAGAGGAGCTGATGCAAAATACGATACATTAGATAAAATACAAACAAGATTAGAACAATTATCTAGCGACATTTATGATGCAATACATTTATTAGATTAATTAGGTGCCGTTATGAAAATGTTTTTAAATAAATTAAAAAATAAAGTAAGTGATACATTTATTAGCTTTCTAAATTTCTTTAAAATAGCGAATTTTAATGTTAAAGCCTCGATGTGCTTAATGGGCGCTGGACAGTTTATGTATCACCAAATTGGTAGAGGAATTACGTACTTATTAATTGAAATACTAGGTATTTTATTCTTTGCTCTTTTTGGCTTTTCTTGGATTATAGGCTTATTTACGTTAGGAACAGTTGAAGCAGATCCTTGGACGGGTAAAGAAGGAGACAATAGTGTAGTTTTTATGCTACTTGGATTAATTAGTATTGGGTTATTAGTTCTTTTTGTAGCTTTATACATTATGAATGTCAAAGATGCCTACAATACTTCAAAAAAAGTATTAAAAGGAGATAAACCACAATCTTTTAAAGATGACTTGAAAGATTTGCTTGATAAGAAATTTTATAAAACTGTTTTATTTTTGCCGCTCCTAGGTACTTTAATTTTTAGTGTTTTACCAATTGTTTTTATGATTTTAATCGCTTTTACTAATTATGGCGATGAAGTTGTTCCTCCGGTCCTTGTTGATTGGGTTGGACTAGATAATTTTGTTCAAATTTTTTCTTTAGGTGAAATTGGACCAACTTTTTTTAAGATATTAGGTTGAAACTTACTTTGGGCGATTTTAACAACCGCTTTAAATTATGTTTTAGGTTTGTTATTAGCTTTATTACTCAATAAAAAATGTGTAAAAGGGAAAGCATTTTTCCGTGTTTTTCCAATTTTAGCTTATGCTATTCCAGGTTTTATTACTTTAACAGCCTTTAAATTCATGTTTTCACAAGGCGGACCTATTAATTATTACGTTCAACAAGCCGGAGGAAGTGCCATTCCATTTTTAACAGCTGATGGAACTTGGTGGGCAAGAATTTTAGGCTTATTAATTAACGCTTGGTTAACAGTTCCTAGTGTTATGTTACTTGCAACAGGGATTTTAAGTAATATAAATAGCGATTTATATGAAGCTGCAAAAATAGATGGAGCAAGTTCTTTTAAACAATTTAATGACATTACTTTACCTTTTGTTGTCTTTGCAACAACTCCTACGCTTATTACATCTTTCATAAATAACTTTAACAATTTTGGTGTTTTTTATTTTTTAAGAGGAACTATTGAAACGGACGGTTATTTTGTTTCTAACGACACGGATTTATTAATTAATTGGCTTTATAGATTGTCAATTGATAATTCTTATTATTCTATTGGCGCAGCAATTTCTTTAATTATTTTTATTTTAACTTCAGCGATTTCTTTAATTATTTATATCAAATCACCAGCTTACAAAAAGGAGGACACATTTAGATGAAAAGTCTTAAAACTACTCCAGTAAATTATAAAGTTAAAAGAATTTTAAAAATTCTAGTTGTTTATTGTGTTCTCATTGTTGTTTGTGGAATATTTTTCTTTCCTTGCTTATGGTTGATATTATCAAGCTTTTCTAAAACTGGATCACTTTATGATGTTCAAGGCTTTTTCCCTAGTGAATATTCTTTTGATGCATTTATCAAGCTTTTTACTGATACAAGTCAATATAATTATCCAAAATGGCTATTAAATACTTTAATAATTGCAGTTTTTAATTGCTTGTTTTCAACAATTTTGATTATTGGCATAGCTTATACAGTTTCATATTTTCAATTTAAATCTCGTAAAGGTTTAATGAAAGGCGCTTTAGTGCTATCGATGTTTCCTAGCTTTATGGGCATGACAATTATCTATATTTTAATGACCCAATTTAACATGGTTAACAATATTTGGGGACTAATTTTGATTTATTCTTGTACAGCTCCGCTTGGTTATCTTGTTCAAAAAGGTTTCTTTGACACAATTCCTCAATCAATTTATGAAGCAGCAAGAATTGATGGAGCAACAAATGCAAAAATATTTAGAACAATAACTCTCCCGCTTGCTAAGCCAATTATTGTTTATACTGCTTTAACAAGTTTTACTTGGCCTTGGAGTGATTTTGTTTTACCTAAGTTGTTATTAATAAATAAAGATAATTGGACAGTAGCGGTTGGTTTAATGCAACTTCAACAAAATGAGTTTGCTCGTTTTGCTGCCGGAAGTGTATTTATAGCAATACCAATCATCGTTTTATATTTCTTTTTAGTTAAATATATGGTTAATGGTATGACTAGTGGTGCAGTGAAAGGATAAGAGTTATGGCAAGAGTAAGATTAGTAGATGTTTCAAAAGTATATAAAGGAAATGTAAGAGCTGTTAGTGATTTTAACTTAGATGTAAACGATGGTGAATTCATTGTCTTTGTTGGACCTAGTGGCTGTGGTAAATCAACCACTTTAAGAATGATTGCAGGGCTTGAAGAAATAACTTCAGGAAAAATATTCATTGATGATGTGCTAGCAAACAATTTAGAACCAAAAGATAGAGATATTGCAATGGTTTTTCAAAATTATGCACTTTATCCTCATATGAGCGTTTTTGATAATTTATCTTATTCTTTAAAATGCCATCACGTTGATAAAGAAACCATAAAAACTAAAGTAGATGAAGTTGCTAAGCTATTAAATATTTCTGAATTATTAGAAAGAAAACCAAAGGAATTATCAGGCGGTCAAAGACAAAGAGTTGCATTAGGCAGGTGTTTAATTAGAAATCCTAAAGTTTTTTTATTTGATGAACCTTTATCTAATCTAGATGCAAAATTAAGAGTTTTAATGCGTAGTGAAATTTCTAAACTACATAAACAAGTTAATGGAACATTTATCTACGTAACACACGATCAAACCGAAGCAATGACTATGGGAGATAGAATTGTTGTAATGAAAGATGGCTTTGTTCAACAAATTGATTCACCCGTTAACTTATATGAATATCCTGTAAACATATTTGTTGCTACCTTTTTAGGTTCTCCACAAATGAACATTTTTGATGTTAAGTTAGTCGATGATAAATTATATTTTAATGATGAAGTTTATATAACTTTAAATGAAAAAATTAAAAATAAATTAATAGAAGGATATAACAATCAAAATTTAAAGTTAGGTATTCGACCAAGTGATTTTTTGTTAAGCGATAGCACTGATTATGATTTTAAAGTAGATAAAATTGAATTAGTTGAAAAATTAGGAAGCGAAACGCTTATTTATGTAAATTTGCCAGGAAGGGAAGATGATACTATCATGTCAGTAAAGCTTGATATGAATGATGAATTAAGAGGTCCAATTTACATTAAAGTTAATAAAGATAAGATTCATTTATTTAATGATAAAGAAGAATCAATATTAAAAATCAATGAATATAATTATCTTCCTGTAACATTTAAGGTAGAAAATGATAATTTAATTATCAATGATAAATATCTGATGAATGATTTTAAAAATAGATGCGTATTAAATGATTTATTTATTTCTGATAATGGATATTTAAGAATACCTTCAAATTTATTGAAAACTAGTAAAGCTAAAGATAATGATTTAATTATTGAAGTAGTAGTAAAAGCAAAAGACATTAGATCAAACAATAACGTCTATTTTGCTAGAGACACCAAAAACAATGTTCGTATTACATTTATTACTGAAAAAAACGTAAATTATCATTTTGATGAAAAAGTTAGCTTATATTTTTCAATAGATGATTGCTTTGTTTGTGATGAAAACCATAATATTATTTCTATATCTGCTTCTTTTAATAAGCCAATTATAGAATCTATTATTGAAAAACATAACAAAGATTATTACTTAAGGTCTGAAGATAAACCTTTTGTTAAAAAGAACAAGTATCTATTAGTTGAAAAAATTTATGATTTAAAAAATGATATGCTCCTAGTTGTTACTAATCAACTAAAAGAAGAAATGACCTTAAAAGTTAAAAGAGATGATAACTATTTTGCTGGTATGTTGATATATACAAAATTTTTAAAACGTAAGAGCAAATAACTTTTTAGATCATCTTTTATAATATAAGAGAGCTGTTGAGACAATTTTTTTTGAAAATATTTGAGATTTGCAACCTTTTTTGATAAAAGAGTAACTTTTTGTGCGATTTAATAATCAGAAATATCTTAGAAAAGTATCAATGGTTATATGAAAAGTTGTTGCTTGATACTATTTTTACAATTATTCATATAGAAAATGTTATTTATCATACACTTTTTCACATGAATTTCGTGATTTATTATGGCTTTTATAATATGATTTGGTATATTTAAATTACGAAATAGGTGTTAGTAAAGAGATAAGGTAAATAGAAGATTTATAATAGAATGCGTCCAAATCATATAATAAAAGAAAGCCAAATCGTATAATGCTTTGCGTCCAAATTGTATAATGATTTTGGTCCAAATCGCTAAATTTAACTGTTAATTCGATAACTAAACATTATACTTATGTTAAAGAGATTGAAGGATTTAATTTCATGATTTATAAAAAAAGGATTGCTGATAGTGTTTTATCTAGGATGTTAGAAGGAAAAGGAGCAGTTTTGATTGAAGGACCTAAAGGGTGTGGAAAAACTACGACGGCAGAAAAACACGCTTCAAGTGTTTTATATGCTGGCGATCCTAGAAGAAAAACCCAGAATTTAGCTATGTCCGATTTAAACCCAGAAATTATTTTAAGAGGTGCGAAACCTAGATTAATAGATGGACGGCAAATCATGCCAAAAATTTGGGATTCAATTTGTTTTGAAATCGATCGTAGTGGCGAATTAGGACAATTTATACTCACTGGATCTGCTGTTCCTTTTGAAACCAAAGATATAACTCACAGTGGTGTAGGTAGATTTGCTTTTCTTACAATGCGAACTATGTCACTATTTGAATCTGGAGAATCAACTGGAGATGTCAGTTTAAAAGAGTTATTTGATGGCAAAGAAAATATTTATGGATTTTCGAATGTTTCACTAGAAAGATTAGCTTTTGTTACTTGTAGAGGTGGTTGGCCTCAAGCGATTGATATGCGAGATGAGATTGCTCTTGATCAGGGTAAATATTACTATGAAGCAGTTGTTAGATCTGATATAAATCGAGCCGATAATTCTCTAAAGAATGCTGATAAAGTTAGAATGCTAATGAAATCCTATGCAAGAAATCAAGGAAGCCAAGCTTCAAAAGAAGTTTTAGCTAGTGATTGTTTGCCAAACGCGAAAAAAGCAGTTTCACGCATAACTATCACATCTTATCTAGACGCATTATCTAAAATTTTTGTTATTGAGGAAATGACAGCACGGAATCCTAATTTAAGATCAAAAACAGCTATTCGAACATCAAATACACGCTATTATAGTGATCCTTCTATAGCTGCAGCAGCTTTGGGAATAGGGCCTAATGATTTAATGAATGACTTAAATACTTTTGGACTATTATTTGAAACATTATGTGTCCGAGATTTAAGAGTTTATGCTAACGCTTTAGATGGTGATGTGTATCATTATAGAGACAAATCAGGCTTAGAATGTGATGCGGTTATACATTTAAGAAATGGTAAATATGGCCTGATAGAAATTAAGCTTGGTGGAGAAAGACTAATAGAAGAAGGCGTAAAAAATCTTAAATTACTTGAAGGAAAGATTGATACTCAGAAAATGAATAAACCATCATTTTTAATGGTCTTAACTGGAGTAGGTGATTATGCCTATCGTCGTAAAGATGGCGTTTATGTTGTTCCAATTGGCTCATTAAAAGATTAATCAAGATTTTACTTTATCTTTTTAAATAAATAATTTTCTCATTTTCTTTAAAGTGGAGAAAATTAATATAATCTCAAAGATTTAAAATAATAAAGCGAGATTTGATATAATCTTTTTAAGGAGTTTTTAACTTATGTATGATTATTTAATTGTTGGTAGTGGTTTATATGGAGCAATAGTTGCTCGTGAACTTAAAAATGCCGGCTATAAAGTTTTGATAATTGAAAAAAGAAACCATATTGCAGGTAATGTTTATACAGAAAAAAGAGACAACATAAATGTCCACGTTTATGGTGCTCATATTTTCCATACAAGCGATGAAAAAGTCTGGAATTATGTAAATAAGTATGCAAAATTCAATGATTTTATTAATTCCCCATTAGCTTACTATAAGGGTGAATATTACCATATGCCTTTTAATATGAATACATTCCATGAAATTTGGGGTGTTAATACTGCCGAAGAAGCTAAAGCTAAAATCGAAGAAGAAAAGGCTAAAGAAAATATTAAAGAAATTACTAATTTAGAAGAACAAGCCATTTCTCTTGTTGGTCGAACAATTTATGAAAGACTAGTTAAAGGTTATACGGAAAAACAATGGGGAAGAGACTGTAAAGATTTACCATCCTTTATTATTAAAAGATTACCATTAAGATTTGAATATAATAACAATTACTTTAATGATATATATCAAGGTATACCAATTGGTGGTTATACAAAGCTTGTTGAAAATATCATTGGTGATATCGAAGTAAAATTAAATGAAGATTACTTAAAGAATAAGGATTACTGGAACAAACAAGCTAAAAATATTATTTATACTGGTGCAATTGATGAATTCTATGATTACAAATTTGGTGAACTTGAATATCGTTCACTTAAATTTGAAGTTGAACGCATCGAAAAAGAATTCTATCAAAAAAATTGTGTTATAAATTACACCGAAAGAGAAGTTCCTTATACAAGAATTATTGAGCATAAATATTTTGAAAACGATCAATCACCTGTAACTTGGATTACTAAAGAATATCCATCTGACTATAAAAAAGGTATGGAAAAATTCTATCCAGTTAATGATGAAAAAAATAATTCTTTATATAAGCAATATGAAGAATTAGCTACAAAAGAAAATAACATCATCTTTGGTGGTCGACTTGGGAAATATAAATATTACGATATGGATGATGTTATTGCTGAAGCTTTAAAAGATAGTGAAATCATCTTAAATAAATAATTTTTTTAAAAATAAATATATTCTAAAAACAATTAAAAATTTTAAAAACACTACAAAACTCAAGTATTTTTCAAAATAAACTAAATTTAGAAGGTTATTTAACTACTTAAAATAAGCTTAATGAAGGAAGAGTGATGACTTATTTAATAACTGGAGGAGCTGGCTTTATAGGCACAAATTATTGTCTTTATTTTCTTGAAAAAGAAAATCATAAAGATGATGTTTTAGTCGTGGTTGATAAAATGAACTATGCTTCTAATCAAGTTATTAAAAGTATGAGTGATGGAAAAAAGATTATTTTCATTAAAGAAGATTTAACTAAATATAGTAAACTGAATCAGATATTTAAAAAGTTTCATTTTGATTATGTTATTAACTTTGCTGCTGAAAGTCACGTTGATAAAAGTATAAGTAAACCTGAACTCTTTATTAAAAATAATATTGATTTAACGCTGAACCTTTTAAAGCTTTCTTTAAAGTATAAAGTGAAAAGATTTCATCAAGTTTCAACAGATGAAGTCTATGGTGCAACTAGTTTATCTTCTTCATATCGTTTTAAAGAAAGCGATAACCTCTTACCAACTAATCCATATAGTGTTTCAAAAGCTAGTTGTGATTTATTGGTTTTATCTTTTTATAAAACTTACGGATTAAACGTAACAATTTCTCGCTCATCAAATAACTTTGGTTTATATCAACATCACGAAAAACTCATTCCACTAGTTATTAAAAAAGCGTTGAATAACGAATATATTCCTGTTTATGGTGATGGTAAAAATATCCGAGATTGGATTGATGTTAAAGATCATGTTTATGCTATAGATGAAATCGTTTTAAAAGGGAAAGAAGGAGAAATTTATAACGTTTCTTCTCATAATGAATATTCTAATCTTGAAATTGTTAAATTTATCCTTTCTATTTTAAATAAAGATGAAAACTTAATTAAGTTTGTTAAAGATAGAAAAGGTCATGACGCTCGTTATGCCTTAGATACATCAAAATTAAATAATGAACTCAAAATATCATTTTCTAAAAGTGACTTTTTTGAAAAACTAAAAGAATACGTTTTAAAAGTAGTCAATTAAAATTCTTTTAAATTTTTGTTAATAAACTCCTTTATATTTATGAAAGGAGTTTTAATTTGGAAGAAGTAAATATAAAAGAAATTGTATCTTATTTTGATAAAGGTTTTTTAAAAGAGATATTAGGCATTGATAAAGAGAGTTTAAATCTAAAAGAAATTGAAAAGAAGCTAATAGATGTTTTAAATATTTCATCTTTAAAAGAGTTAAAAAAAGAAAGACTATTTGTTAAATGCAAAAGACTAAATAGAGGCGATGTTAGAATTAAAGAAATAATTTTAAGAAATGCTTGGATTGCTTTAGCTATTGAACTTTCAAGAAAACAAAAATGTATTGAATTTAACGAAAATGCCTTCAAAAACTCAATTAATTTATTAAAAAGATATTCTCACGTAAGAGGAGGTCCTTTAATTGAAAATTTAAAAAGAACACTAAATAAATGTGGAGTGAAGTTTATTGTTTTACCTTATTTAAAAGAATCTAAGATAAGAGGATTTACTAAATATCTAAAAGAAGAAAAGTGCTATTTAATTGCTATTAATGATTGTGGAAAAGCGCTTGATAAATTTTATTTCACTTTGTTTCATGAAATAAGCCACATCTTAATAAGTAAGAAAAAAACAAACTTCACTATTAATAAAGATGATGAGGAGGAAGAGGAAGTTGATAAGTTAGCTTCTGACATTTTAATCGATCCTGATTTATATAACCGTTTTGTTAATAGAAAATGTTTTAATTTAACTTCGATTCTTTTCTTTGCTCGTCAAAATAACGTTGATCAATCAATTGTTATAGGAAGACTACAAAAAGATGGATTTATCCCTTATTCGTACTTTAACAAATATAAAAAGAAAACCTATTGGATATAAAGAATTCATAACTGATCGAGTAAATTAAATGTTTATATTTAATATTTTTATATTTTTTCATTATTTTTAATGTAATTTCACATCAAAAAAAGTCAAAAATTCAAGTTTAGTAGTGTAAAATAGTAGCGATGAACGAAAAACTTGATGAACTTGTCAAATATCTTAGTCAATTAAGTGCTTATAAGCTCCCTGATTATGAATCAATACCAGATGGAGTTAAGATGGAAGAAAGCATCAATTTTATTAACGGCGTTTTATCTTCTTTTGATACAAAGGGAGAGAATCGTGTTACAAATTATATGATTAATAATTATGTTAAAGCTAAAATTATCTCTTCTCCAAAAGATAAAACTTATTCAAGAGAGCAAATAGCTTACACCATTTTTATAAGTTTACTTAAAAATTGTTCATCTTTAAGAAATATTGCTTCTTTAATTGCAATTGATGAAGATTATATCGAAGATAAAAATGATCTTTATGATTTTTATTGTAACTTGCAAGAAAGTGCTGATAAAGAAGTTGCTAAAGAAGCGAGTGAGATTTCAAAAAAAGCAGCGTTAATGGAAGATCAAAAACAGGCCACATTACGTTTAGCATATACTGCTTTAAAACTTTATGTTAAAAGCAACACTGAAAAATTAGTTGCTGATAATATTATGAGTTTAATTAGTGATTCAATTTTACCTTCACTTTCTATGAAGGATGATAAGAAAGAAAAAGTATTAGAGAAAAAGATACTTGATAATGAGGCTAAATTATTAAGTAAGAGATAATGGAGGATAAGTTTTTATGAAAGTATTAGTTACAGGCGGATTAGGTTTTATTGGGAGTCACACAGTTGTATCTTTAATTGAAAATGGATATGACGTTGTTATTGTTGATAACCTTTATAACGCTAAAATGGAAGCTTTAGATGGAATTGAAAAAATAACTCATATTAGACCAAAATTCTATAAATTAGATTGTGCTGATGTTGAAGCAATGGATAAGCTTTTTAAAGAAGAAAAATTTGACGCTATTATTAACTTTGCTGGATATAAAGCAGTTGGTGAAAGTGTTAAAAAACCATTAATGTATTATCAAAACAATCTTGATATTTGCTTTGCTTTATTTAGAGCTATGGAAAAATACGATGTCAGAAATTTTGTTTTCTCATCTAGTGCAACTGTTTATGGTTTACCAGATAGAGTCCCATTAACAGAAGATGCTCCTGTAAAAAGTGCTACCTCTCCATATGGTGAAACAAAAGTTATGATTGAAAGAATTTTAGAAGATATGGCTTTTGTTCATAAAGATTGGAATATTGCTATTTTAAGATACTTTAATCCAATTGGCGCTCATAAATCAGGTTTACTTGGTGAAGATCCTAATGGAATTCCAAATAACCTTCTCCCATATATCAACAAAGTTGCTGTTGGTGTATTAAAAGAATTAAGCGTTTACGGAAATGATTATGAAACAGTTGATGGAACAGGTGTTAGAGATTATATCCACGTTTGTGATTTAGCTAGAGGTCATGTTCTTGCCTTAAGAAGACTTGAAGATAATCCAGGACTTGTAATTTATAATCTTGGAACTGGTAAAGGGACCTCAGTTTTAGAAATTATCAAAGCTTATGAAAAAGCAACTGGAGTTAAAATTCCATATAAATTTGCTCCTAGAAGAGATGGAGATGTTCCAATTAACTTTGCTGCAACCGATAAAGCTGAAGAAGAACTTGGATTTAAATGTGAATTTAACATCGAAGATGCTTGTAGAGATGGCTATAATTTCCAAAAAGCTGAGTTAGCTAGACAAAAAGCGGCTGAAGAAAAAGCTAAAGGTAAAAGCAAAACTCTTTAATTTATAACATCGGAACTAGTGGTAATCGCTAGTTCCTTTTTTATAGACTAATTTATCTGGACAAATTATCAGGACATTTATCTGAACAAATTTTGTGTCCAGATAAAAATTTAACGATAAATATCGTCAGAATTTATTAATATTAAATCTTTGTTTTCTCTTAATTTTTCATCAAAACCGTTTAAGGAAGCAAATCCGTATTTATAGATATTAAAAGGTAAACCTTTCCATTGATTGATTTCTTCATTAATGTCGTTTTCATTTAATGGACGACTAAAAAATTTACACTCAATAGGAATAAAGCCTTTATCAGTTTCTAAAACTAAATCAAATTCTCTATTGATATATTCTTTTCTTTGCTTTGCATTATAAATTAGACGACCAGCATTAAAAAATAGTGGTAATTCAACTGAATTTTTTCTTATGGCATATTCTTTAATTATTTCTTCAAACTTTCTAGGTAAGTATTGCTTTAAGAATTTTTCTTTTACAACTTTTTCGTAAAATAAGTGTGAATTCATTAATTGCCTTGTGCTTTGATGTTTAAAGACAAAACTATAATAGAAATCTAAAAGGTTGTTTTTAATATAGTAAATTGGTTTCTTATTAAACTTATCATTAACCATATAGGATTTTCCAATAATATCCATTTCCTCTAGCTTGGCTAAATATCTAGAAATGTTATCTTTCGATTTATCGCCAAGTAAATCGTTTAATTCTTTAAATTTAGTCTTGCCATTTGCTATTAATTCTAAAATCGCGTTTGCATTTTCTTCTTTTTGAATTTCACTTGCAATTACATTTATGGCTTCTTTTTCAAAAAAAGAATCGTTTTCTAAAAATCGTGTGATTAAATTTTCTTCAAAAGGAACGGAATAATCCATATTTAATATATTAAAAGCAGTACCACCAAAAGTTGCATAGTATTTGATTTTATCAATAGTTGGCAAATTTGGATAAAACCTAGAAGAATCAAAATAATTGAATTCTTTTAACAAAATAATCTCGTTAAATCTTCCATATAATGGAGCTTTTATATCTACAATCCTTTTCATTATATCAACATAAGAACCGCATAAAATAAGAGTTAACTTAGCGTCTTTTGAGTGAAATTCGATAGCTTTTTGAAGAGAAGAGTCGATGAGAGCATCGCCTTGTTTTAAAAAAGAGTACTCGTCGATAAATAAAATGAAAGGATGAATTTTGCTATATTCAAATAAGGATGAGAAAAAATCATAATAGTTTTCAGCCTTAAAACCAATTATATTCATGAACTTAGACGCCTCGCTATTAAAATCAGTTAGATTAATCTGCGAGGTTGTTTTTCTTGCCAAAAGAGATAAACAAGGTTTTTTACACTCTCTTATTGCCTGGTTAATTAATTCTGTTTTGCCAACTCTTCTTCGACCATAAACTAATACAGCTTTAAATGAGTCTAATTGAAGTGTGCTATTTATTCTTTTTAATTCAGTTTCTCTACCTATAAACATGTTTACATTATAACCTATTTCATTCTAGCCTACAATAAAATAGGTTAATTTTGATTTTCTTTTTTATGTGTAATTATATTTCTAATTTAGCTATATAGTTATACTCATCATCTTTCTTTAAGAATCCGAGCATATAGATTGGTAAATAAGTTATCTCGTTTTTAACTTCCAGATTATTAGTACTTAAAAGATAAGGAGTAGTTAAGTTAGCTGAATAAGTTGATACTAATAATTTATTTAGCGAAGTATGTTTTTTATAATCACCTCCGCTTTTAACTTCAAGAGGAATTATTTTATTATTTTTCTCAATTAAAAAATCTATTTCTCCAATTTTTTTGCTTCGATAATAAAATGGTTCGAACCCGTTAGCTTTTAATTCTGAGGCGACAAATGATTCGAATAATCCTCCTAAATTCATTAGATTTGCAGTGTTTTTCTCAAAAATGGCTTGTTTAATCGTTAGTGAGTAATAGCTATTTAATAGTCCGACATCACTTGAAAATAGTTTAAAACTATTTTTCTCTTTTGAAATAAGCAGTGGCGGTCTTATTTCACTTACATTAAAAATTGGATAAGCAACACCGACATCTTTTAACCATAAAAAAGAATTTTCATAACGATCAAATTTAAGTTCTTTATTAAGATATGTGAAAACAAATTTAAGGTTTTGCTTATTTAACTGAGACGGAATACTATCGTAGATTTCGATAATTTTAAGCTTTCTATCGTTTTGCTCATACTGAGAAAAATCGCCTTTATATAAATTAACAATATTTTTTTGAATTTCATGTACATCCAATAAATTGCCGGATTTGATAAAGGTGTTTACGACATCAGGTAGACCTCCTGTAGCAAGATATGCATAAAAAACATTTATCATTTTATCGTGTGTTAAAGTATCTACTGGTTTTTTGTTATCAAAGCATTCATTTAAATAAACTAATGTTTCATCGTTAATATTATTTGCTTTAGCAAATTCAAATAGATTCATTGGATACATTTTTAACTCTTTTAAGTAACCGACTGGAAAAGAGCGAATATTATTAAGTTCAACACCAAGTAAAGAACCGCTTAAAATATACTTGAAACTTCCTTCATCAACTAAAAATTTAATTTTAGTAATCATGTCTGGATAGGCTTGGATTTCATCTAAAAAAATAACACTTTCTTTTTCTTTTAATGTTTTAGCACTATTTCGTTTGAAGATATTTATTATTTCTTTGACGTCGTTAGTTTTGCTTAAGATTTCTTTAAGTGTAGGATTTAAAATAAAATTGATTTCGCAGAAGTTGATCTTTTGTTCGTTTAAAACTTTTCTAATTGTATAAGTTTTTCCTACCTGTCTAGCTCCACTAATTAATAATGCTTTATTACTTTCTTTAAGCCATTTAATTATTTTTGCTTCAATTTCTCTTTTCATATTAAAAGTATAAGAAATTTTGCAAATTACAGCAAGTAAAAGTGCCCCTTTTTATTAAGAAAAACGGGGCAGTTTGCCCCGTTATTCTGAATATTTCGGGGCAAAGTTATAGGTTTGAAGTTAGTATGTTTAATTCTGAGACGATTATTTTCAGTTAGAAAAATATTTTAGAAACTTATATTTCTAAAATTCATTTTTCAACCATCGTTAGTTTTTATGGTAAATGTCACTTCAAATGTCACTCCACTAAGTATATAAAAAGTAGCTAAATACCATTTAAAATTATTTAATTTCTTTGAAGCAATTAATATAAGCATATTGATTTTATGGAGAATTCATTACAATAGCAATTTTAAGCTTATGTGTTATAGAATTTCATTCCGAGGAGAGCACAGGATACATATCTCCTTCTTACGATAATGGAGAAAACTAGGTTGTTTTGAAGCAGATGAAAAAAAAGTCCGTACAGCCCTAGAAGTTCTAAGTTTGTATCAGACTTGTCGTATAAATATTGGCTGCCCCAGTTGGACTCGAACCAACACGGACCATGTTTCAGAGACATGTGACTTTACCATTTGTCTATGGGGCAATTGCGTTTTGCTCATTTATTTTATATAAAAAGATACTCTTTTTCTAGATAATTAAACGTGTTCTACAAAGATGTTAGGTAAAATTAACACTTTTTATTGACGAATAAACAAAAGTGATAAATACTTTAAATATAAAAGAAAAGGGGTTATAAATATGAAAACTGTAATCAAAGTATTTCTTTATTTAGGTATTATTCTTTTTGGGCTTTGTGCTGGAATAATGCTTATAATGTCGTTTATTGCATTGCCAGTATCATTGGGATATTTAGTTTCTGTCTGTTTCTGCGCAATTCCAATTACTGTAGACGTTATTGCTCTTAAAAAGTTAGATAATTGTTCATCTAAATCTGAGCTTTTAGGAATTTCAATTTGCGTTTTGATCTTTGGCGGATTGATTGCTGGTATTTTAATGCTTTGTGCTAGTGAAGAAGATTTATGTGGTTATTCTAAAACGGTAAGTAAAACTCCAGAAAGCACAACTCAAGAGGGTGACAAAACAGAAGATTTAGAAAAAGAATTAACTAAACTTAAAAAGCTTAAAGATAATGGAGACATTAGCGAAGAAGAATATGAAACTCTTCGTAAAAAGGCTTTAGATAAGTATTCTAATTTTTAAATACATCATTTTAAAAGTAGATATTTATTTTTGATTTTAACTTAGATTTGCAGTGTTTTTAGATAAATAGCAAGGTAAATCTAAGTTTTTTTCTTATCTTTATATCATTATTTTGTTAATCTATTTATATGAAAATTAAAGAAATTTACTCTAATTTTAAGAAGGAAGATAAGTTATTTAAGATAACTACAATCTGTTCATTATCTATGAATTTAGTAATTGGTTTAGGTAAGTGGATCTTAGCTATTTTTAGTGGAGTTGTTTTCTTTGTAAGTGGCGTTGTAAATATTTTAATGGGGCTAGCAAAACTTGTTTGTTACATTTGCTTAATGAATAGTGATATAGATTTTAAGAAGCGCAATTTAATTGTTTCGATTTTAGTTTTTGCTAGTGGCTTAGAATATTTCATTTATATGCTTAATGTTTACTTAGGTAATTTCAATTTGAGTAGTTATGAAACATCAATTGCTTTAATTATTGCTTTAGTTTCTTTTATTGAAATTGGTGTAGCTATAAGTGGATTGATTCGCTTAAAAGGACGTGGTCACTCTTTTAGAAACATCAAACTTATTAATTTTGTTTTAGCACTTGAAGCTTTAGTTTTAACTGAAACAGCTATTCTTTCTTTTACTAGAAGTGATACTTTTGAAGCTTCGTCTTCTTTATTTGGCTTAATAGTAGGAATATTTGTAATGGTTTTATCTATTTTCATGGTTTTTTCTCCATATATTACTATTGCTAATCAAGAAAAGAATGAATTTATTTTAGTTAATAAAGATAAAAACAATTTAGAAGAAGAAGGAGAACTCACTCTTTCTAAATCATTTATATATGGAGACTATATTTATAAATATAAGTTTATTAATGAAGAAGAAGTGAGTGGAGAAATCACTAAAAAGAGTGGATTTTGGAGAAAAACACATATTCTTATTAAAATCCTTTTAATTATATTAAGCGAGATTTTAATCTTTGTTTGGCTTATTGGTCGCTTTATTTATTTTTTAAGATGTTCAACTTTAATTAAAAAGTTAAACAAGATTATGGAAGAAAATGGGTTCAAGAAAGATAAGAATTGATTATTTAAGAAACTAATTTAATAGAATAATTTTAGTGCGATAGAAGTCAGAGAAGATAAAAGTGCTTTTATTACTTTAGTGGTTTTATAACCTTACTAAGGTTTATAAATATTGTGTATTATCTATAACTTCTAGTAGAAGATTTTTAAAGAGGAACTGAATAAGGCGTTAAAGGTTTGCTAGGTGTCATTTTTTTAATAAAAAAGCAAGTACAGAACAATAAAAGTAAACGCTCAATTTTAATTATTTGTAAAGTAACATGTAACTACGTTACATTGTTAGTAAATTCAATATTAAAAGCGACTAATATTTAATGGCTAAAAAACCAGATTCATTTCTTATTATGGAGAATCCATTGTTAAACAATATAGATGAAGAGGCTTTAACTATTTTGAAAGTAGCATGTAACTACGTTACATTGTTAGTATTTTGATATTAAAAGCATCTATTTTAAGCTCTAAAGATTTATTCCTTTGTTTAGTAGAGGAAATAACTGCCGAAACAACCCAAAGAATTATATCTTTAATCGCTAAATTTAAAGTAACATGTAACTACGTTACAATGCTAGTAATTCAGCGTTAAAAATGGATGTTTTTTAAACGTTGAAACTTGACTTATTATTTTAAGTTAAAAATCCATTTCAAAACAAATATAAATAAATGCTAATTTTTACTTGTTATTTTAGGTAACATGTAACTACGTTACATTGTTAGTTTTTCAATATACTTTTTTAAGTATGAAATTACTAAATTATCAGCTGGAAGTAGATCAAGCTTTTCGACTTCTTCTAAATCATCAAAACTAATCCATTTATATGATTCATGTTCTTTAAAAATGATGTGTTCATTTTCTAAAGAAACACAAAACACATTCATTTTTAAATAGAAAGTAGTGTAGTCATATTCGACTTTGCACAGGAAGTTATCAATTTTTATTGAAGCATCTAATTCTTCTTTAATTTCTCTTTTAATGGCATCTTCTTTGCTTTCATCTTTTTCGATTTTACCACCCGGAAATTCCCGTTTATCTTTATATTCTCCATAGCCTCTTTGAGTTAATAGAATCTTTTTATCTTTAATGATTACTGCAGCACAAACTTCAATTTCTTTCATAACATTAATAGGCAATTGCTTAACTTAACTAAACAATCATGTTTATTTAAGTGTTTTAGTAACAAATTCAGGAGTTATATCTTCTTTAACAAATGAATTATTTAAAGAGTAACAATGGATATATTCATTAAATGGATATTTCTTTGATAGTTCATCATATATTATTTTAGTTTGTTTCTTTTTGAGATTTTTAAATTCAGATTGAGAGTAGATTGTTAAAAGAGTTTTGATGAACTCTTTATTCATTGAATGCATTAAGTAGTGGTCGTAACGCGCTAAAAAGAATTTAAGTGGTTCGTCTTTTTTGTATTTATCTTTTAAGTATGTTTTACTTGCTGCAATCATATCAGCTACATACTCTAAAGAGTATTTAAAAGGAATTTTGGTTAATATAAAGTCACCTTTAAATTCACTAATCCAATATTCATAGTGATGTTTATTATGATTGGTATGATGAGTAAAAATAGAAGAATATAAACCTTCATTACGCCTTTCATTTACAATTGGCGAATAGTTTCCGCTAAAGTATTTAACACTAGGAAGAAATTCCTTTCTTGAAAACTTAGATAAATCATGAACTAAGCCTAGATGTAATATCCCTAACTTATATGAATGAATTAATACTAAGTTTTTATGTTTTAATACGACACGTAAATGTTTAAAGAAATTTTTCATATAAACAATTGTAATCCATTTATCTTTATAGTTCATAAAAAGATTAAACTAATTTAAAAAATGTTAAAGAGTGCTAAAGTCAATCTAAATGAGAAAATTTACTAACAAGCAAAAGTGTTAATTTTTAAATCAACAGGTGTTGTTTTCAATAATCCTGTCTTTTATTTGTCAAAATTTTTGCTATGACAAATATGACAATTGTTGAAGAAAGAAGATTTTCCAAAATATTTGCAAATCTAATATTTTTTAATTTTATTAAAAATTTTTTGAAATAAAAATTAAATTATCACATTTTAAAAACTATGTTTTTTGCTTTTTTATTCTTGGGGTCGTGTTGTTATTGTTTCTTTGAGCAAATAAAAAATTTTTATTTCAAATTAAACAAATTAAAGAGGGATTTAAGTATGATGAAAAGAAAATTTTTAGCAGTAGTTTTACCTATCATAGGTTGTGCAACTGTCGTTGGTAGTGGATTTAGTGCATGGTATTTCGGTAATACGGTTACAACAGGCGGTGATGGCTCGACAACTGTCAATGTTGATGTTACTGACGAAATTAGAGATGCAACTGGCACTCTTAGTGTAGATCCAACAGCTTCAACTATTACGGGCAAGACCTTAATTTTAGATCAAGGCGGTTTTAAAAATACTAGAGAAGACTCAGGAATTATGTTTGGAGACAAAGGTGCTACCGAAACTACAGCAACTAGCGAAAATGCAGGAACTATCGTAAATAAATGGGATTTTACCGTTACATATAATGGAAAAGCTGGCGAAGGAGCCGAACTTACTCTTGGTGAACTTTATGATGCCGGGTTAAGAATCAGAATTAATTTAAGTATTGAAATTAAAGGTGATTTAGTAAAATATATAACTTTCCAAAATCCAGTTCCAACAGTCAATGTTACTCCATCAGGTTTGACTGGAACCGGCAACTCTGTAACATTGACTGGTACAGGCGCTAAAAGAAGTGCTGATTATATCATTACTGATGAGCAAGTAAAGGGTAGTGATTCATCAACCGCTAGTTGGAAATTTGTACTTGGAGTAGATACTATTAAGAAAGAAGTTGTTGGAGAAGATCCTGAAAAGAAAGAATTTGATTATTCAAACGCTTTATTAAAATATCTTCCACGTGATTATTCTGATAACACTTATAAAGGTGGTAAACCTGGTGCTAAAGACGAACCAGGATTAATGAAAGATGATTTGACAAATGATCCTAAAAATCCATCACAAATTGTATTTTCAGTTACCGCTTTCATTGAAGACGATACAGATAAATAATAAATTAATAAATAAACATTTCGTGTGGACTTACCTTTAGGATAAGTCCACACTTTTAGAAAACAAAAGGGTATTAAAAAGATGAATGGCCAAGAAATACTAGGTAATGTTGCTTTTTATGTTTCAATTGCAGTTGTTATTGGCATGGCAATCATGTTTTCTATACTTTTTGCTATTTATGGATACTATAAAATTAAACATATTAATTACGGACATGAAGATGCTAAATTAGAGAAAACTTTACGTAATAGATATAAAGAGATTATAGAAAGAAATAGTGAAGAAGGGCTTAAAACAAAAACAATTGTAGATAAAGACAAAGTAAATGAACCAGACTATGTTATGGTTCAAAACATGAGAACCGTCAAAACATTTACTCTTGTAGGTGAAAAAGAAGTTGAAAAGCCACTCGAACCTAAAACTGTTTTAGAAGCAATATTTGAAGAGAAACGTAAGTCAAAGAAATGGAGAGTTGTCTCTAATGTTTTCTTTGCGATTTTTTATGTTCTTCTTTTAATATTACTTGGGTTCTCAATTGCATTTAAAGTAACTAATCAACAACTATATATTGGTAATAGTGGACTTGTAGCTATTTATACAGGCTCCATGGAAACAATGAATGATGAAAATATTTATTTAGAAGAAGAAGGACTAACCAGTCAAGAAGATAGAATTATGCAATATTCTTTAATTGGTGTAGACAAAGTTACTTCTCCTGATCAAATGGAGTTATATAAGATTTATGGATATCGTACTCCAGAAGGAAATTTAATTGTTCATAGACTTATTAGAATCTATACAAACCCAGAGACTAATGTTACTTATTATACATTTAGAGGTGACGCCAATTCTGATTCCTTATCATTTGAACTTGTTTTAACTTTTGATGATATTGAATGTGTTTACAATGGTTTCTAAAACTTTGGTCTTGGCGTTGCTACAATCTATTTACAATCAAATATTGGTCTTATCGCAATTATTGCAGCTTTCATGTTCTTATTTGTCTTCCAAACAACTGAACATTTCATTGAACAAAGCTATGATAAACGTGCTCAAGAAATTGCTAAGAAAATTGACGGAAAGGAGTATATTCTTGATTTAAGAAGCAAAAAAATGAAGAAAGTTGAGGAGAAACTATGATTTCTTTTCGCAAAGCTTTATTTACACTTCTTGCTCCTTTAGGCGCTGCTACAATTATAGGCACAGGTTTTGCTACCTGGGTTTTTGGCATTGGTGGAGAAAGTGAACCAACTGAGTCTATCATTTCTGGTGTTGGGGTTACCACCGAAATTACCAATGGAAGTTTAGAACTAATTACAGCCCCTAATTTACTTGTATTCTCTGAAGGAACACAAGGTAAAAATGATCTTTTTGACGGGATTAGTTTTTATACTAATAAGCAAGTAGACCATGTCGCTGAATTAATTGTAAGTGAAGTCACAAATAATCATTTATTAAGTCTTGTATATGATGAAACTGGAGGAGAGCCATTATTATATTTTTCTTGGGCTCCTGATAGTACGACTAATAACTTTATTGGTGGAGTGTTAGAACCTCAAAATAATAAGGGTTTTGCTGGTGATTGGGCTGGAATTGTTAAGGTAAATAGCTTAACTTATAATGTAAATATTAATTTAGTTAATGGTGGAGATGGTGGCACAAATTCCGGATCTATTCAGATAAAACAGGGCGAAACTTTGCTAACTGAGGATACCTTTACTTTCAAGGAAAATAATGATTTTAAGGACCCTAATGTTACAGTTACTGATAGTACATTTACTTTTCGCTATTATTATGACAACCCAAAATTGATTAACGAAGACGAAACAGGATATAGATTAAATGTAAAGTTTGGAATGAGTTTAAACTCGCGTGAGCCTTTTGAGTTTGAATTTGAAAAGAATGGCAATTCCTTGATTTTTAATGGTACAGAAAATAAATTTACTTTGAGCTATAACTCAGGTGTTTATTCTTTAACTGCCAATATAGCTGGTCAAAGAATTACTTATACAAAGTTGGAATGTGAACCAGCGCCTGAAGTTGGAACCGACACTCTATTTAAGTATGGAACATACAGAGGAACTTCTAAAAGTGGTATCACTTGCGAATTAACTTTATCTGAATCGACAACTAACCAAACAAATTTTAATGCAGTTTTGAAAATAGGAGCAATGGACAGTTATTTGTCTCTAATTGACGATTTTACAAGCAAACTTGAAGGTGATTATTTTAATATTACTAGTGAAGACAACATAGATTACGCTCAAACTGTTCTTCATATTGACATTGATCGTACACATGCAACTGCTAGTGAGTATAAACCATATATTGAATTTACATGTCAACTTGCTAATTATCTTCGTTATGCATCAAGTGATGTAAAGCCAACTTCTGTAAACAAATATTATGGTCTTAGAGTTGCTTCATTACTTGGTGGGTGGGAATTTAAAATTAATGTTTCTGCTGATTATACGCTTATTTGAGGTTTAATATGTTTAATAGATTTAAAGGATTAGTTGCCTTATTTTCAGTTTTATGTATTTCTATAATCACTGGTGCAAGTGCATATTTTTATTTTGGTGGAGAAGCGGATAACCCAATTGATAAAACAATTGATAATTCAACAAGTTCTAGTGGAGACAACGGTATTACCGCTGACAATATATTAGAAAATTACGAATTTGGCGTTGATAAAAACTTAAACGAAGAATATACATATATTTTCTTTCCATCAACTCTTTATACTGAACTTTATACTGATACACAAAATCCAGAAGATTTTTTTGGGTATAACGAAGTTATTTTAGATGATGGCGGCGATCCTGCAATGAGTGCTGATAATCAGCCACAATATAATATTGTTAAAAAAGGAGACACTACATACTATGATTATATGGTTGATAATCTAAACGATAAGGCTGATTCTTACTTATATTCTACGCCTATACAAACTAACTATGCCGTTCCTGAAAACACAACAGAAGCAATCGCAAATAATAATCATACTCATTATTTTGGAGATGGATTAGAAGGAGATGATTATGCATACTTTGGTTATGATTTAGGAATGACAGATCCATATTCTATTAATAATAAAGATGCATTAAAATTTTTGGTAAATAATTATAATGTTGATGATTATTATAAGCCATATAATCATGCGAATTCCGGAAGTAATAGACATCCTGATATTAGTTGGGTCCAATATGATTATTCAATGGAGAATTTAGATTTAAGTTTTAGTTATTCTAATGAAGTTTTATCTCCGATTTTCAATAATACCGATTTTGATATTAGTCTTGATTTGGAGAAAGAGTTATATGAATCAGGCTATAATAAAAAAGATTTATACTATCTATTTACAAATTTGTATCAAAAGGGAAGTAGTTCAACTCTGACAAAAGCTAAGTTGGAAAATACCAGAATTAATTACAGATATCATTATGTTGTATTGTGGGAAACTTCTGATACTTTTTATGATACTTTCGATAGCTTTTCTTTAGTCACTAATTTAAAGAATCTTGGTGTTGGCGATTCAAACTTTGTTAATTATAATCCGGAGAAACCTTATATTGGTGCCTGGACAAATTCTAATGATAGGATGAGACATATATTAATCTTGCTTGACAATAATAAGGGGTATTTTGCTTATTATTATAATGAAGAATATACAACAGTTCCTTTTATTTATAATGCAGTGACAGATGAAGAAACTAATCTGACGACTATAACGTTCTCTAATACTGAGTCCGGCAGCAAAAAGGTTGACGGTACTGTGACTTTATCAGTTGGCGATTATTCTGACCAAATTGTAAATAGAGCACAATATAGAAACGATAGATTTGGTTTCTGGACTGCTTTTTATGATTGGGACGATGCCAATAATAGGAATTTATATAATGAATCAGCACATTATGGAAGTCGTTATTTGCCTATAAAAATTACAGTTAATGGGAATTTAACTCCAGACGATATGTCTAAAGTTATTCCATCAGTTTCGGCTTCCACTTTTGACTCACATATGTGGTTCGATTATACAGCGAATATTTGGACTTATGCTACTAGTAGTAGTGACCTCGAGTATAACAAGGCATTGGATGGATTTACAGCAAAAGACATTTCTAATATCTTTGACATTATGCAGCACCCTTCTAAATATGCTGATGACAAGGGTGTTATTAGGCTATTTCCTGTATTTAGCAATGGCAAAAATTACGGATCAACTAGCGCATCTAATGGTGGCAGTGATGGTATCCAAGCCTCATTTAAATATAAATCGAAAAACACTTCGATTAATAATGATTTATTACCTTCCGCTACTAAATTGACGTATTCCACAAATGAGTTTTATGGAAGCGATTTATACGGCACCCGAAATATTGTAAACTATGCTGTCTTAAAAAATGTTGAATTGGTTAATGGTAGATACGATACAATTGAATTTAAAATTACAACAACTATAAGCCCAGGTGGATGGGGTAATGAGTGGACTTCAGCTTATGTTTTTTCTGGTGATGCAATCGATGATTTCATAGATATTTACGGAGAAGGACTTTATACTTTCTATCTTTTTATAGGAAATAGAGCTTCAGATAGGTCTTGGCCGAGTAATCAAGCTTTTGGTAATACAAATAATGGCGAGCAATTTTTAAATAGTATTAGAAATAAGTCATATGACTCTAATGGCAATTTAAACGCACTAGCGAATAAGTATTTAATGCCTATTAACGAGATAGATGGTTCAATTATTACTGAAGGGACAAGTGGTTTTAAATTTTTAGATGGAGATACAAATTCTGCAGATTCAAGGCCAATTGCTCTTACTATAGAAAAAGTAACTAACCTAAGACTTGTTACTGATATTCCTATTATTGAAAAAAGTGACGGAACACCTTCAGACAACCAGGACTGGACGCAAATTGATTCTAGTGTCCAAGCTGGTTTGATAAATGCACAAAACTTTGTACTCGCAAACGATATTTATCAAATAACCGATACACAATATAATAACGAGAGCTTAACTGGTGGAGATTTAAACGGAACAACTGTTGATTCGTCTAACCCTTATATTTATCTTATCCAAAATGCAGATTTTAGATTTGTTAATAATTTGTATTTCCAAATTAGATTTTCTAATCAATATATTAGGAATGGTATGACGGTCAAAACTGACTATGCTGATTTTTTGAATCAAGACAAAAAGCCGGCTAAATATCTTGCGTATAAAATTGACAAAGATAATATTATTAAGTTTAAATTTCAAGATAGTGACGATAAAGATGTTTTTATTGATAATACTAAACCGATATCCGGTAATTTAAATGGTCAGACTGTTGAACGACAAGGCTTTAAACTTAGAGACTATAATGCAAGGGGCGTTTACGATATTCTTTTAGTCTCAACAAATGATGCTGCTTCAAATCAACAAAGATTTAACATGTATATTAATCGTCACACTAATAGCTTTATTAAACTTTTTAAGGGCGATCCTGGCACATTTAAATATGACGTAGACTTAGGAGATAAAATCGAAAAAGATATTTTTGTTAGCCATAAATTGCCAAGCGAAGCGGGTGAGGAACAATATCAAGTACGCTCAAAAGACTCCAAATTATTATGGAATGGTCAAACATTCTTAGGAGAATATTTGAAAACATCAACTGCAGGAACTGGATACACTGAAGAAGTTGCGGATGCTGCAGAATCAACATTTTTAGATGCTATTAAAAAAGAACTTGGAGTTCATCCTGGAAGTGATAAGATTTATCCAATATATGATGCGGTAACTAAAGAACAAATCGCATATTATAATAGTGGTGTTGGCAGATTATTTACAAGTGATGGATCAACAGCAGATAATTCACATCCATTAAATTTATTTACAATCATGAAAAACTATGTTCTATATATTGGCAATCCAGTTTAACCAGTATCTTAATTAGTTTGAGTGAATTTAAAACCCGGTCTTGTTGAACCGGGTTTTTAAGAATCTAATTCGTCTTTAATGTATACGATAAATTTAAAGTGTAATATTTAATTCCTGGTTCAGAAGGTGTTTCTTGTAAGCACCAGCCTGGATAACTGTAATCAGTATTTTGTATAATTCCATACTCATCAAAAACTATTAATAAAGAATTACTACTGTCTCGAATTTGGTAAGTATTAGCTTTATCATGATAGTAGTATTTTAAAGTGCTTTCTTCTTTTGTAGTTACCTCATCTATTAAAGCTTTAATAGATGAACTATCACAATTTAAATAGTTTGAATAAAAATTGTTAATCACTCCTTGAAGCATTTCTTTTGTTTGGTTTTTAGTATAGGTTTGGGCTTGGTCTTTGATATCAAGACTTTCTCCGTTTACTGTGGTAGTTAAAGTGTAGTTATCTTCGTTTTGATTGTAAGTTAATTTATCAGTAGATGTTTCAATGGTTTCTTCCTCAATGTAATAGATTTCGTTAGTTAACTCGAAAGAGTAGATTTCATTAATATAGGAATAATTTAAAGAGGTTTTTAGTGAAGTTGTTGTAGAACGTATATCATAAATATCTAATTCTAGACTTTCCAAGTTATCAAAAAACGCTGAAGAAGAAATAAAGTTGTTTTTATTTATATCTTCTTTGTTTATTTCTATAAGATGGTTATTAGAAGATTGATTAGATAGATTTAAAGATACTGGAATTAAGATTGCAAGAAGTGCAACTAAAATTACAACACCAACTATTAAACCTTTTGTTGAAAAAAGTTTAGATATTTTACTTTCTTCTTTATTGGAATCTTCTTTGGTATCGCTATCATTTGATTCTACAACTGTACAAGTGGTTGGAGCGTTTTCTTCTTTTGCTTCTGTTTCTTTAGAAGTGTCTTCGTTAGATTCATCATCTGCTCCTTCGGTTTGATCAACGTCATTTTCTTTAATGTCTTTGTCATCTGCATCTTTATCTTTAGATGGCTCAGAAATTTTGTTTTCTTCTATATTTTCTTCTTTTGCTGTTTCTTCTGTTTTATTTTCTTCTAAAGAAGAAGTGTCTGATTCATCCTTAGTTGACTCTTTTTCGCTTTTTTCACTTGCTGATATTTCTTCGCCCTTTTCTTCTTTTTCTACAATCTCAGCTTCTAGTGTTTCTGGTTTTTCGCCTTTTATTTCAACTTCATTAGTTGCTTTAATTTCACCATCTATTACTTCAGGATTATCAATGACTTCTTTATTGTTTTCTTCTTGATTTAGTAAAGAAACACCATTTTCTTCAATAGGAGTAGGAACTGCGTTTTCTATAATTTTATCTTCTCTTTTAACTGAAATCTCTGCAAAACATGAATCTTTTGGTGTGTTAGAAGATATTTGTTCTTCAACTTGAACTTCTTTTTTCTCTTCTTTTAAAGGGAGTTCAATTACTGAAGAAGTGGTTTGAGTTTCTTGGGCTTCTTTTTTATTTTCCTCTTTTTTCTTACTAGTAGAAGGAGTTTTCTTCTTTGAACTAGTTTTAGATTTTGTGTTCTTTTTCTTAGATGAAGAAGTGGTTTTCTTTTTTGAATAAGTTGCTTTTTTCTTTGGTGATGTAGAAGATTTATTGCTACTAGTTTTCTTTTTAGTAGAAGTAGTCTTTTTCTTTTCTTCCTTACTATCTTTTTTCTCGTCAGCAAAATCTATCTCTTTAAATTGATCGCCATTAACAAAAACTTTGGTGGAGCCTTCATCTTCACCAACGACTTCTTCAATGATAATTTTAGTTCTTCTAACTTTAGCCATAACGACCTGCTAAATGTATTATAGCCTATTTTTAAGATTCATTCATTAAGTATATTTAGACAAAAAACCACAAAAATAGTCGAAAATGTTCACTAATTTTTTACTTTAGACTTTTAAATCTTTATAATTATATGTATATGGATTACCAATTGATTGTTACATGGATTGATATCGCACTGGTATTAGCCTTTCTTTTTTTCTCATGCTTTCTTTGGTACTATTTTTTGTATTTTGCTGTCGCTTGTAAAAAGCCAAGAGTACTCCCTAAAGCTAATAAATACACTAAGTTTGCAATATTAATCCCAGCTCGAAACGAATCTAATGTTATTCGTAATATCTTAAATGCTTGTAAGAAACTAGATTATCCAAGAGAATATTTTGATGTTTATGTAATTATTGAAGATGAAAAAGATCCAACCAATGAAATAGTTAAAGAATTTGGTTTTAATGTTGTAATAAGAGGTGATTTAACAAATCGTAAAACCAAAGGCTTTGCTTTAGATGATGCCTATCAAGAAATTAAAAAAAGAGGTCTGATTTACGACGCTTTTATGATATTTGACGCAGATAATGTCATGAATTCAGACTATTTAATACTGATGAATGATGTTTATCAAGCTGGTTATCAAGTTGGTGTTGGTTATCGTAGTTTTACTAACGCTACTAAAAACTGGGTTTGTGGATGTAGTGCAACTTTATTCTCTTTTATGAATCAATTTACATCAAGAGGAAGAAGTTTCTTTTTTGAAAAAGCAACCTTGACTGGAACAGGTTACTTTTTAGCAAGAGAAATAGTTGATAATGAAGGCGGATGGATTTGGAATGGAATGACGGAAGATGTAGAACTTACTACTTATTGTTATTACCATAACATTAAAATGCATTATTACCCTTATGCTAAATATTTTGATGAACAACCTGATAAATTTAAAACTTTAAACCGTCAACATGTTCGTTGGCTTTGGGGTTTCTTTGCTTCTAAAAAAAGATTTAAAGTTCAAACTCATGTTTATCCAGAAAAAAATAAAGTTAAAAGATTTTTCTCCTTACTTGAATATAGCACCTCAATTTATCCTTTTGTTATCTTTTCAGTAATTTGTCTATTAACTTTTATTGCTTCTCTTGGCTTATTTATTGCTAGTTTCGTTAATGCTAGTGAACAATCGGGCTGGCTATTTGCTCATGCCTTATTCCAGTTTTCAATTCTTTATTTAATATTTATCTTTATTAGTGCATTTACTTTAGCAATTGATAACAAAAACTTAAAATTCTCAACTTCTCAATGTATTGTTATTTGTTTGACCTATTTAGCCTTCTTTTCTTCTTTCTTATTAGCTTTATTTGATGGCTTATTCCACAAAAGCAAAAGAACAAATTGGGTTAAAATTGAACATAAAGGTGATATTATAGACGAGCAAGCTTTGGAGAGTGAAAATGACGAAAGAAAGTAAAGGACACACTTTTTATTACACAGACGAATTAACTGACGACTTTGAAAAAACTAAAACCTTAAAAAGAATTGATTTACCAAAAGATTATAAATATATTCATAAAAATATCTTTTTTAGAATATATGCTTTTTTACTTTTTTGGTGTATTGCTAAACCAGTTTTACATTTAATTGTCTTTTTTGGTGGAATTAGAATTAAAGGTAGAAGAAACATAAAAGAAGTTAAAAAAAGATGTGGAAGTGGCTATATTTACATGAATCATACTTCTTTTTGGGATGCGGTAGTTAATCAAGTTATAACCGTAACTTTTAGAAGAAGTAATATAATTGGTTATACTGATGCTTTAACTTTACCTCGATTTGTTCGCTTTTTAGTTTATGGTTTAGGTTATTTACCTCTTCCTTCTTCACTTAGTGATTACCGTAAATTTGATGAAGCCTTAAAGTATTATTCAAACAAAAAACGTTTTACAATTATCTTCCCAGAAGCTCATATTTGGCCTTATTACACTAAGATTAGACCATTTATCGCTACCTCATTTAAATATCCTGCAAAGCTTAATGTACCTGCAATTCCAGTGGTAACTTGCTACACTAAAAGACGCTTTTCAGATAAACCTAAGCCAACTGTCTATGTTGGTGAACCAGTTTATCCAAAAGCTGAGTTATCATTAAATGAAAATAAAGACTATATGAGAAATGAATGCTATAAAAGGATGTGCGAATTAGCCGAGAAATATTCTACATATAGTTACTATAATTATGTGAAGGTTGAAAAAGATGAAGAAAGCAAGTAAGTATAAAAATAAATATGTTATTGGGAGAAGTTTTTATTCTCATTTAGCTTTTTATATTGTTATTACAATTTTTATTTTAACTGTTTTAGCTTTTGCAATTACATCTTTTGCCTATTTTTTAGGTATTCCATTAGGAGATTTTCCAGAAGATGCTTGTATTGCTGAAAGTCCTAACTTTAATGTTTTTTATTGCTTAGTAATTTATGGGAAAGATTCTCGCTTCTATGATCTTTTATACTATTTCTTTATTATATTAATTATTGTTTCTATATTAGCTTTAATCATATTAAATGTTATTTATATTGTTAATCGTTTCTATTTTGTTCGACTTGTTAAAGAAAAGAGTTGTGGTGCTGTAATTTATAAAGTTGAAAACGGAAAAGTTTATTACCTGCTTTTAAAAATGAATTATGGGCATACTTCATTATGCAAAGGCCATCAAGAAGAAGGTGAAAGCGATGAAGAAACCGCTATTAGAGAAATCAAAGAAGAAACAAGTTTAGATGTTAAGCTTGATACAAGTTTTAAAACTAAAATTACTTATTCACCAAATGAATTATCGTTAAAAGATGTTTATTTCTTTTTAGCAACTCCAGTTGACTCTTCATTAACGCCAAAAGATGACCATGATGAAGAAGTGGCTTCTTTTGAATGGTGTGATTATGAAGAAGCTTTATTTAAAATAACTTATGATAGCGATCGTAATGTAGTTAAAAAAGCTGAAGCTCACATCAAAAGATATCGTGGATTAGAATAAATAGATAATACTTATCCTTAAATTATTTTTACTATTTATTATTTAAATAAGTTATTTTCTTTGATTATAAATAGTAAGGAATAAATATTTAAAAAATAATTTAACTAAAATAATAAAATTTACAAAAATAAGCTGCTTTTGCAAAGATATTATGTAAAATTCTAGGTGTAAAATCTAAAGTTCAAGGCTATTTTCATTAAGAAGAAATTCTTGAAGATCTATAATCAAATATCCTTTTTCATTTCTTCTTGGCTTAATGCTTTGAGAGACAATTATAATTTTTCTGATTATAGGAAAGATTGCTTAATTACAAAAAAAGATATTGCATCTTCTGATTTCTGGTATCTTTAATTAATCTGTTGAACTTTAGTTATTAATTAACATAAAGATTTGATTCTTTTTATAAACGTTAGTAATAATTGTTGTGAGAAGATTAGAGAAGTATTTAGACACAGTGAGTGTTTAGATACTTCTTTTTCTTTTTAAAAATGCAGAGCGTAAAGAGTATAAAAAACTTCTTACTAGCGTATGCTATAATAAAGTGGTGAGGTGATATTGAATCTATGGTGAATTATAGAATAGATGAGGATGTTAAATTAATTAGAGAAATACTTAATTTATCTCAAAAACAATTTGCTGAAAAAATAGATGTTGATGCGATTACGGTAGCAAGATGGGAAACTGGCAAAATGGATACAAATGAAAATAATATCGAAAAAATATATACTTTTGCATTAAATAATAATATCTTTATAAATGAGATTAAAGCACAACTTTATTATGAAGATTTAGCAAATGAGAATAAATTAGTATTATACCATGGCGCCAAGAACATTATAGAGGGTAATATTGATATTGAGCATTCAAAAAACAATAATGATTTTGGTAAAGGATTTTACTGCGGTGAAAGTTTTGAGCAGTCATCATTATTTGTAAGTGGATTTGATACATCTAGCGTTTATATATTAAGTTTTAATCCACAAAACCTTTCTAGCATTGAATATAAAGTCAATCAAGAATGGATACTGACAATAGCATATTTTAGAGGAAGGCTTAGTGGCTATGAAGATCATCCGATTATCAAAAAGTTAATTAACAAATTAGAAGACATAGATTATTTAGTAGCACCAATCGCTGATAACAGGATGTTTAGAATTATAGATAGTTTTATTGAAGGTGAAATTACTGATGAACAATGTATACATTGTTTGGCAGCTACTAATTTAGGATTTCAATATGTTTTTAAAACAGAGAGAGCGTTGAGTCAGGTAGAAATTGTTGAAAGATGCTATTTATGTAGTAAAGAAAAAGAAAAGTATCAAATCAAAAGATTAGAGGATAGTAAAGTTGGAGATACTAAAATTAAAATGGCTCGAAGACAGTATAGGGGGCGAGGTCAATATATTGACGAAATATTATGAAAAGAGAAATGGATCAAGTAGGTTTGTTACTATGTGATATACAAGGTAAAATTTTTGAACAATCTGTTACTAGAGAAGAATGTAGTTCAAATATATTTATCCGCCGATTTATGAATTCTAAATTTGTTTCTAGAATGGATAATTTAACCTTTATAAACGAAAGCATGACAATTAAAGAAATTTTTGAAGAACTTGATATAGAATATGGTAAAACCAATTATGGAAAAATAAAGTTTTCAATTAATGAGATGTATTGGATAGGGTATATTTATAGATATCTATCATATGTTTATCAAATTGATAGCAAAAATGCTTATAAGATTATAAAAGGTACAGAGCTTAGGCATTTGTTCTTTGCATATCATTCCCTAGATCCAATGAATGCAATAGATAGGATCTTAGAAGCAAAATCATTAGTATTAGATAAAGATAGTGACCAATTGACTAAAGAGGGGGTAAAAATACTCAGAAGAATAAAAAGATTGAAGAATTAAGTGTTGTATAAATTATTTTGATAACTATTTGAGTTGTTCTGAAAAGTTTTGGCAATGCAACACGTATGCAACAAAACCACTCTAAAATGCCTATTTTATCGTACCTAGGAGTTCTCAAAACGATAATTTTCTCCACTGAAAATTTTGGTGCATTTACATAGATATTTTAAGTAAGACAAGCCGATATTATAGAATTTTACTCAAATTTCTTTATTTTCACTGAAAATTTTGTTGCATCTGCACTAAAATTTTCAGTAGGGTTTATTGGAAATTTTACTAAAAAAGTGCCACCAAGAAGTGACACAAAATATTTATATTAGAAAAGTGGTGCCGGCTAGAGGATTCGGACCTCCGACCTACTCATTACGAATGAGTTGCTCTACCAACTAAGCTAAGCCGGCGCTTTTTTATTATATCAAAAAAGAGAAGATTGATTATAGAGATTTTATATCTATATTAGACTTGTTTAATTTTAAAAATTGTCTATGATAGTTTCATTAGCTAAGTCTTTTATATAGGCTTTTTTAGTGGAGTTTAACTATGGAAGAAAAAGAAGTAAACTTAAAAGAAACTGAACCAAAAGAAGAAGTAACTCTAGAAAAGTATAATGGGAAAAGTTGGTTTAAATCGGCTTTTACAGGGTTATTACTTGGATTAGCAGTAATTTTACCAGGAATAAGTGGATCAACAATTGCAATTTTATTTAAACTTTATGACAAAATCTTATATGCAGTTAGCAATATATTTAAAAGATTTAAAGGATGTTTTTTATTTCTTTTACCAATTATTTTAGGTGCCATAATTGGCTTTGTAGTTGGCTTTTTTGTTGTTCAATCAGTCATTGAAGACTTTACCTTTATTGTTGTTTGTATTTTTGGTGGGTTGATGTTAGGAGCCGCTCCAGAAATATATCAAGTTATTAAAAAAGAAAAGGTGACTCCTATTAGAATTACTTTAGCTTTAATTGGTCTTGCTTTTCCAGTTGTTTTAAGTGCTAGCTTTGCTAACATCCCTGAACTTGATATTTCTTCAACCTTTGAAGCTTTCCCTTGGTGGATTCATATTGTCGGATTTTTAATTGGAGCTGTTATATCTTTAACTCAAATTATTCCTGGTTTATCAGCCACAGTCTTATTAATGTCGATAGGATTTTTTAAGCCAATGATGGGAGCAGTGCATTTAAATGTTTTGCTTGATCAACCTCAATGGATATTATTTTTCTTTTTATTTGTGGTTGGCTTTGCAGTTGGTTTTTTTGGATTAAGTAAATTAATGTCTTTCTTTTTCAAGAAGTATCATACAAATATGTATTTTTTAATTACTGGCTTAACTTTTGGCTCTGTTATTTCCGTTTTTTATAACAAAGATGTTAGCAATGTTTATACAGCCATTTGGCCAAGTGATGGTGGAAAAATGGCAATAGATTTAGGAGTAGGACTACCACTTTTTATTGTTTGTACTGTTTTAGCATATTTACTTGTTATTTATATGAGAAAAAAGAAAGCCAAAGAAGTAGTCTCTAATACCGAAGAAAAGACCGATATTGAGAACAATAAATAGAAATTATAATACCTATTTAAAGAAAAGTTTTGCAAAAATCTGCTTTTTAACTTATTTATCGAAGTTTCTATTATATTTTGTCTCAGTTTTTTGAAAAAATAAGAAATTTATACAAAAACTCTGCAAATCTTAAGTATTCTGTATAATTTATCTAGTAATTATCATATAATTATAAAGAAGGAGACAACTTATGTTATTTCCTCGAAATTGGCTCTGTGTTGACTGCTTGGAGTGGAATGGAATAATTAGTTATTCTTGTTGTTATATTGGTGGTTTTGTTATTACTAGTTAGAAGTAAAAAAAGGATTCAGAAGGCTAACTTCTGAATCCCAAAGACCATCTTTATACTAACACCATGTCTTAATGCAGTCAAGGCTTCAGAGCCTTTTCGATTGGAAAAGATAGGAAAGATTGGTTCAATATTAAAATATAAATGGCAAGAGTATAATAAGTATTTAAGAGAGTCTGTTGTCCATTTGATTTGATAGTATTGTTTAAATATTTTAATTTAAAATTATTTTTTAGTAAGTTAAAACTAGTGCAGCTATTCTTTTTAGAAAAGTTGTGTAACTAAAATGGCTTTTTATGCTACCAATAAATTGATTTCTTACGCTAAATAGTAAAAGAAATTAGCTTTATAATAATGATCACAAAATTAGTTAAAAGCTATTTTATGTGTTAAAATAAAAAAGCTCTTATTAAATATTGCTTTTATTAAAAAGGATATAAAAAATGAAAAAATTGTCTTTTTTAACTTTATTGTTAATTATTTTCGGAGTTACAGGTTGCTCTAAGAATCATGTTGAATCTGAATTCATTGAATCTGGATTTTCGATTGATAACGGATTTAATGAAATATCACCGTGGCTTTCAACGGCTGTTAAAGCAAAAATGAAACAAGAAGAAAGAGCTAATGTAACAGTTTATGCAGGATATCATCCCGGCTTTACTAAGGCTTTTAACAATTTTGTAACTAAGCCTAACTATGAAAGAGTTGCACTTCAAAGATGTATAAGAGATCAAATAGGAAATGATATTGCGGATGCATATTTTGACTTACCTGATTTTTTTGAAGAAAGTAAATATTCAGTAACAGACATAGAAGAAAAAGACGGATCGTTAACTAAACAGTTTGCATTTAAATTTGAGGATTCAATTCTTCTTAATGAAATCACAATTGAACGAGGATGCCTTTGTTATAAAATTTCCTTTTTAGACGATAATAATCAAGTGGTTACAGAACATTTAGGATTATTCGGTGCTGTAAGTATGGGCTCTTTGCATTTTAAAATAACGGATAATCAAATAACATTTTCTTTATACGAAAGCAGTCTTGATGAATAACAAAAGGATTCAAAATTAGTTTTAAGAATTTAATATTCTATCAATCTCTATATACCTTTTTATACAACTTTGTGTATATTCTTATCATTAAAGAATAGAAAATGCTAAAATTATCAATAGATAAGAAGTAATTAATCAAAAAGCAATATCGATTAACATAAATGTAATCTAATATTGAACATTGACTAGAACTTATTTGTTTTCAATTAAGTTCTATTACAGAAATTTATCTAAGTTATTTCATTTTAATTACTATTTACTAATTTTAGAAAGGAGGAGAGATGATTCAAGAAAAAAGAAACGATCAATTAGTTGATGATGCTACCGACCTTTTTAAAAGTGATGATGATAGAGAATATTTTGAAATCGAAAATGGTCTTATTTTTGACGATGATGAAGTAGAAGATTTTGATTTTGATGAATTTGATAAAGATGCAAAATTACAAACTTTTTGTAACAAGGTTAAAGAAATGAATGTTGAGGATGTCTCAATCCGCTGGATTCAAGCTACATATAGATGTGCATTTGAAAAAGCTAGAGCAATTAAAAAGTATTTAAATAAAAAAGGCATTCTTCATACTATCGAAATATAAATTGATTAGTGATTTATTTAAAAAAGCACGACTTGAATCAAGAAATCCCCCTTCATTCTTGACAAGAGTCGTGCTTTTTTAGTTGTAGGTATAGTAGAAACTTTTTAAATAAAAGCTCAGCCGATTTACTAGCTGAGCATTTAAGAAAAATAAATTTAGTACTATCTTTAATCGTTAAAAGCAAAAAGATATAACTCTTTTTCTTCTTTGGTTCCTCCAGCATGAGCTCCTTTAAAGCCAATTGGTTCTTCTCCATCAAAGAAGATATATCTACCTTTTGTAATTAAAAAATAATCAGGTAAGGTTTCATTAAGATATTTACACATTTTCCCATAGCCAAATAAATGTTCTTTTAAAAGTTCATCTTTAGTTAAAATATAGAATCTATCGCCATAATATTTATGAGCTAATTGTTCAAAAATTTCCTTGTCTTTAACAAAAAAACCTGCAAAAGCTGATTCAAAAACAAAATATGGACGAGATAGTGTTTCAAAAAAGTCTTGATGTTCACGAATAGAAATTTCTTCAACATCTTGGAAACCATGATCGGCGACTAGTAAAAATAAAGTGTCTGGATTGTCTTCAACGAGTTTTTTAAGTTTAACTTCTAAGTAGAGTAATGTCTCTTTAATTGTGTCATTAAAACAACCATAGTCGTGAAGATTATGATCTGGCATTGAAGAATAAACATAAACAAAATCATGAGTTTTAATTAATTCATCAGCATGCATAAAGAAGTATTCAAAATCATCTTCTTTAAGAGGAGTCTTCTTTTCATAGCTTGAAATAGAAGTCGCATTAAATTTTTGAGTTTTATTAATGAGCTCCCATAGATAAGTTGGCTTTAAGATATTTTGTTGAACACTAGGGTAAAACTTTGATGGTTCAAACTTATCATTAGATGGGAAAACATTAATGACAGCTTTATGTTTTTCAAAGTATTGATTCCATCCGATATGTCCATTTTCTAAAGGATATAAACCAGTAGTTAAAGCGGTAGTTGCAGCTACTGTGGTAGGTGGATAGACACTAAAAAACTCAAACTTCTTATGAGAATAGATAAAAGGAATGTGTTCTTTATAATAGTCGGCAATAACTTTGCCAAATCCATCAAAAAGAACTAAAGCAATCTTCTTTTTATTACTCTTTTTAATAATTTCATCTGCTTCTTTTAATGTTTCATGAAATGGAGTAACTCCAAAATAATTAAGAATTGAATTTCCTAAGTTAACTAATGTTTTACTTTTACTTAAATTTAAATTTTCCATAGCCCTATAATTTAGCACATATTTAGACTTATAGAAATAAAAAAACCCGGCCGGGAGGGGGTTCGCGGCCGGGAATTTTGCTACATTTAGTTTTATAACTAGATAATTCTGTTATAGTATTCAACAATTAATGCTTCGTTGATTTCTTTTGATAATTCGCTTCTTTCTGGAAGTCTTAAGAATTTACCAGATTTCTTTTCTTTATCAACTTCAACGTAAGGGACTGTAACAGCGGTGTTATCTAATGAAGTTTTAATGACTGCTAAATCTTTGCTATTTTCTTTAACGGCGATAACGTCATTAACGTGGCAAAGATAAGATGGGATATCGATTGTTTTACCATTAACAACGATATGTTTATGATTAACGAGTTGTCTAGCAGCTCTTCTTGTTGGAGCAAAACCTAATCTGTAAACTAAGTTATCAAGTCTTGACTCTAAGATTGTCATAAAAGCAGTACCAGTGACTTCTTTTGATTTACGAGCCATTAAGAATAATCTTCTAAATTGTCTTTCATTGACTCCGTATAAATCTCTTAATTTTTGTTTTTCATTTAATTGCTTCCCATATTCGGAAAGTTTTTTCTTTTCTGCACCATGTTGTCCTGGAGCATAATCTCTTTTGTCACCTTTTTTAAGTGTGTGACCGTTGAATTCTTCACCTGTTCCGAGTAATGAGAAGCCAAGTCTTCTTGCTCTTCTCCATTTTGGTCCTGTGTATCTCATAATTTTTCTCCTCTCTTTAACAATGTAAAGCTAAGGTCATTAACTCCCAACTCCTACGGTGAACAAATGGGGATTTCAGATATGTAGCGAATCTTACTTTCGTAATCTACTTGATCTTTGTTCAACTAGACGAGTGATGCTAATGATGCTCACAATTGCTTTAAAAGGATATAACAAATTAGTCTGGCTTGCAAGCATAAATTATTCACTTCTCTATATAGAAAAAACGGCTTCTCTAGTATAAAATACTAGAGAGGAAGAAAGTCATGCATATAAATATTTTAGATGGTTTAAGCACAGAACTTATTATTGGAGTAGTTGTATCCTGTGTTTTTGCTTTATTTTTATTAATTCTTGTTGGTTATCTAACTTTAAGTAAGTTTTATTTAAATAAAAAGAAATGCCGAAAGCAACTTGATATTTATCAATCCAAGTATGAATATCTTCATGCATTACTTACTGGACAAGATAATTCTTATATTCAAAGACTTGAAATTATTAGCCGTACTAATCTTTTGTATAGTGATATACATGCAAGTTACTTTAAAAGAAGTAAAGAAATTAGAGATACTACTGATCAAAAGTATCAAGATATTCTTTTTCAACTTCAAAACTACCTTGAAGAAAATAAGACTCGTGAGTTTAAATACTATTTAAAAGAAAATTTACCAATTTTAAAACAATACGAAGATGCAGTTAACTCTTTAAATAATGATTTAGTTAATGTTATTCGACCTGAAGAAGAAGCTCGTCAAATGAGCTTAAATGAAAAAGAGAAATTAAGAGATGTTAAATCTAAATTTAATTTTAACGAAAACGATTTAACCTTTGTTGCTTCCTCCTTTCAACAAGTATTTGCTAAAATCGACCGTAAGTTTAATGATTTTGATGATTTAGTAGAAAATGCAAACTATGATGATGCTAAAAGCATTATTCCTGAAGTTAATAAAGTTTTAAATTTACTTGATAAATTAATTGATGAAATTCCACCTTTAGTTAAAGAAGTAAATGACAATATTCCTTCTAAAGTTAAAAAACTTAGCGAAGAATATGAACGTATTATGAAAGAAGGCAAACCTTTAACTCATTTGCAAGTAGAAGTGCTTGTCAGTCAAATTGATGAAGCACTTGATACTGAAAGAAGTAATATTAAAAATTTAGCTGTTTCGCATATTAAAGAAGAAACCGAAGAGATTAATCGAGTAATCGATGAACTATTTGAAAAATTTAAAAAAGAAGAAGATGCTTTTATTGAATTTAACGAAAAGAAAGACCCTGTCATTAATGAGTTCTTAAATTATGATAAAGAACTTGTAAAGATTAATAACAATATAACTAGATTTAAAAAGATTTATATCATTGATGAAGAACATACTAATGAATTAACTAATATTCGTAATAAAGTTGAAGAAGTTAGTAAGGATAAACGTCGTTTAGATCAATATATGCGTAATATTGAACCATATCCTTATAGTGAACTTTTAGATAAATTAAGATTATTAGAAAATGGAACAAGAGAAATTAGTGGAAGAATTAATTCTTATAATGAATATTTAATTTCACTAAAAACTGATAGTGAAACTGCTTTTAAAAATATTCGTACAAAATACGATTTATTAAAAGAACACGAAAAGATTATTCGTGATTTTAAAGTTGATAAATATGTTGATTACTTTAAAGATCGTTTTGATGATTGCTATGCTTTAATTGATGATATTTCTAAGATATTAGCGAAAGTTCCAATTGACGTTAATCAAGTTAACCAATATCAAAGAGAATTAAATGATAAAACAAATAATCTTGTAAAAGAGATTCAAGATCTAGATAATTATAAACGTTTAGCAAGTGAAGATATTCTTCTTGTTAATCGTGATCGTATGAAGTTTGCAGAAATTAATAATTTAATCTCACAAGCAGAAACGTTATATTTAAGTGGAGACTTTAAGAGTGCTTATGATATTAGTGAACAAGCACTCGAAAAATTAAATTTTAGGGACAAACAATGATCTATTTTGATAATGCTAGTTCAACAAGACCAATTGATAAATGTCTTGATGCTTTTTTAATAGCCGCAAAAGAAAGCTATTATAATCCAAGTTCAATTCATGCTCCAGGCATGAAACTTTTTAACGATATTAATCGAATTAAAGAGAACTTTCTTAAAAAGCTTAAACTTGATAATAATTATGAAGTAATTTTTACAAGTGGTGCTAGTGAATCAAACAATTTAGCGCTTGTTGGTTATGCCTTAAAAAATAAGGGTCGTGGTCGAAAATTAATTACTACTAAAATTGAACATGAATCAGTTTTAGAAGTATTTAAATATTTAGAAACTCAAGGCTTTCAAGTTACCTATTTAAATATTAATAGCGAAGGAAAAATTGATATTGATGAATTTAAAAAAGCCATTGATAATCAAACCATATTAGTTTCAATAATGGGTGTTAATAATGAGCTTGGTAATGTTTTAAATATTAAAGAGATTAAAGAAGTTATTAAAGACTACCCAAAATGTGTTTTGCATTCCGATCTTGCTCAAACTCTAGGGAAAGAAAAATTTGATTATACACTTCCTGATATGTTTACAATTAGTGCTCATAAAATTTATGGACTTAAAGGAATTGGCGCATTAGTTAAAAAGAAAAAGATTATGCTTACTCCTTTAATTCATGGAGGCGGACAAGAAAATGGATTAAGAAGTGGAACTTATGATTATCCTTCAATTGTTTCTTTTAACGCTTCGCTAAATTTTATTATTGAACACTTTGATGAATTTTATAAAAAGAGTAAAGAAATGCAGGCTTTTTTAATTGAAAACCTACAAAAAATCGATGAAGTAACAATTAATAATTACCCTAATAATTCTTCGCCTTTTATTGTTAATTTTTCTTTAAAAACGAAAAAAGCTAGTGTAGTAGTTGAAGCATTATCTAATAAAGAAATTTATGTTTCTAGTGTTTCAGCTTGTAACTCTAAAAAAGAAGGAGCTTCATATGTTTTACTAGCGGCTAATAAATCAATGCATGAAGCTAGTAATTCAATTCGTCTTTCTTTAGGCAAAGATAACACAATTGAAGAATGTAAAATCTTTATTGAAGTATTAAAAAACATTTTAAGAACAGTTAGGGGATGAATATGGAATATAACACAATCATTGTTCGCTTTGGCGAAATGTCAACCAAAGGCAAAAATAAAAGAGACTTTATTAACTCATTAGCTAGATCAATTAGACATAGTTTAAAAGACAATGAAAACGATTATGAAATGATTATTCGTCATGATCATATCTATTTAAACTTAAAAAATGAAATAGATGATCTTGTAAATAAACTTAAAGATATATCTGGAATGTATTCATTTTCTTTAGCGTTAAAAATTGATCAAGATTTAGATAATATTTTAAATGTTTCTTTAGATATTCTTAAAAAAGAAAAGGGAAAAACTTTTAAAATAAGAACTAAACGAATTGATAAATCCTATCCTTATATTAGTGATGAGATTAATCGAAAAGTCGCTACAGTAATTTTAAAAAATACAGATAAAAAAGTTGATGTCCATCATCCAGATACTTTACTTGATATTGAAATTAGAGAAGATGGTGCTTATTTATTTACTGAAACTATTAAAGGGATGGGTGGTTATCCAAGCGGAACTATTGGTAAATCTTTAGTTATGTTAAGTGGGGGAATTGATTCTCCTGTGGCTGCTTATCTTCTTTTAAAAAGAGGAGTTGATATAACTTGTATTCACTATGCTTCTCCTCCATATACTAATAGTGGTGTTATTGATAAGCTTGAAGATATCTTACATAAACTTACTAAATATCAAACTCGTATTAGATTATATGTAATTCCTTTTACTAAGATTCAAGAAAAGATTTATGAAATTTCTCCAGAAGGATATCCAATTACCATCATGAGAAGAATGATGTATCGTTTAGCAAGTCGTCTTGCTAAACGTTTAAAGATTAATTGTTTAGCAAATGGAGAAAGTATAGGGCAAGTCGCTTCGCAAACTATTGACTCTTTAAATGTCATTAATGAAGTCACTAATATGCCAGTTCTAAGACCACTTTGTACTTATGATAAAGTTGATATTATTAAAATAAGTGAAGAGATTGGAACTTATGATATTTCAATTCGACCTTATGAAGATTGTTGTACAATCTTTGCTCCAGTAAGACCTAAAACTTCTCCAAAGCTTGAAGAGTGTTATGAAATTGAAAAGAAGTTTGATTTTGAACCTCTTTTAGAAGAAGCATTAAATAATGCTGAGTTAAAAATTATCAAAGATTAATATATCAAATTAAATAAAAATAGGAGTTTGCAGAGTTTTTATTGTAAAATCCTATTTTTTGAATACGTGAAGTACTTTATTTTTGTTGTGTGATTCTAGATAAATAGCAGCAATTGACAATCCAACTATTATTAAGACAAATAAATCAAAGAAGAAAGTCCCGCCTTGAAATGTGTTAACTGAACTATTAGAACCACTTAGTCTAGTTATAGCTTCAATATAAAGGAAGAAGGTAAAAATAAACGTAGCGGAAGATGTTACTAGTAAAGCAATATTTATTTTTTTACTAGCTTTAGTTACAAATAATGAAACTATAGGTAAAATGAAGTTGGCTAAAGAAGTGATGATTATAAAAAATGGACAAACCATTGTTTGGTCTGCAATCATTGAGATAGATTCAAAGCAATTATATTGAATATAAATTGTTCCTATGCCATGTTGAGATATAGATCCTTCAACAAACGGAGCAAACTGTAAAAAGAAAGCTACGAAAGAAAGTAAAACAATAATCATTAATAAAAGTCTATTTATAGTTAAGACAAAACATCTTTCCTTTTTTACTTCACTCTCTTGACTTGTCACGTTTTGACTAATTATTTGCTCTTGAACTGAGTTAACATCTGGTTTAATTTGTTTAGCTTGAGGATCCTCAATCTTATCGTTTAATAAATAATCAATTGAGCAATCAAAGATTTGGCTAATTCGAATAATTTTATCAGTTTCAGGATATGTAATATTGCTCTCCCATTTTGAAACAGATTGACGAGATACTTTAAGTAAACTAGCTAATTGATCTTGAGTTAAATTATTTTGTTTTCTTAATTTTGCTATTTTATCTCCAGTTTTCATATTAAGCTCCTTCAGATAACAACATAATTTTAGTTTGAAAGAGGACGATAAACAATGTAGTTTGACGTTATAAATGTAAATTTTAGGTTGCAAAAGTTATATTTTGGGTTGATTTTGTTGATTTTATTAGTTTTTTCTTTTATCGCAAAATAAAATCAATACTTGAAGCGGATATGATGGTGATGATATTTGCTTTTATTATAAATTATAGAGAAACAATACAAATACACCAATAGCATAAAATACTGCAGGTAAATAAAATATTATATAAACCCAACTATAGCAAAAAGCATATACAAGCCCAATAATTAACCATAAAAATACTTGCCCTAATATATAGCTGGCTAAAACACCGAATACGAATATAATTAAGGCAACTACAAAGCCATCAATATCAAATTCATAAATGCTAATGCAAATTGTAATGAGAAGGAGTATCCCATAAATAACCCAAAGCAAAATATCTCCAGGAAATACGCTATCAACAACAAAAACTGTTGAAAGCATGTAATCACCAAAATGTTTATAAATACCCCATTCAGAAGTACTAAACCAATTTATAATCCCATTTGGTACAAAATTTAGAATTGCTTGAAATACTGTCGCTACAATGCCACCTATAACAAGCAAAACGACAATTATTATATTAAAAAAAGTCCGATTAAACTTAAAACCATGATGAAATAGCGATTTTGATGAATAAGTATAAACTGTATCTTTATGAACCATTTTTCTAGGATTAAAAGCTATACTAAAAAATACAGTTAAACTTGCACCAATAATTAATAATATAGAAACAATGCAATATAATAGTGTAGTCATTATCATTCACCTTCCTTCTCATCATTTGATGTTCCATCATCGTTATACTCGATTTCTACATTATTTTTATCTGGATTGCCAAATATTGATGTAATAGCGAAGAGAGAAATACATATTATACCTACAGGGATAATAAAAAATCCACCTATTCCTAAAAGTATAATCACAAAAATAAGGCTGTATATACAAACTGAAACAAACATTGCAATAGAATATGCTTGTAAATCAATAAAGCCAATTTTTTCAGTAGACTTGAATAATTTATAATATGGTATTAACGCAAAATCATTCCAAAACTTGTTTATAAATTCTGGTTTAAGCACAAATAATCCCCAAGTCAAAGGAATAATAATTTTTGGAATATTTGAAATACGTTTTTTCTTATACTTATCATTATTATTAATTTCAATGTTTTCTTTGGAAATAAGACATGGGAGAATTCCATAAATAATACCAACCGTAACTGCTAAAACTAAGTCAGTTGGGATCATTATTAGCGCAATTACTAAAGTAATAGGTGCTGTTATTGCTAATATTATTGTTGAAAAAACTCCAAAAATTAAATATGCAAAAAAATAATAAATAATACGTAAGAAAATGTTTTTTTGGCGTTGACTTAATGTATAAACAAGTTTGTTATAAAATATCGCCCACATATTTCTTGGTGGCGTTAAGAATATTCTATTATAAAAGAACACAAAAATATTAAAAACCTTGTCCAGGCCTTTCATTTTGAAATTAATACGAAAATCTCTTATTTTTGAATTCTCATGAACAACAATTTTATTTAATTCTTCTTTTGAGTATCCATAATCATTTGCTTTGCTAAGAAATAAATATGCTTGTTTTAGATTACTTTTTACTCCTAAACCTCTAATGTAAAAAACACCTAAATAATAATTACAAGAAATAAAACTTTTTGCCGTTCCTTCTTGTGCTAATTTGAAGGCTTCTTTAAAAGACTTTTTTGTACAAATACCATTTACTAAACAGTATAAGTATTTGATTAAATCATCTTCTGACTCTAAATGTTTTGCTTTTTCTTGTATAGACCTAAAATCTTCATTTTTAATGTAACTAAGCGCTTTTGGCCAATATATTCCGCTTAGCAAATTCTCTTCTTTGCTTGAACCCATAAGAACCCCTTTTTCAATCCTTAAAGCATCTACACTAAGTACAAATGTAGTAGATTTTATCCATATTCAAGATTTATATTAAATAAAAGAAAAAAACAAGTCAATTCAAAGCATGTTTTTAATCAATTTTTCATATATATAATAATTTATTGCATTGTTATTTATGTATAAAATCACAAAACTTGCATATATTGAAAATTATTAAGTAACAAACTTTTACTTTAGAAAATAAAGTTATTCACAAATATTAAAATAAATTTCATTATCTTTTTTATTATGTTTTTAAACAAAAATGTCAAATTTCAAAAAAACCTTTAGAACTCAAGGTTATTTAATTCAATAACTATAGTTTTATTAAATGTTTTTAAATAAGTTAGTTGATATATTATGTGCTAACAATAAATAAATGGATTATTTTATAAAGCATCTCCTTAAAAGAATAAAATTATTTAGCATATTAAAGAAGCTTTCTTCTATTCGTAAATCTTGACGTCTGTTGGCTGTCCATTAATACAAACGGTTAAATCTTTATAATAGCCTTGTCCTTCTTTCATAACATTTGCAGTGTCTATATATTGTTTTATCTCAGTATTATTAGAAAATGAAACGTTTTTTAAAGTATTATTTATATTTTCTAAACGATCATTAACTACTTTTGTTAAGTCATTTACACTTGATGTAAAATTTTGAATAACTTCAGTATTTTTATTTATTGCGTTTAGTAATTTTTCTCTAAATTTTTCATCTTCGTATAAATTAACTAATTCAGAAATAGTATTTCCTCTTTTAGTAATATATAAAAATAATATTCCTCTAATGGCTTTCTCATTAAAATAGTAATGAGGAACAATTTTTAAAGCTTTTTTAATTTTTGCGCAATATTCGGTCGAATACGAATCATATTTTTTTAACTTATTAATATTTGGTAAATATTCAGCATTAAGTTCATCTTTCTTTAATTTATACTCTTCATGACATTTGCTTTTAAGTTTTTCAAATAATTCAGGATTGGATATCTCAAACTGCTCAATTAATTTATATACATCACTAAAAACACACGATATCAACTACATTTTTGAGCTATTTTTAAGTATTTTAAAGAATGTTTAAATTAGCACTAAACTTACAAAAACATTGCAAAACTAAGACTAAATGCATCAAAAAAGAGCCCATATTTCGGAGCTCTAATTTAAATTTATCTTCTTGCGCCAAGCTTTTCGCTTAATTCATAAACGCCTTTTGAATCAATTGCAAGTAATTCAAATTCTTTAAGTAAATCAGCGGCAGTTTTTTCTTCTTCGGCTTGTTCGGTAATAAACCAATTTAAGAAATTAACTGAGCGATAATCTTTAGCTTCAATAGCGGCAGCATAGATATCATTAATTAAAGATGTAACATATTTTTCATGGCTTAATTGAAGAGTTAGTGGTTCTTTGAAATCTTTAAAACTAGCTTTATAAGCTTCAATTGTTTCAAGAATTACTTTTTCATCATTATCATGAAGATATTCCATGAATTTGTCAGCATGTTCACTTTCTTCTGCGGCTTGTTTTTTAAATCAAGAAGCAAAACCATTTAATCCTTCTTCAGCATAATAATTAGCAATTGCTAGATATAAATAAGAAGAGTATAACTCTTTATTAACTTGATTAACCATCAACTTGGCAACTTTTTTATTTAACATTTTTTTATCTCCTTTGTTATTTAATTCTTACATGTTTATGAGTTAATTTCCACTTACATGCATTTATATTTTAAAGCTAGTTATAACATTAAAATTAATGGTAGAGAAATAAATCTAGCGTGCTAAAAATTATAGGCGATAAATCGAAGATTGATTTATTAAGGCTGCTTTATGGTAAATGAGAAAAAGGAAAGTTTTCTAGATAAGTTTAGAAAAATATTCGCGTTTCAAGATTTAGCAAAAGGAAGACCATTTAAAGTTATTTTACTTTTTGCTCTTCCAATTCTAATTTCAAATATTCTTGGTTCAAGTATTGGATTAATTAATACTTTAGTTTTAAAAGCAACAGTTGGTTCAACAAGTGTTGTTGCAATGAATCAAACAAATTCAATCAATACTCTTTTATTTCAACTTGGTTTTGGGGCGTCGAGCGGCTTTGCAATAATTGGTTCACAAAAGTATGGTGCAAAAGATGATGAGGGATTAAAAAGAGCTTTTAATATTTCAATTTTTCTTTGTGTTATTTTATCAATTCTTATTAGTCTAGTTGGTTTAATCTTTCTTGATCCGCTTTTAGATTTTTTAAATGTCGATGTTCTTTTTTATGATCGAGCAAAAGTTTATTTAATAATGCTTCTTGTTGGTTTTATCTTTAATCTTTTAAATAACTTATTAGCAAATTATTTAAGAGCATTAGGTAATTCTTCTTTTCCTTTAATGGTTTCTTTATTAACAGCGTTATTAAATATCCTATTTGTTTATTTATTAACCTCGCAAAACCTCGCTAATTTAGATACTTTAGGCTGTGGAATAGCTAATATTTTAATTAACCTTATTTCAATATTATTTAACTATATTTATTTAATTAAGAAACATCCATTTATGAAATTTAGCTTTACCTCATTAAAAGGAAGTAAAGATATTTATTTGGATTTATTAAAACTTGGCCTACCTTTAGGCTTTCAATGGTCAATTCTTTTTATTGGCTCTTTTGTACAAAATAGTCAAATAAATACTTATGGACCTGATGCAAGTAGTGCCATGACTTGCTACTCACAATTTGAAAGCTATCTCACCATTGTTTTTAGTGTCTTAGCTAGTGCTTTATTAACTTTTGTTGGTCAAAATTATGGCGCTAAAAAATATTGTCGAGTAAGAAAAGGAATATTAGAGTGTGCTTTACTAGCAATTGTGTTTTATATTCTTTTACTTGTTGTAGGTTTTGCTTCAGCTAGATATGTTCCTTATATTTTCTTAAATCCACAAGACGTGAACGAGAAAGTGATTTATTATACTTCAACATATTTATATGTCTTAACACCTTCTTTAATCTTACAAGGTCTACTGATGATATCACGTAGTTCTTTACAAGGTGTTAAAAGACCTTTAATTCCTTTAATAAGTGGCATTGGGGAGTTACTTGCTAGAATATTAGTAAGTTTAACTTTACCTTATTTAATTGATAATAATTATCAAATTACTCATTCTAATAGTAGTTTTATTGGTTTATGTTTTTCTAATACTTCAGCTTGGATTGTTAGTTTTCTTTTAATGGGAAGTGCAACTCTTATATTAATAATATTTAATAAAGCATATAAAAGTGATCCAATTGAAGAAGAGTTAGTTAGACAATAAAATAAAAGTCGCTGATTATTAATAAGCGACTTTGAAAATGCGTAGTTTCTTTAATGATTAAATGAATCTATCTATTTAGTTAAAGAGTTTATCTTTAATATATTTAACAAGGCTTTTTACAACTTCATCGAACAAAAATGGACATTGAAGGGGGGAGAGTCCAATTTTGTCATAGTCTTGACTTGCTAATCACAAAACTGATGAAAGAGATAATTAAATATCTTATTTGTAAAAAGCACTTAAACAATAACAAATATCTCCACGTATGTCGAGAATTCATTCGCATTTTATCGTAAAAAATAAATTTGTTATTATTGATAAATTGTGGTTTTAAAACCTTATATTAGTTATGACTTTATATATGTTTTGTTAGATAAGTATATCGAATTTTGATATAGATGCGCTGACAAGAATTATTTTTTAAACATAGATAAAACATGCATTTTTAAGTATAATTAAATTACTTTAAGAAAGTTGGTGTTTTGCGGTGAAATTTCAAGAAACAGAGTCTGTCGAACTAAAGAGAATTTTAAACAAAGACTTTGCAAAAGAAGTTGTTGCTTTTTTGAACACGCGTAATGGAACTATTTATATCGGTGTAGATGATAAAGGAAACGTTATTGGTGTTGATAACGTTGACAAGACAATGAGAGAAGTAAGGCAAATTATTAGAGACCAAATTCTCCCATCAACAGAAGGATTGTGCGAAATTGAATCATTTTTTGAGAATGAAAAGATAATAATCATTATCAAAATTAAAAAAGGCTCAAAACTTTATTACATAAAAAAAGAGGGAAGGAGCGCTACAGGTTGCTTTTATCGTGATGGAACGTCTTCTGTTCCAATGAGTGAAGAGGAAATTGAAAGACAATTTATGTCTTCTTTAAGCTATAAGCGCGTTTTATTAAGTGAAATTCCAGTTAATAAAAATGATTTAAAATTTGACACATTAAGAGATAAATTGCGTTCTAACGATGTTCATATTAATGATAGTACTTTTTTGAACAACTTTAATCTTGTTACAAAAGATGGAAATTTCAATTTATTAGCAGAACTTTTATCCGACGAAAACAGAGTTTCTATAGCTGTTTGCGTTTTTAAAGGCAAAGATAAGACTGAATATCTTATGAGAAATGAATATGGTAATAAGTCTCTTATTCAATCTTATATAGATGTAATAAATTACTGCGAGGCAATTAATCCGACATATATTGATGTTAGTTCAAGACCTCGAAAAGAAAAAAGAATGTTTGATAATAAAGCATTTGAAGAAGCATGGATTAACGCTTGCGTGCATAATTTATGGGAATCTCATATTTCCCCTCAAATTTATATTTTTGAAGATCGTATGGAAATCGAATCTCAGGGAGGTCTTCCTTATGGTCTTTCCAAGGATGAATTTTTATCTGGTATTTCTAAACCGGTTAATCCTGATTTAATGGATATTTTTAAATCTTGCCGAATTGTCGAACGTTCTGGACATGGTGTACCTGAAGTTGTGAAAGTGTATGGTGAAAGTGCCTATAAATTTTCCGCAAATACAATTACTGTTATCATACCTTTCGACAAAAAAGGGTTTAAAAAAGATGTTGCGTCAAAAAAGAGTATAAATGACACTGTAAATGACACTGTAAATGACACTGTAAATGTAAATGACACTCTAAATGACACTGTAAATGACACTGTAAATGACACTGTAAATGACACTGTAAATGAGCTCAAACTATCTAAGGCAGAACAATTAATATTAAATATAATTTCTCTAAATGGAAAAGTTACGCGTAATAATATATGCAAGCAAACTAATTTATCTCTTAGCACAGTTGCAAGAGTGCTTAACTCACTTAAAAGTAAAAAAATAATTTATAGAGTCGGTTCAGATAAAAACGGTCAATGGAAAATTGTTGAATATAAAAAAGACGATAATCAAAAGAATAACTAAAATGTATGCTATATAAATGAGTATGGATACGTGATTGTGACTACAAATCACGCTTAATGTTATACCAATACTTTTTAAATAACTTTAACCTCATTGCTTATCAAGAGACATAAAACTTTCTAGTATTATACACAATGCTCAATATTTAATTTGAAATTAAAATGTTTAGGTTTTGCATTGTTTTTACTTAAATACAAACGTTATATTTGAGATTTTTTATCTACAATATTCCCACAAAATCCTTCTATAACGACATTGAATTTGCGTCCTGAGTTGCTAAAATATTACCAGTTTAGGAGAAATCAACTATGACTGAATTTGAAAAAATGAGTATTGGAAAAATCTATGATCCAAACGTTGAAGATTTATATAAAGTTAGAAATAGAGCTCATCATCTTGTTCAAGAATATAACAATACTTTTGAAGAAGAGACCGAAAAAAGAGAAAAAATATTGAATGAATTAATGCCAAATCGAAAAGAAGGAACTTATTTACAAGGACCAATATTTTTTGACTATGGCTTAAATATTACAGTTGGTAAAAACTTTTACGCTAATTTTAACTTTACTTGTTTAGATTGTGCAAAAGTTACAATTGGTGACAATGTCTTTTTAGGACCAAATGTTTCAATTCTTACTCCAATGCATCCTTTTATGCATGAAGAAAGAAATCCTTATATTAGAAAAGATGGCGTACAAACTGATCAAGAATACGCTAAACCTATTACAATTGGTAGCAATACATGGATTTGTGGCAACGTCACCATAGTTGGTGGAGTAACAATTGGTGAAGGGTGTGTTATCGGAGCTGGTAGTGTTGTCACTAGAAATATTCCACCTCATTCCTTAGCTTGTGGTAATCCTTGTAGAGTTATTAGAGAAATTAACGAAAAAGATTCAATTAAATACAAGAAAGAATTGCTTTGAGTTTTAGACTGAAATTTTTAACTGAAATTAATTTGCTTCTACTATTTTAGCTTTCTGCAGTTCTATCTCAATTGTTTTAAATTTACTCGACTTGAAAAAACCTAAGTTTTTGCAAATATTGGCACTTTGAAAACCTAAGTTTTTGTAAATATCAGCACTTTGGAAACCTAAGTTTTTGCAAATATTGGCACTTTAAAAACCTAAGTTTTTGCAAATAGCAATTTTAAAATGCGATAACTATGCTATAATTAGAATATGGTTAAGTTGTTTAAAAGAAAAATATATTCAAAGCTAGTTGAATGGAAAAATAGAAGCAATGGCGAAACAGCAATTTTAATAGAAGGCGCGCGTAGAATAGGAAAAACAAGTGTTGCCAAGGAATTTGGTAAGAATGAATTTTCGGATTACCTCATAATTGATTTTTCCGTTGCCTCTTCTGTGGTTTTAAGCTTATTTGATGATTTATTTAACATCGATATCTTTTTTGAGAGACTATTTCTTGCTTTTGGTATTAAACCATTAGATAAAGGTAGTTTAATTATATTTGATGAAATACAATTTTGCCCAAAAGCAAGACAAGCTATAAAGACACTTGTTAATGATGGACGATATTTTTATATTGAAACTGGTTCACTGGTTTCAATTAAAGAAAATATATTAAGCATTCTTATACCAAGCGAAGAAGAAAGAATAGAAATGTACCCGATGGATTATGAAGAATTCTTATGGGCGTTAGATTTAGATTTTGAAGCTGAAGTTATTCGAAAACATCTTGATAATGGTCAGCCGTTTGATAGTAATACACATTTTAAATTAATGAACACATTTAGGACATATTTGGCTGTAGGAGGAATGCCAAAAGTTGTTTCTAAATATGTAGAAACAAAAGATTATGTTGCTGTTGACTATGAAAAAAAGAATATTATAGCTTTATATGAAGATGATTTAAGGAAAATTGATAATAGATTCGGTACAATTTGCTACTTAATACGGAAACAAATGCCTTCAATGCTTACAAAGCATTCAACTCGATTTTTAGTTTCTTCAGTTAATGAAAGGGCTGACTCTGTTTTATTTACTAACACTTTAGAAAAATTGATTGAATCTAAAATGGTCATTCCAGTTTTTAAATGTAGCGATCCATCAGGTGGTTACGCTCTTACGAGAGATTTAAGTTCTTTTAAACTATACTTTAATGATGTTGGTTTATTTACATCTTTAGTTTATGCAAATTCCGGAGATAATTCGTTAGGCATTTATCAAAAGTTAGTATTAGATAAGCTTCATACTAATTTAGGCATGTTATATGAAAACGCATGCGCACAAATACTTACTGCTAAAGACTATGAGCCATATTATTATTCTTGGTACGGAATATGTAATAACGTTTCTAAAAATTTTGAAATAGATTTTTTGATATATAAAGATGGAAAAACTATCCCTTTTGAAGTCAAATCAAGAAATGTTTCTACAAAAGCTTCACTTGAAGAGTTCAAAAAGAAACATCGTAAAATTGTTAAAGAGAGCTATATAGTTTATCCGCGTATTTATAAAAAGGATGAAAATTTGACTTATCTGCCATATTATATGCTTTTTGCTTTATAATGATTTTGCGATTTTAAATTTATTCGTAAAGGAAGGAATTAATTTGAAAACCTCTTAAAAAAACTATATATTTTTAGGTTTTTATTTTAAGAAATGTGGATAATTGATTATGATGAAAAAATGCAAAATTACAGTTTAAAAACAACATTTAATGATGATCTTGCTAAAGAATACGGAATTAAAGGTTTATCAACTTGTCCGTTTATGAAAGAAGGCCAAGTCTTTATTTCTTATTATTCTAAACCTGAAGGTTTTTGTGATGAAGCACGGAAAGCAATATATCAATATGTGTTTGCTTTATGTAATGGTGCTGATGGTTGGTATTTTGATGATTGGATTGATACTAAAAAAGCATACTGGCGTAGCTATTGATTCTTGTAACGATGGATTAAGACCAGTCATTATTAAAATTGAAAGAATTGAAGATTAGATAGAATATTTTGTTAATCACGCCTTATTGATTTACTAATTGCTGTAATGCCAATATTTATCTTCATTATGCTATTTAGTTGATAAAAAGACAAAGTAGGTTAATAGTAAAGATAGTAAGAAAAAGGAGATAATTATGCCAAATACTTATGAAGGAACATTTTCTGTTAATGGTATCAGAACAACAGAAAGAGTCGTTGCTAATGATCAAACAAGTGCTAAGAAATTAATGGAGATGAGATATCCAGGCGCAAAAATTTCGTGGCACAAGCTTCCAAATAAAGTTAAAGATTAGTTTTTGTTTTAAAAGTTGATAACGCTTTTTCTGAAAACTTTCATTTAGAGTGTAAAAGTTTGACTAATTTATATATTTTTACGTTTAAAATTTAAAAGTTTAATGAAAACTTTTAGCGTTTTATCTTGTTATTGAGAATCATTATCAAATGTGCATGAGCAATAAAAATTGTCGATTTTCCTTTATTTTTTGCTCATTTCGTGCTAAAAATTAATAAAATGTTTGCAAGAATTAGGGGAGGAGAGTTATTTACTGTGACATATAAGTGTCATTGATTTTTATTAACCCATTAATTAATATTGATATGGTGTTTGGGACTTATAAAATTAAAAAGCAAGAATATATTGAAAAGATTGAAGATATGTTCAATCTTCAAAATGACAGAATAAAATTTCAAGACTCCTTGATTTTAAATTCTGAACATTTTGAAAATGTCAGTAGTGGAGATTCCACTTATTTGACAATGGATAATAATATTGTTGATATATTCAAGTCTTTAAAAGATGGCAGTGAAAAAGCTTTTAATCTTTTTTATTTTAAGACTTATAAAAGTGTTTACTATAAATTGCTTTCCTATGTTAAAAATCCTGATTTTGCGAACGACCTTTCTCAAGAAGTATATATTGAGTTTTATCGAAATGCAAAACGAGTAAGAGAAGATAAATCATGTTTAACTTTTCTTTTCACTATTGCTCGTAACATTGCTTTAAACTACATCAAGTCTAAAAAAGAAGACTTAGAATATGATGATGGGTTAAATTATGCAAGTGATACCAAAGAGCAAAAGATTGACGTTAATATTATATTTGCCGTCTTGTTAAATGAAATTAAAGTCAAAGAAGAAGATTGCGATACCCTTTTACTTCATATCGTCCAAGGATATGCGTTTAACGAGATTGCTGCAATGTATAATGCAAATTTGAATACCATTATCACTAAATACAATCGTATAATTAAGAAACTTCAAAATTACTTTGCCGAGAAAGGAGGTTCTTTAGATGCAATTTAATGAAAATAAATTTAAAGAAGAACTCCTTTCTAATCCAAAAATTGAAAATAGATACGATAGCATTAAAGAAGAAATTGAAAAACGTCATATAGTGATGCTTGAAAGTAAGCCATCTTTTTTAGATCGCTTACTTGATTTTACTTCAACTAGAGCCTTTAAATATTCTTTAGCAACTTGCGGAGCAGTTGTTTTAGTGACTGGCGTAGCTTTAGGAATATTATTACCTCAACTAGGAGGAGAACCTGATTTACCTGATGTAAAAAAACCTCCTATATTTCTTGGCGTCAGCTTAAAAGAAGTACCAAGTGAAGAAGTAAATTCTCTTAGTTATATTCATTTTGCTGAAGAGTTAGATTCAACTTCTGAAAGTGATGCAATTCTTGATAAAGATACTGTTATCATTTTAGATTTAGCATTTGAAAATCCAGATGAGTTTGAAATTGATTCTTTCACTGTTAGTGAAAAAGAAGGCGAAAGTGTAAAATATACAACCGCGAATTATTTAGAAGGTTCATCTTCAACACATATTTATGTAAATGTTGGAAGAATGCAAGACGTTACCTTGAATTATGAAGTTGGAAATATTACTTATCTTGATGAAGGAGTTTCTAAACCAGTTATGATAAAAGGTGAAACAAGCTTAACTCTTTCACCAAGTTCAGACCCAACTCCACCTCCTGTAGAAGAGCATGAGTATACTTTTACTTTTGAAAATAGTGAAATTTATACCGATTCTGCAAGCTTTTCTTTTAAAATTGAAGATAATTATGACATGCTTGTTAATATGAGAGCAATGTTATATCGTAATGATACTGTTGTTGAATCACAAAGTATTAATAAAGAAAATGAAGTAAATATCTCTTTTGATAACCTCTTGTATAACAGTGAATATCATCTTGAAATTATTTCTGATGTTGTTGATAACGGGGAAGTAAAAGAAGAAGAAAAAATCTTTACTCTTGATTTTTCAACAAGTAAATATTTTGATGAAATTAGCATTACTCCTAGTTTTATAAGTGCTGATATTTCAGTAGTTAATAAAGCTCAGAATGTTTCAGTTGATTCAATTAGATTATTAAATGAAGCGGATGAATTAGTTAAAGATGTAACGACACAAGAAAGTGAATTTAGCATTTCTGATTTATTAGCAAATACAACTTATAAAGTTGAATTTACTTTTTCAGTAAGTGGAGAGCACACATATAAAACCGCTCAAATATTTACTACCTTAAAATATACCGTTCCTACTTTAACAATTGATTTTGCAAATGTTACTGGGGCAACAGTTGATTTTAGGTATACGCTTAATGATCCTGATGATATTGCAACATTCTCTCGAATTGAACTATATAGAGAAGGAGAACTTTATCGTAGTTCTCAAACTGAGACTGAGATATTTACTAATTTAGCCGCTTCATCTAATTATGAACTTAGAGTTATTTATACTTATGATCTTCATGAGGGGGGAGGTAGTGTTGAATTAGTCGCGACAGATACTTTTGAAACTGGATCAATTAGTTTATCTATTAGAGAAGTTACAAGTAATGGTACAGCTAATGCTAATACGAGTATTCCAATACGTGTAACTATTGATAATATTTATTTTGTAACTATTAAAGGATTTATTATTGATGGTAAACAATACGATGCCACTAAAGAAGGAGCTGCCGAAACTTATTTTGTAAGTTTAGACCCTATTGCAACAACTGGCATACGTGAATATAGTTTGACAGCATGTGTCTATGAAACAGGCGGCGTAAGTGATACTTACACTTTTGATACACCTAAAACCTTTGCGATACAAATTGTTTAATATCAAAAAATACCATTTATATCATTTTTTTGAACATTTTTGAGTAAAAAACAATTTCAAAAAAAGTTTTTTAAAAATTTTAAAATAATGTGAAATATTTTACACCCTTAAGTTGTCTTTATAAGTATGAAGACAAATATTGCAGTTTTAACCATCTTCAAGATGGTAATTAAGAAAGAAAGATTTAATACTAATGACCTTGTAAAGATTACAGGATGCTCTAAAAGAACTTGTTTTCGTTACATCAAAGACATTAAGGAGTTCATTAAGGAAAATACTCGTTTTGAGTTAAAATACTCAGCTCGAATTAAAAGCTTTGTCCTTGTTGAAGCTAGACAAAAACACTAGTTATTAAATAATTCTTTTAACTACTTAAAGAAATAATCTCTGAAGGGGTTATATCTTTAATTTAGTTTGACTTATTAAGCTTAAGCCAATTTTAATTTGAATAAATTTAAACCTTTGAAACGCTGATACTCAGATAGATTTTTAAATTACCATTTTTGCTATTTCTCTATTTTGTAGAGTGGTTTTTCTTTTTATAGAGTGAAGTAGAAGAATAAATCTATTATGATTAAGGAGTAGGATTTAATTTTAAAGTATTTATCTAATGACAAAGTTATTAGTTAATTACTTTGCTGAAGGTAGTGTTAATATGAATTTTGGTGATAAGATTTTAGAAGCAAGAAAAAAGAAAGGCTTAACTCAAAAAGAACTTGGCGCTTTATTGCATGTTTCAGATAAAGTAATTTCTAAATGGGAGACTGGAAGAGCTTTACCAGATCTTGATATGTTTCGTGAAATTTCAAAAGTTCTTGATATTGATGTTAGTGAGTTTTTTCAAAAAGTTGATCTTAAACCTAATACTTCTAAATTAGTATATGACACGGTAATTTTAAATTACGTTAAATATATTTTAATAAATATGTTTGCAGTGATTTTAGGAATTATTATCTACAATTCTGGTTATAACATAGCAAATGGAAACACCTATTTTAATGTTACTGTTTTTCAAACGTTTAAGCTTATTAAAGATTTAATTTGTATTATCAGTGTTGTGGCTCAAATAGTCTTTTTAATTAACTTCATTATTGTTTCTAAAAGCCAAGTTAGTTTCTATCGTCGAAGAAATTTAATTATTTGTATTGTGCTAACAACAATTTATGCAATCTTATTTTTCGTCACGATTGGCTTAGGTAATTTTATTTTTTAATCAATATGCATAATAAGAAAACCTATAAATTTATCTTTTGTATAATTTCTTTAGCTTCATTATGTTCTTGTGCGGCTTATCGAAATGAATATCCTGATATCTATTGGCTTACAATATGGGGTAATTCCTTAGAATTGTCTACTGGTCCTCGTACTGTGGATGATGTTAATGGAGGAATTAGGGTCTATGGAAATGATTCTGCCGGAATTGATGGTCTTAATTTCGATAGAGCTTATAACAAACTATATGCTGAATATCATGTTACTAGAGAAACAGACGAAAATAGAATTTATGATTTTCTTTATGATTCAGATTCGTACGTATATGATTGTGAGAATTCTATATCATACGCATATAAGACTACTTCAAAAGAAATTAATTTAAGAGCTTATGAAATTACAAATTTTCTCAACGAGACTTTTAAAATAATTGAAAATGAAAAATACAATTATCCATCGAGAGAACCATTTACTCTGCTAGGGGTGCATAATTTCACTTATACCGATAAACCTTATTTTTTAATGAATGCAAGTACTTATTTATGGAAGTATCGTTTAAATGATAATTCATCCTTTTATATTTTAGAGAGTGATACTAATTTCATTCCTGGATGCGAAGCAAGCAAATATAATTGTGATTATATTGCAAATTGGCGTAATTTTAACAATCAAATTACAATTATTCCTCACACCCTTTTTAAAACTATTTATTACTGTAACTCTGGAAGCGACTATTGTATGCCTTTTAATCAAAAAGAAGTAGAAAGTGGAAGAATCATTAGAGACGAAACATTCCCTTTGGTCGATGCTGAAGCTTCCATTATTACTAAAAATGATGAAATTACTTTGCCATTAGGCTATTCCTTTTTAAATGGATTTGATTTTGAGTACAATTATTCACTTAATAACAAAAGTTACGGTGCAGATCCAGTTTTTCCGTATTCAAAAACATACAATAAAGGAAATCCTAAATTGTTTTATTCAATAGATATATTTAATAGCGAGCCTACTTGGCTATATAGTTACGAATATCCGACCAAAATCTCCAATCACACTAAAAGCTATTATATTTTTTCCATGTTTAATGACTCTGATTTTTTAGAAAGCGAAATGCTTTTTGAAATTCAGTATAATTTTGAAGTATCAACAGGAGTGCAATATCATTCGTCTGCTTATAACAATTATGCTTACTTTAGCAATAAACCAGAAAGAAATTATTCCAATAGTACAAATGTCTATTCCATGAAATAGAGATTTAATCTCTATATTAAAGAGTGCTTACTTCTTTTAACTTAATTATTATTAGTACATGAAGTGGATTGATTTTATTTATTCATTTCTTAGGCGGGGACGCTTAACAAAATCAAGCGTTGAATATTGTAATTCCCATAATGACCATAAACTTTAAAGGTTATAAAGATTAAAATATTTAATGAATTTCCGTTAGCGTAGAAAGGCATTGTCAAAAGATGAAATATCAAATTAAACATATTTCAGAAATAACTTCCTTTGTTTTATTAGGCATATTCTTTATTATTTTTGCCTTTATTGGTACAGGTAATTTAGATTATATGAATTATGCAAAAAGAGTTTTATTTATATGCCTTGGAGTTTTCTCTTTAATAGTTGGAATAACGGATTTAGTTATAAATAGGTATGATGAAGAAATTGATTTTAAAAATCATATTTTGGGAATTTTTGCTTTAGCCGGAATAATTGAAGGAACTTATTTATTATTTGATAACGCTTTTATTCTTTCTTTTGTAGTCTATTTATTGCCGCTTGTAATATTAGCTTTAAACAATATCTATAAGCATTATAAATGCAAAAATAAAGTAAAAACAATTGATGATTATTTAATAATTGGAATAACTTTTGCAGGGTTATTATTAGAAATTCTATATTTAATGTTTAAGGTTTTGCCTTCCGATTATAGTGGTGTTGAGTTTACTTTAAGTATTTTAGCATTGGTTATTTTAAGTTCTTTTATTATTACTTATTTAATAAATTTTGTATTCTGCATAATTGTAAATTTTAAATTTGAGCTTAAATTTTTAAAATTGTCTGGCTCAATTTTTACTCTTATATTTTTAGGTGCTTTTCATATGGCCTTAAACTATGAATTGCTTTTTGGAGATGGAGCAACATTTAGTCCATCTATTGGATATATGTCTTGCTTTATAATAGGAGTTATATCTTTAATTCTAGGTTTAGTTTTATATTTCATTATTAGGAAAAATCTTAATAACAAAGATTTTGACGATTATGATATTACTTTAATCTTTTTAACTGCCATTCAATCATTTCAGTTTATTATTTGTTTGTTTTTCTATGGACCTCAACAAATTGAAATGTTTATTCCTTGGTCAATAGTGGTGATTATTCCTTTAATTACAATTTTTGTTAAATATACGTTTTCTAAAATACGCAATGTTTCTGCTTGGTTTGAAATAATATCTGACGTCTGTATCATTATATTTGTTATTTTTGGCACTGTTTGGTGTGTAATTAATTATGCCTCATTTGATAGTCTTTCAATATATCTTACAGTGTTTATTATTCTATCGTTTTTTTCATCCATTTCGGTGTTAGCTTTTACTGTTCCAAATTTAATCGAGAACTTTAAAGGCACTAGAGAATAGAATATTAGTAAAATATTAATGTAGAAGGGATATAAACATGAAGTTTAAAACAGAACATATAAGTGAAGTAATATCTTTTATCGCTTTAGGCATACTTTTTATTGTTTATGCTTTTATTGGGACATCAATTAATGGTTATGGCGGAAGTGC
>OIEN01000072.1_pt1 | contig 86340 bp, 91 predicted proteins | sample 1581741 | NCBI WGS metagenome assembly OIEN01 (sample SAMN01760944, study PRJEB22395) | human gut metagenome | reverse complement strand
GAACCCGCGGAGGGCGTGTGTCCCAACGGTAATCCTGATGTTCCGGACGCGGTTACGGAACCCCATCGTGAAGTCGTTGAGACTCCCCCGGAAGACATCCCCGGTGAGTCTGCGGAACAGCGCATCAACGACACTCGGTTCCGCTGGTTCTAAGCGATAATCTGATCCTATCACTAGGTAGAGGTTAACACCCTCTACCTAGTGATGATTTATTTAAGTGTAATTGAAAGGTAATTCACGTATATATTACACAATGTGTAACGTACGTAAATAAACCAACCGGAAAGGAGGTCTACATGTGGTTTATTGTTATGAAGTACATGACTGAAGAGAATGCAATGTCTCGGCACTCACGTCAGTCAACGTTCATGAGACGTTACTACACAAAAATGTGGAGGTGAACTATGGAATCGTCTGATAAGGACATACTCCTTATGGAGTTGTCTGCGGATCCGAACACCTCTCCGGTGTTCAGTATCCTAAAGAGACTAGAGGTAACGGACACAACCGTTATGTTGGAAGTAGACACGGTTTGTGTTCCTAAAAAAGAGCAAAGAAAAACATATTGTTTCGACCGTGGCTTATTCACGGATGAAGAGTTACAACTCCTCAAAAACATGCTATGAGCTTAAGGTATGGGAGGTTACAGCCTCCCATACCTGTTTCTTTTTTCAGACAAGGAGGATCTGTATGTTCGATATACTTACCATGGAGCAATATGAGTTATCTTGTGCACTAGATGAACTTGCCAGTGCAACAGAAGCTTATCATAACGCCCACGTAGTCGTAGACTATTATAACCGATATGGTTATACAGAACATTTCAAGATGTTGATCGGGGAAGAGGGGATCATCGATACTGCCAAGGAGATCGGTGCACAGTTCGTCGCCTGGCTCAAGAAGAAGATCACCGAGATCATCACAAGAGTGAAGGAGTTCTTCCAGAAACTCTACAACAGGATCTTGGAAGCTCTTGGACTCAAGAGTGGTTCAGGAACGAAAGAAGCGAATGATGTCAAGAAAGCTGCAGAGACAGTACAAGATCTGAATGTTGTGAAAGACAAACCCAAACCATCCACAGAACCAGAACGTAAGTTACTAGGTTCCAGCACCATCCCTGCTGACAGTATCGCAGTACCGTACCGATTGGAAGACATATACAAGGTACTCTTTGCTGTAATAGGTGATATAAAAGTTAACGATATCTACAGTTTGGTACTCACGGGAAGTGTTCTTGAGAACTTACACAAACGTGTTAACATCTTGCGAGAGAAGTGTCAGACAGTAGAACCGATCGTTATGCGGAAAGCAGATGTTCACGACTATGCTGGCAAATTCGCCACGGTTATCGGTAACCTGTCTGTAGAAGCGGATACTCTTATCATCCGGATGCAGGAGTTTTCCAACTCGGTTAACGATACCGATACTTACGAAGAAGTGACGGAGAAAGCCTGTAAGATCTTCAGAGGTACTACACCCAATGCGAGGGTCTTGAACGAGAAATCGGTCAGCGACAGAAACAGTTCTACTCGTGAGAGAGTGGATAACATCATGAAGGTTCTAGTAACGATCCTGAAACATACAAGTGATACAGTTCGTCTGGTCACTGGTGTTATCATCGGATTGGATCGCATCTGGAATGCTTCTGAGAACGCGGTTCATGTTCCAGTAGCGATCGATCCGGAACTGATCTCAGACCTCACAGGGTTCCTGCAGCAGGTGTTCCATGTGCAAGCAGGTACCTTCCGTCCAAGATACGCGATCGTCACTAACCAGGATCCTGACACCTGGCCCGATCAGAATGGTAAAGAGAGTACAATCGTTGGTTGGTGTTTCAGCGGTAAGAACTATTCGGGAGTTCAAGATCTTTACATCAACTATCGGCACTACAAGAAACTCTTCGATCATCCAACCAGAGAAGGAGTGAAAGGCCTTATTCGTACGATCGTACATGAGTGTGTTCACATCTTCGATTCACACACAGGTGGTGAGTTTGAGTACAATGTGAAATACGAAGATCGTGTCCAGGAAAAACGTGCGTTCTGGGCACAGGACATCTTCGTTATCACAGCCAAACACGTGAACTGGGGACTTTCCCTGATCGGACAAGTGAACCGTTCCATCAAGAAGTAATGATACTCCCCTCAAGAGGATGTTGTAACGCATCCTCTTGAGGGTCATCCTATGCTTAATCGTGTTACAGAGAACCTTTTCTTTAAGGAACTATTATGACTTATCTTTACCCTTCCTTGGAGGCGATCGACTTCCAGAGATCGTCCTCCCTTGCCAAGGGTCTTGTCGAACTCTGTCAAGATGTGATCAACTATCGAGACAGTATCCAGACAACGATCCCAGAGCGTGTTAAACTCACCGTAGAGTACGTTCAGAAACACTTCTACAAACGGTTCAGTACCATTGTGAAATCCACTACAGGGTTAAACTGTAGTAAGATCGTGTTCTCCAAGTCGTTAGACTGTGGGTTCTCTACGGTGATGGATATCGGTGACAAATACGGCTTGAATGCTGCTGCCTTCATCGACTCCTATTCCGGAACAGGGATGCAGAAGATGTACAAGTGGATCTTAGAAGAGTATGAGATGAGACAGACTAAGGTTGATGACCTGGTGAAACTGGTAAACTCTCTCAGGAAGGATACCGGTATCTATAAAGTCGATCAACTGTACGATGGACGGAAAGTCTCGTTCGTTCTGTACTTCGATCCCTACTCTGCGTTTCTGGTACAGGAAGTAGGACACAACAAATGTCTTCCTATGAACGCAGAAGAGATCACAGCGATCATACTACATGAGATCGGACATCTCCACTCTCTTCTGGAACATGCATTAGACGGATGTATGAAAACATCCGTTGCTCTCACAGCGTTCGACTACTTCAACCAACACGCTTCCCTGGAGGAGAAATCCAAACTGGTGTCTCTGCTTGCAGAGACCAACAACAACGGGTATGATAGTTCCGTCCCTCGTAAGTTGGACGAGCTTCTGAAGAACCGAGAGGATACCGTAGGAGCTAAGATCGGAGACGGGGCTAATGCACTGATCACACTCCTCCTTACAACGGGTAGGATCGCCCTAACTCCCCTTGCTGTAGTGGGATGGTTATTCGCTTATTCAGCGGACAACTCGAATCTGATTGCATTGAACATGAACCCGACGAAGCTCTCAGATCCAGCAGTATCGGCCCACAACTTTAAATTGTCAGAACGTCTGGCAGACCAGTTCGTTGTTCGTCATGGGATGGCACATGCGTTGGTGTCCGCATTATCGAAACTGGACCACAACAGTACCAGTAAGTTCGGGATGAACTCGTTCTGTAAGAATAGTTCTCTTATGTGGTACACCACGAAGGTTCAGTTCTTCGTACGTTATCTCCTTCTTGGTGATGTTTACCATCTGGAAGAGCATGACGATATGCCTGTTCGTGGAGAACTGATGATGCAAGAGACCATCCAGGTGTTTAAACAGCAACTGCCTCCTGACATGCTGGCTCTTTATCTGAACGACTACGAAGCTACTTTGAAGGCTCTAAAAGATCGTACCTGGTCCGAACGGATCACAGCAGGGATCTTGTATTTCAACCAGATGCTTCGATATCTGATCGAAACACCCTCTGCGATGATCTTGTCAGGACGGTTCCCGAAGGAGTACGAACAGCTGATCTACAAGATCAAACAGTTAACTGATAACAAACTCTATTACAGAGCAGCGAAACTGCAACAACTACTTAACTTGAAGTAAGGATAACAACCATGGATACACTTACATCCAACTACTTGGACATCTGTGAAGTTCAAGAGAAAGCTACAATCATGTACCGAGAGCTCCTTCAGGATCTCTCTGAGTTCCAGCAGAACTTGAACGTCTTGAAGGTTCTTCAGAAATACGGCTACCACAAAAGCACGATCGCTTCTCTGGGAGAAGAGTCGTTCCACCAGATGCTTCGCATCCATCCGGATGAACTGAGCGGGAAATCTCCCTCTGCCAAACGTAACATCTATGTTGCGAACCTGGGAACCTGGCTGAGACAGAAACTCGGCACGATCGTCACAGCCATCCGTAAGTTCATCACCTGGGTGATCGATCGCATCACAGCGTGGCTCTATAAATCAGGTTCTCCCAACCCAACGGTTGGTTCCATCCTGTCGATCTCGTCATTCGATCCATCACTCATGGTCGCTGGAGTTATGGATTACAAAGAGTTCCTCTCTAAAGTAGGATCTCTGAAACAGATCGTCGTCTATCTACAGTCTTGGTACTTCAGTCTTGCGAACGCATTCAACATGTGTCGTACACTTCCAACAGATGCATCCCCTGCTGCCATCGTGATCGATCGTCAACTGTCTTCTGCGGATGGAGCTATCGCCATGTTCGATCGAGAGGTCAAACACAACCATTACGGAGATGGATATGTGACGAATCGGAACGGTGGACAGTTCATCCTTCCCGTAGCATCTCAGGATCCGATCAGTCTGGTGGAGATGGGGTGGAACGGAGGGACTACGATCCGGTTCGCCAAGACTGAACTTGCGGAACTGCTGAAGAACTCCAGAGACCTGGTGGAGAAGATGAACGTGTTGAACAGTGTTCTTGCCAAGATCGACGGTGAGATCAAATCACAGACCCTGGTGTTCACAGACCACAACGTCCAGTCTGCTATCGCAGACATCGTTCCGAGACTGATTACGATCACAGGGTATATCCTGAAATGTACCACCGTGATCGGTAACAGTTCTGAGATGATCAACATACAGTTCGATACGATGTGTGTCAACATCCTCACTGCTCTGAAGAACAAACGCTAAACAACCACTAACCAGTAGGAGTTACAACACTCCTACTGGTTAGTGTTATCTTGTTACTGTACGATCTGTCCTGAACTGGCTTTCTTGAGCAATTTACAAACATACCCACTGGATTTCAGCTGGTTCACAGCCTGACCAGCTTCATCCGCCGATACGTTGTAGAGTCGGATCGTATAGGTGTAACCGACCTCGATCTTCTCAACCACACCTTTGTTCCCGTTGCGATCGGCCAACCATTCGAACGCATAAGGGGTGATATCCCCGTTCGACAGCGTAACGATCAGGAACTTCTGTTGAGTTACATCGATCAGATCATCCATACCGAGCTGAGATGCGCTCTGTTCCATCTGAAGATGGGTTGCTGCAACATCTCCGTAGGTTCTGGCTCGTTCAAAATCAACGATCCCGATAATCTTCCCTGAGTAGACGTTGATGTCGAATGTGTTGATGGTCTTAAACCGGATCGTATCTCCGAGAGAGCACTGCTCTACTTTAATAACTCCTGTGTCTGACATATCAAGACTCCTTGTGTTTCAGATAGATGCCTCCTTCAGACACCAACCGAGCGGTTTTCACGAACCGCAGTGCCACCTCTCCGAACCGCTTCACGATCGCAAGATCGGTATCGATCGGCTGAAGGATCGCAGGTTGCACGTTGTCATCAGCGAAGCACATATCATAAAGAGAGCTGTAACGACTGGAAGACTGTTCCTCTTCCAAGATGTTGTACGGTACTGGTTCCAGAAGGATCTGGTTGATCTTATCATCATCTGGACACAGAAGAGGAGCGAACCGGAACATCGCTGTGAACGTCTCTTCGATCGCGGTCATGAACGCTTCTGCGAACGCTGCTTGGATCCGAACGATCTTCGTTTTATCACTCCTGTTGCAAGCTTCCTTGTACAAGTTGTAGAAGAACTGATACAGGGATTTGTTCGAACCGAGCGCACATCCGTTGATCAGGGTGTTCTTCACAGAGGTCAACACATCCACTGCGACATCTACAGCAGCTGCGTTGTCATACGCAGCACCACCCACTCGAAAATAGTTTCGGTTCACCACGATGAGTTTGCTGAGCATCTTCTTCATGTGAGCCACAGTCTTATTCGACTCTCTGGTCGCTACCACAGAGGACTGGACTTTGATCTGATGTTCCAGTCGATCCACGAAGTCGTTGAACAGTGGATATGCTTCGTTTTTGTAGAACGGATGCATATGACACGTGGTGGTATCCGCATCTTCGTAGAGACCTTTCGTGATCGTGAGGTCTTTACCATTGAACTTGTAGTCCAACTGGAACTCCATCACCTCAGAAGGTTGTTTACCAGATGCGACTTTCATGTAGGGGATATCGTTCCACAGACCATAGTCTCCAGGGGTGACCATATAGACACTGATCTGATGGTTCGGATACTTCTGGAACCATCCAGACAACCACATGTTGGTTGCTGTATCCAGGTTCCCTGTCACCAGGATCGTAAGCTGTTCTCCATTTTGGATCGCTTGTTCGATCCGGTCTCTTAAAGCCTGTGTATAGTCGTCTCCCACAGAGATACCGTGATCTACCATCAGAGTGGTTGCGTTCGTACGAACAGCAGCTGTTCCGAACTCTTCCGTCATCTGAGACAGCGGGAAGAGCTGGCAACCTTCCACCTTCCACTGACAACACTCGGTGTCGACAACATAACGATCTTTCGTCTCGTATGCGGCTTTATCCAGAGAGAAAAGATGCCACACTTCCTTCGGAGTGTTCGCAAAGAGATCTGCGATGATGTTGGAAAGTTCCACATCTCCATGAGACGAGGTATATGCTTGACTGTATGCGATATAACGGATCGCACGTTTGCGAATCGTTGCTCCTTCACCAGAAGCATCGATGCGTTGTTTGAAGATCTCGTTGTCTACGTGGTATCCCCAATATTCTTTGTAATCTTTCTCCATTACATCCAGGATGTATTTCTGGTAAACAGTAACCAGATCCTGATACGTGCAGGGGATGTCTTTGATCCTCTGGATCAACTCTCTCATCGCAACAGCCATGATGATCATGGCAGAGGTAGTTCCATCCCCAGCAGTGGACTCGATACGGGATCCCATATACATTAGAGTATGACGTATGAATTGCTGTACCTGTGAGACATAATCGATGGATCGGATGATGTTGATCCCATCCTTCGTGAAGATCGGTTCTGCAGAAGGGTTGACCGGAGAAGTGATCGCTGCATATTTCCCATAGGGTCCACAATGATCTTTCAACACATCAGCGAGATCGCTGAGTGTATCGATCATCATCTTCTCCATATCGCCCTTCTCGAGACGATTGCTCATCCCGATGTTGTTGTCCATAGGAACCAACCCGACGGTCGGTTCCGTTGTTGATGCCGTCATGTGTTATAATCCTTTCTGGAACATCTTTTCCAGTTCTTGTTGTTTCTTATCAAGGTTGTTCTTCATCTCTTCTTGTTTCTGGCAGATCTCCAAGATCCGTTTCCTTACTTTGTTGAAGGTAGGAAGTTCCATCTGCATGAGATCCCAGTAAGAGAGTCCGAACAGTTCGTGAGTGACGCTTCGCTGCAACAAATCAAGTACACGATCTTCGTACTGATCCAAGGATCCCAACGGATCTTTATACGAGATGTACCAGTTGGGGTTGTTGAAACGATAACGTCTGTCTTTCTTATGGAATCGACTCTCTGTGAAGAGTTGCAGGTGCAGTGACTTGTTGAACCCAGTCTTACTAGCCACTACATCCTGCCCCCGTTCCCGGTACTCTTCCAGGTAGTCTATAATTGTGCTCCTGTCTGCTCCAACTTCAGACAGGACAGGCCGAAAAAAAGGTACTCCACATCCAGCGGGAACAGACCTTCCGAGTTCAGGTCTGGTTTCTTATGACACTTCGGACATTCGATCGATGTGAGACAGTACATCGAGCACTTCGTATTCCGGATGTACTCTTCGAGTTTTTCATAGAGGGTATGATTGGACTCCGCTTGAGACTCCACTGCCGTACAGATCGCATCATATCCCTCGATCACAGTATCTGCATCGTTCGGGTTCTTATAGATGATCGCTGAGATCCAGGGAGCCAGCATCTTGTAGATGTGGAAGATCACCTGGTTCTGGAGTTCCTTGTTCTTCTGAGTCTTAGCCCGATAGATCGAAGCTTGCATCTTACCGATCAACTCAATACTCCGTTTCGCATACGTCTGAAGAGAGGGGACTTTCATACGGAAGATGGTTCCATCTTCCAGAGTGAACGACTGTTCTCCTTTCAGGACACGGTTCCTGTAGATGATGCAATCATTCAAGGTTCTGGTCGTACGGGTATCCCGCATCCAGATCATCGCCTCTTCATTGAAGACATCCGGGTTGATGAAACAAGCTTTGGTGAGATCCACGTATTGACTGAGATCCTGGTATCTGCACTCCATGTTGGTACAGTAGACACCGATCCCGATCCCGTCACGATACATCGAACAACAGATCCCCCACAGGATCGTGTCATAGTCGTGCATCGCGATCGCTTCTCCAAGAACATCAGGTTGATCCCAGTCTTCCAGGTTGGACGATACGATGATGTTGGGAAGGATCTCCAAAACCTTCTGTTTCAGATAGGCTCCCAGAACCAGATGGAACTGTCCACCCAGGATCCTTCCCAGTTCTTTGAAGTCTGCATCCACTTCGTGTACGAACGCAGATGCATCCACAACCTGCATCGGACGGATCGTGATCCAGAACCCGGAGTTGTAGAGCATGATCCGATACAGACCCTGTGTTCTGGACAGCACAGCGATCTTCGCAGCATCTCCTGAAAGATGGATCGGAGTCGTCTTATCGTTCTTCGGAAGACGTGGTGTGATCTTGGAGAGACGAAGAACGTTCTCCTTCAGCTCCTGGTATCTCTGGTTCAGTTTCTCCAGTTCCAGGATATACCGGTTCATCATCCGTGCTTGTTTGGTTTTTTGTCCGATCTGAGCACAGAGAGACATCTTAATCACCTCTTCAGAAGGAGCATCCTCCTTGGCATCCTCATCTCGGGTGTCTTCTTTGTCATACGTGACCAGAGCGTTGTCCAGATCATCGTCCGTTCCGTTGTCTGTGAAGACTCTGGTGGAACAGTTGTTCCTCGCAGCGATCTTCTGATGCTGTTCCGCAACAGGATCCACGGACTCTTCCTTATCCGGACCGACCTGTTCCTCCACTTCAGGGATCGTTCCTCCCACTTCATCTTTCTGAAGTTTCTCAAAGGGAGATGGAGTCGGTTGCTCCGCAACCGGTTCCTGCTGTGTCTTGGGTTCCGGTTGTTTCGGAGCAGGAGTCGTTTGGACTTGTTTCTGCTGTTTCGCAGCACGTTTGGCAGCCAGTTGTTTCTCCAACTCTGCGATCTCACGATCCTCTTCTTCGATCGACTCTTCCTGTTTCTGAGTCTCCTGTTTGATCTGCTCTTGCTTTTCCATCACCTGTTTCAGAGCAGCTTTTTCCTTTTCGATCTCAGCTGCCCACGCAGCATCATCGTCAGGGAGTTCTGGAGCAGGTGCAGCTTGTTCTTCTTTCTTCAGAGGAACTGCTTCTGTCGGAGGGATCTCCGGAAGAGCACCTTCCTCCACGGGGCGACGTATCGGTCGACGTTCCATAGTAGTAACTCCTAGTTAGAGTGAATGTGTATACTTCGAGATGTATAGTATTCAACAGATCTAATAGAGAACTACAGAGTGGTCATAACAACCACTCTGTAGTTCTGCCTTACAAAACTCTGTATAACATATTACCTGGCGTAGTATCGGATCCCAGGTTGTGAGGATACCACAGATAATAACGCACAGTCGAAGTGGATACTTACTTTCAACGCTTGTTTGGTTCCACCAGCGATGAGTTTCAAGGTGAACTCCTTCACTTTAGACTTCGGGAGATACTCCTTCGTGGAGATAATGTTCTTCCCTTGTAGCAACATGCACTTCGATCGGAAGATCGACTGACACGATCCATTGTCATGGTTCTGGATATTCATGTAGGTGATCTGAGTGGGATCCATTTCACTTACTTCCAGGTTCATCTCATAAGGATCTTCTCCATCCGGTAACCCAGCTGTAAAGATGTCGTAATAATGGTTCGCTGTGAACTCTGAGATCACCTGCCCACAGGGTATCGAAATCGGTCCACAGTCAAACGAAAGTTCCTGTCCAGACAGGGACAATTTACTGTCTGTTAACGTTTTGGATGATTTGTTCACGCCAGACATGAACTCTCGTACTTTCAGACAGATCACGTGGGATCGCAAGAGTGGATACTGCTGATACAACAGTTCCAGGAACTTGCTATCGTGGATCGTTACTTTGTGAAAGTAGAACTCTGGATCCGACTCGTAGATCTCGATCATATCCGGTTCCACGTTGGAAAACAAGAGTTCGTTGTCCTGTAACTTCGGACATCCAAAGATCGCATATGACATCTGTCTTGCGAACAAGGATGATAAGATCAGCTTCATCTGATCTAAGAAATACTTCAAGTCTTTCGGTTCCATAAATGCTCCTTCTGTTCGTTCATACGGTGGGAGCAACAGATAGAATATTATCTAGTTGATGGTGTTGTCCCATCAACTAGATAATGTGTTATTCCACGTGGAACACAGCAGCTCGATCAGCAAGCTTTGGCTTCTTCAATCTTCGCCACGAACTCAGGAACGAACGCTTGTTTGTAATCCTGAACGAACTGTGCAGCGATAGCCTTCACTTGGTCACCATACTTCGCAACCAGAGTATCTGTCGCTTGTTTGCACTGCATATAGAGATCGTACGCCTGTTTGAACTCAGCGAATGCAGGATCTTCCATCACGTTCTGTTCCTGCATCACTTCACCCATCTCTTCCACTAGAGCATGAGCCAGATACTTCTCGATCCTCTTGCAGCAGCAAGTCAGGTTTGTGTTGACGGTACGTTTGCTCAACCAACGATCGATGTGAGCCAGCGTATTCTGTGTCGCATCACCGCGGTCCATCGCAAGGCTGAGCACCTTACCGATCTCTGCACGACACGCTTCGATGGTATCGACCTTCTGATGTTTCAGGAGGAACCGTCCGTAGTCTTCCAGGAGCGCAACGATCGCAGACTCCCGAATCACGCCTGCCATATTCGCAGACACCTGTTCTGTCATTTCCATGTTGTATTTTCCCTTCACTTAAGAACTTGTTTGATATCTTTGCCGATCCGATAGAGTGTGTAATCTAGACGATCATACGCATCGAAACAGGTTTCCAACGATGTGAGCATCTGTTCCAGAGTCGCCTGCTTGCTACCGTCTCCCTTGAACTTATCTTCGATGATCTCATCCCCGAGGAACGAGTCGATCTTGAACAGGATGTCCTTCTGTCCAGCAACCTGCAGGAACTGTTCCATCAGAGCAACTGTTCCTTTGATGGTGTAACCAAGATCACCATAGGTGGATTTCCCTTCGGATCCCTGCAAGAAGTGTTTCATGACATCCGCCAGGACAAGACGGTTGGTACGCGTCTTGGCTTCTCCTGCAACATCCTGTTCGTTGGTCTTGGGGTTCTCCTTGGTGATGTGTTTCGCCGCATCCACGATCCACTTCATAGAGGGGATCAGTTCCTTACACACCTTGGAAGCAGTCTCATGCGTTGGACACTTAAACCCATGTTCGTATGCTTTGAACTTCTCTTCTGCTTCCTGCGATGCACCTTTCGCTGTTTTCACGATTTCATCGTGCATCGCTTTGACTTTCGCATTGTTCGTGTAGAAGTATTTCAGACGGTTCTTGATGTTCTTGAAGAACCCTTCCATCGATACTGCGTCGATGTGATCCAAGATCACAGGTTCATACTGTTCGGTTCCCACATCTCTCGGATCCAGGAACTGGATCATGTGCTGTTGTTTCTTCACATCCCGGATCGCCTGTTCATAAGCAAGCTTGTATTTCTCATCCGACATGTTCTTCCGACAGAACTGAACGAACCGGTCCACACAGAGATCATACCAGCGAAGAGAGTCATCGTAAGCAGCTTCCACACTGCGATAAACATTCAAGAGCTCCTCAGGATCCTTCAGGTTCAACTGATGCATCGCCACACTGTAACAAACCGGGGCTTTCAGACTTCTGTTGTACAGCCGGTGCGCGTTGTTGAACACACCTGTCTTCTCCAGAAGATCATCGTGCGTAGCAGACAGATCCTGCTGCAGTTTCACCAACTGCTGATACGTTTCTGTGTTGGACGGAAGCAACGCTTCCAGTCCAAGACTCGATGGGTTGATAACCATAAGAGTTCTCCTATAGGTAAAGAGTATTGATACCGTTCACGTTTAAGCATAGCATGACTTGATACGGGTCATCGGAGATTCAGACATATATAACCTGTAGATGAGTCTACAACCTATGCAAGAACCTGAGAACAGTACAAGGATATACATCATGTTACCATCTGATCAAATCATAAGACCTGATATCTTCGAAGAAGCGATGAAGATGCACTTCGAGTATCTGAAGAAGATGACTGGGTATACAGACGATCGAGAGATCCGTCAGTTCCTGGCGAACACTTTCCAGGAACGATATCAGTCCAAACGCATCGTCTATAACAAAACGATCTCTCCAGGGAACGAGAAGATCGTAGAGGGGGATTTCTACGAGTTCCTATTACAACAGAAGTCCAAGGTGATCACACCAGCAGGATCCATCTACAAACCAACCGCAGAGTGTCCTTCCTTCATCGCAGAGATGGTGGTGGATAAACTGAAGGAGAGAAAGAAGGTTAAGAAACGTCAGTTGGCAGCGGAAGCTGTTGGTGATGATCTTGAAGCGAAACGTTGTTGGTATCAACAAGCTACCATCAAGATCAACTGTAACAGTCTTCCAGGAGGGTTCGGTTCTCCATACAACATCTTCTATGATAAACCAGGATACAACACCATCACCTCTGCTGCTCGTTGTATGATCGCAAGAGCATACACCGTAGCAGAACAGTTGTTGGGTGGGAACTTCTCCTGGTTCAGTGAAGAGGAACTGATCAACCACATCCTGTTGAACTTGAGACTGAGACCTTCGGATGATCAGATCCAACGTGCGATCCAGAAGTACAAACTGAAGATGATCGAACCGATGCAACTGATCGACTTCTACACGGAGACCCTTCACAGGTACTGTCCTGACTGCAACATGAAGTCGGTGGATCAACTGATCGGCCGACTGTCTCCGTTGGAGATCACCTACCTCTTCTACTACTGCAACTTAAGACACATCATGTGGTATAACGAAGAAGTGTTCCGTGGGTTCATCCAGTACGTGTTCGATATCCAGAAAGTGAAACTGGATCCGAACGTCACAGCGGATGACATCTTCCAACAGGATGAGACGATCCTGGCGATCACTACCGTGGGGTTGGCGAAGGAGTTCAACAACTACTCGATTAAAGTGATCACAGAAGAACACAAGGAGTTGATCCCCAAAGTAGTTGCATATTGCAAGAGCATCGAACGGAAGATGCATATGTTGGATCTCCTATTCGACACGTTCGTCAACACCGATGCAGATGTTCCTGAAGTCAGGAAGAAGAATATGACCTGGAGGAACACTGTGATCATCAGTGATACGGATAGTGAGATCTTCACAGCAGCTGAGTGGGATGATTGGTATCGGGGTGGGATCCACTACGACATCACCGATGAGAGTTACCAGATCACCTCTCTGGTGATCTACTGGTTGCATCACAGTGTGCGTCACGCTTGTTATCGATACAGCGTCCTGCATGGAGTGTCTCCGGAACATCGCAGAGTGCTTGCGATGAAGAACGAGTTCCTCTATCCGATCATGCTGTTGTTCGGAATCAAGAAGACCTACTGTGGGATCCAAGCGGTGCAGGAAGGAGTGATCCTACCGAAACCGAAAGCAGATATCAAAGGACAGACCCTCAGAGGATCTTCGATCTGTTCCACCTCTCTGGAGTTCATCGAGAACTTCATCGAGAACGATGTTCTCTATCCATCCATGCGTGGTAAACTATCCGCACATGTTCTGATCGATAAGGTGCTCCAGTGGGAGCACCACATCATCGACAGCATCAAGGGTGGTGAAACAGAGTTCCTTCAGATCACATCTCTGAAGTACGAACGAGAGTATGCGAACCCGGAGTCTACCTCTGTGTATTACGCATGGATGTTCTGGCAAGCGATCTATGCTCGGAAATACGGCGATGTACAACCACCTGCTAAGGTGATCTATGCATCTCTGTATACTCCAACACCTGGATACTTCCAAGATCTGGAGAAGATGGATAAGAGAGTCTATCAAGATACGATGAAGTTCCTGGATCAACACAAGAAGTTCCCAAAAGCAGTACTCATCAACCCTGCTGCGAACAAGATCCCGAAGGAGATCATCCCTCTGGTAGACTATAAACAGATCGTCTATCACAACTGTGCAGCTCTGTATCGAGTCCTGAACAAACTCAACATCGGAGTGTCTCATATCAACAAGGATACGAAGACACTTCTGATCGATCTTTATGGTTGATCGAACATACCTAGGTAGAGAGTAGACGATACTCTCTACCTAGGGTGTTTCTTTTGTATCAGAAAAGTGTAGTTCAAAAAATTTCGAATATATATAACCTTAGTGATAATAGCATACAGATAACTTCTTAACCATAAGGAGAAAGGATTATGGGACATAAGAGGCATCGCATCAAAGGCGATTTCACCAATGTGAATCCCGGACGTGGTGGTCCGGGGATCACAGAAAACGGATACCCGCCACACCTGGTAGTGATATCCACAGAACACCCCGAACTCAATCCTAAGGGGGTGACCGTAGAGAGCTTCACCGAAGAAGTTTCAGAAGAACAGAACAACAACGAAACCATGAACAACAACACCAACAACAATGAGGAGAACAACATGAACAACAACACCAACAACAATGAGGAGAACAACATGAACAACAACCCCAACGTCAACCCGGACAACGGAACCATCGATGATGGTTCCAACAACGTCAACCCCCAGAAACCGTCCTTGGCGAGGGAGGCGGCATCCGCATTCGTTGTCGGCGCCGCCTATGGTGCCGGTACCGTGTGCGCGGTTATCGGAATCAGTTTGCTCGTGACTGGAATCCGTAGCATGTGCAGTGGCGATGCCACCACCGCTGGTGATGCTGCTGCACATGCTGCCGAGACCACCGAGACGGTGGCCGAAGCCTTCCTTCGTTAACAACTCCAACCGGAGTATGGAGAGCACATCAGTGCTCTCCATACTCCATCTTCTTTTTTGACTACGCATCCTTCGATACCTGATACTCTTTTCAAGTATATATAACTGAGTGATGTAGCTGGTATCAGATCACTAATATGATTGATTATGTTGATAGTTATCACCCATTAGTTTACCCTCAACTTGAGCTCAACATACATCGGGTATATGTGTAGTAATAAGAAGAGTATACCAACTATCTATCTACCTATCTAACATTAGCGACTAAGATCTTACCCTCAAAGTGAGCTTAGACTACCTACGGATATAAGGCATTGTAATATTAAGGTATAGTAACCAACATAACTAACAGTAACCACCAACAGCTACCATTAGTGTACCTTTATCCCATACGAGATTTACCCTCAACTTACCCTCAAGATAGTACCTGGTATTATGGTAGTGATATATAGAGAGAACTATCCAACTAGATCATCCAACTACATAATTCATCTACATCATCCAACAACATCAACTACTAACCAACAACCATTCATAACCAACCAACATCTATCCATCCAACTACTTAAGCATATAGAGAGACATCACACCGTAACGTCTAGATCTACGATAGTAGATCGTAAGTGGAGGATCAACGTTAGTTCGTATAACAGTCTCTCTATATGCACACATACTTCATAGAGAAGATCAACGGAGAGAGAGCGTAGTGTCCTCCAAGACACTTAGCGATCGTAGTCCCGGATGTCCCTGAGCCTGACGAAGGGTGCATCCCAACCTTTTGGGATATAACCAATTAGTAACTTATAACAGAAGGTCTCATTATGCAACACAACCATCCAACATAAGGAGATTACCATGATAGTAAGCAGAGAGATCAAAGGATCTTATTACCTTCACAACGGATATCCACTTCCTTTGATGTACGACAGATATGATCTTGGGTTCTATGAACATATCTTGGAAGTAGGAGCTAAGGCTTTTGATTGTGCATTTATGATGCACAGCAAAGTGTTGTTCAGTGTGTTTAACATCAACTATCCTCTTGGGATCGTATATCCTTCTGGTAACCATGAGTTCTCCATGTGTGTGAAATCCTGGATGAAATGGTTAAGAGAGAACGGGTATGGACTTGTTTGTGTGTGGGTTCGTGAATATGGAGACGGAGACCAGGATCAAGATGAGATATCTCGACACCACTACCACTTAGCATTGTGGATCAACGGGAACCGGTATCGGTCGATGTGGAACATCGGATGTCAACTGGAAGAACTCTGGCATCGTTGGTTGCATCTGGATCCTTTTGTCAACGCTGGATTAGTCCACTATCGTACTGCAGAGCATAACAAAGTCTGTATCCATCGAGTTCGGATGTATCAGCAGGAGGAGTTCTGTAGAGCGTTTAAAAACTTCAGTTACCTTGCTAAGATCCACAGCAAGGAGAAGTATCCTCCTAAGGACAAGAACATCCTTGGAGGCACGGAAGTGAACCGGTTATACAACCAGCTTCTTCAACAGTGGAGAACATTCCCTCCGGTGGAGGAGAGTGAACCTTACTTAGAAGATATATAACCCCTAAGAAGAACCAGGGAATATGAGGGTTCTATAAGGGGGTCTAGGCTACTGAGCACAGACCCATTAATTTAACGATATGAGAACGATAACCTCTTGTGTAGTCAGGGGGTTATCGTTGCTTATTTTCGTTCGTATGTAAACAACATCAACCAACCATCAACCATAACAAGAAGGAGAACGATCATGGACCAGAAGAAATTCGAGGATATCATCAAAGACGCTTGGGGGTCCTATTTAGATCCGATGTTGGAAACCACCATGGAAGTGGATCGCTATAACGCGATCCCCCAGAGGATGGGGGTACTTCGGGAACTGTTGAACTATCAACTCAACACAACAGATTCGGCTTCCATCTACGAGGTGTATGCCTATTACGCACCACATCTGGTCCCCTCCTATCAGGAGATGCGTTATCAGGTCATCTTCAAGGTACTCGATGTGGTAACGCATGAGATCCACGTCATCATCCTTACGGAATCTTGTTCCTGGGATGATCGGTGCGGGATGAACCAAGCCAGGTTCTGTAACTTGAGATACACCATCGTTATGTAACTATAACACAATAAGAAGGAGGGTTATCATGTTGGGACCAATACCTACGATGGAACAGTTGGTATCGTTGACGGAGATCATGTTGTGGAACATGCTTCAGAAGAGCATCCACACGGTACTCCGTTGGAGACTGGGTAAAGAGCTCCGTAAGGATCAGATCCATAAATCCTTGATGGAATGTGCGACTAGCATCATCAACCGTTACAAGAGTGAACAGGATGGGATCCAGGCGGACATCCCCTGTGAGATCGGAGATCTCGTTGTGGATCATCCGGAGTCATATGTCGAACTCCGTACCCACTTGGGTATCATCCATACGATCAAGATCTACTACCAGCTGGTGGAGATGTATCCGGGTCGGTATTACGTATCCGGTGTTCGTTATACTACGAACGATAACGTGAACTAAGAAGGTGAGCTATGCTCTGTCAATACTGTCACCAAGAATACGACTTGGATGATTTTACCGATGAGTCGGATGCTTGTGATGATTGCTGCCCGGACTGTCTGTACAGCGGGAACATGTTCAGTCCGGAAGAGGATGAAGACTCGATGGATCCTGATGAGGAGGATCTCTACGACGATGAGGAGCTCGATGAGAGCTACGATGACATCGAAGTCTCAGACGAAGAGTTCGATGAAGGAGATATAACAGAAGAACTGTAACATCTGGTACTGGGTGAGTGACACACTCACCCAGTACACAGTGTTCTATAAACAAGGAGGTATACCAGCCATGTTGTCACAAGAACATAGCTTAGAAGTGCTATACCGTGCTCAGACTGAGTTGATCCGGGAGTTCAGAGAGGTCTTCGGACAACGCTACACCTATCCGGAGCAGGTGATATACCAGATCATCAACCGGATCCATCGTTCCTACATGCAGTATGAGTTGAAAGTATATAGTGATCCAGGGAACCAACCAGCTTATCCGGGAGATGATGATGTAGGGTTCACCTACGTGTTGCGGTTGGATCCATCACAACCGAACTGTCACCACTATCTCTACCTGCATGTGGGAGTGGGGTACGACAACGTTGGATCCTGGGTGATCAACACGGTATCCGTACAGTGTAGGAAGATCCCGGGTGAACGTCAAGGAGATAACACGTTGAACGACAGCATCAGAGAGGTACAACAACTGGTTGAGAAGATCCATCGGCGTACGATCGTACATGCGAAGCGTTCACACATCGATCAGGATGCGTTCTTTAAAACTGGTTACTACCTGGATGCTCTGTCTGCTTCGATCGTCAACATCTGGACGATCTTGAAATGGCACCAACCTTTGATGGAACGCAGTGAGTTCATCCGCCACATCTTGGCTTCCGTTCTCCACCTCGAACACCATCGGAAAGTTAAGTTCGTGGAGGATGATGGAGAGCTGGTAGTTTGCTTTTACTACAAGACCAAACGGGTGTTATCTCATATCGTGCAGTTACCAAGAACATACGACGAACTGTTGTAAGAAAAGGAGGGTAACCATGAGTTATCATGATTTCATCGTACCAGACGAGATGACGAACAACTTGTCGTTGTTGAAGGAGTTGTTGTCCTCAGCGACACTCTTGAACTACATCCAAGAACAGCTTAAGATAATGGAACAGCAGACCTACACTCCAGAAGAGTTGCTTCGAAGTGTACGTGTGGCTGTGAAAACCTATCTTAAGAGTGAGAACATGGATCATGAAGAGATCGAGAGTTGCATCTGTTGTAACATCGATACCGATGAGGACACGATCGATGTGTATGAAGACGACGATGAAAAAGGAGCACAGTGGTTTTTCATCGTGCTTCGGTTCCACTGGCTGAACCAGTGGGTTGTGATCCGGTGGGAAGTGGAGTTCCATCTGAGATGGGTCGGTCCACAACAGGATCAGTACAAGATATTAGATATTAAGATCCATACAGTTTAAGGAGGTTTTATTATGACACAGGATACCCATGCAACATTACTGTTACTGCGGAAGTATGTAACAGACAAGATCCACGAAGTGATGTATCAGAACATCCTGGTGGTTACAGGGCAACGCTATTCAAAGCGTGCGTTGGCTCAGTGGATGGATCGGATCTTCCAAGAGATCCGTTCCAGTTATCCATCGATACCGTTCCGGGGTACCGGTACGTGGGATCACCAGCACCACCGATACCAGTTCTACCTGCAACCAGATGGAGATCCGACGAAGAGCACCAAGTTCCTGTACGGAGAGATCTATGTGGGATCGATACGAACTCTGTCGGAAGCACACATCGTCGGTTATCGGATGCAGATCGAAGATGCATGTCAGTTCTTCCCGATCGGGATCTTGAATGAAGAGATGCGCAACACCATCGCCCACTTGAAACATATCCGGAACCATTGGGATGATTCCTTGAAGGAAGGAACGATCCGTCGCCAACTCGATGAGTTGTTCGCAGATCTGCAGGAACTCTACAGTCATCTGGAGTACCTGGGTGAGCCAGTGAATGGTCTGTCGTTCGCACACATCCTGAGGGAGAAAGTGAACTCGGAGCATTTCAACTTCTCTTATGAATTCAGCAAACACCGACTGCACATCTGGTTCGGTGGATGTGAACTTCCGATCAACTTGGATCGTTCGTTCCGGATCCAGGAGCACTGGTACACTAGGATTAAACTCGAGTAATCACGGAGGAGAACTTTATGAGTTATTTTAAATGTATGAAGTGTCATCGTTGGTATGACACCGATGAGTTCGATGATGTGGTGGATTATACATACTGTCCGACCTGTTCGTTGGAACAGGTTCCGGATCAGATGGTGGAGATCCACGCATCGGAGGATGACAGTCCGGAGGACTCATGTCTCTCCGGAGAGGAAGATCTCCAGCCGGAGTATGTCGAGTTCGACGAAGGGATCGACGATGACTACATCGATGGAGAGTTAAGTTTAAACGATTTAGGAGGAGACGGTTACGATGAAGAACTGTTCTGAGAAGATTACACCGATGTCTGAGTACATGGATGCTGTGCTGGCTCAGTTCCGGAGGATGGAGGAGCTGACGTTCGTGTCCGCCTATGGCAAAGAGTCGGTACCGGAGATCACTCAGCATCTGGAGTTGAAACCGGGTGATGGGTACGATGTGACCTATCGGAAGTACGCCTATGCAGCGGTATTGCTGTCGGATCTGCTGCACCGGATGGGATGCTGGAAGAAGTATACTGCATATCGTGTGAAACTCAACCTCACCAAGTTGCAGAAGGTGTTGGACCAGATCCCGGATCTGGCAGACACCAGTGTTGAGTTCCACTCACAGACCGTGGAAGATCCTCAGGATCCTGAGAACCGGTACACGTTGTCTGCGTTCTCCTTGTATGCCAAGGGGTATGGTCCTTGCATCCACAGTCAGGGTGCGTTCAACATCACGATCCCGTATGAACTGGGAGTCAACCCCATCGAGAACAACAAGGAGAACATCGATATCATCACATCGGTGGTTGGATCCGGAAGGTGGAGACTGTGAACATGACAGATGTTAAACCATTGAAGGAGCATGTGGACGATATCGTCCAGTATGTGGTCCGTGAGATCTCGGAGATCTACAAGCAATCCCATGTTACAGAGTTAGAGGTTCTCAATCTCTTAAAACGAGGTCATCAAATCAACCAAGATCCGGATGAGGTCATCCTCTGTCTTCTCGTTGAGAAGGTGATGAGAGAACTCTATTGCAACATACCGGACATCATGTTCAATGTGCATATTTCAACCAGATACGGATATCACCGCATGATGGTGTCCTGTCGAGAGTTGGAGATGTGCTACATCGTTGCTCCGGAGTGTATCACAACGATGCACATCCCCTTCGTTGGAGGACGTAGGAACACCAAGACGGAAGTGTACATGGATGTGTTCACATTAAACACTCTAGGCGTTGAGCTGTTTACTTACGATGACAGACTCGACGTTCCGAAATCTAAGAGATAAGACGATCATGGAGAGGGTTGGTGTGACCCTCTCCATGATCTTTCTTTTGTAATAGAATCTACACAACGTCGATTAAGATTCACCTATATATTACAAGATGCAGATATTCAAGCATAGTTTGTAAACAGCGCATAATTAGGAGTTTATTATGAGTCTTGGCTTCCCTGAGTATTTACGATTTTATGAAAGTCCGGTGGGTGGAGATGTGTTGAACTCTATCACTTTTGGTCCTGATAACAAAATCACAATACGATATACAAGAACGCATGGTTTTACAATACCAGCTGACCAAAAGTGTTATGAGGGCGATTTGTTGCAAATAACGGATAAACAGCAACAGCTACTCAACCATTGGAAACAACAGATGAAACTAGAACCAAGTAGCAATCCAGATCGATATGTAAACGTTCTGATGATACAACAGAACTTAGATGAGATCACATTTCATCGAATAGGAAATGGATACTCTTATGATGCTATCCGTGAAACAGAGGATGAATTTGAGGTGACGTATCGCATCGATTGTCTATACACGCGATCCAGACCGAAATCATCGTACACTACTACAGTAACGTATCCAAAATGGATGTTACGACAAGATCAGATCGATCGATTGCATAGTGTTTGTAAAGACACATTGAAGTACTGATGGGTAGCTACCCATCAGTACTTCAATGGATGTTTACTAAAAGAATAGAGTCAAGCATACTTTGAAACAACACACAACAGAAAGGACCTTCTATGGACATCGTAGATCTTCGCAACAAGATCGATGAAGCTAATACAGCGTATTGGCAAGATCATCAACCGATCATGACTGATCAGGAGTATGATAAACTGATCGAACAGCTTAGGGTCTTGGATCCTTCTGATCCAAGACTCAACTATATCGGAGGAACACAAGGGGCTGTTGTACACAACCCACCCATGCTTTCTCTGGATAAGAAATACTCCCACGAGGAGATCATCAAGTGGTGTAAAAGTGTTGCCAGAGAAGATACCACATTCGTAGTACAACCGAAGTATGATGGGATCGCTGGTAAACTGGTTTATACCACACGTGGTTGGCAGTTGAGCACCAGAGGAGATGGACATGTTGGTGAGGATATCACGAACAAACTCCCTTATATCGAAGTGAGAACAACATCTCCGATCTTACAACAGGCATTAAGGAGTGTTACAGGAAAAGAAGCCCATGCACTTCTGAACATGCCGTTCTATGGAGAGATCGTGATCACGGATGAGAACTTCGATGAATTCTTCCGTTCCGGCAAGATCTTAAAACAGAACGGAGAGTTATACAACACACAGCGGAACACCGTTGCTGGGTTGCTGGCATCCAAGGAACCGTTTCCGGATCTGAAAGGCAGAAAGATCTTGACCTTCGTGGAATATCCGTTCTACTCCTCGATCATCACACTGCAAGATTTGGAAGATCCGGAAGAGTGGGATGAGTTGGTGTCAGATGTAGAAGAACTCAACTATCCAACAGATGGGTTGGTGATCAAACTGGGAGATGTGAGTCGTATCCAGGAGCTTGGTGCAACACAACATCATCCGAGAGGGATGATGGCGTTCAAGTTCGCCAATGAGTCACAGACATCCATACTTCGTGGGATCGAGTGGAATGTTGGTATGCGAAGCATCACCCCGAAAGCTCTCATCGATCCTGTAAGGATCGGGAACGTGACGATCCAGCAGGCTTCGTTGTTCAACCTAGCCTATGTGATCCGGAACGATTTTCGGTTGGGTGATGAGGTTAAGGTGGAACGTGCGGGAGATGTAGTCCCACATATCTGCACGGAAGATCACATCCGACACCATGGAGAGCAGTGTATTCCACACACATGTCCATCCTGTGGACATCCAACGCATCAGGAGGATGTAGAACTGGTCTGCACCAACCCGAAGTGTCCTGGAGTAGCGCTAGCGATCCTCAAGAAAGCAGCGAAAGAGTTGAAACTCGACGGGTTCGGTAAGGTTGTGCTTCTGAACCTGGTGAACCATCAAATCTTGAAGCTGCATCAACTGTTGTCTCTCACTCAGGACGATCTCTGTGCGTATGCAGATGTCTCTCCGAAGGTGGCTGAGAAGCTGTATGCTTCGATCCAGCAGGCAAGACGGACGACAACTCCAGCTTCCTTGTTGTCTGCGATGGGGATCCCCAGGATCAGCAAAGCCACAGCAGCTTCCTTGTTGGTGACTTGTCCCATCGAACAGTTGGTCTCAACACCACCGGATCGTCTGTCGGAACTGTTCTCCATGCATGGGGAGAACGGGAAGAGTTTGGTGAAGTGGTTGTCTCAGCCGGAGAACGTACTTGCTCTAACGATCACGATGATGCTGTGTACCAACTTACATGCTGTGAACAACACCTTCGAACAGACGGTGTGTTTTACAGGGAAGATGAGTATGCAGCGATCTGCGTTGGAAGAGTATGCGAAACTGAAAGGATATCGTCCTGTTGACAGTGTCACCAGAGAGTTGGATATCCTGGTAGTTCCAGATGCTGAAGATTACCACAGCGACAAGCTAACCAAGGCTCGTCGATATGGGATCCAGATCCTGACGGAATCTCAGTTCCGTACCATGTGATCATCACACTACTCTACCAGGGATGTTCTCCCTGGTAGAGTAGTATCTTTTCTGTTCACGATATCCTTTGTAAGATAGGGAGAACGTTTATGCGAAGATTTGATCCGGAACGGAAAACTGTAGAACTCTATACCGACGGTTCCTGGAAAGATAAGCTACAAGCAGGTGGTTGGGCAGCCTTATTGGTCTACTGGCCCCACTGGAAACTTGTTACAGAAGGAGCTCATGACACTACGATATCGAGGATGGAACTCTATGCAGTGATCCATGGGTTAGAAGAGTTGACAGAACCTTGTAACGTTTTGGTGATCGCAGACAGTCGGTTGGTGGTTAATACGATCAACATGTGGATATACAACTGGAAGAAACACAACTGGAGAACCAAAGGAGGTTCGCCGGTTGCGAACCTTGACTTGGTACAGAGACTGTATGAGCTGATGAAAACTCACAACGTAAAAGCGGAGTGGGTGAAAGCACATACCTTCCGGAAGGACAACCGATCCAATGCCAACAGAGTTTGCGATTACTACGCTCAGAGAAGCGCCAATGAGCACAAGAAGAATATGCATCCGGCACATCCTATGCTCAAACAACAAGGATAGGAGATAACGATGCAATTCGATCCACATACAGAACGGTTGATCTCCAGGTGTCGAGCAGTGTCACCTGGGATCAACGACTACTTCGAAGAGCAGAGATATATCGCTGAAGTAGAGAACATCGAAGAGATCACTCCTCAGTATCTTCTCAACACAGCGATCTCTCTGGTCCTCGATCTCCTGGAAGAGATCGGGATCGATTCCAACTTCTCAGTGGAAGAGTTGTTGGACTCTTCGGTCGATCTTGAGACGATGTTCTACCTGGCACATAAGTTCGATTCCGACAACTACTATCGAGTGCTGAAGAGCTTCGATGAACAGCAGTTGGCGGAGTACAACGCGATGATCGAGAACATCAACCTCCCTGAGGATTATCTTTTTGAGATCGCTGCGTATTTCAACGAACTCTTCCCCACCGACATCGGATGGGAGTACATCAACCGTGGTACGGAGTACTGGTTCAGTACTGATCGACTGGTAGGACATCTGGTCGGGATCCAGTCGAAACTCGAAGTGAACCAAGACCCCAACCCGATCCCGATCCAGGAAGAGGATCTTCCGATGGTACAGGAGTTCCTCCGTGTGATGATGGAACGGGAGGAGAAAGTAACCGCCTATGCCAGTTACATCTGTGAGAAGTTCTCAGGGATGGTGGATCGTTCCAAACTGAACGGTATGATCCGTCGTTACGACAAGGAGAAACTCCATCCGGACACGATCCTTCTGTTCGCCAAGTGGAACGCATTACCGAAGGAAGAGAAGGAGAAGATCGGAGAACCGGAGTTCTTGAAGAACCATCACCTGCACGATGATCACCACATCGAGCACTGGGAACAGTTGCAGAAGGAACACCGTCTGGTGCCGATGTCCCATGAAACCGCTGTGATGGTGGTGATCTCTCTGATCCTGGATCATCTTCCGGATCCGAAGATGCGTCAGGAACTGGAACGTTACAAGACCATCGCTGATGAGGTAACCTATCAGTTCATGTGGGATCTGTATCAACAGGTTCCCTGGCATCAACTCATGGGAGGGTCTAAGTGATGGAACTTCCTGCACACAAACGAGAGTTTTTGATCAAGTATTACAAACGATTCCTGAAACGTACGTTCTTGATCGATACGATGACTCAGGTGGGAGGGCGTCCAGTACTCCCTCTGTACGAGAGTGAAGCGATCACACCGGAACGGACCTCTATAACCATCCACCTGAAACAACCTGCGGAAGATCGAGTCTACATCCCACTGAGAGAAGAGGATACCCAAGGGAACCCGATCTTAACCACAGTGAGGGAACAGAACTTTGCGCTGGTGTACCCGTTCCGAGATGATATCTTTTATCTGCTCTTCCAGTATCGGAACTACCTGGCTCTTCCAGAGGAACAGAGAGCTGCATCCGATGCGTTCAGCAAGGAGCACTACAACAAGACCAACCAGGAGCTCTTCGATTACTTCACCAGTGAACGTTACCTGGAAACCCACTTCCGTAAATACCAGTTGCAGGAGGGTGATACCTTCCTGGTATCGACAGTGGGATCCGATCAGTCTTGTCTGGTCTACCTCAGTGGACTGGATTACGAGAAGATGATCCTCACACTCACTTACCTGGACAACGGGATGCAACGGGTTTTTGGGGAGATCGATACCTTCGAACTTCACCCAGGTGAGATACCAAACTGCAACACCACAGTGACAACAACTGTAGGACGGTTCCTATTGAACTATCTTCTCCTGGTTCATCCGTTCGGGGACTTGATCCCTTACCAGAACGATGTGTTCCCGCAGGGAAAAGTAGAAGAACAGATCGCGAAAGGTATGCTGGATGGAACGATCCAGGTATCCTGGTACAAACAGTACGTCAACAATCTCTACTTCATCGGACACTTTACGGAACTCTGTGTTCCTACCTACTCCAGGAAGTGTCTCACCACAGATCCCAGGATTAAACAGGTCAAACAGGAACTTTTGGAGAAGTACAAGGATCGTCTGAACGATCCGAACGTGATCATGGAGATCGAGAACACCCTGATCCAGATGGATAAGGATTATCTACAGGGAGATCCATCCATGCGGTTCTATGGTCCATTGGGTGACAAACCCTTCAACATCTCCCGTAAGAAGATGTATCTTACGGTAGGTGGTGTGGAAGAGTTCTCCAAGACCACAGGGAACTTCGTGTTCATCCCGAACTCTTTGTCCGAAGGGATGACAGCAGAAACAATGCCTGCGATGGCGAACGAGACTCGTAAAGGTTCCTTCAATCGTGGAGACCAGACGAAGCTCGGCGGTGCTCTGACCAAACGCATCACTCGTGTGCTGCAGGATCTGGTGATCACAGAACACGATTGTAAGACCGTACGAGGGTTGACCGTGGATTTCTCGAGATTCAAGATCTCCAGATATCTCGGATCCTACATCCAGGATGGAGCCAACTGGGTTCTGTTGACTGAAGAGAACCAAGACAAGTTCAATGGCAAAGTCTGTCTTGTCCGTTCTCCGATGTATTGTGAAGCCCAGCAAGGTCTCTGCTATATGTGCATGGGAGAGATCTATGCGAAGCGAGATGCGAAACATCTCGCGCTGGATGCGGTCGATATCACTTCCACATTCACCACCGATGCCTTGAAGAGTATGCACGGAACCAAGATCTCCACGTATCAGATCGAAGATCTTAACCAGTTCGTTTTGAACTAATCACTTATAAGGACGAATCATGTCGAACAACAAAAACAATCGTTACAACGGTCAGGTGAGCCCGACCGACATCCTCACCAAAACAGCGGAACCGCAGAAGCAAGACGCAGAACCGGTGAAGGAGGAGAAACAGGAGACCGCCCCGGTGGTTCCTGTCGAAGAGAAGAAAGAAGAACCGAAGAGTGTTCCTGCAACACCTGTTGCTGCAGAACCGGTAAAAGAGGTTCCGAAACAGGAACAGCCGAACACGGTGGCTACATCGACCACCAAGGTTCAACAGAAGACCGTGAGTACTCCGGATCCGAAAGACAACGCAGTCAAGGTTGCGAAACTGGAAGCGCTTCTGGAACGGTATACGAAGCTGGTCTCCACCAGCAAACCCTCCGAAGCAACTCGTGCCAAGTTCGTGGAGTCGTTCTACTCCATCGCCGAGTACATCCTTAGTTCGGATTCCTATGCGGTGTACAACCGGTTCTATGATTTCTTCTTGAAGGAGAGGAACGCTCTGGTTCACAGGAACCTGGCTCTGGCTGGGATCCACAAGATCCGAGATCTCCAGAAGAAATCCCGCATCTCGGCATTCTACGCTGTCGTGTACGCGATGGTTCGTTATAAGACCGAACGGAAACCTTTCGGTCTGAGCATCCGAGCGATCCGTGTGGCTCTCAGGAACGACAAGTTCTGTACCTGGATCCAGGCGAAGCTCAACAACCGTGGATAACAAGAGATAAGATCAAGGAGAGTGGTGTGTGACCACTCTCCTTGATCGTCTTATACTTCGTTGTTGATTGGATCGAGTTCGGTTTCTCCACGGGTGATCGGTGCCTGTCCTGAGTCTTGGAACTGCTGTTCCAGTTGCGCATCCACATCGGTATCGATCACAGTAGATCCTTTGCGGAACTGCTCTGGATCCAGCGTATTCAGGATCGCGATCACGCTCTCCTGGTAGTTGGCTGTGTTCTCGGTGTCTTTCCGTTTCAGATAGGTTGTGATCTTGTTCGCTTTAGAGGACTCCTTGGACTTCAGGATATCGTCCAACGTCTTGATCACACCCATTTTCACTTCGATGTCTCTCGCACTGTCCTTGTTATAATCAATGGTGGGAACTTGTGCCACCAGTTGTTGGATGATCGTATCTCGGATCTGATCCGTATCTTGTGTCGCTTGATTATACTCTTGGAACAGGGTATCGAGAGGAGATACTTTTGACGGTTCCGACATAGTAGACCTCCTTCACTGATTAAGACCTGAAACATCCCTGCTATATCAGGGATTCTGTATAGCATATCCCAGTATATTGGAGAGGTCTGCCCTACGGAGCACATCCTATGTGAATCAACGGAGAAATAGGTGTGTTTTACCACCATCGGTTCGATGAGGTTTTGGGATATTCTTAGAATTGGTTCTTGGGTTGGATGTTCCTCAGTTGATTCACAGTTTCCTTTCCATCAGATCTAGCTGGGTATCCCGCACCCAGCTAGATCTGCCTTATATGGTTCATGATGACTTGACGTATATATAACTTTAAGAAACGCGTAAGAACATACGAATAACAACCATGGTCTACATAGGAGGTTAACATGGCAAGTGCATATACTTCAAACGATATCAAAGAGTTTACCTTCATGGAGCATACTCGTAGAAATGCGGGTATGCTCATGGGTAAGATCAATTTGAACGCTAACATCCAGTGTATTAAAGAATACATTGATAATTCAGCTGATGAAAGCATTGATCCAACCAAAGTGTACCACATCAATGTGGTGTTGTTCAAAGGCGATAAGACTTATCAGGTAGCCGTCTTGGATCATGGACGTGGAGTGCCTTGTGAAAAGCTGAGAAACGTGTTTACGATACCGTTTTCTACTGGAAAAGCTGACAGCAACGCTTACCGGTACAGCATCGGTCAGTTTGGTGTTGGCGCGGTTTCCAGTAATGCGATCTCGGATAAGTTCGTAGCAATCACCAAGCGGTTAGATGGATTTGCAGGACTCACTTTGAACAAAGGGACTGTGGTGAAATCCGAGATCATGAAACCGATCGATCGAGATTTGAGTACCGTAGGAACTTTGGTGGTGCATCAACCGGATGATACAATCCTAAAATACACCCATACGTTCTTTCCAACAGAAGGTCTCGAACGGTTGTTGGATCTGATCGAATACATCGGTGCGTTCAAATCCAACACGAAGTTCCATGTTTATCTGGTGGATAAACTCCTACCGGATAGTTGGTTCAAGAAACCATATGAAGAGATGTGGAACTATTTCCAAAAACAACGTGGGTCTATCGTTTACGAAACTCCACTAGAGTTGAGCGCGGAGAGTTACGTTCGTAGGAAGTTCAACATCACAGAACAACCTCTGTGGAACTTGGATATCAAGGATGAGGTCGAAGTTCCACATATGACTGCCTGTGATATTAGTGTTCGTGTTGTGAAGAACCACGATCGTCAGAATGGATACATCGCAACGGTGAACGACACTCAGATCAAGGATAAAGAATCCTCTCATCTCTGTGTCTTCTTCGATAAGATCCGAGATCGTCTCCGTCCCTATTTGGATCAGGACGATGATGAGATGATGACGTTCTTCGATCGGTTCTACAACATCCCGTTCTACGGATACATCCGAGTCTTCTATAAAGGAGCCACGTACGAAGGTCAGACGAAGCATGGGTTTAAAGACATGGACTTCGAGAAGATCTACGCACAGATGCTGGATAAGTATCTGGATACGATCCAGGATGGAGTATGGGAACAGCTCTTCACCTTGATCCACGATGATCTGGTTAAGAAGTTTTCCCAGTTCTCCAACCGGAGTATGAACCTCAGTTCCAACTCAAAGAACCTGGCGTATGATCTGAATAACGAAGGTTGCTATGTACCAGCACGTGTGACAGATCCGAACATCACAGAACTCTTCATCACAGAGGGTGATAGTGCGGGGGATTTCGTCGTACAGGAACGGTACAAACACTTCCAAGCCGTTCTGAAACTTCGGGGTAAACCGATCAACGCACATACTGCGAATGCAGAGGATCTGAGAGCGAACAAGGTCTACCAAGACCTCGTGAAGGTTCTTGGTGTAGGTCCAAGAGATCCTGATCTGAGTCGTCTCAGGTTCAACAAGATCGGCATCCTTGCAGATGCCGACCCTGACGGATATCACATCATCGACCTCGTGATCACTGCGTTGTTGAAGATCAACCCTCTGATCCTGGAGAGTGGACGTGTGTTCATCGCGAACCCACCGTTGTACGTGATGGCGAGCAAGGACAAGTCCCTCTTCTTGAGAGACCAGAAAGCCCTCAACGATGCTCGTGTGAAGATCTACGAGAAGTTCTTCAATCTGGAGTTGCACTCCACTTTGACGAACAACCTCTGTCAGCTGAAGAAAGACCAGTATCGGGATTTCATCTATCTGACCAAGAGGATCGGAGGGATCATCACACGATCTGCGAACAAACTCGTGATCGATCCGATGGTTCTGGAACAGTTGGTACACTGTGTGGATTATCTCAGCATGTACAAACTGGATACGAAGAAAGTCAAAGAGATGTTGAAGCTCGATGATTGTTCGTATCACCCTGGTGCCAAGACTCTGTTGTTGTCGGTGGAGGGCATCGAGATCTCTGTTCCGATGCAGAACCTGGTTCAGGAGATCCGGTCCTTCATCCTACCAGAGTTAGAGATGGTTCACTGGGAACTGTTCGATCTTCTGGTCACCACGAAAACAACCACAGAGTTGGAACGAGCTCCGATGACGTTTATGCAGCTTTATCGGATCCTGCAGAAGATGGATCAGTACTATCCAGTTCATCGTCTGAAAGGTCTCGGTGAGTGCAGTCGCAGTCAGCTGAAGTACACCTGTCTGGATCCAGCTACCAGGACATTTACAACGATCACCAGCATCGGGGATGTCAACCGGATCTACGACATGATGGGTGTCGATACGGCTCCCAGGAAACAGTTGGTCCTTGGAGATGTCCACAACATCTTGGAACATGTTCCAGAACAGGAGGAACTGTGAGTAATGTGATCCGACTTCGTAAGAGTCTGGACACCTCTGTGCTCTCCAAGTTCCAAGCCTGGTTGATCGAACCAGGGAACAAGATGGATCCAACACTCAGTGAGTTGGATCCATTTTTTGTTTATCTTGCAGAGCTTACCACGATCATACGGGATGTTCGATATCGTGGAACAGGAGCGAGACCAGAGGAGCTGTTCATGGCAGGACACCTCTTCCTGGTCGGATGTGTCCGGATGCAGCTGTTACCGGAACAGACTGCCAGACGTTGTGTAGATGCTCTCATCCTTGGTGAGCTTCCCAACCCTCCGAATGTTTATCAGATCTTCGCGTATATATTACGTAAAGAGAAACACGAGTGCGGCATCAATCTGGCGATGATGATGCCCCTGATCGCATTGATGGAGACGAAGTGGTATCCGCTTCATCCCAACCGGAGCTCAATGTTGGTCAGTGTGGTTCAATCGTTCTCGATCAGTCCTGATCGTTACACTCGTAAGTCGATCCTGTGTTATGATCCGTTGGATCTTCTCTTTAAATTGCAGCGTGTGATCGTTCACACGACAGGTGATCTGCGATATCAAGGGAACCAGTATCTGGGTTATACCCTGGACAGTTTGCGGTATGTGGCGAGTGCATATCTCGCTACAGTGTGTCAGAGGATCATCGATGATCCGGTAGCGAAGACACAAGCGAACTGTATGTTAGGGCATATGCTCACGAAACATCAAACGGTGATCAACACACACATCAGTCAACATCGAACATAAGGAGGTAGACACATGGAAAAGCCGGATCAAGCGAACTCAAGGATCCGGGACATGTTTGTAAACAAGTTTGCACGAAGACAAGCAGTTGATGAGCTGGAAGCTCTCAAGGAACAGGGAGATCTGATCTTCACAGAGAACGATCCGATCTGGCATAGCACCTATCCGTTGGATCAGGTTGCTGTAAAACTCTGCCAAGACAGTCACATCACAGAACCGTATTTCCAGGAGAAATACAAGCTGTATGCGATCAAGGTACTCGGTCAACATCCAACACAAGCTTCTACTCAACGAAGCAATATGTTGAAGATGATGAGACGTGGACACATTACATTCAAGCGGCTTATGGAGTTCTGCTGCAGGGTACTCGGTATGCCGTTGAAATCCTTGGCGTTTGAGTTCAACCATCCCACCAGGAACAACACGGTCGATATCGTGCTAACCGACCTCAACAACAGATCTGATCACCTGTCCGATCCGGCGGATGAGTGATCATTCTGTCACAAACATATCACGTGACGACACATTATGTGGTTGAGAACAACAGAGGCCTCTGTTGTTCTCTTTTTCTTTTGCACACAATCTTTAACAACGTAAGGAGTTATCATGTCAACAACCATTCAGTTGGTCGAGAACGGTAAGGCTCTTCCTGCCATGTTTGTGGATAAGGACCTGCACCTTAATAAACTCGTAGCAGCAACCGTTGCTGCTGTGAACCTGTGGGCGAAGATCCAGGATGGATCTGAGAACAACACCTACGATCTTTGTTTGCGCAAAGTGATGGATGATTTCGGAGGAGTCCTGTTCAGTCCTCGTCCTGTGGAAGCAGTCTACCAGGTGGACTATAAGGAGAACGCAGAAGAAAGTGACCTGAAGATCACCAAGTTCATCTACTGGAACCGGTTCCTCCAGTGCAAAGCCTTCGGATCTGTCTATGGATTCTGTCAGTACAACCAGCTTGGGATCGAAGCGACGATGCCGAACAAGTTCTACCAGTTCGATCGTAGTGTTGGATCGGATGGTAAGCTGATCAACCCGAAACAGTACAACATCATCCTGGAACCGGATGAAGTTGATAAAGAGCTGATGAAACACCAGGATGCTCTTGCAGACGAAAAGAAAGAGGAAACTCCCACATCTTCTGAGGAACAGAAGAGTGAGTAATCACCTCTAAGACACTGTATTACCACACCCCTGATAGGTAGGGCAACCCTACCTATCAGGGGTCATGCTATGCTTAAAAGTTGAACGATATCAAGAGGTATTTATGCTGATTTCATCCTCAACACTGTCTGAGAACATCATACATGTTTGGAAACCTCTTGCGGATCAGATGTCCCGTAAGGTCCTACAGGACCTGGGACTTCTGGAGTACATGAAAAACCATGTTTACATCAACAGCAGTTATACAGGTCCATCGAAGTCTTGGAGAGATATCCAGTCGAGACATGCGATCTTGAACGAACCTGGGTTGGTGGTGAACATCAAGTTTAATTCGAATCCGCTTGGGTTGAAGTGGAGTATGACCTCTCCTGGGCAACACATGGACCCTGCAGTCCATCGAAGAGATGCTCTCATCACCAAACCCCTGTTCTTAGATCCAAGAACCAATGTACACATCATCGAACGAGAACAACCATGTCTGTTGGAGATGGAGTGTGCATTAACCTTTACTGATCGAGTGGTTGCCTTCGATGCAGTAACGAACATGATGAGCACTTATGTACGTGGAGAGTTGCTCACTGTGAACAACTTCACGTACGATTACAAGTTCCCAGTACAGCTGCTGAACGATCTCTACATCCTGGGACGGATGTCCGGTGTAGAGAAAGGCAAAGCGATGGAGTGGATCACGAAGTGTTCGCAAGGGAAGATGCGGTTGATCACCAACGAGTACAACCCTGGTAAACACCACGAGATGGTAGTTCATAGAGAACTCTATGAAGTGCTGGCTACGATCGATTACAACGCGGATGAGCCGACGGTAGAAGGGGCTGGTGCTTCTGCTGATACGATCACCTTGAGTTTCAACGTGACGTTACAGTTCGGTAGAGTGAACATGCTCTATTTGAAATACCCGATCGTACTGAACAACACCTTGGTTCCTGAGTCTCTTGTCTATGTAGAGAAGAGTGACGCCTATGGAAGGCTGATCCGGTATCTGAAGCATCCTTACGAGTCTGTCGATGGGATGTATCAGAATCTGAAGCATCTGTACCGACTTCCTGTTCGGTTGCCTTGGTATGACAACTGGATCCTGCCGATCCATTGCAGACATCGCTTCGAGAAAGCCGATCCGTTCTTCATCGGAGTCTTCACCTTGGACAACACAGCGTGTACCCGATGTGAAGATCGGTGTAAATGTGAGTGTTGTCCTTGTCGATACACCACGATCGATCTCTACGAAGATACCGATGAGTACAAGCTGCGAGATCATGTGAAACAGTTCTTTCTGGATCATCCGAAAGATGCACTCTACCCCGATGCAAGATACAACATCTCGGTGTTCGCAGATAACGTACAGGTATCTCCTGAAAAACTAGAGTTCGATGGTCGTTATCTGAAGTTCCCGAACACGATGGGTGCGAACCGTACCTACCGGTTGGTCCTCTGTAAGACACCGACGATCAAGGAAGGAAGCAACCCGTGGAACTTCGTGCTTGATTGCATCATCGTCGTTGAAATAGCAGCTCAAAAGGAGAAGTGATATGCCCATGTCAAAAGCGAACGGCACGCTACGTAAGCCGAAGAAACCAAATACACCGAACAACTGTGAGACCAGTTGTTTTGTAGTTCCTCCTTCTGAGAAACCAGAGGTGGACTCCTCTGCGATCGTGAACCCAACACCATCGCAAGCTCTGGCGCAAGAACCCTATGTGAAAGCTACTGATGCTGCTGACAACACAACCAGTACTTATACGGAACTGGATATCGAAGCGTTGAAGTATGCAGCGGGTATGATGATCACTGTGACGTTCTACCACAACATCAACAACGATGCAACAGCCAGATCATTCTTCAACGATCTTTCGTTCCAACAGGATAATGTCCATGTTGCTTATCAGAAGATCAACAACTTCCAGATGAAACTCAAGGACAGTCTCAACTATTCCTACGATGGATCGAAGGTCAAGTCGCAGGTGACCGGAGAGGCTGTCCTCTATCCGTTCTTCGTTCCTTGGACAGGAGATCTTTTCCTGTATGAGGTGCAACCTGGTATCACAGGGTTGTACAAGATCACAGATCCTCCGACCAGGTTGTCGATCAAGAGTCTGACTGGACATGAGATCCGATTCATCTTGGTGGATTATCTCACGACAGAACAGATCGCGAAACTGAACGAGAGAGTGGTTGAAGAGTCCTATTTCAACCTTCAACGATACATCGATGGAGAAGGTACTCTTCTCACTTCGAATGAAGCACAGACTCTGGATGAAACGAAAGCTGCGATTACGAAGTTGTCGAAATACTACGTCAGTGAGTTCTATGAGAAATACATCTACCGAACATTCATTGAGAACCCATGTCTTTACGACCCTTACATCGTGGAGTTCATCACCAGAGTGTTCGATTATAAGTACCTGAGAGCGTATCCCACGCAGCTGGTTCCTTCTCCCGAGTGGTGGACAAGATCGTTCTGGGCAAGACTCCTGGATCCGGATACAGTACCGGAGGAGATCGTGGTCAGTAAATGCTATCGGATCTTGAAAGGAGTTCATTACAGAACCGCAGGGATCAACGCATTGACGAACCGGTGTTACATCCGGTTGCATCCAAACGGAAGACACTCTTATCCTCCATTCAACATCCCAACGGAGTATGATGGAGAAAAGAGAACGATCCAGATGCAGATCTATCTTTACCTCTCTCAAGGGAAGGTTCGTCCGAAAGTTCTTCTGGAACTGGCTGACAACATCCTCACTTGTAAGAGACTAGCCAGGTTCTACTTTATCCCGATCTTGATCTTCCTTCTGAAGAAACTTGTCGGTGCATTGGAAACTGGATCTGGTGTTACGATCGAAGGAGAACCAGACGACAGTGCTTGCGATATGAACTGTAAGGATTGCGTGTACTGTTGTGATTGCAAGAGGAAACCTCCGATGCCTCCGCCAGGACCTCCTCCGGGTGGTGCAGGGTGTTGTCCTTGCCAGAAACCAGGTCCGATGCCTGTTCCGCCCCATCATCCTGGTCCTCCCTGGACCGATGGGTTGGAAGACTGTGATCGGTACTGTATCCCGGATGATGGGGGACGTGCTTCAGAGGACTACACCAAACCACCTGAGATTACAGGAGATTGTGGAGAGTCTTATGAAGGTCTTCCTCCAGATGAACAGGAGCTTGCGAAGCGACTGGGTTACAACCCATTTGAAACAGCAGACGCTTGGTAATTGATACGTGTACCACTGGGGTAGACTTCTACCCCAGTGGTACCACCCTATACTAAGAAATGGAGGTTCGTTATGCCCACCAACAGTAAGTTGTTTTCGGACCGTATGAACGATGAGACGTTCCGAATCTATATACCGGAATATTATCAACCGACACTGCCGGATTACTTTAAGCAGCACAGGAACTCTGGGTATGCTGTCTTGAACGGACAGATCGTGTCCGATGAGGAGTATCAGGCACACACAGGAGAACCTGTTCTGAGGGATGATTTTATCCCGCAACCGATCTACATGGTGGATGAGTTGAACATGTGTATTAGCTCCTGTCCTCCTGCGATGATCATCGACATGGATATCAACCAAGTTCCATTTAAATTCCAGAACATCGAAGATATCCCGAAAGTATGTGACATTATGGATGGATATCAGCAGGAGATGTACCCATATGCTTCTCGTAGTGTGGAATTAAAACAGTATCTGGATCAAACAAGATCCACTTGTGTGAAACTGAAGTCAGCATACGAAGAGATGAAACGCGATGAGGCTGTCCGTCACAACAAACAACCGAAGAACAGCAACTCGTTGCTGGATCTTCTTAAGATGATGAGGTGAGTATGTCCCAATACATCATGCCGCTTTCTGAGACGATGAAAGCGAATGTTGATCTGATCTTGAATGATGCTGTAGCCGAGAATACTCCAAACTACTCTTCGATCCAGATCACAGAACGACCTACGAACGGTTCTTACTTCATCGAGTGTACGTTCTTCGGAGATGATCGTAATACAGGAGAGCGGTTCGAAGTGGTTCCGTTCGAAGTGAGGAAGCTCACGATCCTTCAGAACTTCACCGAGAACTATACCGATGAGATCTCTCTGGTTGTTTCGATCATGCCGAACAAGTATCTTCAACTCTATGATAACTCCAGAGGGTTGAAGTGTTCCTTGCGGTTCACTCCTGTGAACCGTAACACGATGAAGAAGAGTGCTGCTCCTACTATCATCAAAGAGTATCTTGTGGTGTTCAAGGATAAGACAGACATCCGTAAGAAATACTCCAAAGAGGCGATGGTTCCGAATAAACAAGGAGAGAAGACTCAGGAACAACAAGGCGCACTGATCCCAGATGCAGAGTTCCAGCTGATCGATCAGACGACATACAACTTAAGGAAGATCAAGTTCAATTTCCAAGCCAGAGGAGTTACGATGCGGGACGTGATCTTGCTCACTTGTAAGTTGTGCAACATCACGCAAGCTGCTGTGGTACAACCAGACAATACAACCGTATATGAGAACTTCCTGATCCCTCCGAATATGTCGTTCGATCAGATGATGGTGTATCTTCAGTCGTACTACGGCGTTTATAACAAAGGCATGGGGTTCTATTACACGAACGATGTGCTTTACGTATATCCTCTCTATGAGACAAATCCTTCGACTCCGGAATCAGCACACCTCTACTATGTGGGAAACAACTACACTGGCAACGATGTGAACCACGCGATGGCAGGTACGATCACTCACATCATCTTGAATGGATTCGCGAAGGAGACAGATCTACAGGATTCTGGAGCGGAGAATGATGGAACCACTCTGATCGTACAGGATGCAACTCGTATAATCGACCGTGCCACCACGATTATGGAGTCTGGAGCTCGTAACAAAGGATCGACAGGACTCGGTCCGGTGTCGATCAGCGAACTGAATACGAACATTTTTGCACCAGGTGATATGGAGGTTGGTATGACGTATAACGCCTATCAGCCTATGTTCCGGTTCGATGATAGCAACTCTTACAAGATCCGTACAGACTTGAACTCTTATCGAAGAGCGATCGTCTATACCAAGTGGGAGGCTGCCGTACCGTTTACGTTTAAACCAGGGTATCGGTTATACTACCACTACGACAGTGAAGATTTGACGAAGAAAGACTCTGAGTCTGATGTCTCATCATCGTCCATGTACACGACGAAGACTGGGATCTGCTCTGCTGTTACCTATGTGTTCCTGGAAGCAGGTCGTCATGGTAGTGAGTTCGTACACTCCTGCAGCAGTGATGTGATCTTGTCGTTACAGCATGCTCCTGCGAACAGTGAACCGACAGGTGAGACTGTTACCAACGTGGACGCAGCACGTGCTACTAAAGAAGTGGGATCCGGTGGGTTGAACACAGCAGCACTAGCCAGTTCTACCTCCTCTCTTAGCCAAGTAGCTTCATCGACCGGGCTTGAGATGAACGCTGCTGGTACTGGTCCTAAAGTCGGTATCTTCTAAACAATAAACACATACTTGGAGAGGTGGGGTGAACCACCTCTCCAAGTAGATAATATTTTTCTACGATGACACATATACTATACCGTCAGGTTGGTAGATCCGCAAGGATCTCCGGTCTGACGGCATAGAGCACTTGCTGTCTTTTTAGTAGGCTTGATACTCCTTCGTCATAGACAGAAGTTGTCCTACTTCAGTAGCAAGTTTCTCACGCAGTTGTGGTTGTACGATACTCGTGTAAACGTTGGTATCGTTATAACGTTTTAGTTGTTGATAGAGTTCTCGATTAACTCGTTCACTATCTCTGGAACGGATCAAGTTGTTCAACCGTATCACGAACGCTGCGTATGGGAACTCCTCCAGGAACTTCAAGAAGAAATACTGTCTTAAGTTCGGAACCTGCAATGTATCTCGCATCTCTGCGATCCACTTCACGATGGAGTATTTCGGACCGAACCATTCTGTTGCCAGGAATTCTCCTGTCAGAAGAGTTTTCTGTTGTGCTTCCGCTTGGATGCGGTGAACATCCGGTAACGCTCCTGTTAACGAAGAGATCGGTGCGATGGTTTCGTCCACGGTTAATGCAGCTGGATCGTACTTCCCGAACATCAACACATTCAAGATGTTGAACAGCCAGATCGTTCTCAGATCATCGAACCATACAGGGATGATGTGTCTCTGGAGATAGGTCTCGATCGTGGTATCATCGTCAGTCTCTTGACTGTATTCCACGAACTTCAGATACTTGAAGATCAGTAGAACCATATCGATGGAACATACCAGACGTGATGCTGGTTGTCCTTTGAACTCGATACTGAACTTACTCAAGTCCGTTACCAGTTCCAGAGCATCGTGATGAACGATGCGGACAGGATGGTGGTTCTCCCAAGATTTCCATGGACGATCCAATGGAAGAGACTGCATCGGGTTCGCTCGTGTAACATTCAGGATATAATCCGGAGTGCTACCTTTGGTGAAGACATGTCCGTACTCTTTTGTAACGTACGCAGGATCGAAGATACTACGATACGACATCGCCAGATAGTAGATCTGTTGATACCGACTGTAGTCTGTCTTACATTTTAAAAGATCCTGTAATGGAACATCGTGTAGGATCTGTTTACACAGGTTCACGAACGGACTGTAACAGAACGGTCCCATCAGGAACCTTGTCTTATAGATACTGGTTCTCAACTCGATCATGTTGACGTAACGCAACCACTCTGTGATCGACTGAGCTTGACCAGAAGCATATTTTAAAATGATGTTGAACATGGGCAGAGATTCCTTTGCAAGTGTTTTGACATAGCATGCTCTCTGGTACGATTTTCTTCAACTCAGTCTCATCTATATATAACTAAATAGATCATCGTACGAAAGTGGGTTCGTGTGATGAGTGTGCACAAACATTAACAACCCAAGAACAGCCATAGGAGGAAAAATTATGGCACAGAAGACCGCTGGTGCAGCAACCACCAACAACAACCTCAACAGCTCTACCCCGATGGGAGAGCACACCGCCCCGAAGACAGGGATCCAGTCCGCGATCAGACTGAGTGAGTTCCTGCGGGGAACCGCATCCGCCACTGGACTCTCGGAGGAAGGTCAGCTCTACTTCGAGAAGATCGACAAGAAGCTCATCGACTTCAACAGTGCGATCAAGTCCTATCCGATCGTCACGACCCGGGCGGAAGGTCGTGCGTTCATCGATGAGAAATCCAAGTTCGCGATCAACCTGATCGCTGCGGAAACCTACGGCTCGATGGACAGCAACTCGGTTGCGGAACAGGCTCGTGACTTCGCCAACATGACGCACAACCTGCGTGGGGATGCGAAGATCCTCCAGACCATCGTGGTCCGCAAGGATGACTACAGCCGTTGTGACAACATGGCGTCGTTCATCCTGAACGCGATCAACAGTTGTGTCAAGGGAGATCAGCTCAGCATCGAATCTCTCCGTACGGATCGGTTCTCCGTGATCACCCGTAAGGATGCGGTGGATGAGTGGGTTGCCAAGAACAGCCCGCATGCGGTTCCTGCTCGGAACGACATCGGTATCCTGCTCTGCATCGACGTTCCTACCGGAACGATGAACCGGTTCAACCAGCCGGAAGTCGATCAGCAGCCGTTCATGGCGATCACCGGATATACCCGTATCCTCTCCCCGGAAGATACCGGTGCCGGTAAGTTCATCCCGGTTGCCACGATCACGGATGTGATCTCCAAGATCCCGAACCAGAGTCTGATGGCTCTCGCGATCTCCGTGGCGGCGGACGCGCTCATCATGCAGTCCCTGTGGAGTCGTCCGTATGCCAGTTTCGCAGAGAAGAACCAGCCGAACCTCGGCAACCTCTACAGCGATCCGAACACCAAGGAACCGTACTTCATCAAGAGTGTGGAGGACTTCCATCGGTTCGTCAACGAGTCTCTGCTCCGTCCGTTCCTGGCGGTCGACATCACCGAAGGACGTGCTCGTCCGGTTGGTGTCGACGCTCTCGTCTTCCAGGATGAGCGTGTCAAGTTCGTCAACACGCTGCAGACGTTCCTCGGATGCCCCAACTACGGTGGGTTCGGTCAGGACATCATGACTCGTGACATCGCCGTCTGGATGTGCCGGAACTTCACCGGTGTGTACAGTGAGAACGGTGTTGTGAAAGACACCCGCTGGGTGGACTATCTCCGTCTCGTTCCCACGATGGCGAACAACCTCGGGAAGATCCGTCCGCTGCTCCGTCAGCCGAACGTCCCGGAAGGGCGTATCCAGCAGATCAAAGACATCTTCACCGAAGGTGTTGAGAACCTGTATACCACCACCACCGTCGTTCTCGACAGCAAACTCGCGATCGCGATCGCTGTGATCCTGAACAACGCCGGTGTCAAGCTGAACTACGATACACCGTCCTCCACCACCTACAGCGTTGCTCCGCTGATGACGTCGCAGGCGAACGACTTCACCGGGTTCACGCAGATGAATCGTGTGATGGTTGGACAGTATCCGTACACCAGCCAGAACGGTATCTACTACCTCTGATCCACAAGATCACTGAAGTAGTTCCATAGTAGAAGAGGATAGATCCAGGCTATCCTCTTCTATTTTTCACACAACATAAGTAACACAAGGAGTACAAGGTGTCCCAACAAAAACTTGTACGACTGATCCCCACAGACTACGAACGTATGTTCTGGGAGGATCCAGACGCAAAAGTCATCCCTTGTGATCAACAGTTCACATCCAAGAGTCAGATGCGAGAACAGATCCAGAACCTATTCCAGGACGGTGTCAAGGAACTGAACTTCGTAGCTTCTTGTGAGTGTGGACATCTGGAAGGCAACTTCTACGAGGGCATGGTGTGCAACCGATGTCACCAACCAGTCCGTACGTACTTCGCTGATAAGGTGAAGTTCCGTGCATGGTTGGAGCTTCCACCGTTCGCACCATCCATCATCCATCCAACGATCTATCGAGTTCTGGATAAGTGGTTGGGTAAGTGTAAGTCCGTATCGATCATGGAGTCTCTCCTGAACGTCGATGTGGAGTTACCTCCTCCATTAAAAGGGTTAGTCGGTCAGGGGTTCGAGTATTTCTACAACAACTTCGACGACATCATCCGGTTCTTCCTGAACGAGTATGCACCGTTGAAACAACCATCCGCAAGAGCAAGGTCGGAAGGGATCGCAGAGTACATCTCGAAGTATCGAGATCGTATCTTCATCCGACACATGCCGATCTTGAACCAAGCACTCCACTTGATCACCACATCAGGTACCATGCAGTATAGCGATGATACTGTAGAAGCGATCTTGGATGCGAAGGCAGAGTTGTCCGCTCTGATCTACGTGTTCAACTACGGTACCGTTGGTCCGAAGTTCGTCGATCAACGGATGTGGGAGATCCAGCGTTCGTTGGTGAAGTACAGCACCCTGATCGCAGAGGTGAAACTGATCAGTAAGATCGGTTATATCCGTAAGCTGGTTATGGGAGCCAGACTCCACTGTTCCTTCCGAGGGGTGATCGTGCCGATCACCGAACCGCACGAAGCAGACGAACTGCATCTTCCGTACCTGATCGGTGTGGTATGCTGGAAGCTTGAACTGATCAACTTGTTGACCAGACGGATGGGGATGACGATCCCGCAAGCGGTTGCGAAGCACAACGCAGCCTTAGCACGGTTCGATGAGGACATATGGAACTTACTCCATGTCCTGATCCAGGAGTGTAAGGAAGAGTGTGTGAAACATGGCATGAACTATGTCAGAGGGCTTACGTGTCTCTTAACGTAATCGATAACTTATACAACGAAGGTGGTAACTGTGGAAGACACATATGTACATCTCGATAGCTTCGGGTTGCCTCATGTGCGTTTACACAGATCTGGTCGTATGGTAGATGAGATAAGTGGACGTGAGATAGTTCCAGACAAACATGGACTGATTTATGTCGCTGATAGATTTGGAGACAGAGGTCGGTGTTTACATGTAAGGTTGGAAATTCTTATGAACCACTACTTTAGGAATCCATTGTTGGCTGATATCAGACCGATATGTGTTCCTATGGATCGTTTTGGATTCCCAGGATATTGGCTGTTTCAGAATGGTCAGATATGGTGTCCTTGGTTAGCTAGATACATTACTGTGTATCTTCAGAAAGGATACCCTACTGCAAGACTACGTGGTGCAGATGGAAAGGATCATACTGTTTCCATCCACAGGATGCTTGCGTTAGCTTGGGTTCCTAATCCAGATCCTGCTACTAAGAATCAAGTAAACCACATCGATGGTAATCCACAAAACAACAGTTTGTCAAATCTTGAATGGTGTACAAACAGTGAAAACCAAAGACATGCTGCCAGGTTAGGTCTGCATCACAGGAGTATCCCTCCTGAGATAGCACATCGAATCTGCCAATTAGCCTGTCAAGGCTACACGAATAGAGAAATCTTTCATATGCTCGGTTACACTGATTTACACGATTACGACAAGATACGACATATAACGGAAGGTGGTTATCACGATATATCGTTGCAATATAACCTTCCCAATCGAGTTATGTAAGCTATCGATATACAAGGACTACAGAGTAGTGATACTCTACAGCAGACACTACTGAAAACAGGGAATGCTAAGTATCGTGAGATATATGTTAACCCTGGCCAAGCCTCTTCTTAACGGAAGAGATACGGTGCAACGACTATCCCGGGTTAATCTCCGGGAGTACACCACAAGCGATACGGTGGTGGAAACGGTAGTGGGCTTGACAGTATTGTCAAGTTTGAGATATAGTCTGACCTAAGAACTACGAAAGTAGTGCTGCGCGTAATGGCGCGGTTACAAGAGTAGCGTCTTGTAACGAACACAGGTGTTGGCCGTAACCCTAGCTCGAGCTTAAACAGCTCAGGGCCCGTATACAGGAAACTGTGTGCGTGAATTTCCGTAAATAGCTGGGACGCCCTAAAGCCCAAGAGACCTCAACACACGGGTAGATAGCCGGTGAGGGGTGTCGTGAGACAGAAACAACGTCTTGGGATGTCAATGAGATGAAACAAAAGCTGGAGAGCTATCGCGTGACTGGTGTTGTAGCACACGCTCGATATGTGTCGCTCTATCCTGATCACACTCCGGTTCTCTATTGACAGTTGTGTTAGACTTTTGCTAGGCTGTTTTCAAGATCAGTAACAACTGAGATTGAAGTTTGTTTGAAGTGAAGACGTTGTAAATACAAACAGTCTAGTTTAATCTTTAACATAACAGAATGGTGTTATCAGCAGCTCAGATAGTCAAAACAACGTTCCACGAGGTGTGGGGTAAGGTGAAAGTGCCAAGTGCACGCTTCCATAAAGGAAGAGGTTCTGGAGTAACGTCCAGTGATCCGATAGACCATCGAATTCCGGTAGTCCGGTATTAATAGAGAGACGTGGCTTTGACTATCCGCTTCAACGACTGGAGACGGGATGTCTAACTGTACAGGTGCACATGTACATACGACGAAAGGACAGTCTAGCCCCGTGTATAAGGCACGGGTAGTAGCGTAAGGTTAGGTGCCATATTCACATTGTTTGCAACAAAGTTCAAGAGAGAGTTCGGTGACGTGACGATAGGGGTACCCCCCACCATCGCCGCAGCCCCCAATTTTGTATAACTACTTGATTATCAAGTAGTTAGCACAGAACACTATACTCGAAAGAGTGTGGTGCGTAAACCTTCTAATCACTGGAAGCAACTAAAGCTCGATGTACTACAACGTAGCTCAAAAGGCAAGCGTGAATGTGATCGAAAGATAGAAAGAAACATCGAGATGTCCTATGCTGAAATAAAAGCGTATGAATAATACGTGCTAAGGGATGATCCATAATGTGTAACCAGTAACGAAGTCCTGATATGCCGACGTAACTCAGCGGTAGAGTAGCAGTCTTGTAAACTGCCTGTCGTGGGTTCGATTCCCACCGTCGGCTCCATTTAACATCAGGATGTGTTCACAGATTAGTGGTGAAATACCACGTAGGTCTACAAGTGTGTAATGGTAGACGTAAACGAAGGTTGCCCTAACAGGTTAAGCTGAGGGTTGAGATATAATCGATTTCCATACGAAGTGTATGGGCAGGTTCCTGAGCGAACCGGAGTACTTGAATCACACGCTAGTACTTGGAATGATAAGTGATTACGATGGAGATGCCATGCATGGCGTTTCTATCAAAGAGTTGCAAATGATACCAGCTCTCATGAACATGCACCCTGCTAACGTGCTGTTGGCGGGAGACGACATTCGCATCACAAGCGATGTCATGATCACTAAGGAAGCAGCGATCGCACTGAACGGATATATCAACGATCCGAGACAGTTCGATGAAGCTGAATAACAAGCATAGGAGACAACATGACAAGAAGAGAAGAAATCTTCAACACGGTTGTTGATGTTCTCGAGGAACAACTGGTGGTTGATCCGGAAGACATCACGGAACAGACGAGTCTTCATGAAGACTTGAACATGGACAGTCTGGACGATGTTGAAATCACGATGGCGTTGGAAGAGCGATACAACGTGACCGTCACGGATGAAGAGGCGGCTCGGTGTGTCACAGTCAAGGACATCGTCGACTTGGTCGACCAGCTCGTCAACCATACGGAACAAGAAGAGGTATCCGCAACGGAGACGGTTGCAGAAGACACCTCCAAGTGAGGTGAACCATGTATATCGCTCCATTAGCAGAAGCCTTGATCACTCCCTCGTTAGGGTCTCTGTTGGGAACCAGTGCATCTGTAGATGTGCTGAGCTATCTCAACAACCAGTATGGTAGTCAGAACGGTGTGATCTTCGGACAACCTGGAGATCCCCTGATGGATCGGTTCCACAACTTGATGAACCTGGTTCAGACGAAGTTGATCGATACGAACCAGATGATCCAGCAGACTACCATAGCGGTAGCTAACCCATGCCAGATACAAGCGATCACAAGCGAAGAGCAACTGTATAATACACCAGTATCGATGCAGCTGCCGATATTGATGTATGCTCCGATCCGGGAACTGTTCGAACAGGATCGGATCTATGGCTATGGGTTCTGTAAAGAGAACCTTCCACAGGAGGATGTGTTCGGAAGGTTGATCGACAACGGTAAGGTGACACTCAACCAAAACTTCTATGAAGACGGGAAGATCCCGGACTATATGGAAGAACACTGGGAGTCCACCGATCCTAGACTGACCTTCGACGAGCTGGACGCGATCGAAGAGACCCGTGAGTGGGTCTTGCAGTATCTGCGTGCGCAGATGCGAGAGGGTGGTGAGATGAGAGATCCCACCGATCCTTCGAACAAGATCAGCCAGCCAAGACGTCGTAACAGACGTAAGAACAACGGATGATATAACGATACGTTACACGTGTGAGAACTCTCACACGTGTAACGTTCTTCTTCTTTTGATATCAGAGTCTTACACTCTTGTATAGGTAGACGACGTAGAACAGGCAGGGAAGAGACGGATCATCTGACACCACTGTGCTGCCAGACCAGAGCTAACTTGCATGGTCAATTTAACCGTGCGTTTAATCAGGAGACATCCGTTCTTCATCGTTTGAGCATCGTTCAGTTTCAGCTGATCGACGTTCCCAGAGGAACGGATCTTATCGATCTCACGGGACCAGTCGATCGCAGCTTGCACCAGAGCGTATTTCAGACGACCCAGATCTGCACCTTGTTTCAGCACGTAGTTGACCAGATCGTTCTTGATCGCCAGGACTTTGTTCGGAGTCCACTCCATGATCCGAGCGGTCTCACGGCGGTAGATGTTCTCACCGGTGCTGTAGATCGAAGTTCCATCGGAGACGTATCCGAAGGTAGCCATGGCTTGGTTGAACCGTTCCGAGTGGGGTTTATCAAATGCACTGACGTCCTTCGGAACACGAATGGACTGTAGTTCCGTGATGAACGTAGCGATCCCGGACAACATCCTAAAGTAAGTCGGATAGTTGTATCCGGTGACCATTTGCTGATCGAACGCATGGGACACCACACCGATACCGCTGTACATGGAGTAAAGTTGTTCCACTTGTCTGTGGTAGAACACCATCTTGTTCAGCCAGGCTTGGAAGAACGAATCCGTTGTGAACCAACGGATGATGTTGTTCAACACTTCATAGATCCGATCCAGGATCCTGGAGACCACCACAGTGAGTCCTTCGATGCAGTATTCCAACTGCTCGTTGCTTCCGTTGACGAACGGTTCCAGATCGAACTCGTGACGATCCCAGAGCCGATCTCCATAGTCAACGAAGATCGACTGTGTGACGCCTTTTAACAGGATCGCTTCGTGCACTTCACGAAGATAGATCACATCATCGAGATCTTGTTCCAGTTGATCCAACCGAGCCATCTCACGATCCACAGTGGCAACGAACCGTTTGTGTTCCATCTCTTCGATCGCAACATCCCCGATCTGTTTCAGCTGTTCTTCAAAAGGTAAGGGTTTCAACATCATCGTTATCCTTCTGTTATAAGGAGTGTAATATCCTTGCTATACTGTAACTCTTTAGACATACCATGGGCTCCTGATATGTTCTGAAGACTACTGACCATACGATACTGAAAATAGGAGATAGAAGATGCCGAACTATGCATTACCTACGTTAAATATCAACCAACCTGTGGTCACAGAAGACAGTCAGATCATGGCTTCGTTGTTGAAGTTCGCGATCTGGAACCCAGGTTGGACTTCGAGTCAGATCGAGGATACCTTGGTGTCTATGCGGAAGATCCGTGCGCAGTATACGCAGGATGTTCCGGATTTTCCACAGGCTCTACAGAACTACTTGGATGATGCGGTTAAACGGTACCACTCAGATTGGCAGGCGAACGTATCGTATCGCCAGGTTGGTGTAAACACTTACACTCTGATCATCCGAATCACCGATGGGATGAACGTTCCAGTGATTAACATGGATGACATTGTTGTAAGGGATGGAGAGATTCTCCTGAAATCCGACTTAGAGGAGATCAACACCGATGGCTACTGATGACAGACCATTCCAGTCCACACCAGGAGAGGATCTTCATATCCGTGTGGAGCACATCAACGATGATCCGGAGGAGGCTCAAAAGGCATTCGATGTTCTGAGAGAAGCGAAGCTGGTTCGTAACACGATCTATCTATCAGAGTTCCGAACCTATGAACCGATCTTCCGTCTGACTGGAAGAGATGAGATCGGAGATGAACGGTTCAACGACCTTTGCGTCGAGTGGATGAACCGAGTGTCCAACTTCGATCCAGTGCGGATCATCGATGATGATACGAACCAAGTGGTGATGATGATCCCTCCGATCTTCAACCGGATCAACCCGATCAACGTGGTGAAGAACGGGGGAGATATCGCAACAGCGTTCTCCAACGCATGTCAGCTACCGGATGAGTTCAACCAGAAGAAGAACTTCTGGGGTGCTTATTATGAAAAAGCGATCCGGATCGCTAACCCGAAGCAACAGCTGGAAGCTTCGAAACAACAAGTGGAGAAGATGACCAACCGACTGAAGCAGCAAGGTGTGATCCGAGATCCGAACGATATCCGTTCCGGGAGAGATCGTCGTGTTATTTCTAACACAACAGAGGAAGATCCATCCCATAAGGAACAGATACACGCTAAGATAGAGGATGCTGATGTCGAACCACTCTGAAGTGAAACTATTAGAACTGACCGATCTTCACATCGGTCGTCCGTTCGTACCACCTTCCATGGTACACGAACATCTTGTGAAATACCTCTATCCACAACTTCCCCATATCCAACTTCTGGCGATCGTAGGAGATTTCTTTGATCGACTTTGTAACCTGAACAGTGATGATGGTATCTATGCAGCATTGATTGTAGATGAATTGATTCAATACGCAGAGCGTTATCAGTTTTACATCCGTGTCGTGAGAGGTACGTTCTCTCACGACCGTTACCAAAACAGGCTGTTTCTCACGAAGAACTACAGGAACCCTGTGATGCTGCATAACCGACCTCTGGTTCGTGTGATCGACAACATCGAACTGGAACTGTTCGACGATCTGAAGATCTCCGTGGTATATTGTCCGGATGATCAGCCTTATCAGGATGTTACCCAAGCGGTGATCGATGTGATCGAAGCCCATAAGTTAAAACAAGTGGACTTTTTGTTCTCACACGGATACTGGGAACACCTTCTTCCGAAGGGATTAACCCAGCTTCCGCACAACACATTGATCTACCATCGATTGGAACCATACATCCAAGGGGCTGTGTTGAACGGACATGTTCATACACCGAACATCCACAAAAAGGTGTTCAACGGAGGAAGTTTTGAGAGGTTGCAACATGGAGAAGAAGAGGATAAGGGGTATTTCCTCTTGACGTACACTCCATCGAAGCACAAAGTACGCTACGAGTTCATCGTCAACGAAGATGCGATACCATTCGTTACAGTAGATCTGAACATGGTGTTCAATGTAGAAGATGCGTTGATCCGCATCGGACACATCGTGGATGAGATCCGGAAGAAGAGACAAGATCCGAATCTGAAGATCTATCTCCGTCTAGCTGGTAACAGCGAGTTCGTAGCATCTTACGTGAAGGACAACTTCCACAACGTTGTTGTGACGAAGAAGTCGACTGCCACACAAGAGGTGAACACAGAGGAGATGATCCAAGTCCTGGATGAACTTCCTGTAATTACAGAAGACAACTTACCTTCTATGGTTGCAGAGAGTCTGAAGGACACGGATACTCCTCTGTCCGAACAAGAAATCAAGGAGATCTTAAGTGATACAACCCATTGATCTTGAGAATTCAAAGTATTCCTACGGTACCACACCGATGTACAACTCTCTCATCGACGAGATCATACGGAGAGATAGTCCTGCAGAGATCGTGATGTTCAATGTAGCCACGATCATTCGCAACTGTGCTCAGACCGAGAAGATCTCCAATATGGTGAAAGAGGAGAAACGGGTTGGTCGGGAGACCGATCAACCAGCGATGGCTCTTCTCAGTAAGACGAAGACTGAGATCTCGATGTTGCTGAACGATATCGTGGAGATGTTCGATGCGAACAAGAACATCCTCAACCCGACTCTGATCGCTTATTTCTGCGATTACAAGAGGACGATTCCTTCCGCATCGTATCGAGTTCCCACTCCTAGCAAACGAGTCTTACATACAGCAGAAGAGTTGTTGATCGCATCGATGAGTCCCAAACGTTCCGTGACGAAAGTTCGCAATATTACCCTGATCGAGATCCCGATCCTGAATGCAGCGTTTCCGCATAAGGTTCTGGATCTGGAGTTGGGTAACATCAAGAACACGCACAGGATCGCACACGTCACCAGTCACCCTCTGGACTACCACATCTACAAATCAACCTCACACTACCGATTGGTGCAGAGTTTTACCGGACATGTTTTAAAACCAGAGGACTTAAACAATAAAGTGTTCGGGACTGATGTGCTTCCGTTCAACATCTATACACATGCTGTTCTTGGGGATAGTGTGGATATTAAACCATCCATCTCCCCTGGTGTTAAGAAGAAGTTGTTCGAGGTAGCGAAGAACGAGCACTGGAACATCCACACGCCAGCGTGGATCAAGGAAAGGATGATGGAGATCGGTATCCGGATCCCTTTTCAGATATAGCAACCCATTAACCTTATAAGGAGTAAGTAACATGGCTAACGTCCAATATGGTCTCGGTGATCTGCGGTATGCGGATCGTAAGTTCAAATGTGCAACAGGGACAGAGGAGATCACCTTCAGTGTGTTCGGTGGTTCTCTTCGTGTCGGAGTGAACAAGACGGGAGAGTGGAAAGCGTTCTGGTCCAAGACCCTGAACCCGATCCGTCAGCGGATCCTTTATGATCACATCAACAGTCTGATCTCGAAGTCCCCCGGAACGAAAGATCCGATCATCTTCTCCCGTTGGGATGATACCCAGAAGAAACAAGTTCCTGAATGGAGTTTGGAACTTCAGAAAGATGAGAAACTCGTCTACCACATCATCGTTTCCTGGAAAGGTGCGAAGTATGATGCTCCGATCCGTGGTGCGTACGGTGTTGCGTTCGGTTCGGACAACATCACAGAACCGGATGCCTCGTTCTACGGGATCGATGATTTCAGGAACTGGTTGAACGTCACAGTTCCGATGCAGATGGTTCTTACGAACAAACGCAGGGATGCTTCGTCCGGTGACAACTCTCGTGGTGGGTCGAACAGCGCTCCCAGCACGGAAGCGACAGACGATTACTTCTGATGAACCAGCAACAGAAGGTGAGATATCTCACCTTCTGTTCATTTATTGGAAAGGATAACAACTATGCAGCCAGAAAAACAACCTGTACCGGATCCTGACTTCAAGGATATGCAGTTCGTGACGGATTGGCCACCAGTCGTCGAATCTCCTGTGAGTTTCCATGAAGTGGAATCGGTACAGCTCTATATGGAAGAAGGATCAGAAGATCTGATCCCGACGCAAGCCCACGACGACGATGCGGGTTACGACCTGAAAGCCAACCATGACATAACACTTCCTGCAGGAGAAGTTACGTTGGTACACACTGGAGTACATGTGTGTATGCACCACAAGGAAACGTATTTCTCTGAATCAGGAGATCGGATGCCTGCTCCGATCATAACCCACCACATGTTGGCAGATGTGAGATCACGATCCGGTCTTGCTCTGAAGCACGGAGTGTTCGTATTGAACTCTCCTGGTACGATTGACCAGTCGTATCGTGGGGAGATCTGTGCGATCATGTTCAATGCAAGTAAACAGGATTACGAGGTGAAGCGAGGAGATCGCATCGCTCAGTTGGTGTTCTTGTTTAAACCCATCGTGAAGCTCCAGCAAGTCACCAAAGAAGAGTTTGATCAGATCAAGACAGATACCGATCGAGACGCAGGAGCATTTGGCTCTACAGGAAAATAACACCTAGGGTGCTTAATATTCGATAATAATCACAAGTAGGGAAGGATTGATTTCCTTCCCTACTTGGCAATATTTAGTGTATTTAAATATTTGGTTTCTTTATTATTATGAAAAGGGCAATTTGACAAACACCAAATATAAGGAAAATCGATATGAAGAAATCAAAAGTTTCCAAAGTAGACGAAGATCTCAACAAAGAATTGGGGTATGAAACCTCCAATTTAGGTAAGATCGACGAGACACGCTGGGCAGTCATGTCCGAGAAAGGAGATCCTCGTACCAGGGATCTTTGGGACCACACTCCGATTGCGTATTCGAATCGTAAACAACGTTGTAACAGTCGGCAGAACTCCAGAGCTTACTGGGCGTTCCGTTGTGACAAGGCGACCCATGAAGAGAATGTCGTAAGGGACTACCTCTTAAGACATGATCTTCCGATCCCACAAGATTTCAACAACCCGGTAGAGCTCCAATCGACAGGAGTTGTGATTTCACCACAAAACATCCCTGATATACCAGCAACTCCTGAGCCTCAGAAACCCAATTTAAGGAACATGTGGGCTACGGAGCACGACATCAAAATAACGGTGCCTATCTACCACAACAACATCTTTATTTTGACGGATCGGGAACAGTTCGAACAGATCGTATCGAAAGTGACCAAAGGAGGTGAAACATGTTAATGCGAAAACTGACGAAGTCCGAACACAACAAGAATCCGAATATCTGCGCTTACAGCAAATGTAATGCGGTGATCCCGTACGATAAAGCCATGGATGATATCAAGTGCTGCTCTGCTAGCCATGGTCAGAAATATCGTCACGAGATGGAACGTAAGAAGAGAGAAGAGGAACAGAAGATGATCGAACAATCCAAGATGCAGGAACCCACTGTAGTCACACCAGCCATGGTGACAGAACCGAAATCGGTTGTTACACCGACATCCTTGCGGGAAGAGTGGCTGAAAGATATTGAACTGGTCCAGTCCACTCCGCTTCCTGGGATCCATGTGAACCGTGTCCACATCGATCACATGACGTTGATCATCAATATGCCGGGATGTACCAAGAAGGAAGATATTTCTTGATCTCAATATGAAGATACTATGCCTGGAACTCGCATTCAGGTTCTTGCAGAACACCAGCTAGCGTTAGGAAACCGTGTGAGTAGTTGGTGAATAAGGGCTGATCCCTAGTCTCCAAGGGGGTATATCACGCGCAGCCCATCCATCTTAAACGGAACCCCTACATCTGCTTTTACCATACAGGGAGAGCCCATCTCTCCCTGTATGGTATCTTTTGAGTATCTTCCACTTACGGTATGTACTTGAACAGAGAAAGGATTTTAATCATGCAGTTTGTAAAACCATCGGTCTGTCTTTTGGAGATAGACAACATACAACAGTTCCCTCTGAACGTTCAGTTGATGAAGAAGGTAGAACGTTGTGGACGGATCGCATATCGTTCAGAAGACAAGATCACGGATAACAGTTACATACGGTTCTTGAACGGTATCGTATCGAGGAAACATTACAGTGTTCTGGAACATGCCAGGATCTGTTTGGATATCAAACGTTCGATGATATCACAAGAAGATCAATCCGTTCTGATCGAGTATCTAGATCGGCAACCGTTCTTGAGTCACAACGGACACGATAGTGAGGATCCCTACTTTACGATCACGGGGAACCTGAGAGCATTCCTGGAGTGGTTGTCCGGTTCTCTTCCTTACTGGTTCATCTTCCGATACATCAAACAGTATCTCGCGAAGCAGTTCCCTCCTGTGTTTGGAGAACTGGTCAAGGATGATACCGAACTGAAGGCAAAACGGATGGTGATTTGCTTGAGAGAAGCAGACGACTACCATACGTTTCATGTTGTTACAGATCGTGGAGTGATGTCTGAATGGATCAGACATCGTTACAACATGTCGTTCACGGTGGAGTCTACCAGATACTGCAACTATCACAAACGTGGTATGGTGTTCTGCTTACCGACCCCGTTCGACTTCTCACCAACGGAAGATGATAACGAAGAGAAGTGGATCTACAACTGGTTGAAATCAATAGGTTGTATCACTAAAGAATCGAAAGATGGTGAGAGTACGTCCTTCGTCTGTTGCTCGGATGGTATATCCTTTAATGGTCACGTTGACATGTGTGCCACGTTCGCTAAGATGAATATTTGGAAGAACCATATGGCAGCATGTGAACGTGCGTACAACGAACTGATCGAACGTGGATGCACTCCACAAGAAGCACGTTCTGTACTACCCAACTCTTTGAAGAGTGAGTTCTGTGTGACTGGTACAGATACAGCATGGGATCACTTCTTGGGACTGAGATGTGCCAAGGATGCACATCCGCAGATCCGTTATCTTGCTGAGCGAGTAAAACTGTTACTGTGCTCGGGTAATACAGTAGGGTGAACATCAAGTGGATTTCATCTATATATAACTCAAGGACAAGAACTACGGATACCAGTGTCTTTGGGGTGTTGTAGACAGTATCCGGGATGGTTGGGAGAATCGCATCACAAGCGTCTACCTCCTATATCTCCCAACCATCTGAGACGAGATGTTCAGAACCTCCACGTGGTTCGTCTCGGGTAACGCTAATCCTGAACATTTGTGTGAGCTGATTCGTCGAAAGGACAAAATCAGCCTTTAGTTTCCTAACTCATCTTAAATCGAAAGGAGAACAAGATGAAAAAGAAACCTAGCGAGATCATCAACGTAATGGAAGGAATCAGCCTCAGTGTGTACGGGGCGATCAACATTGTGCGTCCAATGCTGGACAATGTTGACGAAGAAGGCAACGTGACCATCCCAGCAGACGACTTCAGATCGCTGCTGGACCTCTTGGTTACGAAGGACGCCGGACCCGTAAACGAAGATGTCCTCAAGGAGTCGATCTACGCAAGATTGCGGTATCGTCAGTTCTTGGTAAACGCTTTAAATCACTCGGGACTTGTCCCCAACAAGCTCGTCACGTTTATCGCGGGGGATACCGTGGTTGGGATCATCCGCGGTGGAAAAATAATGGGTAGTGTTTTTCCGAAACCAACTGATGATCGCCAAGAATTTGACGGTAGCATCATCGATCGTACTAAGACGAAAGACGGGAAAATATACTTGGACCCTGATAAGTTCATGATGGGTACCGGAACACATGGGGTTATCACTCCTTGCGGTATGTACCTCTACTGCAAGGCAGGAGATGGTCTCATATCGGTATGGACACACCTGATGTTGAACCGAGGTTGTCAGCGATACAACCGTCTTACCATCTTGGATGATGATGGCCGCAGTCTCTATGAGTTCAGGTATGAACTCTGTGATGATGAAACCCCCGGATCAGTAGTGTATGTTGATCAGTATGAACTTCATCCGAGGATGAGGTTCAACGAATACTACTGCTACCGATAATCTACTAACACCAGGTTGGGGTGTATGATACACCCCAACCTATCAACGAATCCAGATATACTGGATCTGAATACTTTTTCACACAACAAGGAGAGACCATGCAAGAACACCGAATACTAGTCACAGACGATGGAGGGAACCAGTAAGATGGAAGAACATTGTGCCTGTTGTGATCGTCCATCTGAACGTTTGAAAGAATATCCAGTACTGAACGTATCTGTGTGTGAGGGTTGTCGATCTACCCTCGATCGATTGGGAGGGTCTCAACTCAGTAGAGTAGCGGACGAGATCACTTCCGATATGAAGTTTCGTTTTATAGATGCAACACGCCGTATGCGTGCTCCTAAAAAGAAAGGATAACCATGAGTTCCAAGAAGAGTAAATACAAAGCCGTTACAACGACACCCGTGAACAACAAAAAAGGATCTTCCCTCTCTCAGTACAAGTTCTATGTGAACAACCAGCAGATGGATTTTCCGAAGTTTAAACAGGCTGTGGAGTCGTTCTTCTACCACCTCGATCAGAGAGTGAAGACTTACAAAGACGTTCTCAGAGTGTATCAGTCTTCGTGTATCGAAACGTTCCGTGATGCTTGTAAGATCCTGAAACGTTACAACAGTTCCTATCTTCCTGTGGGAGATGGAGAGTGTCTGATCGCCAGGATCGTGTCTGTGAAGTTCAATACAGAACAAGAGTCAGTGGCTAAACTGACTCTGGCCGACCTTGGACGTACGTTTGAATTCAACGAATCGACCAGGGTCATCACGAAACACTACACCGTATCCGAATACGGAGAGATCAAAGAAGATCGTACTGAAGAGGTTCGAGATGCTGCGATCATGGAGACCCAGCTGAAGGGTCTGGAGTACGATGCCAGAAAACGTCGTGTGACGAAAGATTGGAAGAGAGAAGTAATCACGAAAAGTTGGATCCCCACTGGACAAGAGTATGATCTTAGCAACGATCTTCCTATCGTCCTGCGGTATGAAGAAGATGCGATCATGGAACCGGTTCATGTGACCGATCTCCGGATCCAGCTTACCCATAAGAAGGATGGATCGGTCTACACGCTCTCCTATCCTCTCCCGGCATCCACTCGGTTCGTAAGACACTTCACTTCCAGTGATCTGGCGATGCGGATCATGGCGTTCATGAAGAATAACATTTCAGCGAAGGAGTTCTTCAACACCTGCGTTATGGATGATACGGTGAAAGATACTCTGGCACCGTACTTCACAGAAGACGTTCACATGAGCATCTTCTGTACGGGTACTCTGAATGTTGTCACCGAGAAGATCAACATCCAGTCCAGTGTCGCATACAACACCATCACGGAGGAGTTCGAACAGAACATCGAACTGAAAGTCGACGGGTTCAAGACCGATGCTTCTATCGCTGTAGCGGATAAAGATGCTTCCGATGCAACGGTTCAAGATATCTTGAAAGAAGCAGAAGTCGATCCTCTGGGTGCCATCAACAACTAAACATACTCTGATCAGGGAGAGTGTGCACTCTCCCTGATCCTATCTTACGTATACCAGAAGACCCTCTCCTTTAAGGTGAATGATAAAAGTACACAAGTGAACTATTATATAGAAACTCTATAAACAAGGAGCACAAGTATGATTGCATACAAGTTCCCGTTGTATCCTAATAAGGAACAACAAGTGCTCCTGTGGGAGCACTCTTGTCTGTTAAACAGTCTCTATAACCGAATGCTCCAAATGGAGCAGGAAGAATATGAGAAGAACAAGAAGTTCTTGAACTTCTACACACTCAACTACATGTTACCTAAGCTGAAGCAGGAAACTCCAGCGCTGAAGAACATTTTCTCTCAAGCTCTTCAGCAAGTGATGAAACGAGTTAATGATGGATACTACCTATTCTTCAAGAAAGTAGTGATCCATCCGCCCAAGTTCCGTTCTTGCAAAAGGTTCTACAACATCTGTTATCCTCAACCTAAAGTAGGATACAAGATCGAAGACAACAAGTTCATCACCAAGCAATATGGAACGATAGAGTTCAACCCATATCGTGAAGTGAAAGGTAGTGTTAAAACAGTATCCGTCACTCACGACATAGTTCGAAACAAGTTCTATCTCTGTATCGTGACAGACGGTAAGACCGAGTTCACTTCTTATGCGAATGCGCATATTGGGATCGATCTAGGAACTACGAATCTTGCTACAACTTCAGATGGTGAAGTCTATCAAGGACCTGTCCATCAGAAGTACTTCGACAAACAAATCAATAAACTCAAATCCATCCGGGATACTAAGTATCCTCTAATGAAAGGAGAAGACGGTAAGAAGCGTTCGTCACGCAATAGACAACATCTTAACAAGGTCATCGCTAAGCTGTATGGTGTAAAACGTAACAAAACAAGAGACGTATTACACAAGATCTCGAGAGATCTATCCAGACGTTATGATACAGTGATGGTAGAAGACCTCCAAGTAAAGAAGATGGGCGAGTCTAACATATCTGGACGTAACAGAGAGCTACGCAATCAAGGTGTCGGTCAGTTCTTAACTTACCTAGGTTACAAATGTAAGAAAGTGGTCAGAGTAGACCCTGTCAACACATCGAAGACCTGTTGTAAGTGTCACCACAAGATCGAAGAGTTACCTCTTCATATCCGACAGTGGACTTGTCCACACTGTGGTACTAAACTAGACCGAGACCGTAATGCTGCGTTAAACATCCTCCACTTAGGACGAGCTATGCTGAGTCGTGTCTATCGCAATGATAAACCGAACATCGCAGACATCGATCCTTACATCTGGATGGATCAAAACCTCTATACTGCTAAGGAACTAGCCTTGGTCGCAAGACCATGTTCTGGGTAACACCAGGAAGCTCCTTCCTTCAGGTAGGAGCAGTTCACTTAAGGAAGATGTATTATGCAATATATTAACAACATGTGCTTTCCATATGGGAAGTCGTTCACAGGATACGGTGCTTCTCTTGATGTTTCTGTGAACCAATGGGAACCGAGTGTTCGTGATGTTTTGGAACTTCACCCATCACCTATGTCTCCTACTTGGGTGAAGTATTTCCTCGACATCGCTGCTGTGGTTGCATCCAAGTCTAAGGATCGAACCAAAGTAGGATGTGTTCTGGTTAATCCGGACAACAAGCAGATCTTATCCACAGGGTTCAATGGGTTCTGCCGTGATGTTGCAGATACCCCAGAACGATATGCTGACCGTGAGGTCAAGATGGACTATGTGGTTCATGCAGAAGCGAACGCTATCTGTTTCGCAGCATTCAGTGGGATGAGTACTGCAGGCTCTTATGCGTTCATCACGTTGCCTCCTTGTCATGGATGCGCCAAGCTCCTGAAGCAAGCTGGTGTAACACACGTGTTCTATACACCGGAACGTGAAACCTCACAGAAACAAGAGATCCAGGATGACTGGAGGAAGAAGACCCAACTCTCGTTGGACATCCTCCATGAAGCTGGTGTTCAGACTTTTCACTGTCTCGCTGTGAATGAAGAAACACCGAACGACTTAAAGGTTCTTGTGGTACAAGACCTGTTGTCACGTCCTACTAAGGAAGATGGAACTATTGCGGAATATCGTTCAGTAAAAGACTCCATCAGCGAGGAACTGTTCTCGCATCTTTACGCACTCAGAGACAGTCTCTATCGTTACTTAAAAGACAGACTGATACCGGATCGGTTCCTGGAACAACTCAACGAACGTAAATTGAATACAACAGAGCAAGTACCTCCTGTACAGTATCTCAATAACGAACGTAATTTGGATATCACGGAGCGAGTGGCTGTTGTACGATATCTCAATGTGGAGATGGATCGGCTCGGGTTGAAGCTGTACCAAGAGTATGATCCTGAGTTCCCGAGGTTCGTACTGGATGACGACAAGATCAACGTGGCATTGAACTACACAGTGAACCATGTGATGCCAGTGTAAAGGAGAATCAATATGAGTTTTCAGGGAGGTATTTGTTTGACCTTAGAAGCACACCATGTGGCAGATAGTGGTGTGATCCGTGTTGCAGTGAAGGACACATTCGACTGTCTTGAAACGAACATGGATGGTCTTCGGGAGTTCTTACGGAATATCGATACAGCTCACATTCAGTGCAGTGTGTTCTGTGCGAAGGAACTGTATAAATCTAACTTCAACTCAGGTCGGGTATTCCTATACAGAGAGTTCCCGAAGTCTCTCAAGGTAGATGAGGATACCCTCAGTGGTTGTATCTACATCGAGAGTGACGATCGTGTATGTATCTGCTTACGGAAGTCTCTGAACCTTCCGTATGATAACTTGATCACGAACTTCAAGATATCCAATATGTGACACTTCCTCGGGTTAAGACGAACACGAGAGTGTATAACCATCCGGTGATGGGTCGGAAGGACTGTCCGGACCAGAAGATCATGTTGAAGTCGATCAACTGGATCTTTGATTGACCCCGTTACCAGGCAGCGATCTTCGCTGTCCCTGCCTAAAAATAATAACCTACACGGTTATACTAGAATATACCTCAGTGGATGCACATGACGCGAGTGACAGGGTAATGATATTAGTAAGCGATGATGGATCTAGCGGAGCACATTAGATGCAGGGTTAGTCCATGAGTTGTCAATGAAGGAACATCCTCCCTCCAGAGACAGATAGTTGAACACATCCTCCAGTCAGACTGGTAAATCCCGATTCCTCGTAACGTTCTAAAGAACGGTTGTTACTGTGAGGAACATCCACTGAAGTAAGGGATCGTGATCTTCAACAAGGTCACAAAACCACACGATCCCGATGGGAGTTTGGAACTGCCCCATTTCCGTTGACTCAGTCCGGAAGAAGATCGGTGTCCCCAATCACCGATCACAGTTCTTCTTTTCACATGGGCGTGAACTAGTTTTCGACAACAATGTGAAGTGATCATAGCAAGTAGAGGTTGATCAGTTGGCCTCTTAAAAAGCTGATCGAATAACAAATGCGAATGCGTTTGACGAAGTCCTTCCCGCTGCTGCGTGATGGCCACGAACCTCCTGGACTCCGATAACGGGACTAGTAGTGTAGCTTTCAGAGATCCGATGATTCGCTCTCGTTTCTCTGGTTCGGGTTCCAACAAGGCTAGTTCATCGTGATCTGTTGGAATATGCGTACAGATGGACTGAACTGTATCCAAGGTTGTTACACTACTTGGACCAGGGATCACAGAGTAGCGCCTGTAAACGAAGTGGCTTGACACAGAACAGTTGGACTAGTATATTCAAAGAGTACTCATGTTTGATACATCGTCTGTGTGACAGTATAAGTCAAACTAAGCTTGTGAATGAAATGATCGCGTAGTGTTGTTGGACCTCGGGGCAGTACCGAGCACGTCCACCATCTATAGACCACTGGTGTAACGGTAGCACGATTTCCTTTGGAGAAATTAGTAGTGGTTCGAATCCACTGTGGTCTACCATTTTGATTCACGGAGAGTTAGGTGAAGTGGTCGTAACCCGCAGGTCTTGAAAACCTGACTGTCCTTCGTGGACACATCCGTTCGAATCGGATACTCTCCGCCATTCATTCGATTCACCATCAATGATGTAAAAACTGGTACGAAAGATAACTTGACTTCGCATTTTAAGTACCAGTAGCATCCCACGCGAAGAAATGTGGGTATGTGAGAGGATGTGATCTCCTGTTAATCTCACTTGATGTTGAATAGCTCGTAGTAGAGCGAAATGTAGACTGGCAAACTACATTAACAAGGTCAACGAACCATCACGATCACGTTGTGAATGTGGATGCGTGCTACCGCATGATCTACTACTGTGCGCACAGACTGTAGATATGTAGTGGTGGTTCCGATCGTAAGCTGCGACCAGAATTGCTGAGATTGTCTTCGTACCTTGGTACATAGTCAAGACAACAATCTCTGATGGACTCGTACTTAACTGCAATGGAGTGTGTAAGATCACATATGCATTTCTGTAAGAGGTCTGACGTACGGTACCTAAAATAAAGTAATGACCCGCCTATTATTACCCACGTAGAAACAGGGCTACCTTTTGCACGTAGTGCACGACATGTAAGCGTAGCAGGAGTGGGAGAGACATGTCATAATTACAACTAGATATTGACCACCCTTGATCAGTGTCGAAACGGTTACTGCAGGAGAATACCGTTGGGGCAAGGGTTTTAGCCTCGTTGATCGTACCTGCTTTCTGGTTGTCCGTGTGAGATATAAACGCGGGCTAGAAGAAAGTAATGGATTGGTGGAGACCGATTCAAACGGTTACGGGAGCGATCGTCAATGTCCACTAGCTCCCACCTTCTCATGCCCAGATGGTGAAATGGCAGACACGATAGACTCAAGATCTATTGTCTTCACGACGTGTGGGTTCAAGTCCCACTCTGGGTACCATTTAAATACAATCGACATATACGAGGTGTTGCTATGACATTCGGAGAAGCTATCGCAGTTCTGAAGCAAGGACAGAAGATCACGAGAAAAGGATGGAATAGTAAAGGAATATTCTTGTGGTTAAAACAAGGAGTAGAGATCCAATCAGAGTGGTGTAAAGATCCGATGTTGAAACAACTTGTAGATCAGAACGGTGGAACGATAGTAGGTCTCCCAACGATCTGCATGTGCACCCACGATGACGCTGGTAACAAAGCTATACTAACAGGTTGGTTAGCTTCTACAACCGACATGCTTTCAGATGATTGGGAAATCGTTAAATAACATCATACAACTACAACAGAGTGTAGCTCAGAGGCAGAGCGCTCGCTTTGGGAGCGAGAGGTCGAGATTTCAAAATTCTCCACTCTGACCATTTATTACATCTATATCCACAGAGAAGGTTGACCTTCTCTGTGGATATTTTTTGTAGTTCAACTTGTTTAAAGATATATATTACCTGGTGTAATCAAAACATCATAACCGTAAACTTAGAGTAAAGGAGAAATCTATTGTCTTTAGTGACATGTGGGTCTGAGTCCCACCTCATCATATCTCATCCGTGGGATATGGTGTGTCACTGGATTGGTGGAGACCAGGTGTTAAGCGGTTGATGGGAGCTCGACCGCTCATGTCCACCAGCTCCCACAGATGGAACTACGGCTACGGTTATTGGTCAGGGCGCACATGATCAATATTTGCTGATGACGTCAAGACGTAGTGCAGGAGTAAACGGGTTCCATCTCCTTAGACTCAAAATCTATAAGAAAACTCCAGAATCATGGAGTTTTCTTTTTATGTAGTTGATTACATTCCATTGTTCTTACAGTTATATATTACACAGTGTAGTTAATCTGCTGTCTAGTCCAACATACATGATCTCAAACAGGAGGAGCACATGAGTCAAATCACAACCCAAAAAACACAACCTAACACCAATACAAAACCTGAAGAAAAGAAATTACCACCCGAGTGCTACTATGGGTAATTTCAACACCTTATTCACCCATAACGCCAATACAAAATCAAAACACAGGAGGAAACTATGGCAAAAGCAACTATCCAATACGAAACCAAACACGGTCAGTGTGTTAGAGTGGCTAATGATCCGGACCAGGCGGCTCAGATCGTCCTATCTTTGAAGATGGGTGGACACGCTTGGAACATCAAAGTAATCATCGAAGAGGAGGAGCAGGATGTATGAGACGACAGCCAAAGCACCATTGCTGTTGGCCTGGCAAGACTGTCAGGATCCGTATGCAGAACGGTGAGCTACTCTATGGTAAGTTCATAGAGGAACGTTCTAATCATATTAAAGTATCGATTGGGGACAACATAGTTAGTCTTCGTAAGGCTGAACTCGCATCGTTTGGTATCAATAGAAAAGGAGCTGCATCATGTCAATAGACCGAAAGGTGTTTTTACAAATCAGGGTGGATCCCAACGCACCCTGTTATGTGAAAGATAGCGTAGCTGCTGTCGCTTATACGTTCATCGGGGAGTGTGAATACACTATGGCTTCGATGAACTATCAGCTTGTTGATATCGGTGTTGCACTCACTGCAGATAGTGACGTTGCAGTCCGTGTAGCGGATGAGTTCGACGTGGATGCGTTCCATGTGAAGTTCTATGAACTCTCGTATCAGAACAACAGGTATAAGACGATACGACAGAGTGTTACCACGAGTCTCAGCAACGATGAGATACTGGAACAGCTCAAGAACAAAGCTTACACCAACATCACAAACGCAGCATGTCCTAGGATCAATAAGTTGCGTTCTCTCTATCCGGATCCGGAAGAACCGATCAATGTGTGGATTGATAAACTTGGAGGAGGTGATGGCATCCCCAACGATGAGATCGCCAAACATTTCCTTCTGCGTTTGGTTCCTATGTATCTCACTGAAGATACGAATCTCGGTCAGCAAGATATGATACAGATCTATCAGGATCTCATGGTGTCCACCATCGTGTATGCGATGCGAGTAGGATATCACGGAGCTAGGAAGTATCTCACCACGGAATACATCCCAACTTCACCGAAGAGCACTGCGATCCGGATCATGCATCTGAACACAGTGGTTCATCCGACAGAACCGGCAGTTGGTCTCTTCTACGGGATCCAGAACGGCAAGACGTATCACTACGGTGGTGACTGGGTTCTCTGTGATGTGCATCACAACGGTGCGGATTTTAAGCTCACCGAGGAGAAACACAACCAGCTTACAGAGTGGGTAACTGATCGGACCAACCGGTATCTCGGTTATCTGCAAAAAGAAGGTATGGAACACGTGAACGCTGTGTATCCATCCCACATCAAAGTGAGTGATTAACCTCTAGGGTGGTTGGACATCGATGTCCAACCACCCTATGAGAACCCTATCACACAAGGAGTGACAGATGCGTTATTTGGTTTTATTTTTTGGGTGCATGATGGTGTTCATCCTCACAGGATGCAGAACTGGAACGATGCTGTTCGGTGATGCAGTGGACCAACAAGCACAACGGACAGCGGATACGATCCGTGAGATCTGCAACTACCCTAGCTACGACACTGTAGCATCAGAGATGGAACAGTATCGTACGATCATCGCTGCGTTGTTGCTCAACCGCAACGATGTAGAACAGACAGAACCTTACCGAACCCGACTGATCCAAGTGATCACAGAAACCGGGATCAGCACAGCGTTCGCAGATCGTATCACGAAAGTGATCGTCTACGGATACATGCAGGAAGGGAAAGACAGTGAGTTCTCCTACTATCTGAAGAGACTGTTGTTCCACTTGGATCAACGTCAGAACATCTATGATCCTTACTCGAACATCACGTTCACACCGGTAGTCATCACTACACCAACACAACCGTAACTTACTATGATCAACATCTACGTTGCTTCGGTAACGTAGATGTTGAGTTGATGCAACTATTCCATACACCCTGTGAACTTACGAATATAGGAGGATATTGTTTATGGAACAAGATAAGTTTGTCGCACATGTGTTTTTGAAAGTGAAAGCCACCAACGAACTGCTGATCCCTGGGATGCCATATGTACTGTCGTTGTACCACGACCGTATGACCGGGTTGAACTATGTAAAACTATATCGTTACCAGAACACCCACGATGGTGTGAAGTGTGTTGCGTATATCGATGCTACCAGACCACTGAGATCCTATCGGTACGATGAACTGATCTTGGTGATGCTGACCAAAGACTCCATGGGATATGAAACGTTTGAAGAAGTTGAGATGACCAACGATTCAGAGATCCCGAACCACTACATGGTAACCAACTGGTCCTATCAGTTGGTGAACTCAGTCGCTGTATCAAGATGATATACCTTAACTTTCTTCAACCAAGGAGACCCATATGACAACATGTACTTGCACAGTGCCGTGCGGAACCTGCAGCTGTATCACCGTTCCTGATGAAGTGGTACAAGTGTATCAGGAACTGAAAGAGTTCATCACGAAGAACTATAATACCATCAAGACGATGGTCAACGATGGCATGACCGAGCAGATAGAGTCGGTAAACATCGACAACATGGCGACCATGATCCAAGCGTATCGTCTTCGGAACTCAACGATCCAGGAGATCGTGAAGACATACCTCCTGGAGAACACGGTGAATGTGTGGAAAGATCCGCAACAGTATCTGATCCCTCAGGTATCGAGAGACATCATCCTCAACATCCTGAGAGAAGTGTACATCCGTGGAGAAGAACCTTGGAAGGTTATCTTCCCCAGCCATAGACTTCATATGAAAGTCTCCTGCGGAGAGATCAACTTCGGGATCATCTACAGTGATATTAAAGCCTTCCCAGAGATGGAGTTTTCTTCGTATGACGACCTTTTCGAAGGGATGGATCTCACCCCGAACTACAAGATGTACGATCGTACTCCGTATGGAACGATGATGAACTGGTTCGTGAACCTGGACTGGATCAAGTTCCTGCAGAAGAGCGTCAACGTTGCTCCATCCGCTGGTTCTGATGATTATGAGGTTCCTATCTCGGAGATCCTGAAAGGCTGGTTGATCTACCGTTGTATCCGTATGGCTATGGCTGACATCATCCTCTCGGATAAACCCGTGGAACTGAACGATCGGTACTACCTGTACAGCAGTACGTACATCCTCAGCAAGATCATCGGTAAAGCCGGTGATGACAACGCGTTCGCGCTTGGGTTCAAGAAGAAGAGTAACTGATACATCAACACTTACACACTAGGGTGTTAACCTAGTGTGTAAGTATCATCTTAGTTTCAAGTATATATAACAGTAAGAACCGCGTACAGTAATATGTACACAACCCACAACACCCAAAAAGGAGATAAAACGATGGGATTCAAAACGTACACTTGTGTGATCTGCGGTGAGTCTGTTACGAAAAGGAACAGCTATGTGCACGGTGAAGGACGTGCCTGCAGAACGCACGAAGAAGTTGTCGCCTCGCAGAAGGAGAGTGCGGAGAGTCAGGTCAACGGAATGCTCAACGCATACTTAGCCACATACAAAGAGGAAGTCGGAGTGAAGACTCCGAAGAAAGATGTTCTCACGAAGTGGCTTCAGGACCAGGTCAACTGGGCGAGAAGCCAGGTCAGTGAGATAGCTACTGCTGACAAGGATCTTAAGATCCTGAAAAGTGCGAACCTCATCACCATACACTATGAAGTGACGGAAGAGTTCGTCACGAAGTTCATGGCTCTCATCGAGGCTCACAAGGAAGACACTGACTGGGTGAAGAAGACTCACAAACCCAACCAGAACATATCCACTCATCATCATAAACCTTCCACCAAGAAGGATGATGACAAGGAAGTGAGGTTCCAGGTGAAGGAACGTCGTGGAGCGAAGGAAGCTCCGAGACGCAAACCGTCTCCCAAACGGTAAACACTCTATAGAAGGTGGAACGTGATGTTCCACCTTCTTTTTTACAAAAGGAGACGATGATGGAATCATCTACTGTAAGCAACACCTTAACTGTATCGATCGAAAAGTATATCCAACAACATGATGCAGCACACATCGTCTGCAGCATCGACGATATCTTGAAGATCATATCCGAATGTGTCACAGGGATCTTACCTTCTGGCAAAACAGCGAGTGTGGAACTGCACCACTTTGAACCGTACACCACTGTGATCATCACAGTCCCTGGGTCTAGTGATATCGCGAAGCATGGACCTTATAGCTACAGAGTGAGAACAAGCTGATGGAAGAGGAACAACAAGAAGAACTAGAGGTCTGCTGCAGTTGCGGCAGATCTGCTAATATGATCGAGATACTGAACAACTACTTTGGGAAGAACTTATCCATTCTGCACATCGGTAAGTTGGAAGAACCTCTGTGTTCCAGATGTGTAAGAGAGTTACAACAGATCACATTCGATCAGGTGTTCTATAATGACAGCAAGATCAAAGTGAAGGATCTGCAGGACAAGTGCATCGCGATCCTGCTGGGAAGAGATCATCCTTCTGCAGAGACAGATGCAGATCTGTGTGATCTTCTGATCCATTTCAAGACGAACATCGAAGAGCTGAAACAACGAGGAAAACAGAGTATCCAGGATGTGAGAGAGTTCTTCCATATGCTGGAAGTATCCTGGAACCAGACTCATAAGCACAAATGTACTGTGGGGATCGATCAGAGCCAACCGAACCAGATGACTATCTATGTGCGTATGGCACTGACTGTCAGTTTGTCGGAAGGGTTCGCGATCGGTCTGATGCTTCAGTCTCCAGAAGGTGGTTTTGATAAAGAACTGATCATACCGTTCAAGATCGATTAACCGTTAGGTTGGTGTATGCAACGTACACCAACCTAACGAACTATTTCTTTTGTGAGTGGGAGCATGGTATGCTTTTTAGAAAGGATACTTGATATGCTTCTATACTTAAACGATTATAACACTCACGGTGGGATCCTGCAGACGAACACGACGAACAGTTCGTGTTTTCGGATGCATCGTATCCTGAAGGATATGGGGATCAAGAACAACAAGTTCTTCCTGTTCCTATCTCAACCAGAGCTACAGAACTATGATCCTTATGAGTTGGATGATCCCTCAGTAGAACTGAGACAGAGGATCGCTTATGAGTGCAAGATCAACCCATGGTACTATCTCAGAGAGGTTCTAAGGGTACCTGCACCTGGTGGTGATCCTGTCCACTATCAGTTCTCAAGAGCGAACTTAGCGTTCAGCTGGTGTTTCTTGAACTCGATTGATACTTATCTGACGATGCCTCGTCAGAAGGGTAAGACGATCGGTGTACTCTGTATGTTGTCTTGGGAGTCGTTCATCGCAGCACGCAACATTACGATAGGGATCTTCGCCAAGGACGATAGTCTTCGCTCCGAGAACATCAAGCGTGTGAAAGAGATCCGTAACAGTCTTCCTGAGTATCTGGTAGACTACAAGAACGATACGAAGAACCAGGAAGATGTTTCGTATAAGCGGTTGAAGAACTCCATCAAATCGTTCGTTGCTCAGCAGGACATGCGTCGTGCTGGTAGACAAGGTCGTGGTGAAACAACATCCACTCAGTGGTGGGATGAGATGGCTTATTATGTGAACAACGATAAATCTTATCCTTCTGCTACAGGTGCTTGTGCAACTGCGATGAAGATGGCGATTGAACGAGGGATCCCATCCTCGATCATCATCACAACAACGGCAGGTATGATCAATGACCCAGCGGGTGCTTATGCGTTCCATCTGAAGTCCAACAGTGCACGGTTTAACGAGTGTGTTTACGACTTAAAAGACGTTGATGCCGTACACGATTGGATGAGAGGGATGGGTGGACTGAACCGGATGTATCTCGAGTACTCTGCGTTCCAACTGGGAGAAGATCAAGCTTGGTTGGATAAGATGCGGGAAGGGAAAGACCCTATCACGTTCGCAGTTGACTACCTGAACGAGTGGCAGTTGGGTACAGGACAGTCGATCGTTCCGATCGAACTGCTGAACCGGTTGAATGATTCCTTATGCGAACCAACGGAGTTCAGTACCCACGGTGGGTTGATCATCCGGTGGTATGTGAAACGTTCGATCCTGATGAACGAAGAGAACCGAAGAAGGAACTTCCTGATCGGGTTGGATACCTCGGATAATGTAGGAAGAGACAACACCACTTTGGTGATCTCAGATCCGTTGGATCTCTCGGTTGTTGCTACTTGTAAATGCAATATCACGAACCTGGTGAATGTAGCATCTTGTGTTGCAGAGCTGATGGAGATGTTACCGAACAGTATCTTGATCCCGGAACGGAACAAGAACGGAGCGTTCATGATCGACATCTTGATCGACATGATGATCAAGAAGAGGATCAACCCGTTCTATCGGATCTACAACACATACTTCCAAGATGGAAGTGAAGGATACCTCGATATCAGTCAGATCGACTTAGGAGATGGTACCAAGCGCAAACACTTCGGGTTCAACACCACCAACAGTCAGGACAGTCGTAATATCCTGTACGGTAAGACTCTGTTGACGAGTTTGCAGTATATGGCGAACCGGTTGTTCGATGCAGATTTAGCCAGTGAGATCAAGTCACTTACTGTAAGGAACGGACGAGTAGACCATCCTGTTGGTTCACATGACGATATGGTGATCGCTTGGTTGTTGACGTGTTTCTTCGCTTTATACGGTAAGAACCACCACTTGTATGGGATCCCGAAAGGAGAGGTCTTAAAAGAGGTGAACCTGGAAGGGGAGCATGTAGATCCAGAAGCGAAATCCAGACAGCTCAGGATCCGGGAACGGATCGGTGAGTTGAAGGGGTTGATCTTAGGGACATCCAACGCTATGGTGAAGACATCGTATGAACGTGAACTGAGACACTTGGAATCCCTAGTCGATGATAAGCTCATCGATACGGAACTGATCAGTGCAGACCAAGTGAAGCAAGAGGCTTCTAAAGCCCAACAGTTCACTCAATTAGATTTCCGTAAGCTGAAGGAGTACTTCTAAGATGCAAAGTCCTACTCTGAAACAGCTGTTCATGGATAAGTTCGACATCCAACCTACAGTGGCACAGACCAGATCGTTGATGCGATATGTGCAGATGTATGAACTGAGAGATCAGAACCCGTTGGCGTTCAACACTCCCATGCTAGCTGTCCACAAAGCGTATTTCTTACCAAGAGATGCAGCGTTCCTGTTCGACAACTTCAACATCTACCGACCGGATTTCAACAGAGCGATCCACGATTGTGTGTCAGTGAACAAGTCGTTCCATGTGACAGGGAATGATTTCAACATTCTCTGTATCTGGTTGGTATACTGTTATCTGAAGAGTGATCTGAACGCCCAGATGAAACACGATGGTGCGTTCTGGATCCTTGCTCTCCTGAACTACAAGTTCTTCACAGGTAAGGTACAGTCGTTCTTCCCGAAAGGTGTAAACCACGATGTGATGCAGGCGACGATCGATCGTCTCTCTGCGAAGAACGATATCAAACGTCCTGAAACCTCCACTTGGAGAGCGATCATCTACAGTCATTGTGAAACGATATTAGCCGAGAAAAGTATCCACAATCACACGCTTCATACGTTCTCTCCTGATGCGAATGTGCTGTATGTGATCAGTGACCTACACACTCGGTTATCATCCAAGATCTCCAACGTATCGCAAGACTACTACGACAATGTAGCGAAAGGTATCACGATCCGTTCTTCGGATGCTACTCAGTTGAATGCAGAGGGAGAACGTGAGTTGAAAGCACTGCGTGCTACCTTGGACAACACGATCGTGAATGTCTGTGGGATCGTCACGAACACTAACACGTTCTTGAGTTATCTGGATATCAAATCCTGTTGTGCTCTAACGAAGACGATCACACCCCCCATGTTAGAAGATGCATTGATCGCGTTCTCCGATATGGCAACCCTCCAGTATCGACACCATGAAGAAGATAAGACCATTGTGATCAAAGGTCAGAAATACTTCGTAGGATATCGTATTCTGGTGACAGAGATCATCCAGAAGTGTTATCGATACTGTGTGTTGAAACGGGTTGATATGCGTAGCAACATGCAGATCCTGGAGATGGTTCGTAATGCGTTTAAATCATCCCGTGTGGATGATCCGGACATCATCACGTTGAAATACAGTGTCGATAAGTTCGTGCATGAACATACGAAGTACAAGAGAGATGCTACGAAGGTATCGATCCGTACTGCGCTGATATTGTATTTCATCCTGTTGACCTTCAAGAAAGGGTGAATATAACAGGTATACTAGAGTAGAGGCAACACTCTACTCTAGTATACATCTTACTTCAGTTAAATATAACGCAAGAGTTAGGTGAGGTACAAACCCACCTAACTCTTGTAAATTCGAAGTTGTTTCGAGTATATATAACTACGTGAAATAGGTTCTAGCTAAGATCACTTGGTAACATCCTGGTGATCAACGATAGGACGAGTCTTGATCCCATACAACACCTCACAATCAACCTTCGTCCAACAACATTAGGAAGGAGGTGAGATATATGCCAGGTATAACGATGCCCGTTTCTGGTAGCACGTTATCTCGTATTTTGAGAGATGCTGCGAAGGGACGTATCCCTGTGAACAGACTAGCCCTCCGTTCACAAGATGGAAGACGCGTTCCAATTAGACGTGTCGTCCGTCAAAATGAAACGATAATTGTTGAAGCTTGATCGCTTCACCAGTTATATTCGTATATCTTAGCTAGACCCATTTCTTACCATGATAGACACCCCATAAAAATAACCTAACCAAAGGAGGTACCCCATGAACAAAGAAACCATCACAGAACTTAGAACAAGGCTCACTCCCTTCGTATTGGAGTGTTTACAAAACACTCTGCTGAAATACGGTGAGAAACAAAACCAATTAAGGGACATGTGGACCGAGGCGGATACCGATCGGGTAATCGACCAGGTCTTCTACAACAATGCAGATAAATATGATGAACTCAACATCATCTGCAGCACAATTCAGTCCATCCTCAACGACTACGTCGTCGAGTTGGACCGGCAGCAGCGCTTGTCGAACCAACAGAAGACACTGGTTAACATCCAGATGTCGTTCGATAAGTTGGTAGCAGAGCATCAGGACAACTCGTGCTTTGTTGCGTTCGCCAACAGAGAGTGGTTGCAGTATCGAGATCAACTCTCGGATATGATCCTGAGGAAGTTTGATCTGCAAACTCTTCCTTCTGCAAAGGAAGTGGAGAAATATGTTTTGTCTGTTGTTGATCAGATGAAACAGAGATATTGCACCATCTATAAAACTCCTGTACGGTATCAGTACGATAGCTTCTCTCATGTTGATCTCTCTCCGTTGGCGAAGAGTGTATCCGCATCATACCAGCGCAACCATATGTCTTTGAAAGATGACGCGGATCGGTATGTCGAGGAGGTGAGAGACAATGTTCGTAAGACGATCTACTCTTACGATGCTGGATGCGGAACGCATACTCTGTTTGAGATCGTGTGGCAGATCAACAAGAAGCTGTACGATCTGAAACAGATTAAAGAGTTCGAACGGTTCTATTATCAGATCCACGCAGATGAGGATAATAATCTGGTGATCGACTTGTTCGATCCGTTTAACATGATCCCGGAGAAAGACAAACGGATCATAACGGCGTCGAATCTCTACCAACAGGAAGATGAGGACGAAGATGATGATATTTTCAAGGACATCCCTCAGGATGATGAGGTGATTCCTCGTAAGAAGGTTCGTCGTTCTCGACGTCCCACACTTCCGAGTGACGATGACTCCATGGATGAACGGTTCTGTAAGCTGTTGCAGGTCTTGAAGATCTTCAAAGATCGCGGTTGGAACACGATCACACCATCCGTGTTGACCCGGCTGCTGGACTATCATCCAAATATCGTCAACTCCACGTTGCTTTTAGCGCGGAGACATGGATACGTGAAGCGGTCCAATATGGAAGACACCATGACTCGCCGTGGAATGCACGGTGGTGCCTATGGGATCTCGGAAGCAGGAGAGAGACTGATCAAAGATCAAGAAATGATGGATGTCTCACTCGAACAGCTCTTCCAGAGGATCATCGGCGGCTGTGATCAAGACCTCCAGGATAAACTCCGTGAGCTTATCAACGGTACGGAAGATACTGTTGAATACCACGCAACATCTCACAGAGTGTCTCGCTTAACAGGTCTTCGGTTGGCGAACTACTACGGAGGGTTCCAGAAAGAAGAGCCGCGTTATACGCTGAAGCTCACACCGTTTGGGAAGTGGTTCAAAGAACAAATCAAACAGGAAAGGGAGAATGACTAATGAAGGTTGAGTATGACTTCCAGGAAGTCAGCAAGTTCAACGAATCGGCGATGGTCTGCATGTGTCAGATCATCGTCGAAACAGTGCGTCCTCTGGGTCTTCTGATGGAGAAGACCTCGGAGGAGTTTTTGATGGAGTTCTTCCATCTGACGGAGAAGGAACTCGATCTCGAGTTCGATAAGCTCTCCGCAGCCAAGAAGACCTACATCCATCACACCTATCAACTGTTCGTGTTCTTGGGTAGGGGATACGAGATGGTGACGAAGCGGGATCAGAGTTACGGTTCTCATCTGGTGAGAGGGATCCACAAGTTCTTCTTCCAGTATGCGAAACGGAAGCATCTGATTTCATCCACAACCGATCGCGATAAATATCCCAATAACCGGATCATGTATGTCGAGAAAGACTACATCAAGCTGCTCGACTACTCCTCCGGTATCATCCCGAAGGATATGATCCGTACCTGGATGAAAATTGCGAAGCAATACGATTTCCAGATGACCCAGAGTGCTACGAAGCTTTGGTTCAAGTAAACTTGTTGGATGGGTGATGGTCACCCATCCTCTATAACGCATCGAAGCATAGGAGAGAATAAGATGCAAAACAACGAATCACCCAATTTCAACAACCTGAACAACGGACCGTACACTGCGACGAATATCGGAGTAGCAACACCACTCCCGCAGATCGTAATGCCTACAGCCGGATATGGTGCGTCCTTGACAGATCAGACTCCTGAGCAGTATCTACCCAGTCTTCGTTCTGTCATTGACATCATGCACAGGAGACTTCTGATGATCAACGGTGATATCACGGAGTATCAGAAGTGGGAACTGCAATGGCTCCTGATAAGTGATCTCACTAACTTGAGAGTCCGCTTCAACCGTTACTTCTTCTCTGTAAGCCGGTCTGCCTCTGGTTTGCAGATCGAACTGTTCGACCCGTTCAATCAGTTGAAGGACACGAGTATTCTCATCCCGTATAAAAAGATCGACATCTACTCACAGAAGTTCGTTCAGTTACTGATGAAGAAAGATGACGACGAAGAGATGGGGAGACTGAAGGCTATGTTCCTGCATCGGTTGCAGGTGGTTCCTCAATACTACCTGATGTATCTCCTTGGGAACCAGAGTCCCTTCGCGAACATCCTGCGTGAGTTCCCTCTGGTGCTCCGGAGTGAAGATCCGATCCACCTGGAACCGACCAGTATGCTTCACATATCCGTTGGTTCAACCGTTCTCGACGCGATCACAGGAGAACGGCCGATCGCATCGTATATGATCAACCAGTACCTGGAAGCCATCCGTCTCTACACGAACGAGAGTGATGACTGTATCGATGCGATCCGGATGATGATCAACACGGCGTGGGGTGGATCGTCCATGAAGATCCCGGAACCCTTGGACAACAAGACCGGTATCGACCTCCTGAAACGGCTGAAGATCATCCAGCCGATGGATTCGGAAGAGTCAGTCATCTTACCGACTGAGTTCTTCGCCAACATGATCAGATTGAACGTAGAGCTCAACTGATCATCGTTCCAAGAGGGAGTATCACGCTCCCTCTTGGTTGTTCTTTTTCTGATCGGTCAGCCACCCTATACAAGGAAACTAAGAAGGAGAACAGTATGGTGTATATACTTCTAGCCACAGTGGGATCGATCTGTGTTGTGTTGTCTGCTCTGTTAGTGATTAGCATCCGTCATCATAAACAGTTGTTGTTGTGCACTAAGTCATTGACCGATACGATCACCGATCTTGCTCTGGTGATCCAATACCAGGATGCGATCTTGGTGATCCACAGGGACACTTATCAGATCACACCAACTGTGATGGAACAGGAGTACAGAGCTGATGTGATGAAACACTACACGCAAGCGAAGGAGATACTGCGACAACTCGACACGAAGTATCGCACTGATGTCCCTATCGGTGATTTACTGAAACCTCTCAAAACAATAACCAAGGATGAACCGTGAGATATGTATCTATCTTTCTGCTTGTGATCATCTTGATACAAGCGTCTTATTTCCTGAAGAGCATCGCGAAGGATCTCTGTAAGATCAACAGATCTTACAGGTGGTATCGTCTGCTCTATCGGATCTCGAAACATGTGATCGATGCAAGAACCTTGAGTGAACAAGGGAACAACGCAGAATGTCTGAGGAAACTCGATATAGCGTGTTCGTTGATCTATCAAGCAACCGATGATAAATACCATCAGATCGGAGAAGAGCATGACCGAAGAGATGGTTGATTGGTTGTACTACTACACCACTATGTGGGTGATACTTGTACACCTCCTTGCTATGGTCTGTGTGATAGGGCTACACAGTATTCGGATATTGTTCACGAAAGTGAGATTACTATATCTAGAGTCACACTCCAAGTGCATCGCCTATCGGAACTACAAGATCTCAGATCTGATCGTAAGGTTGGGTCAGTTCAAGACTGTTGAAGAACGAGACCAGATATTCGACGAGATGCGAGAGTATCGGAAGTCGTATCTTCTCAACAGAAAAGACACCTTCTGATCAAACGATATAGATACGATAGAGGGAGAGTAACATCTCCCTCTATCGTTCATTTTTTGATGTGTGATAAGGATGTGCAGTATATTAACCCATCACAGTATTATGGGAAGGAGCTCGTAGAGCCTCGTCATGTCGAGATTCATGGCCCCGACCATCTGCTCTCTCAACTCACGATAGCGTTGTCTGCTATCTGCGTAAGTATCGATGGTTCGTTTCATCTCACCGATCTCGTAACCGGATTCCACGTAACCCTTATCCAACGCGATGATCGTTTGGTTGTAGATCCAGGCTTTCGTAGCTTCCAGACAGAGCTCTTCAAATGTCTCCAGAGCACTGGTGTTCAGGTTGGTGAAATCCTTGTCATAAGCGATACGACAACTCATCACCCACACGATGATGGAGTGCTGTGCAGGCCAGAGTTTCACAAGGTCTCCACTCAACAGTTCCACATTGGGTTTTGGAGGAGATGATGCGAATGTATGGCTGTCCAGCACAGCTTGTCCCAGTGTGTTCAGGTTGACTCCACCTGCCCAACCGTTCATGTTGGGAACATAACCGGCATAGTTCCCTCGATAGGTCAATCCATGTACTTCCACAAGAGGAAGTCCTTCCCGTTCTTCTGGTGGGATTCGATACAACGAAAACGGTCCCGTGTGCATGTAGGCATCATGAACATCCATACGGAGATGTTCTCGGTATTTCGGAAGTAAAACGATGTGTTTCAGTTTACCACCGTGTACGTTGAGATCCTTCAGAACTCGATCTTGGATGACTTTGTCCAGCACCATCTGCTGGACACTCCAGGTCTTCTCTTCCTCTTCTCGAATACTGAACGCATATGTCAGAACATCCGGTGGGATCTCATTCGTAATCGTAGTTAGCGCAAGATCGATCGCGTTATTCATAATGTTCGATCCTCCTTGGTTATCGTATTGAATTTCTATACCATGACCCTGCCTTAGCAGCAAGTCATGCTATACAAAGACTAGCATCACTACTTGGAGGAACGGTTGTTATGGACCTAAAATTTATGTGGTACGCCAATGCCACAGTCGTCAACAACATTATGCCTCAGCACAAACGTTTCGATGATGTGTATACAGTAGATGTTCTTCAGAAGACGATCCGTGACAAGTACATGAAGTACGATGTCTCGATCGGTGGGGAACGGTTCCATTACAACTATACCTTCTTCTCCAACGTTTGCATCGCAGGATCGTTGGAGATCATCGATGTATCAAGAGGTAAGACTTGGATGTATGCGATCGAACGCAACAACGATAACATCCGTCTCTACACGGATCTGGAGAACTACAACGAGCTGTATCTGTACATCAACAGTACGATCATCGACATCCAGGTGAACTCCTGTCGAAAATCATTCATCTCATGCATCAACATTAGACAGGTGGAAGATCGATCTTACACGATCAGTGTGGTAAGATCTGCTGTAACAGAAGAACAGAAGACCGGGTTCGACTACAGTCTGAATAACCAGATCTTCACGGTGACGGGAGCGATCGACTATCCCAAGATGATCTGTTATGATGTGGTGAACTATGCAGATCGATCCACGCAGATGGTTGTCTATGCAGAGACCGAATGTCAGATGATCGTGACACACTCGTTCGAACCGGACCATGCCTCAGGTAAGATACACCCGATTAATTCAGATTTTGAAGAGTATATCGAATACACGAAGGTTGGAGATTATCGGTTTCGCGTTACAGAGTACATCACGAACAACACAGACCATCCGTTCATCAAGAGAACGTATGATCTGATCAACCATCCAGAAGACAACATTATTGAAATCGCTGAAACAGGGAAGCGATACCATATTACGAATGTAAACAACGATGTTACGATCACAAGGTTGTGAATATAACACTAGATGGAGAGGAGTGTACACTCCTCTCCATCTAGTTAGTTGATATGTGATTTGATCACACAGTGTTCTGGAACGATCTCATCGTCCGACAACAAGATCATACCAGCCTCTGTGAAACTCCCACTGACCGATACAGATTGGTTCACAACGAACGCTTGCATGATGTTCTTCTTGTTCAAGAACTCCACCAAGAACGCAGTCAACCGATCCTGATGGATCGGACTACAACCATCATCGATCTCATCGAGTTTAACAGGATACTGTTGGATGTATCCACGGTAGATGCAGATCGCCAACCGCATCACCAAGTTGATGATGGATTTCTGGCTCTTGGAACAGAGCTTGATATCCTTCACTTCACTGTTGTGGTTGATCAACAACTTGAATGTGAAGTCGAAGTCGTTCTGTTTGTTCTCATCGAAATACATCAGCTCGATATCGTAGTTCCACACCTGCCGGATGAACGAGTTCGCCATCTGTAAGATGGAGTTCACATAACGAACAGTATACCGATACGGGATCCCAGATACCGGAGAGAGCTGTTCTGCTACAGCAGAGAGTTTCTTCATCCGTTCTGTGATCTCCTGGATCGAAGGTTCGATCTCATCCTTCAGTCGAGTCAGATATCCCGCCTGTTCTTTTACGATCGTATCCAACTCCCGTAGTTTCTCGTTGATCTGGTTCTTCACATCCTGGAGATACCACATCATGTCATCCAAGCACTTTAACTCCTCTTGATGCACGAAGAGTTTCTGCCATACTTGGTAGACGTTGTTGAGTTTGGTTACTCGGTTGTGAAGATTCAGATGGTCTTTGTACACCTGCAACGAAAGTTCCGTAGAGGAGAGTTGTTGATCGATCTGACTCAGCTGAGATCCGATCTGGTTCAGTTCGTACTCCTTCTCTACCAGAGTCTTCGTGAGATATTCCTTCACAGGTTGATCAGAAGCTTGTAACCCAAGAAGCTTCGCTCTCAACCCAGTCAGTTTATCTTCTGCTTCTTTGACTTTCGCATGGAATTTAGACTGCTGGATCACCTTCTGGTAACGGTTGATGATTTTCGTTACATCCTGGTTGATGGCATCCAGAGGGTCAAGATCAGAACACACGTAAACACCCCAGGATTTACGAGTGAAAAGTGTCTCCAGTTTAAGCAAAATCGGTCTCCCTGCTCTCTGGCCTTCAACCTTCGTATTTACCTCGTCATACCTACTTTTCGCTTGGAGGAGTTTCTGATGATCTCTGGTGTAAGAACTCTGATATTCTTTCAATTCCATCTGGTAGGAAGATAGAACAGATTCCAGGTTCTCTCTTAACTTACAAGTCCTCTTGCAATCCGCAGGATACGAGTGACGATCCTGCAGGTTATGGATCTTCTTCTTCAGTTCCTGGATCACATGATCCAATCGTTTAACCTCAGGTTCCAACTGATGAATCGTAGCTTGCAACAGAGCACTCTCTGCCAGAAGATCGTTGTACTCTTTATGTGTGATCAAAGGGATGTAGTTCTGTAAGAACTGCAGATCCTCTCGGATACGATCGGTACACTCTTCCATCTTCAGAGCTTCTTCCAACGGAGGAGCAGGGATCGTATCATCGATCGGGTTCTGTCGGATGATCTCCTCTTGTACTTCGATCAACTGTTGACACTCCTGGATCGCTGTTGCTGTATCGTTCTTCAGAGAAGAACGGATCTTGTCGATCTCCGTGCTTAGTTTCGTACCACGTTCTGTCAAGGAACGTTTCGACTCTTGGTTAGCATCCACTTGTGCAGACAACTTACCGATCAGACGATCCAGTTGAGATGGAACAACCAGATCCACTTCATGGATCAGTTTCAGCTCGAACATCTCAGCGGAAATCTTCTGACAAGCATCCAAGATCTCTTCCAGTGTAACAGGAGTACCGTGATCCATCTTCAACAAGTTGATCTGGTTCTTGATGTCACTGGCAGTCTTGTTCATCACATAGAGTTCCCGATCCAGCGTACTCAACCCACGAGTTAAGTCTTCCCGATACCGGTTGAAGTACTGAAGAGTCTCTTCCTTTAATAACAGATCTGTCAGCTTCAGTTTCCGTTCGTTCAACAACTTCAACTGGTTCCCTAACGCACGGATCTTGGATTTCAACGACTGGTATTTATCCAAGATGAACGTCAGAGATGTTGGATATGTGCTGTAGATCAGTTCCCTCCTTGCTGCAGCACCCATGCTGCAGATCTGATACTCTCCTGATAACAGTTTGTCGATCACCGTGTTGTAACCGAAGTGGTAAGCAACCAGGCTCTCCTGAACCTCTGTTGTTCCACTCTGATTCAACTCTTCATCGTCCTTCAAGAAACTGTGTGCACCGTTTACTTTACTGAAATCCGATGTCAGGATGTAATAAGACTTCTCATGTTGGATCTCGATGATCTTCTTACCGTTCTTCTCGTAGTCCGAGCGACATGCTGGATAGGGGGTCAACTCTCGTATGATCGAACTCTTACCAAACCCGTTCGGTGCAACCAGAACGGTCTGCTGAGTAAGATCTTCTACTACAACATGCTTGATGTTGTTGTGTAGAAGTGGTTTGTACAAGTGTAGTTCAAAGCGTTTGATAAACATAACAACCTCTTTTCAAGTTCAAAAGATGGTTCCAGACCATCACTTAGAAAAGTGTAGTTGAACAGATCTTCACGTATATATTACTAGGTGAGAAAGAAGCTTGTACGTTATTGATAAGTATACCAGAAGACCCTCACCTGAAGGTGAGGGATGGATGGTATACAACCTTAACTATCCTTCCGTTGGATGTTAGTCCATCGCTCTGTAATAGAAGGACAGTATGTTAAGAACATGTGAGTAAATGTTCTTGTTGCCTGGAACAGGCCATCGACGTAAGTCGGTGTACTCGGTAACACGAGGAAGCTCCGTAAGGAGTAGTTCACCGGGCATTGGCGTGCCTAGGGTGGAACAACTTCTTTCTCACCTATTCTTTTTTCTCACTTGTGAGCACTAGATAAAACGGTACTACGTGTAGTGGCGCGCTACACGTAGTACCTTGTTTTGAGTCAAGAGCTCACAACACAGATCCAACAAGTGTCAGGGAACTGTTGATCTGTGTCTAACTCTCAGAAAGGAGGTGTACCTATGCCAACGTTCAAAGAACGTTACGAGGAACTGGTTAGACAGTTCCTTCGTAGAGGTGATACTCTTGTGGCGGCTATGTCACGAGCGATTACCCAAATCCAAAACGAAGTCCGCATGTACGGACACACCTACGAGTAAGCGATAGGTGATCTCTACACTCTCATCAAGTACATGGTCGATCCTGACTCAAATCATGTATACATATCGATAGAAATGTTTGGTGAGAGTGTAGATCGTTTTGCTCACGATATCACGTCAAAAGATATTCAGCTATATATAACACTATGAAACAGATCCTCGATGAGTGAACCTGGAACACAAGTTGAAGTGAAGTTTCCCGTAGTCCTGGACACCTACGGTCTCAAGGTAGCGTACATCAAAGACAAACAACATCAAACAGGAGATTTCTCATGAGCGAAGAAGCGAAAGGGAAGAAAGAGTTCGAACAGAAGAACTTCAACGTCGAAGGTCTCGGTGAAGTGACCCGGCGTGCGAACGGTGACTTCATCATGTCCCAGGACGAACTGAACAAGTTCTTCAAGGACAACGGAGTTCCGGAGTACACAGAGTTCAAGAAAGCCGAAGCCTCTGCGATCGATACCCTCACGGAAAAAGCCGTCGGGTTCCTCAAGGACCATGTCAAAGCCGATCATCGTGATTGTGTTCTCAAGGCCGGTCTTGGCAACGGCCGTATCGTGGTCGGTATGAAGGAACATGTTGAAACCAAGAACCCCCGTGATCCGAACGGCGAGGTTCACCACAATTATGGAGTGGTCTCCGTAAAGTTCCAGCACAAAGTTCCGAAGAGGTTGGCAGAAGAGGGCGGTGCTCTCGACCTGGCAGCCAAGGAAGTCGAAGCAGCGTTCAAGAAGCTGCATGGTTGATCTGATCTAGATCACCATACTAGGAGAGAGGTATGTACCTCTCTCCTATTTTCTTTTCTTTGAACACGCATAACAACGGAGTGTTATATGCCGAAACAACCGAAACAACAACAGCCTCAGTCGGATCCTTATCCGGAAGAAGAGGTTGCTCTCGATAGTCTGGAAGTGATGGATCCCGGTTCTTCTATAGAAGAGGACAACGAAGGAGATGAGCTGGAAGATATCGAAGAGTGATGATGTGATACCAGGAGGAAGGTAACATGTCTGATACGACTCGTATCTTAAGCTTCGATCCAGGTCTCACCTATGCAGGATGGGCAGTTGGTGATTACGACCATACGAACAAGATCCTCCGTATCTTAGATTACGGGGTGATGGAACCATCCAAAGATCTAGATCGGGCGATCATGCGTCCTATGGTAGATCAGATAGGACGGCGTCTTCTGACTCTGTTAAAGACAGAAGAGATGGTCAGCGATCTGTATGCGGAGTATCGACCGAACCACATCTGTTCGGAAGATGCGTTCTTCAACCGGTTTAGACCGTCTGCATATGCTGCCCTGTTAGGGTGGATCACAGCGGTAGAACTGTTCTTATGGAAATCCTACCACATCAAGCTACACACGTTCCCTCCCAAGGTGATCAAACGTGCTGTTGCTTATGGGGATAGTGGTAAGTTAGATGTTCAAAAAGCCATCCGTAAGATCAACGCGATACAATTCGAAGAGTCTGAACGATACAAGCTGAAGGAACATTCAGCTGATGCGATAGCCTGTAACTGGACGTTCTGTTGCAACGTCTTGAACCATACCGATAAGTGAGTGATAACGATGTCTGAACGACAAGCGAAGAAAAAGAGACGTGCTTTAAAAGCGGCAGGGTTGACTCCGGAAGGTCGTCCGATCGAAGGAGCAACGATCACGATGGACAATATCGGAGTTTATCTCCAAACGATCTTGAAACGATATCCAGGGTGGAACTTCATCTCCATCTCCAGACCAGGATGTATGTGTGTTGGATCTCCTGATGACGAGAAGAACAAGATGCTCGTACCGATCCAGGTACACAAACTCCTCCCTGCGATGGACGATAATGGTCTCTATGATGCGGGACAGAACGTAACCGTACAGTTCACGGAGATCACGAACCCCAAGTTCGAAGGACTGATCATGGATCGTCGTGGTAAAGCTTGTCTGGGAGATCCGTTCCATGTGGAGTTGGATGATCCTGCGATGGAGTCTGCTGTGAACCAAGCGTTCCAACCGAAACGAGTGACGATCGACTTAAGCGATGCTGACGTACAACAGCTGTAACAAGATATACTCATAGGAGTCTACGCTCAGGACTCCTATGAGTATATATTACTAAGTGAGTGGTGAGCAGCATACTTTGAACTAAGTGAACAGGAGAGTCTTTATGTATAATCCAATACCGAATTGCAACTTCATCCACAGTTGCTATGTTCCACCATCCAACAACGCATCTGGAACAGATGCGATCGTAGCTATGGTGAAAGATGTGGATACGTTGGAGTCTAAACTTCACATCGTCAGAGATCCGATGGTGAGAGTCTGGGTGGAGAAGAAAGGTTTAAGAACCTACGAGTACAAACGGGAGTGTGCCAAACTGAACGAACTGGACATGTATGTCTGTCAGTATAAGAAACTGGGTGAGACCTTAGCGAGAGCTCTGGACAAACCCACCTACGGATATATCAACACTCGTAAACTGATGGAAAGTCCGTACGTCTACGGTGCAGATGTAGATCCAGAGGTCCAGATGAAACTCGAGTACATCGAAGCTTCGAAGAAAGCCATCACGACATACAACATCGGAGTAATGGATATCGAAACTTCTGTGTTGGGAGATGAACAGATCATCTTGAACGGTTACTGTGACTGGAAGACCAAGCAGATCTACTGTTGGATCCTACAGGAGTGGTTCCAACCGTCGGAACACTGGGAACAAGAACTGATGGATCGATGGCATCTGGAGCTGAACAACATCTACAGTCAGCTCAATGATAAAGCCAAGAAAGTCTTCCATCCAGAAGAGTGGACGCCGAACTTCATCCTGTGTCAGAACGAGAAGGAGTTGATCGAACAGTCGATCCGATGCAGTATCCTCTGTAAGCCAGACTTCATGCTGGCCTGGAATGACAGCTACGAATTGTCCTGGATCCCTAAGAGAGCTCTGTTCCGTGGACTTGATCCTGCAGACATCTTCTCTCATCCGGATGTTCCTCCGGAGTTTCGAATGTTCAAGTTCTATGAAGATAAGAGGAAGACAGAACACCTGGCAGATAAGTGGCATGTGTTGAAATGTCCTGGATACACCTACTGGGTGGATCCGATGTGTTTGTATGGGCGACTCCGTAAGGTGAAAGGGAGAGAGGTCATGTACACACTGGACTACATCTGTGGTAAGAACCTGGGTGCAGGTAAGATGAAGTTCGGTCAGAACCAGACACACTACCTCATGCAAACCAAGGATAAAGTAGGCTACGCCGTGTATAACTGCTTCGACGTTCTGCAACCGAATATCCTGGATCATGTCACAACAGATATCTCATCGATGATCCTACTAACAGGACCTTCCTTGTTGGATGATTTCTCGCATCAGACGGTTCAGTTAAAAGCACAGTTCTATGAGTACTGTCTCTCACGTGGAGCGGTTCCTGGATCCGTCTCCGGATCCATGAAGAAACCCTACGATGATTTGATCAGTAACGTCGGTGGAGCTGTTCTGAACCCATCCTTGATGCGATATCAAGGAAGTCGCTGTATGGATGAGTCCGATGATCCAACCGGGATCTATCGTCTCTGCTGCGACTTGGATGTTACATCGTTCTATCCGAGTCTTACGATCGCAATGAACATCTCCAGAGAGACCAAAGAAGCCACTGTACTTTGGATCACTGGTTGTCCGTACTCCATCGAACAACTAAGAGAGAGGATGGAGGAGATCAACCAGCTGGAAGGTTCTGAACGTACCAAGGCAGAAGATAAGTTCGCGAAGACTGTGGTGAAACAAAACGCAGAGTATATCTTCGAGTTCTTCTCCCGGTATCCCACTGTTGTTGAGAACGCTGTAGAATTGTGCAAGCAGCATTTCAACATACCAGGGTACGACGAGATGTTGCAGTTGTTCCTCGATCAACACCATCTAAACATAGAGTTTAAACAACTTGAACTCTCAAAATAGTAGGGGTCTACCCTACTGTACAGGAGAAGGATATTTCAGCCTTCTCCTTTTCTTTTTCACTTGCTACAGCAGGAGGTTATCATGATCAATTACGCTTCGATACCAGAAAAGATAGAAATCACACGAGATGGATCTGTGTTCGTAGAAGGGTTCCCTGGAAGTGGAGTACTGCAAACCCTTCTCTGTCCTGTACAACACGATGGTTCTCACTGTACCGTGCAATGTGCGAAATGTTCTGTCACAAGAACTTGTAGTTCCGGTCTATGGTTCTGGACTCTGAACACTTGTGGTTGTAAGAGGTTCGCGAAGGAACTCCTCGTAGAAACCCAAGACTCCTATCGTAACTTCGTGGTTAATCATACCAGTCATCGTTCTGTACAACGACAGTTCCAGACGGTACCGGTTCGTATAGAGGAGCCATCCAGTAACGAACAACAGTAAATATAGCACCTAGGGTAGGAGAGTGTACACTCTCCTACCCTAGGTTACTATGTTAACTCAGATATACTGAGTTGGTGTCATGGATGAACCGATTAGGGTTCGTCCGCGCCACCACCTTCGCCACCCTCTCCGGTGCTCGGAGCCGTGGTGATGGTGCCGTTGACCGTGGTCGTAACAGCGCCTTCCACGTTGACTTCGAAGGTCGGACGGAGGATGCCATCGATGGCGATGCCGTTGGCGAGGTCGATACCCTTGACCTGGATGATGAGACCCAGCGGGTTGACGACGATCGGCAGTTCACGGATGTTACCGAACAGACGGTGGTGAGCCGCTTCACCGCTCGGGGTGTAATGGGCAACCATGCACCCATAATCCCAGTTGTGAGCGAAGTGAAGTTCGCTTTCCGTGTTGTTCGGGATGGTCGGCCACATGACGATCTTGTCGCGCATGCTGTCGAAGGTCGAGGTAACGAACTCGATCTTGACACCGTTCGGCAGAACGAGGACGTACTCCACGCCGTCACCGACGTTACGAGCATCATCCTTGCTCATGTGATCGTGGATGTGCGGCATACCGATGACGTTGCCGAGGATCTCGATGCTGGTGATACCCTTGAAGGTAGCAGTCGTGGATCCACCAAGCTGCTGCTGGAGGAAGGACTCCTGCAGGATGCGGCTGGTAGCAGCCGTCAGCATGGAGATGGCTTTCTGCTTGATGTCGCCAGCACGGTCAGCATCACGCAGCGTCTCGAGATGAGTCAGATCCAGATCTCCGATGAAGATCGACGGACGGACCTTGTCGCCAGCGACGTAGTTGGTGCCAACGTACTCCGGACGATCGACCGGGTTCGCGGTGTTCGCAAGACGGATACGATCGTACACATCTTCGATGGTACGGATGCCGAGTTCGAGAGCGACCTTGTCCTGACCGAGGCCGATGACCTTGGTGAGGTTGGTGGCGTTCTCTTCCGCGTTGACCTGACCGATCGCGTAATCGAACACATAGTTCCGCCCGATCGGAATATCGAAGGAGAACGGAACACGGTGGGTCATGACCGCGATGCTGGTCTTGCGGAGGTTCTCTTCCGAGAACCGGGCATCGAGCTGGTAACCGATCAGCGAAATCGCGCCGGAGGTCATCAGGGAGTTCGCGAATCCACTGAGGTCCGCGTTGTCGGTGTCGTGACGGACACTGACGCTGACATCAGCGAGGCAGTCGGCGATACCCCACTTCCGGGAGATGGTCGGC